>ERZ778022.351-NODE-351-length-120104-cov-7.612850_pt1 | contig 120104 bp, 108 predicted proteins | sample MGYA00375752_ERZ778022 | MGnify/ENA primary metagenome ERZ778022 (study PRJEB29350, sample SAMN05389826) | bioreactor metagenome | isolation source: Thiocyanate bioreactor | place: South Africa: University of Cape Town | collected 2014-04-04 ...
ACTGCACCCGCCAGGGTGTGGGAGAGTAGGACACCGCCGCCACCCCAACCACGAAAGACCCCCAGCACCACGCGTGCTGGGGGTCTTTCGCATTCCCAGGGCACCCGCCCCACGATCGCCGAGCCCGATCCCCGCCACGGTCACGTGACCCACACGACCACGCCGACCGAGGCCGGATGCGATGCCTGGCGGCAACGCCCGGTATCGTGGAGCGGTCCTGTTGATCCCAGCGGGAAGTACGTGCAGGCTCGAGCCGATCGGTTCGCCTGGAACAGGAGAAGACGTGTCAGACCGTACCGGTGACCCCGGCAAGCGCCGCGACGGAGCCGATCGCCCCAAGCGTTCCTACGACGACCGACCGCCGCGGTCCTCGGGCGAGCGTCCGAAGCGCTCCTACGACGACCGCGGGCCCCGCCGCGAGGGTGACCGAGCCGGCCGCAGCTACGACTCGCGACCGCGTCGCGATGGTGACGAGCGTCCTCGTCGTTCCTACGACGACCGGGCGCCGCGTCGCGAGGGTGACCGTCCCGCGCGTTCCTACGACGACCGTCCGAAGCGTCCGTACGAGGAGCGCGGTCCGCGTCGTGACGGTGCTGACCGGCCGAAGCGTTCCTACGAGGACCGTGGTCCGCGCCGTGAGGGCGAAGACCGGCCGCGCCGCTCGTACGGTGATGACCGCCCCAAGCGTCCCTATGAGGACCGTGGCCCGCGTCGTGACGGTGACGAGCGTCCCCGTCGTTCCTACGACGACCGGCCCAAGCGTTCCTATGAGGACCGTGGTCCGCGTCGTGAGGGTGAGCGTCCCGCGCGTTCCTATGGTGAAGACCGTCCGCGTCGCTCGTACGGCGACGACCGCGGCCCTCGTCGTGAGGGTGAGCGGTCCGCACGTTCCTACGGTGATGACCGTCCCCGTCGTTCCTACGACGATCGCGGCCCGCGTCGTGACGGTGACGAGCGTCCCCGTCGTTCCTACGGTGATGACCGTCCCCGTCGTTCCTACGACGATCGCGGCCCGCGTCGTGACGGTGACGAGCGTCCCCGTCGTTCCTACGGTGATGACCGTCCGAAGCGTCCGTACGAGGAGCGCGGCCCTCGTCGTGAGGGTGAGCGGTCCGCACGTTCCTACGGTGATGACCGTCCCCGTCGTTCCTACGACGATCGCGGCCCTCGTCGCGACGGTGACGAGCGCCCCCGTCGTTCGCACGGCGACGATCGCCCCCGTCGTTCCTACGACGATCGCGGCCCGCGTCGTGACGGCGACGAGCGTCCGCGTCGCTCCTACGGCGACGACCGGGGGCCTCGCCGTGACGGCGACGACCGCGGCCGGCGCCCGTCCGACTCGCGCCCGCCTCGTTCGTTCGACGAGCGGGGTCGCCCGGACCGCAACCAGCGCCCGGGCCAGGACCGTCGCGCCGAGCGCGTCGACGACCCGTTCCTCCCCGAGGAGATCGAGTTCTCGATGCTCTCGCGCGAGGCTCGCAAGGCGCTGCGCGGCCTGACGAAGGACAACGCGGAGACGGTCGGACGACACCTCGTCATGGCGGGCCGGCTCATCGACGTCGACCCGGAGCTGGCCTGGGAGCACGCCCAGGCCGCCGGACGACGCGCCGCCCGGATCGACGTGGTGCGCGAGGCTCTCGCCCTGACCGCGCACGCCAGCGGCCGGTACGCCGAGGCCCTGCGCGAGATCCGGACCGCTCGACGGCTCTCCGGCGTCGACGCCTACGCCACCCTCGAGGCCGACAGCGAGCGCGGGCTCGGCCGGCCGGAGCGGGCCCTCGACGTCATCCGGGCCGCGCGACCGCGGGTGACCCCGCTGGAGCTGGCGGAGCTCGCCGTCGTCGAGGCCGCCGCCCGGGTGGACCTGGGTGAGGCCGAGGCCGCGCTGATCCTGCTCGACGAGCTCGACGTCCCGGAGGGACTGCCCGACCTGCCCGGTCGCATCCGCGAGGTGCGTGAGTTCGCGCTCCGCGCGCTCGGCCGCAACGCCGAGGCGGATGCACTGCCCGAGGAGGAGGACGAGCCCGCCGCGGAGCTCGACGAGGACCCGATCGTCGTGTTCGACCTCGACGAGGACCCCGACGAGCCCGCCGCGGACGGTGAGCCGGCCGTCGAGAGGGCCGAGCGCGCGGCCGAGGAGGTCGACCGTCATGGCGGCGGCGCCGCTGCCGCGGCTGGCGCCGCCCAGGCGATCGCCATCGCCGACCTGGCGGCCGAGGTCGAGGCCGAGCTGGCCGAGATCGAGTCGGTCGAGGCTGCCGCGACCCTGGACGAGCAGATGCTCGAGGAGCTCGACCCGGCCGAGCCGGAGTCCGATCCGACGGGCGCGGAAGATCCTGAGCCCCGGGACGAGGAGGGCGCGGAGCCTGAGAGCGCCCCCGCCGCCGAGGGCGGCCAGGAGGGTACGGGGGACGAGGCGGCCGACGCCGCTCGGGAGCCCGCCGTGCACGACGTGGACGAGGTCGAGGACGAGGCCGCTGAGGCCGGGCCCGACGCCGAGATCAGTCCCGACGCCGATGCCTCCGAGGCTGAGGACGACGCTGAGGCTGAGGACGACGCTGAGGCCGAGGACGATGCTGAGGCCGAGACTGACGCTGACGCCGAGACCGCCGAGGACGACACCGACGGGATGCTGTTCTGACATGTCCGACGCCACGCTGTCCTCCTGCGACGTCCCGCTCGCCGAGACGGCGGACGCCGTCCTGCTCGATCTCGACGGTGTCGTCTGGCGGGGAGCCGAGGCCGTCGAGCACGCGTCCGAGGTCCTCGCGACCCTGACGCGCGCCGGCATCCCCCCGGTCTACGTCACGAACAACGCCTCGCGGCCGCCGAGCGTGGTCTCCGACCAGCTGACGAGCCTGGGCATCCCGACCGATCCCGCCCACGTGATGACGGCGTCCCTCGCGGTCACCACGATGCTGCACCGCGAGCTGTCCCCGGGTGCCCGCGTCCTCTGCGTCGGCGGGGCCGGCCTGCACCAGGCGGTCGCGAACGCCGGCTTCGAGGTCGTGACGTCCGCGGACGACGGCCCGGTCGCGGTCGTCCAGGGCTACGGTCCCGACGTCGGCTGGTCGCAGCTCACCCAGGCGGCCTACGCGATCGAGGACGGGGCGGCCTACTTCGCCACGAACCTCGACGCGACGCTGCCGACCGAGCGCGGCATGGCGGTCGGGAACGGCTCGCTCGTGGCGGCCGTCGTCAGCGCGACCGGCGTGCGGCCGATCTCGACGGGCAAGCCGCAGCCCGGCATCTTCCACGAGGCGGCCGAGCTCGTCGGCGCGACGCACCCCGTCATGGTGGGGGACCGCCTCGACACCGACCTCGCGGGCGCCCGCAACGCCGGCTACCCCGGCCTGCACGTGCTCACCGGCGTCAGCCAGGCACCGGCGCTCCTCGCGGCGCCGGTGGCGGAGCGGCCGAGCTTCCTCGGCCTCGACCTGCGGGCCCTCCTCGAGACCCACCCGGCGGTCACGACGGCGGACGGCCACACGGTGTGCCGGCAGGCCCGGGTCCGCGTCGACGGCGACGGCGTCGTGCTCGTCCGGGACGACCAGGACGTCCAGCTCACCTCGGGCCTCACGGTCACCCTGGACGAGCTGCGCGCCCTGTGCGTCGCGTTCTGGAGCCGTGCCGACGCCGGGGCGCCCCTGCCGGTCGGCACGCTCGCACCCGACCTGGTCGTCGCCGGCACGCGCGAGGCGGAGGCGGTCGCGTGAGCGCGCCGCGACCCGGACCGACGCCGGGCCAGCACGAGGGGCCACGCCCGCTCGACGTCGACGGCCTCCTCCCGGACCCGGTCGACCTGGAGGAGATGCCGGTCCGCCAGCACGTCGCCGTCTTCGAGACGCTGCACGCCCGGCTGGCCGAGCAGCTCGACGACCAGGCCTGACCCGGCGCCCATGACCACGCCGGCCCGGCCTCCGGCGCCCGTGCGCGCCGACGTCGCCCTCGTGGAGCGAGGCCTCGCGACGTCCCGCACGACCGCGCGCCGCCTCATCGAGGCCGGACGCGTGCGGAGCGGCGGCGCCGTCGTCGACCGTCCCTCGCGTCCGATCGGGGCCGAGGACCCGCTCGACGTCGCGCCGGCGCCGGGCGGCGCGCGCGACTACGTCTCTCGGGCGGCCCTCAAGCTCGTCGGCGCCCTGGACGCGCTGGCGGCCACGCCGCTCGGTGCCCCGTCCCTCGCCGGGCGGCGGGTGCTCGACGCGGGCGCGTCGACCGGCGGCTTCACCCAGGTGGCGCTCGAGCGGGGCGCCGCGCACGTCGTCGCCGTCGACGTCGGTCACGACCAGCTCGCCGCCGTCCTTCGCGACGACCCGCGCGTCACCAGCCTCGAGGGCGTCAACGTGCGCGACCTCGACCCCGCCCAGGTCGCGCCGGCCCCCGACGTCCTCGTCACCGACCTCTCGTTCATCTCGCTCACGCTCGTCCTCGCCCCGCTCGCCCGGGCGCTCGCGCCGGGGGCCGACGCCGTCGTCCTCGTCAAGCCGCAGTTCGAGGTCGGTCGCGCGGCGCTCGGCAAGGGCGGTGTGGTGGACGACGACGGGGCGCGCGCGGCGGCGCTCGCCCGGGTGCTGCACGCGGCCGGGGCGGCCGGGTTCGACGTGCGCGCGGTCCTGCCGAGCACGGTCGCGGGCGAGCACGGCAACCGCGAGCTGCTGGCCTGGCTGCGGCTCGCGGACGGACCGTCGAGCGCCGCCGCCCCGCCCGTCGGCACCACCGGGCCGGCTGCGGCGGACTGCCGGCTGACCGAGGCGGCGGCTGCTGCGGCGGCGGGGGAGACCGTGCTGCTCGCGTCCGGCGAGCCGGGATCGCCGGCGGCCTCCGGCGATCCGCTCGGCGCGTTGTCCACAGACCTGGGCCCCGCGTGTCGGTGCCGTGTCGGAGAATGGGGCACGTGACTGCGTCGACCCCACCCCGCCGTGTGCTCCTGGTCTCCCACGTCCACGAGCGTGCCCGCGTCGTGCGCGACGAGTTCACGGAGCTGCTGCGCGCCCGGGGGATCGAGATCGTGGGCGAGGCCGAGCTCGAACGGGACCGCGACGGCGGGGTGCTCCTGCCCGGGGGCGTCGAGATCGCCGTCGTCCTCGGCGGCGACGGGACGATCCTGCGCGCGGCCGAGCTGGTCCGCGGCCACGACGTGCCCGTCCTCGGGGTCAACCTCGGCCACGTCGGCTTCCTCGCCGAGCTGGACGAGGGGGACGTGCGGGACGCGGTCCGCCAGATCGACGAGCGCGCCTACGACGTCGAGCGCCGGATGACCGTCGACGTGCGCGTCGTCGAGCCGGACGGCACGGTGCGACTCGGCTGGGCGATGAACGAGGCGAGCGTCGAGAAGGACGCGGTCGCCCGGATGGTCGAGCTGGCGATCGGCGTCGACGGCCGGGAGCTCGAGAGCTTCGGCTGCGACGGCGTCGTGCTGGCCACACCGACCGGCTCGACCGCGTACGGCTTCTCCGCCGGCGGCCCGGTCGTCTGGCCGGACGTCGAGGCCCTGCTGCTCGTCCCGCTCAACGCGCACGCGCTGTTCGCCCGCCCGCTCGTCGTCGGCCCGTCGTCGGTCCTGGAGGTCGAGCTGCTCCAGCGCAACCGCGGCGGCGCCACGATGTGGTGCGACGGTCGGCGCACCATCCACCTCGCCCCGGGCGCGCGCGTCGAGGTGCGCCGCGGCGCCCAGCCCGTCATCCTCGCCCGCCTGCGGCCGGGGCCCTTCACCGCGCGTCTCGTGCGCAAGTTCGCGCTCCCCGTCACGGGCTGGCGGGGGGAGGACGACACGTGATCGAGGAGATCGAGATCCACGACCTCGGCGTCATCGCCGAGGCGCGCCTCGAACCGGCCGGCGGGTTCACCGCCGTCACGGGCGAGACCGGTGCCGGCAAGACGATGCTGCTCACCGCGCTCGAGCTCCTCCTCGGGGGCCGAGCCGACGCCGGCCTGGTCCGGCCGGGCGCCGAGCGCGCCCTCGTCGAGGGCCGGTTCGCCGACCTGCCCGGCTCCGTCGTCGAGCGGGTGGGCGAGGCCGGAGGCGACCTCGACGACGGGGTCCTCATCGTCGCCCGCACCGTGCCGGCCACCGGCCGCTCGCGCGCGCACCTCGGCGGGCGCTCCGTCCCGCAGGGCGTCCTCGGCGAGCTCGCCGAGGACCTCGTCACCATCCACGGCCAGTCCGACCAGACGCGGCTGCGCTCCCCGTCGCGGCAGCGGGACGTCGTCGACACCTACGGCGGGCACGCCGACCTGCTCGCGCGCATGCGCGGCGCGCACGCTCGCGCGCGCGACCTCGAGCAGACGCTCGCGCGCGTCCGCGCCGGCGAGCGGACCAGGGAGCTGGAGATCGCGTCCCTCACCTCGGCCCTGGCCGAGATCGACGATGCCGAGATCCAGCCGGGGGAGGACGTCGCGCTGCGCGACGAGGCCGCCCGGCTGGACAACATGGAGCACCTGACGCAGGCCGCGGCGCTCGCCGGGGCGGCTCTCGGTGGCGACCCGGCCGGCGGGGAGGGCGGCTCGGGCGCCATCGCGCTGCTGGAGCACGCCTCCCGCTCGCTCGCGCGCGCCGGCGAGCACGATCCCGCCCTCGCGACGCTCGCGTCGCAGCTCCTCGACGCCGCCTATCTGGCCGCGGACCTCGAGGGTGAGCTGGGCCGCTACGTCGCCGCGCTCGAGGCCGACCCCGACCGGCTCGACGCCGTGCACTCCCGCCGCGCCCGGCTCGCCCAGCTCGCCCGCACCTACGGGACGGCGTTCGGCGAGCCCGGTCCGGACGACCCGCCGCCCGGCAGCAGCGACGCCGTCCTCGCCTGGGCGGTCGGGGCGCGCGAGCGGCTGGCCGAGCTGACCGACCCCGGCCAGGACGCCGAGGCGCTCCAGGAGGCGCTGACGCAGGCCCTCGCCGAGCGGGGCGCCGTCGCGGCCGAGCTGACGGCCGCCCGGCGCACCGCCGGGGCCGACCTCGCCGCCGCCGTGACCGCCGAGCTGCACGGGCTCGCCATGCCGGCGGCTCGGGTCGACGTCGAGGTCGCGCCGGCCCAGGCCGGCCCGACGGGCGACGACGCCGTCACCCTCGTGCTCACCGCCTACCGGGGCGCGGCTCCGGCGCCGCTGGGCGTCGGCGCGTCCGGCGGCGAGCTGTCCCGCGTCATGCTGGCCCTGGAGGTCGTGCTCGCGGAGCGGCACGGGCGCGCCACCACGTTCGTCTTCGACGAGGTCGACGCCGGGATCGGCGGGCGGACGGCCGCGGCCGTGGGCGAGCGGCTCGCCCGGCTCGCGACCGGCGCCCAGGTGCTCGTCGTGACCCACCTCGCCCAGGTCGCGGCGTTCGCCGACCGCCAGATCGTCGTCGCCAAGGGCCCGGACGACGGCGGGGTCGCCACGACCGTCCGGATCGTCTCCGGCGACGAGCGCACGGCCGAGCTGGCCCGCATGCTCTCGGGTGAGGAAACCGACACCGCGCTCCAGCACGCCGCCGACCTCCTCGACAGGTCCCGCGTGCAACGATGGTCGGCGACATGAGACTGCGACCACACCGTTCCACCGCCGACCCGGGCACCGGCCTGGTCGGTCCCGCGCGCGTCGACCGACGCACGAAGGCACTCACGAAGCGGCTCTCCTCCGGCGACGTCGCCGTCATCGACCACCGCGACATCGACCGTGTCTCGGCCGAGGCGCTCGTCGCCTGCCACCCGGCGGTCGTCCTCAACGCCGCCGAGTCGACCTCCGGGCGCTACCCGAACCTCGGTCCGCAGATCCTCCTCGACGCCGGCATCCCGCTCGTCGACCACCTCGGCGCCGACGTCATGGCCGTCAAGGAGGGCACGACGCTGCGGGTCGACGGGAACAGGGTCTACGCGGGCTCGCAGCTCGTCGCCGAGGGCGTCCTGCAGGACGAGACCACCGTGACGGCCGCGCTCGACGAGGCGCGCGAGGGCCTGTCCGACCAGCTCGAGGCGTTCGCGGCGAACACGCTCGCGTACATGGTCTCCGAGCGCGACCTGCTGCTCGACGGCATCGGCGTCCCCAAGGTCTCGACCCCCATCGAGGGGCGCGGTGTCCTCATCGTGGTGCGCGGGTACCACTACAAGGAGGACCTCGCGATGCTGCGCTCGTGGATCCGAGAGAGCAAGCCGGTCCTCATCGGGGTGGACGGGGGAGCCGACGCGATCATCGAGGCTGGCTGGACGCCGGACCTCATCGTCGGCGACATGGACTCCGTCTCGGACAAGGCGCTCACCTGCGGCGCCGAGATCGTCGTCCACGCCTACCGCGACGGCCGCGCGCCGGGGCAGGCGAGGGTCGAGCGGCTCGGCGCACCCCACGTCGTGTTCCCGGCGACCGGAACGAGCGAGGACGTCGCGATGCTCCTCGCCGACGACATGGGCGCCGAGATCATCGTGGCGATCGGCACGCACGCGACGCTCATCGAGTTCCTCGACAAAGGCCGCAACGGCATGGCCTCGACGTTCCTCACCCGGCTGCGCGTCGGGGGGAAGCTCGTCGACGCCAAGGGGGTCTCGCGGCTGTACCGGCCGTCGATCTCCAACTGGCAGCTCGTGCTGCTCGTCCTCGCGGGGCTCGCCGCCCTGCTCGTCGCGCTGGCGGTCACTCCGGCCGGCCAGGCGGCGACCGAGATCACCCTCGCCCGGTGGGACGACCTCGTCTCCTGGGTGTCAAGACTCTTTCAAGGAGGGTGACGCGTGATCGACTTCCGCTACCACCTCGTCTCGCTCATCTCGGTGTTCCTCGCGCTCGCCGTCGGCATCGTGCTCGGCGCCGGGCCGCTGCGCGACACCATCTCGGACCAGCTGACGGGCCAGGTCGAGCAGCTGCGCCAGGAGAAGGACGGGCTGCGCGTCGAGCTCGACAGCGTCCAGCGCCAGGCGGCCGACTCCGACGCGTTCATCCAGGCCACGGCCGAGCGGCTCGTGTCGGGCGCGCTGCCCGAGTACCGCGTCGCCGTGGTCCGCTCGCCCGGTGTCCCCGTCCTCGCCGCGGGTACGGACACCCCGACCGGGGGTGCCCCCCAGGTGACGGACGACGTGGTGGCGGCGGTGACCGAGCGGATCGAGCAGGCGGGCGGCGAGGTCGTCGCCGACGTGACGCTCGGGTCGCTGTGGGCCGACCCCGCGCAGGAGGCCTTCCGGGCCAAGGCGGCGCGGGAGCTCGCGTCGATCCTCGCGGAGCCGGCGCCATCGGGTGACGACGGGAGCGAGGACCGGACGCTGCTGGCGCGCGGGCTGTCCGAGGCGCTCCGCGGCGCGAGCGCCGACGACCCGCGCGTGTCCGGCACGGTGGCGAGCGAGATCTTCGCCGCGCTCAGCAGCGGCGCCGACCCGCTCGTGACCGGCGAGATCTCCCAGCCGGCCGACCTCGTGCTCGTGCTGACGCCGGCCGGCGGCGACCCGGCCGACGGCTACACGGCGGACGCGGACAGCCTCGCCGCGTGGAGCTCCGTCATCGTCGAGATCGCGAAGACCGGGCCCTCGGTCGTCGCCGGCGACGTCGGCACCGCCACCGACCTGCTGCCAGCGGTGCGCCAGATCGGCGGCGTCACCACGACCGACGACCTCGGCTCCGCCTCCGGCCGGATCATCGCGGTGCTCGCGCTCGCGGGCGTCGCGGCCGGCGACGAGCCCGCGGCCTACGGCTTCGGGAGCGGCGTCGCGGGCGTCGTCCCGGGGGCCAAACAGCTCGAGCCGCCCCTCGTCCTCCAGCCGACGCCGACGCCGACCGACGCCGGGACGGACGGCACTGCGCCCACGGAGGATGGTGCGACCGACGGCGCGACGGACCAGTCCACCGACGGCTCCACGGACGGCGCGACGGACCAGTCAACCGACGGCTCCACCGACGTCGCGAGCGACGAGCCCCAGGAGGAGGCGGCGTGAGCCGGCTCGTCCCCGCGGTCAACGCGGCCGCCATGACCCTCGGCGCCCGGCTGCAGCTCCACGTCCTGTCGGACGACGCGGTCCAGCGGCTCGAGCGGACGAACTTCGCCGGCCGCACCGTCAGCCTCGCCGGCGGGATCGCTGCCGCGGTCGGCGCCCTCGCCGGCGTCGCCTCCGCCGGCGGACGGCCCGGGCTCGCCGCCGTCGTCGCCGTCGCCCCGGCCGGGGCCCTCGGCGCGCTCGACGACCTCGGCGAGCAGCCGGAGGACCGCTCGACCAAGGGGCTGCGCGGACACCTGAGCGCCCTGCGCGACGGCCAGGTCACCACCGGGTTCCTCAAGCTCACCGGCATCGGGCTCGCGGGCCTCGCCGCCGGCACGATCCTCGCCGGCGCCCGCGGGTCGACCCGCACCTGGCGCGGGATCGCGGACTCCGTCGCCTCGGGCGCCCTCGTCGCCGGGACCGCCAACCTGGTCAACCTGCTCGACCTGCGGCCGGGACGCGCGCTCAAGGCGGTGGCCGCCGTCGCGCTGCCGCTCGCCGTCGTGCCCGGGCCTGCCACGTCCGTCGCCTCCGGGGTCCTCGGCGCCACCGCGGCCGCCGCTCCCGGCGACCTCGCCGAGTCGACGATGCTGGGCGACACGGGGGCCAACGCCCTCGGCGCCGGTCTCGGCGTCGCGCTGGCCGCCTCGCCCCACCCCGCCGTCCGGCTGGGCGCGCTCGCCGTCGTCGTCGCGGGGACGCTCGCCAGCGAGCGGGTCAGCTTCTCGGCCGTCATCGAGCGGACGGCGTGGCTGCGCGCGCTCGACCAGGCCGGCCGGCGCACCGGCTGAGTCGGCCATGAGCACCTCCCGGCTCGCCCGGATCACGGCGGGCGTCGCCGGCGCCGCCGCGGTCGTCACGGTCCTCACGCTGGCGACCCGCCTGCTCGGGTTCGGCCGGTGGTTCGCGCAGAACGCGTGGGTCGGCCCGAACGAGATCGGCACGGCGTACGCGACCGCCAACATCGTCCCCAACGTCCTGTTCGAGGTCGCGGCCGGCGGCGCTCTCGCCGGTGCGATCGTCCCGGTGCTCGCCGGCGCGATCGCGAAGGACCTGCGCGGCGACGTCGACCGGACCTCCTCTGCACTGCTGACCTGGGCGCTCGTCGCGCTCGTGCCGCTCGGCGCCCTCACCTGGCTCGCCGCGCCCGCCATCATGCGCGCCATGCTCGGCGGCGGGGCGGCCGCGGCCCAGGTCGACCTCGGCGCGAGCCTCCTGCGGATGTTCGCCCTGCAGATCCCGCTCTACGGGGTCGGCGTCGTGCTCTCGGGCGTCCTCCAGGCGCACCGCCGGTTCATCGGCCCCGCGCTGGCGCCGCTGCTGTCGAGCGTCGTGGTCATCGGCGCCTACTACGCCTACGGCCTCCTCACGGCCGACGGGGTCACCCCGGCCACGCTCACCCCGCAGGCCGTGGCATGGCTCGGCTGGGGCACGACGGCCGGTGTCGCCGCGCTCAGCCTGCCCCTGCTCGTGCCCGCCTGGCGTGCCGGCGTCCGGCTGCGTCTCACGCTGCGCTTCCCCCCCGGGGTGGCCCGGCGCGCGCGCTCCCTCGCGCTCGCCGGCGCCGGCGGCCTCCTGGCCCAGCAGCTCAGCGTGCTCGTCGTCGCCCGGCTCGCCAACGGCTCGGGTGGGGCCGGCGTCATCAACATCAACCAGTACGCGACGGCCGTCGTCATGCTGCCGTACGCGGTGCTCGCGGTGCCGCTCGCGACGACGCTGTTCCCGCGTCTGGCCGAGCACGCCAGCACCGGCCGGCACGACCTGCTGGCCGCGCGGACGGCGACCTCGACGCGCGCGATCGTCGCCGTCTCCCTCGCCGGTGCCGCCGCGCTCGTGGCCGCGGCGTGGCGGATCGAGGGCGTGTTCGAGCTGTTCGCGCGCGGGGGAGCCGTCGAGGGCATGGGCGTCTCGATCGCGGCCGCCGCGCTCAGCGTGCTCGGCCTCGCCCTGCTGTTCCACCTGGCCCGCGTGCTGTTCGCGCTGGAGCGGGGCCGCCTCGTCCTCGTCGCCACGTCCGCCGGCTGGCTGCTCGTGGCGCTGCTGGCGCTCGTCCTGGTCGCGACCAGCGGTGGGGGAGCCGTCGCGGTGCTCCGCTCGCTCGGGCTCGCCACGAGCATCGGGACGCTCGCCGGCGGCGTCCTGCTGGCCCTGTTCATCCGGCGCGAGGTCGGCTCGCCCGCCCTCGCGGGGGTGGCGCGGACGACGGCCGTCGCGCTCGCCGGGGCCGTCGTCGGTGCGCTCGCCGGGCTCGGGGTCGCGGGGCTGGGCGGCGGCGGGCTCGCGGCCGACCTCGGGATCGGGGCCGCCGCCGGGCTCGTGGCGCTCGGCGTCACGGGTGGCGTGCTCGCGCTCGGGGACCGGCAGCTCCTGCGCGTCGTGCTGCGCCGCCGTGCCCCGGCCGCGGCACCGCAGGCCGTGCCAGCGCCGACAGCGCCGACAGGGACGACGACGCCGCCACCCACCGTGGCGGCCCCCGGGACCCCGGACGGGGACGAGAGACCGTGACCAGAGCGACGACGGCGACGAGGGAGCGACATGACACGTGAGGCTGGCGGGTACGTCCTGCAGGTGCTCGGATCGAGCGCGGGCGGCGTCGTGCGGCACGTCGCGCAGATCGCCGCGGGAGCGCGTCGACGCGGACGCGACGTCCGGGTGGCGGGACCGCTCGACCTGCACGAGCAGATCCTCGCGCCCGGTCGCGTCCCGGTCGCGCGGCTCGAGATCTCCGACCGGCCGGGGAAGGACGACGCGGCGGCCCTCCAGCGGCTGCGGGTCCTCGCCCGGCAGGCGGACGTCGTGCACGCGCACGGCCTTCGCGCCGGCGCGCTGGCCGTCCTCGCGGCGCGCAGCCTCGGGGGCGACCGGCCGGCCGTCGTCGTCACGCTGCACAACCTGCCGGTCGGCGGGAGGAGCGTGCGCGCCATCGCGCGCGGTCTGGAGGAGCTCGTCGGCCGGGGCGCCGACGTCGTCCTCGGCGTCTCGGGCGATCTCGTCGAGCTGGCCCGGCTGCGGGGTGCCCGGCACACGACGCGCGCCCTCGTGCCAGCCCCGCCGCGGCCGGTGCCGCAGCGAACGGCCGCGCAGGTGCGCGACGAGCTCGGCGTGCCGCGGGACGCGGCGCTCCTCGTCACCGTCGCGCGGCTCGCCCCGCAGAAGGGGCTCGACCTGCTGCTCGACGCGGCCGCCCTGCTCGAGGCAGGCCCGCGCGAGGTCGTCTGGGTCGTCGCCGGCGACGGGCCGCTGCTCGGCGACCTGGAGCGCCAGGCCGCCGACGAGGCGCTGCCCGTGCGCTTCCTCGGCCGGCGCGACGACGTCGCGGACCTCGTGGCGGCGGCCGACGTCGTCGTCAGCACGGCCCGCTGGGAGGGGCAGCCGATCGCCGTCCAGGAGGCCCTGCACCTGGGCGCCGCGGTCGTCGCCACCGACGTCGGCGGCACGCACGAGGTGACCGGCGACGCGGCCGAGCTCGTCCCGCCGCGACCCGACGCGCTCGCCTCGGCCGTGCGCGGGCTGCTCGCGGACCCCGAGCGGGTCGCGGTCCTCCGCGAGGCCGCGCTGGCGCGGGCCGCGACGCTGCCCACCCTCGAGGACACGCTCGACCAGCTCGAGGAGTGGTGGTCCCGGGCCGAGCTCGCGCGCGACGCGCGGCGGGCGCGGGAGGCGCGGCACGAGCGCCGCTCCTCGCGCTCGGGGTGAGGGCCTGTTAGGGTCGAACTCCGTGGTGGATCCCTCTCGCAGAAGCGCCCTCGGTCACAACGACATCACGAAGCACATCTTCGTGACGGGGGGTGTCGTCTCCTCGCTGGGCAAGGGACTCACGGCCTCCTCCCTCGGTCAGCTCCTTCGTGCGCGCGGCCTGCGCGTCATGATGCAGAAGCTCGACCCCTACCTCAACGTCGACCCCGGGACGATGAACCCGTTCGAGCACGGTGAGGTGTTCGTCACGGAGGACGGCGCCGAGACGGACCTCGACATCGGTCACTACGAGCGGTTCCTCGACGTCGACCTCGACCGCGGCGCCAACGTCACGACCGGTCAGGTCTACTCGACGGTCATCGCCAAGGAGCGCAAGGGCGAGTACCTGGGCGCGACCGTCCAGGTGATCCCGCACATCACCGACGAGATCAAGCGCCGGATGCGCGCGCAGGCCGACGGGCCCGACGCGCCGGACGTCATCATCACCGAGATCGGCGGCACGGTCGGTGACATCGAGTCGCAGCCGTTCATCGAGGCCGCGCGCCAGGTCCGTCAGGACGTCGGCCGCGACAACGTGTTCTTCCTCCACGTCTCCCTCGTGCCGTTCATCGGCCCGAGCAAGGAGCTCAAGACCAAGCCGACGCAGCACTCCGTGGCCGCGCTGCGCAGCATCGGCATCCAGCCCGACGCCATCGTGTGCCGCTCCGACCGGGCGCTGCCCGAGGGGGTCAAGCACAAGATCGCCGCGATGTGCGACGTGGACCGCGACGCCGTGGTCAACGCCGTCGACGCGCCGTCGATCTACGACATCCCGAAGGTGCTGCACGAGGAGCGCCTCGACGCGTACGTCGTGCGCCGCCTCGACCTGCCGTTCCGCGACGTCGACTGGTCGAGCTGGGGCACCGTGCTCGACGCCGTCCACCACCCGCGCCACGAGGTCGAGATCGCGCTCGTCGGCAAGTACATCGGCCTGCCCGACGCCTACCTGTCGGTGACCGAGGCGCTGCGCGCGGGCGGCTTCGCCAACGAGGCCCGCGTCTCGATCCGGTGGGTCGAGTCCGACCGGTGCGAGACGCCCGACGGCGCCCGCCGCGCGCTCGAGGGGGTCGACGCCGTGCTCGTGCCCGGCGGCTTCGGCGTCCGCGGCATCGAGGGCAAGCTCGGCGCGCTCACCTGGGCGCGTCGCAACCAGGTCCCGACGCTCGGGATCTGCCTCGGCCTGCAGTGCATGGTCATCGAGTACGCGCGCAGCGAGCTCGGCCTCGCCGACGCCAGCTCGACCGAGTTCGACGCCGCGACCCCCGACCCCGTCGTCGCGACCATGGCGGAGCAGCTCGACATCGTCGACGGCGCCGGCGACCTCGGCGGGACGATGCGTCTCGGCTCCTACGAGGCGGAGCTGACGCCGGGCTCGGTCGTCGCTGACGTCTACGGCGCCACGACCGTGACCGAGCGGCACCGGCACCGCTACGAGGTGAACAACGCCTACCGTCCGCGGCTGGAGGAGGCGGGCCTGGTCGTCTCCGGGACGTCGCCGGACTCCTCGCTGGTGGAGTTCGTCGAGCTCCCGCGCGAGGTCCACCCGTACTACGTCGCGACGCAGGCCCACCCCGAGTTCAAGTCGCGGCCGACGAAGGCGCACCCGCTGTTCGCCGGGCTCGTCGCGGCCGCGCTGCAGCGTCAGCGCGAGTCGCGCCTGCTCGAGGTCGAGCCGACCCGATGAGCGCCACCGGGTCGCCCGCCTGGGGTGACGAGCTCGCGCGGCGGCCGGTCCTCGCCGAGCGGACGATCCACGACGGCCGGGTCTTCGACCTGGTCTCCCGGGACGTCGACCTCGGGGAGGCCGGCGTCGTGACGCGCGAGTTCACCCGGCACCCGGGGGCCGTCGCCGTCGTCGTGCTGCGCGAGCGGGCCTGCCTCGAGGTGCTCCTGCTGCGCCAGTACCGCGTGCCGGTCGGCGCCTACCTGTGGGAGATCCCGGCCGGGCTGCTCGACGGGGGAGCCGAGGAGACGCTCCTGCTCGCGGCGCAGCGTGAGCTGGCCGAGGAGGCCGACCTCGTCGCGAGGCGGTGGGACGTCCTCGTCGACTTCGCGACCACGCCGGGTGCGACGGACGAGGCCATCCGGGTCTTCCTCGCCCGCGACCCCCAGGTGGCACCGCGCTCGGACTTCGTCCGCGAGGGGGAGGAGTCCGAGATCGAGCTCGCCTGGGTGCCCCTCGCGGAGGCGGTCGAGGCGGTGCTCGCCGGACGGATGCACAGCCCGAGCGCCACGCTCGGCGTCCTCGCGGCCGCGGCGAGCGAGCGGACGGGGTTCACCTCGCTGCGCGACGTCTCCGCGCCGTTCGTGCTGCGTCCGGACCGTACGCCCGCCTGATCCGCGCCGCGGCCCCGCCGGCCCGCGCCCGCCACCGTCGCGGCGCCCGGGCCGGACGCCTCAGCGGACGCGGAGGGAGAGCACGGCCGCCGTCACCGCCGCGACGAGCAGACCCGACCCGACGAGGTGGAGCGCCACGAGCGGGACGGGCAGTCCCGAGAAGTACTGCGCGTACCCGATCAGCCCCTGGGCGAGGGTGACGACGACCAGGACGCCCCAGGCGCGCCGGGCGTGCCGGACCGGGGCGAGCGAGGTGCCGCCGGGGACCGCGCGGGCGATGAGCCAGAGCGTCAGCAGCACGGCGGCGACGAACGCCCACACCGCCATCGCGTGGCTCTTCGCCAGGTGGGCCGGGTCGAGCGCGAACCGGTAGCCGACCTCCTCGTCACCGGAGTGCGGGCCAGCACCCGTCGTGAGGATCCCGAGGACGACGACGAGCGCCGTGAGCACCGCGAACGTCGCGGGAGCCCAGCGCAGCCACGCACCGCTCCAGCCGGCGGCCGCGAACGTCTGCCGCGGCGGGGCGTCACCCTCGCGCAGCCGGACGAGGAGCAGCGTCGAGACCCACACGAGCACCGCGGAGATGAGGAAGTGGAAGCCGACGACGGCCGGGGGCAGCTCCACGAGCACGGTGATCCCGCCGATGACGGCCTGCGCGAGGACGCCGGCGAGCGGTGCGATGGCGAGCAGCCTGACGGGTCGGCGCTCCCGCGTCCCGGGGGAGGTCCACACCGCGACGAGGAGGCCGACCGCGACGAGGCACACGATGACGGACACCGCCCGGTTGCCGAACTCGACGAACGGGTGGTAGCTCGCCGCCTCGTGCAGGACGGGCGAGAACTGACCGGGCTCGCACTGCGGCCACGTCGAGCACCCGAGGCCCGAGCCCGTGAGACGGACGAGCCCTCCGGTCAGGATGATGAGGAGCTGCAGCGCCAGGTTGCCCCACGCGAGCGACACGACCAGGCGCGTGGGCCGAGCCGGACGGGGCGTCTCGTAGCCGAACGGGGAGCCCCCGGCGTCGGTGGCGTCGGCGGAGCCTGAGGGCGCGGGGACCGGGTGCGGGGGGAGCGCGGACACCAGCACAGCCTAGCGACGGCGAGGGCCGGGTGCCCGGGTCCTGCGACCCGGGCACCCGGCCCTCGCCGTGTCCGTCCGCTACGAGGTCAGGCCCCGCCGCCGGCGCACCAGCAGGAGCACCGCACCGCCGAGCAGGAGCGCGACGGCGGCGATCACGGCGCCGATGACCGGAGCACCCGTGCTGCCGAGCGGCCCACCGGAGCTGGCGGACGGCGACGGTGAGGAGCTCCCGCCGTCCGTCGGCGTCGTCGAGGCCGTCGGGGACCCGGTGTCCGACGGGTCGGTGGAGGGCGAGACCGTCTCGCTCGGCTCCTCGCTCGGCGTCTCGTCGGCCAGCTCGAGCACCGGCACGATCTGCGCCGGCCCCGTCTCGCTCGTGGAGACCCCGTTGTGCAGGTGCAGCAGGAGGAGGTCGCCGACGTGCGTGGCCTCGCCCGGCTCCGCCGCAGCGGCGGCGGCCAGCGGGACGATCGGCGCGGCGGGGGCCGCGGCCGGACGCGTCACCGGGATGGACGTGCCCGGGGTGTCGAGGTAGACCGCGTTGTAGCCGTTACCGAAGGTGTACGCCGAGGCGAGGTCGAACTCGAGGTCCTCGACCGTGTCAACGCACTTGGTCTGCGGGTCGCTCGACCACTCCGAGTAGCCGCAGACGTCGAACGTGAAGCTGACGTCGCCCGCCTCGATCTGCTCGGGGGTGAACCCGAACGCCGTGAGGTCCACCGGCAGGAAGGCCTGCCGCTGGTCGAACACGTTCGTGTCGATCGAGCCGTCGAGCGTGTTGAGCAGCTCCAGCCCGGTGTTCCTGCCGTCCGGGGCGTAGACCGAGACGACGGACGTGTCGACGTAGTCGCCCGTGTCGCTGAGGTACTTCTCGACCCAGACGACGTACGGCTCCTCGGCACCGGGGACGTAGACGTCGATGGCGATGGTGGCGAACTGGGTGCCGAGGTAGGACCACGGGTTCCAGGTCTCGATGCCGAAGCCGACGTAGGAGCTCGTCCGGAGGATGCCCTGGTCGTCCTTCCACTCCGCCAGGAACGCCGTGGTGCCGACGGAGGCGATGTCGACCGTCGAGGCCGTCGTGTTGAGCAGCCCCTCGACCTCCTCGGTCGCCGGGTCGTCCATCGGCAGCCGCGGGGACTGGGCCACCAGCTGGGTCGGCACGATCACCGACTGGTAGTGCTGGGGGTCCTCCGGGTCGCCGCTGCCCTGGTCGAGGCCGCGGCCCGACAGGTCGATCTGCGACGTCGTGGCCTCGGCGTCGGCGAAGACGACGTCCGAGCCGGACATGTCGGCGTGCGGCTTGACCGCGGCGGCGACCGGCACCAGGAGGCTCTCCTGCTCCATCGGGCTCAGGACGAGCCAGCCGGACGGCGTCGCCAGGAAGTCGCGGACGAGGCCGATGCCGGAGTCGAGATCCATGGTCGGGTCGAGGTCCTTGGCGAGCTGGGTCGGGTCGGCCACCGTGAGCGTGACCGTCACGTCGGCGGTGGTGCCGGGTGCGACGCTGACCTCGGACGGGCTCACCGTGTACTCGACCCCGGTGACGTCCGACTGGCTCTCGAAGGAGACGGCCACGGACTGCTGCTGACCGCTGAGGTTGCGCACCGCGACGGTCCGCTCGACCGTGAGCGCGGCCTCGCCGACCTCGAGGACGCCGAACGTGACGCCGACGGCCTCGGGGGCAGCCTTGTCGTACGCGACGACGGGCGTCGTGGCGGCCCGCTCGGCGTCGACGCGGCCGGACCCGACGCGACCGGGCCCGAACGGGATCCCGTCGATCGTCACGTCGTGCGTTGCCGTGTTGACGATGGCCGCCTTGACGGCCTCCCTCGGCAGGTCCGTCCTGGCCGCGCGGACGAGTGCTGCGATACCGGCGACGTGCGGCGAGGCCATCGAGGTGCCCGACATGATCGCCAGGTCGTCGCCCGAGCCGACGCCGGCCGACGCGATGAGCGTCCCCGGGGCCGCGACGTCCGGCTTGACGGCGCCGAAGGTGCCGTGGCTGCCGCGCGAGGAGGACGCGTTGAGCGTGTCGGCCTCGTCGTCGAACTGCTGGACGACCGTCGGGCCGTAGGCGAACGTGACCGTCCGGCCCTCGGCCGGCAGCGTGATCGCACCCGTCGCCGGGTCATAGGACTCGACGAAGCCCGCGGTCGCGTCGGCCGTCAGCTGGAACCCGGGGAGGCCGGCGTTGCCGCCGATCCCGGCGAGGAACACGTTGGTCGTGCTCGTCAGCAGGACGCCCGTCGCGCCGGCCGCCGCGGCGTTGTTGAAGCGCACCAGCGACCCGCACGGGAGGGCGGCGTCGTCGTCCCAGGCGAGGATGACGACCTTGCCCGCGACGAGTGCGGCGTCCGCGGCGTCGAACGCCTCGCAGCCCGAGAGGTAGCGGACCGACTTGCCCGCCGAGGGCAGCGCGACGACCTCGAACGTCTGGTCCGGGTAGGTGCCGGCGAAGTTGACGCTGTACTGGCCCGCGAGCAGCTCGCTCACCTCGTCCTCCGGGGCGCTGGCGTCGACGGTCTCGTAGACGAACGTGTCGCCGATCGAGTTCGCGACCGTGAGCGCTGCGGGGGAGTTGCCGTTGGAGCCGCCGACGTCGAAGACGTCGCCGTCGTTGCCGGCGGAGATGACGACCGTGACACCGTCCTGCGTGAGCTCCTCGACGAGCAGGTTGTCCGGGTCGTCGGGCGAGGCGTAGGTCCAGCCGACCGACATGTTGACGACGGTGACCTTGGCGGCCGTCTCGTTCGTCGGGTCGAGCAGCCAGTCGAGCGCGGCCGCGACGTACTCGGTCGAGCCGGCACAGCCGAAGACCTTGAGCGCCACGAGGTCGGCCCCCGGGGCGGAGCCGGGGCCGACCTTCATCGACCGGAGCTCCTCGTCGTCCAGGTCGGCGTAGCTGCCCTGGAACGTGCTGCCGTCGGCGTTGACGCCGTACCCGGCCGCCGTCCCGGAGACGTGGCTGCCGTGGCCGCCGCCGCGGGGAATGCTGGGGTCGATCCCCGGGCACATCGCGGCGCTCTCGTCCATCGGGTTCGGGTCGGGCTGGGCCGCGGGCGAGCCGTCGGTGCCGGTGTAGAGGTGGCCGACGAAGTCGTAGCCGCCGATCACCTTGCCCGTGTCCTCGCCCCACGACGGCTGCGACTCGAAGAAGCCCGCGTCGTAGGAGGCGGGGTAGCTGCCCTCGAACGAGGGGTTGAAGTCGCGGTGGGAGAAGTCGATGCCCGTGTCGATGACGGCGATGGTCTGCCCCTCGCCCGTCACGCCGACGTAGTCCCACGTCGCGGCGGCGCCGGTGAGGAGGTTCGAGCCGGAGTTCGAGGTGAGCTGCTTCGGCGAGATCGGCGTCACGGAGATGACGTCGTCGCGCTCGGCGATCTGCGCGAGATCGGCCGAGTCCGCGCGCACCGCGACACCGGCGAGGCCGTTGACGGTGGTGTAGAGGACGTCGTCCTCGCCGATGCCGAGCTCGTCGACGACCTCCTCGGCCGCGCTCTCGATCGCCTCGGTGGTGCGGTCGACGACGGCGGCCTGGGAGACGCGCTGGTTCTTGGTCGCCTCGAGCTCCTCGCGGACCGACGGCAGGTCGAAACGCACGTAGTAGCTCGACACGCCGGTGCGCTCGTGGAGCGACTGCCCCGCGTCGACGTGCTGCGGGTGCTGGAGGGGGATGGTCGGGGCTCGCCCGCCCGAGCCGTCGTCCGGCGCGGCCTGGGCCGCCGCCACCCCGACGGCGGTCAGGGACAGTGCCGTGGCTGCCGCGGCCGTGGCGGCCAGGACGGTGCGCCTCGCGCGATGGGACTGGTGTTTCTTCACTTGACCTGCGGTCACTGGGTGCTCCTCGGTGTCAGGTGACGGGAGGGGCCCCCTCCTGCCCGTCGAGGCCGCCCGCCGCATCGACGCCGCGGGCAGTGGGACCAACCGTAAGGGACGTTGGTCCCAAGCAACAGCCCGGTTTTCCTGCTGACGGACCTGGCGTTACTCGGAGGGCCGGAACCAGCGCGTCGCTGCGAGGACGAGGGCGAGCGCCCACACCCCGAGGACGACCAGTCCGACGCCCGGGACCCCGCCGGCGCCGAGCGTCTCGCGCAGCGCGTCGCCGAGCGCTCCCGTCGGCAGCCAGGCCATCGCCGGCACGGGCACGGGGGTGTCGCCCGACGTCGGGAGGAGGAGTCCGCCGACCCCCGCGAGCACGACCCAGGCCAGGTTGGCGACCGCGAGGACCGCCTCGGCCCGCAGCCGCCCCGCGAGGACGAGGCCGAGCGCCGTGAAGGACAGCGACCCGAGCCACCACGCCAGCACCGCCGCCCACAGCGCGCCGGTCTCCGGTCGCCACCCGAGCGCGAGACCGAGGCCGGTCAGCAGCGCGACCTGGATCACCTGGACCGCGAGCACCGCGAGGCCCTTGCCGAGGACGATGCCGGGGGAGCCGAGCGGCGTCGTCGCTAGCTGGCGCAGGACGCCCCAGCGGCGGTCGAACGCCGTCGCGATGGCCTGGGAGGTGAACGAGGAGGAGACGATGGCGAGGGCGATGACGCCGGGCGCGACGACGTCGATCCGGGCGGCGTCACCCGGCAGCCGCACGATGTCGGCCGCGCCGAGCCCGACGAGCGCCAGCGCCGGCAGGACGACGGCGACGAGGAGCTGCTCCCCGTTGCGCAGCATCCCGACGGTCTCGAACCGCGCGTAGGCGAGGACGCGGCCGACGGCGGACGCCCTCCGCGTGGCGGGTGCGGCGGTCGCGGCGGTCGCCGTCGCGCCGGACGCTCGCCCCGTCGCGCTCATCGGGACACCGTCGCGGCGTCGGCCGTGAGGGCGAGGTAGGCGTGCTCGAGCGTCCCGCCGCCGGCGCGCAGCGTCACGATCTGGACGCCCGCCTCGTCGCACCACGTCGCGATCGCGCGGGTGATCGCCGTGGGGGAGCCGGCCCGCGACGCGTCCGGCGGCGCGTCCGGGCCCGAGGCGGACCCGGAGGCGGGCTCGGCGCCTCGGACCACGTACGCCCCGGACTCCCGCTCGAGCCGGCACGGCGCGAGGGTGGCGGCGAGCGAGCGCTCCTCCTCGGGAGCGAGCTGACGGCGCAGCGTCACCCGGACGGTGTCGGAGCCCGCGTAGCGCGCGATCAGCTCGAGGGGGCTGCCGCTGGCGACGATCCGGCCACCGTCGAGCACGTGGACGACGTCGGCGAGCTCCTCGGCCTCCTCGAGCAGGTGCGTGGTGAGGACGACGGCGCTCCCGGCCGAGCTGCGCTCGCGGACGAGGTCCCACACGTCGCGCCGCCCGTGCGGGTCGAGCCCGGCCGACGGCTCGTCGAGGAAGAGCAGCTCCGGGCGCGAGCAGAGTGCGACGGCGAACGCGAGGCGCTGCCGCTGGCCGCCGGACAGCCGGCGCACGGTCGTCCCGGCGACGGGGGCGAGCCCGACCCGGTCGAGCAGGTCGGAGCTCGTGGCACCGCCCGGGTGCAGGGCGACGGCGAGGGCCATGACGTCGCGCACCGTCCGGCCGAGGGGGAGGCCGCCGTCCTGGAGCATGACGCCCGTGCCGGCGCGGGCCGCGCGGGAGCCGGGCGCATGGCCGAGGACGCTGATGGAGCCGCCGTCCGGACGGCGCAGTCCCTCGGCGCACTCGATCGTCGTCGTCTTGCCCGCGCCGTTGGGGCCGAGCACCGCGGTGACGCGTCCGCGCTCGGCGACGAGCGAGAGGCCGTCGACCACGGTCCGGGGTCCGTATCGGACGAGGAGATCCGTGATCTCGAGCGCGGCTGTTGGCACGGCTCCCGATCCTACGTGCCGTGGCCCGGAGGTGAGGCTCTCCTTGCTTGAAGGAATGGATTTACCGCATGACACTGTTACCTAAAGAGGCGTCGCGCGGCGCCGTGATGCGGTCAGTGGAGGTGGCGGATGAACGAGTCGATCGCCGGTTCGGTCGTCACGGCCGGACCCGCCGGTGACCCGAGCCACACCGGTGTCGCGCCCCACCACCTCGTCCCGGCCCCGGCCCCGGACGCGGACAGCACGCGGACCCGGGTCCGCGCGCTCGTCGTCTCCCAGGGACCGATCGACGCGGCCCGCCTGGCCGCGGAGCTCGACCTCACCCCGGCCGGCGTCCGGCGCCACCTCCAGGCGCTCGTCGCCGCCGGCGAGATCGCCGAGCGCCTCGTCCCCGTCACCGGGCCGCGCGGGCGCGGTCGGCCGCCGCGCGAGTACGTCGCGACGACCGGAGCCCAGGAGCACCTGCCGGACGCGTCCGGCGAGCTCGCGGTCGAGGCGCTCGACTTCATCGCGGCGGCGCTGGGCGAGCCCGGCGTCGCGACGTTCGCCGACGGTCGGCTGGCCGAGCTCGAGGCCCGCTACCTCACCGTCGTCGAGGCCGCGGGCGACGACATCCCGGCCCGGGCGCGCGCCCTCGCCGACGCGCTCACCGCCGACGGCTACGCCGCCTCGACCCGCCGCCCGGCGGGTGAGCTGCCCGTCCTCCAGCTCTGCCAGGGCCACTGCCCGGTGCAGCAGGCGGCCGAGCGCTACCCCGAGCTGTGCGAGGCGGAGACCCGCGTCATCTCCCGGCTGCTGGGCGTCCACGTCCAGCGGCTCGCCACGATCGCTGCCGGCGGGCACGCCTGCACCACGAGCGTCCCGCTCGGGCTGTCGGCGCCGCCTCCGCCCTCGGCGCCGGCGCCGATCGCGCACGCCACCTGACCGACGCCGCGCGACGCCTCGGCGCCGCGCCCGACGAGCGGGTCGCCGTCCACCGGACGGACCGACCCGACGACACAGACCACCGGACCACCACCTGAGCGCGAAGGAAGGACTCACATGACCGCTCCGCTCACCGACACCGGGAGCAGCCCGGGCGAGCCGATGACGCAGGAGGAGACGATCGCCTCCATCGGCAACTACAGCTTCGGCTGGCACGACACCGACACCGCCGGCGCGACCGCGCGCCGCGGGCTCAACGAGGACGTCGTGCGCGAGATCTCGGCCCTGAAGGGCGAGCCGGAGTGGATGCTCAAGCGTCGCCTGCGCGCCCTGCAGCTCTTCGACCGCAAGCCGATGCCGACCTGGGGCGCCGACCTCACGGGGATCGACTTCGACCAGATCAAGTACTTCGTGCGCTCGACCGAGAAGCAGGCCCAGACCTGGGACGACCTGCCCGAGGACATCAAGAACACCTACGACCGCCTCGGCATCCCCGAGGCGGAGAAGCAGCGTCTCGTCGCCGGCGTCGCCGCGCAGTACGAGTCCGAGGTGGTCTACCACCAGATCAACGAGGAGCTCGAGCGCCAGGGCGTCATCTTCCTCGACACCGACACGGCCCTGAAGGAGCACCCCGAGTTCTTCGAGGAGTACTTCGGCTCCGTCATCCCGACGGGTGACAACAAGTTCGCCTCGCTCAACACGGCCGTGTGGTCGGGCGGCTCGTTCGTCTACGTGCCGAAGGGCGTCCACGTCGAGATCCCGCTCCAGGCCTACTTCCGGATCAACACGGAGAACATGGGCCAGTTCGAGCGGACGCTCATCATCGCCGACGAGGGCTCCTACGTGCACTACGTCGAGGGCTGCACCGCGCCGATCTACTCGAGCGACTCGCTGCACTCCGCCGTCGTCGAGATCATCGTGAAGAAGGACGCCCGCGTCCGCTACACGACGATCCAGAACTGGTCCAACAACGTCTACAACCTCGTGACGAAGCGCTCGACCGTCGAGCAGGGCGGCGTCATGGAGTGGATCGACGGGAACATCGGCTCCAAGGTGACGATGAAGTACCCGGCGGTCTACCTCATGGGCGAGCACGCGCGCGGCGAGACGCTCTCGATCGCGTTCGCCGGCGTCGACCAGCACCAGGACACGGGCTCGAAGATGGTCCACATGGCGCCGCACACGTCGTCGTCCATCGTGTCGAAGTCCGTCGCCCGCGGCGGTGGCCGCGCGTCCTACCGCGGCCTCGTCCAGGTGCTCGAGGGCGCCGACGCGAGCAAGTCGAACGTGCTGTGCGACGCGCTGCTCGTCGACACCGTCTCCCGGTCCGACACCTACCCGTACGTCGACGTCCGCGTCGACGACGTCGAGATGGGCCACGAGGCCACCGTCTCGAAGGTGAGCGAGGACCAGCTGTTCTACCTGATGTCCCGGGGCATGCCCGAGACCGAGGCGATGGCCATGATCGTGCGCGGGTTCGTCGAGCCCATCGCGCGCGAGCTGCCGATGGAGTACGCGCTCGAGCTCAACCGCCTCATCGAGCTGCAGATGGAAGGGGCCGTCGGCTGATGACCACCACCGATCTCTCGACCGACCACAGCCGCGCCGTCGCCGACGGCGCGCACACGCACTCGAGCGACCCGGGCGGCGTCGGGGAGGCCCCCGAGTCCTCCCGCGCCGCGCGCCTGCGCTCGTTCGACGTCGCGGACTTCCCCGAGGTCACGGGCAGCGAGGAGGAGTGGCGGTTCTCCGCCGTCGACGTCCTCGCCCCCGTGCTCGCGGACCGCGCGGCCGACGGCCACCTGGAGTGGACGACGACGCCGCAGGAGCTTCCGGCCGGCGTCACGCTGACCCGGCTCGACCCCGCCGCGGCCGTCGCCGCGAGCGTCCAGGCGCCCGGCGACCGGGCGGCGGCCATCGCCGTCGCGCGCTCGGGCGGTGCGACGGCGCTGTCCGTCGCGCGGAACACCGTGGTCGACGAGCCCGTCGAGATCACGCTCACCGGCCGGGGCGACGACGTTCGCGGTCACCTCGTCATCACGGTCGGGGAGAGCTCCGAGGTCACGGTCATCATCGACCGCGTCGGGAGCGCGACGTACTCGGAGTTCGTCTCCGTCGACGTCGCCGACAACGCGCACCTCAACCTCGTGCTCCTGCAGTCCTGGGACTCCGACGCCGTCCACGCGGGCGAGGTCGTGGCGCGGCTCGGCCGTGACGCGCGCCTGCGCGGCACCGTCGTCAGCCTCGGCGGCAGGGTCGTCCGGCTCAACACCTCGGCGGCCTTCGCGGCCCCCGGCGGCGACATCGAGCTGTTCGGGCTCTACTACTCCGACGCCGGCCAGCACCTCGAGCACCAGCTCTTCGTCGACCACGCGGCGCCGAACTGCCGCTCGCGGGTCACCTACAAGGGCGCTCTCCAGGGCAAGGGCGCGCGCAGCGTCTGGATCGGCGACGTCCTCATCCGCAAGGAGGCCGAGGGCACCGACACCTACGAGCTCAACCGGAACCTCGTGCTGACGGACGGCGCCCGCGCCGACTCCGTGCCGAACCTCGAGATCGAGACCGGCGAGATCGAGGGCGCCGGCCACGCGAGCGCGACCGGTCGGTTCGACGACGAGCAGCTCTTCTACCTCAAGGCGCGCGGCATCCCCGAGGACGTCGCCCGCCGGCTGGTGGTGCGCGGCTTCTTCGCCGAGCTGATCCAGCAGATCGGCGTGGAGCGCGTCGAGCAGCGGCTCATCGAGGCCATCGAGGCCGAGCTCGAGGTGACGGGCGCGTGACCCCGTGACATTCCGTGACGCGGCCTTCCTCGACGACATCGCCCCCGGTTCGGCCATGACCATCTCGGTCGAGGCGGACGGCGGCGCGTCGCTGCTGATCGCCCTCGTCCGCTCGAGCGCGGGGGAGGTGTTCGCCCTGGACGACGAGTGCTCGCACGGGCGCGCCTCCCTCGGCGACGGCGACGTGGACGACCGCGGCGGTCCCGGGGGCGACTGCGCCGTGGAGTGCTGGAAGCACGGCTCGCGCTTCGACGCGCGGACCGGTCGCCCGCTCAACCTCCCGGCGACGCAGCCCGTCGCCACCTATCCGGTGCGGATCGCCGGCGAGATCGTCCAGGTCGACGCCGACGCGCCGGCCATGGCCGGCTGACCGGTCCCACCCGCACCACCCCAACGACACACGACGAACAGAACTGACGACAGGACGCAGATCCCATGGCAGAGCTCCAGATCAAGAACCTCCACGTGGACGTGGAGACCAACGACGGCCCGAAGAACATCCTCAAGGGCGTCGACCTCACCATCCGCTCGGGCGAGACCCACGCGATCATGGGCCCGAACGGCTCGGGCAAGTCGACGCTCGCCTACGCGATCGCGGGCCACCCCAAGTACGTCGTCACGGACGGGCAGATCCTGCTCGACGGCGAGGACGTGCTCGAGATGAGCGTCGACGAGCGCGCCCGCGCCGGGATGTTCCTCGCGATGCAGTACCCGGTCGAGGTCCCCGGCGTCACGGTGGCCAACTTCCTGCGCACCGCCAAGACCGCGGTCGACGGCGAGGCCCCGGCGCTGCGCACGTGGACCAAGGACGTGCGCGAGGCGATGGAGCGGCTGCGGATGGACGGCGAGTTCGCCACCCGCAACGTCAACGAGGGCTTCTCCGGCGGCGAGAAGAAGCGGCACGAGATCCTCCAGATGGAGCTCCTGCGGCCGAAGATCGCGGTGCTCGACGAGACCGACTCCGGCCTCGACGTCGACGCGCTGCGCATCGTCTCCGAGGGCGTCAACCGGCTCAAGGACTCCTCGGACGTCGGCATCATGCTCATCACGCACTACACCCGCATCCTGCGCTACATCCACCCGGACTTCGTCCATGTGTTCGTGAACGGCCGCGTGGCGGAGGAGGGTGGCCCCGAGCTCGCCGAGCGCCTCGAGGAGGAGGGCTACGACCGCTTCCTCTCCGGCGCGCGGGCCTGAGGCCCGGCGCACCACCGGACCGGATCGGATCGAGATGACGACGACGCAGCTGCCGCCGGCCCCGGGCGACCCCGGGGCCGGCGGCCAGGTGCTCAGCCCGGCGGAGCTCGCGCGCGTGCGGGCGGACTTCCCGCTCCTCGCGCGCGAGGTCAACGGCCGGCGGCTCGTGTACCTCGACTGGGGGGCGACCTCCCAGAAGCCCGAGGTCGTCATCGACGCGGAGCAGGACTACTACCTGAGCCGCAACGCCGCCGTGCACCGCGGGGCGCACACCCTCGCGGGCGAGGCGACCGAGCTGTTCGAGGCCGCCCGCGGTGACGTCGCGCGACTCGTCGGCGTCGGCGAGGGCGAGCTGGTCTGGACCTCGGGCGCGACCGCGGGGCTCAACCTGCTCGCCTACGCGATGCAGAACGCCTCGCTCGGCTCCGGCGGCGCCGCGGCCCGCCGGTTCGCGCTCGGGCCGGGCGACGAGATCGTCGTCACGGAGCTCGAGCACCACGCGAACCTCATCCCGTGGCAGCAGCTTGCCGCCCGGACGGGGGCGACGCTGCGCTGGATCCCCGCGACCGACTCCGGGCGGCTCGACCTGTCCGACCTGCCGGCGGTCGTGGGGGAGCGCGCCCGCGTCGTGGCCGTGACGCACGCGTCGAACGTCACCGGGGCCGTGACGGACCTGGCACCAATCGTCGCGCGAGCGCACGAGGTCGGGGCTCGCGTCGTCCTCGACGCCTGCCAGTCCGCGCCCCACCTGCCGCTCGACCTGACGGCGCTCGACGTCGACTTCGCCGTGTTCTCCGGGCACAAGGTGCTCGCGCCGCACGGCGTCGGGGCGCTCTACGGGCGGCGCGAGCTGCTCGAGGCGCTGCCGACGGTCTTCACGGGCGGCTCGATGGTCGAGGTCGTGACGATGGAGACGGCGACGTTCCTCCCCCCGCCGCAGAAGTTCGAGGCGGGGACGCAGCCGGTCGCCGAGGCCGTCGGCTTCGGCGCGGCCGCGCAGTACCTCACCGACCTGGGCATGGCGGGGATCGCGGCCCACGAGCACGAGCTGACGCAGCGGCTGCTCGCCGGGATCGCCCGGGTGCCGCACGTCCGCGTGCTCGGCCCGACCGACGCGACCGACCGGGTCGGCGTGGTCTCGTTCGAGGTCGCCGGCGTCCACCCGCACGACGTCGGCCAGGTGCTCGACGCCGAGGGCATCGCGGTCCGCGTCGGCCACCACTGCGCGCAGCCGATCCACCGGCGGCTCGGGGCGGCGTCATCGGTCCGGGCCTCGCTCGGCGTCGCGAGCAGCACCGAGGACGTCGACGCGTTCCTCGCCGTCCTGCCGACCGTCCGTCCGTTCTTCGGTCTGGGAGAGTAGAGCCGTGTCCGGCCTCGAGCAGATGTACCAGCAGGTGATCCTCGACCACGCCCGGGAGCGGCACGGCGAGGGACTCGGTCGCGTCGCCGCCGAGCCCGGCTCGGAGGGCGTCGGCGAGTCGTTCCAGGTCAACCCGACGTGCGGCGACGAGGTGACGCTTCGCCTGCGCCTCGTCGACGCGCCCGACGCCGCGGCCGGTGGCTCCCCGGTCATCGCCGAGCTCGGCTGGGAGGGCGTCGGCTGCTCGATCTCCCGCGCGTCGCTGTCCGTCATGAACGACCTCGTGGCCGGCCGGAGCGTGCGCGAGGCCGACCGGGTCGCCGAGGACTTCCGCGCCCTCATGAACAACCGGGGGGCCGAGCTCGGCGACGAGCGCGACGAGCGTCTGGAGGACGCCATCGTGTTCGCCGGGACGGCCAAGTTCCCCGCCCGCATCAAGTGCGCGCTGCTGGGCTGGATGGCCCTGCGCGACGCCACGGCCAAGGCCCTCGTGACCGGGCCAGACACGACGAGCTCTCAGGAGGAGCGATGACCGAGACCACCGGGATGGCACCGACCCCGCCGACGCCCAACGTCGCCGACGTCGAGGAGGCGCTGCGCGACGTCATCGACCCCGAGCTGGGCATCAACGTCGTCGACCTCGGCCTCGTCTACGGCGTCTACCTCAACCCCGACGGCACGGGCACGGTCGACATGACGCTGACCTCGGCCGCGTGCCCGCTCACCGACGTCATCGAGGAGCAGGCGATCCAGGCCGTCGACGGGCTGCTCACCGGCCTCACGATCAACTGGGTCTGGATGCCGCCGTGGGGCCCGGACAAGATCACCGAGTCCGGCCGCGACCAGCTGCGCGCCATCGGCTTCAACGTCTGACCTGCTCCGCGCCATGGCTGAGGCTGTCGTCGTCGGCGGCGGGATCGCCGGGCTCGCCTCAGCGGTCGGGCTCGCCCGTCGCGGCTGGCACGTCACCGTGCTCGAGCGCGCGAGGGTCGTCCGTGAGCTCGGGGCGGGTTTCGCGCTCTCCCGCAACGGGCTGGCGGCGGCCATCGCGCTCGGGATCGACCCCGAGCGCGTCCGCGCGATCGGGCACCCGACGTGGGCGTCCGGCACCTGGGACCTGCACGGCCGCGAGATCCTGCGGCTGCCCGGCAGCGGCCCGGCCCGGACCGCGACGGCCCTCGTCGGGCTGCACCGCGCGCGGCTCCACGCACTGCTGCTGGAGGCCGCGCGGGAGGCCGGCGCGACGGTGACGCCGGGCGTCGTCGTCGACCGGGTCGAGACCGGCGACGCGCGGGGCGCGCGGGCGAGCGTGCGGGCGGGGGAGCGCACATGGACGGCCGACCTCGTGGTCGGGGCCGACGGTGTCCGCAGCACCGTTCGCGGTGTGGTCCAGCCGGGCAGGGACGCCGGCTACAGCGGGTACTCGAGCTGGCGCGCGATCGCGCCGGGCGCGGTCGGCGAGGGGGAGCTGCGGCAGTACTGGGGGCCGCACGCGGAGTTCGGCCACCTCGGCACCGGGGCCGAGGAGACCTACTGGTACGGATACGTCCGCACCGCCGCGGGCGCGCGGTTCAGCTCGGAGCACGCGGCCGCCACGAGGCGGTTCGCGACGTGGGCCGAGCCGGTGCGCGACCTCGTCGCCGCGACCCCGGCCGAGGCGGTGATCCGGCACGACGTCGACGCGCTGCCGGTGACGGACCAGCCGTACGCGCTGGGCCGCGCGGTCCTGGTGGGTGATGCCGCCCACGCCATGCTGCCGACGATGGGGCAGGGCGTGGCGACGGCGATCGAGGACGCCGCGACGCTGACGCTGCTCGTCCCCGACGGCGAGGCCGCGGGCTCGCGGGGTCCGCGCGCGGCGCTCGCCGAGGCGCTGGCCCGGTACGACGACGTGCGGCGGCCGCGGTGCGCGGCGATGTCGCGGATGTCGGCTGCGTCCGGAGCGATCGGGGCGCACCTCGGGCCGGGGCGCCGCCAGCGGGTGCGGAACGCGGTCATGGGCGCCGTGCCGCCGGGGCTGACCTCGCGCGGGGCGGAGTCCGTCTTGTCGTGGGAGCCGCCGGCGTAGGGACCGCCCGCGGCATCGGGCGCCGCCGTAGGGTGATGGGGTGAGCGAGACCCTGAGGCTGTCCGACGTCGTCGCCGATCTCGAGCTGCGCTACCCGCCGGCGGCCGCGGCCGCCTGGGACACGGCGATCGGGCTCGTGACCGGCGATCCCGGCCGGCCGGTGCGCCGGGTCCTGGTGGCCGTCGAGTGCACGGAGGCGACCGCGGCCGAGGCCGTCGAGCTGGACGCCGACCTCCTCCTCGTCCACCACCCGTTCCTGTGGGGCGGGGTCACCTCGATCGCCGAGACCACGACGAAGGGGCGCGTCCTCACCGGTCTGGTCCGCGGCGGCGTCGCGCTCTACTGCGCCCACACCAACGCCGACGACCCGCCGGGCGGCGTCTCCGACTCGCTCGCCCGCACCCTCGGGCTCCTCGACGTCGAGCCGCTCGTGCCGAGCACGTCGCCCGCAGCGCCGCCCGGTTCCGGGACGGGGCGGATCGGCTCGCTGCCGCGGCCGGTGACGCTGGCCGCGTTCGCCGAGGAGGTCGCCGCCGCGCTGCCGGCGACGGCCCAGGGGATCCGCGTCTCGGGCGAGCTCGACGCCGAGATCGCCACCGTCGCCGTGTGCGGCGGGAGCGGCGACTCCTACCTGGACGACGCGCGGCTCGCCGGCGTCGACGCCTACCTCACCGCCGACCTGCGCCACCACCCGGCCAACGACTTCCGCGCCGTGGCGTCGCGGCCGTTCCTGCTGGACGCCGCGCACTGGGCGAGCGAGTGGACGTGGCTGCCGTTCCTCGCCGAGCAGCTCGTCGCGGACGCGGGGGCGCGGGGCGCTACGGTTGAGGTGCACGTCTCGGACCTGCGGACCGACGCCTGGTCGGCAACGTTCGGGGCGCGGGCCTGACGTCGCCGCGTCCGGTCACCCTGGCTCCACCGCTCCACCCGTCGTTCCACCATCGATCGCGAGGTCCCCGTGCCCCCTGCTCCCCACCTCGACCAGCGCCGGCTCCTGGACGTGCAGGCGCTGGACACCCAGCTCGCGAAGCTCGCGCACGCCAAGCGGACCCACCCGACGATCGCCGCGCTGGCCGAGCTCGACGGCCGTGCCGCCGACCTGCACCGCGCCGCCGTGCTGCAGACCTCGACCGTCGCCGACCTCAAGCGGGCGCTGACGAAGACCGAGGACGACGTCGCCCAGGTGCGCACGCGCCGCGAGCGCGACCAGCAGAGGCTGGACGCCGGGGTGTTCGACGCCAAGACGTCGCAGGCGGTCACGGCCGAGCTGGGCTCGCTCGCGCGCCGGCAGAGCGACCTCGAGGACGTCGAGCTGGAGGCCATGGAGGCGCTCGAGGCGGCCGACGCCGACCTGGCGAGCATCCGCGAGCAGGAGGGGGCGATCGACGCGGACGTCGCGCGCCTGACCGCCGAGCGGGACGAGGCGCTGGCCGAGCTGACCCGCCAGGAGGAGGAGATCGCCGCCCGCCGCGCGGTCGCGGTGGACGGCATCGACGCTGCCCTGCTCGCCCTGTACGAGAAGGTGCGCCGCCAGAACGCCGGGCTGGCCGTGCTGGCCGTCCGCGGCTCGACGACGGAGCCCGTGCGGCTCGACCTCTCGCTGTCGGAGGTGGCCGCGATCAAGGCCGCCGGCCCCGACGAGCTGCTGCGCGACGAGGAGCACGGCTACATCCTGGTGCGCCTGGACGACTGACGATCGGGTCTGGACGACCGAACCGGAGCCGGCCGGTCGACGCAGGCCGGGTCGAGGCCGCAGCCCCGCGCCCGCGGGCTCAGGGAACGACGAGCGTGAGGACCGCCGGGCTCCCGGGGCGGGCGGCGTCCTCGTGCTCGACGCCCGTGATCGCGCCCGAGGTGACGAGACCGCGCGCGGCGCGCACGAGCGAGCGCAGGTCGGTCGGCTCGGTCCCGCGGCGCGTGAGCAGGTGGTGCACGAGCATCCCGCGCCAGTGCTTGGCGAAGTGCGAGACGACGCGCCGCTCGCCGTCGGCCTCCTGCACGACGCGCACGCTCACCCACGCGGCGTCCGCCGGCGGCCGCCACAGCGGGAGGAACTCGCTCGACCGGACGTCGACCACGACGCGACCCGCCGCGCGCGGGTCGAGCGCCGCCTCGAGATGGGGGCGCCAGAACGGGCCGAGGCCGCCCACGCCGTCGACCGTCCCCATGGCGAGACGCGAGGCGGGGATGCGGTCGGTCGGCGTCACCGCGCCGAGCAGGGGTGAGGCGATGAGCACGCTCCGCCGCGTCCGCTCGGGGGCGGAGCCGCGCCGGCGCAGGAGCCCGGGGAGGTCGGCCGCGGCGTAGAGGACGCCGGTGAGGACGTCGGCCGCGCGGGCCGTCGGCGCGGAGGCCGGGTCGTGCGGCGTGCCTGCGAGCGCGGCGAGGAGCGTGGTGCGAGCGGTCAGGAGCTCGGGGAGCGCGAGGGAGGCCGGGTCGAGCGCCGGCGCACCGTCGGGGCCGGGCGTCTGTCCGCGCGACGGGGGCAGCACGAGAAGCACCGGTCGATTCTACGGAGCGGTGCCGGCCGCTCGGCTGGCGGGCGGCCACCGGCCGGCCGGGTGCTGGCCGGTCGGTGGCCGACCGGCGGAAATGCGCTCGCCGGGGGCGCGGTCGCTCGGTAGGTTCGCGATGTGCCGGAAGCCCTGCCGTACCGCCCGATGCCCCTCGACCTGGATGACGTCCGGTACGAGCACGGGCCGGACTCCTCTCCTCGTCCCGGCGTTGCGGCGGGGACGACGATCGAGCTGCCGTGGCGGAGCGAGGTCTTCCCGGGCACGATCCGGACGATCTGGATCCACGTCCCCGCGGCGTACGACCCGGACGAGCCGGCCGGTCTCCTGGTGTTCCAGGACGGGTGGTGGTATCTCGACCCGGAGGGCGAGATCCGGGCGGGGATCGTGCTCGACAACCTCGTCGAGCACGGGGAGATCCCGGTGACGATCGGCGTGTTCGTCGACCCCGGTGTCGTGGAGGCGGCCGAGGATCCCACCCTCCGGAAGAACCGGAACGTCGAGTACGACGCGTTCGACGACCGGTACGGCACGTTCCTGCTCGAGGAGGTCGTCCCCGAGGTGCGGCGCAGGCTCGCGATCACCGACGACGCCGAACGCTGGGGGATCGTCGGCGGGAGCAGCGGCGGCAACTGCGCCGTGACGGTGGGCTGGCACTTCCCGGAGCGGTTCCGTCGCGTGCTGGGGTTCGTGTCGAGCTTCGCCCAGATCCCCGGCGGCAACCCGTACCCGGAGCTCGTCCGAGCGACGCCGCGCAAGCCGCTGCGGATCCTGCTCCAGGCCGCCCACCGCGACCTGCACTGGAACGAGCCCGACCACAACTGGCTCGCCGAGAACCTCCGGGTGGCCGCCGCGCTGGTCGAGGCCGGCTACGACCTCCGGTTCGTCCTCGGCGACGGTGGGCACAGTCCCAACCACGCCGGCGCCCTCATGCCCGACGCGCTCCGCTGGCTCCTGCGGGAGCGGTGAGGCCGAGATCGTCCGCGCGTCGCTCGCGATCGGTCGGGCCGAGCGTGCAGTAGAGTGGGGAGCGCTGGTTGTCGGCTCCGGTCGGCCGACCAGTTTCATCTGCCTCATCCACCCGGCCGACCTCGCACTCGACGCGGTCGCCGAGAATCGACTCACCATCACCGTCTCATCCGGCCTCACGGCCACCCTCCGCTGGCAGCGGGCCTCCGACGATGTCGTCGTGGCCACCCGAGCCGCGGTCCCGGTCCGGCACACGCTGGAGCGACACCCCCTCAGACCCGCGGGGGCGTTCGCCTCCGCCCCGCCGGCGGCGACCGTCGTCGGCCACCCAACGATCGTTGCCTCACACGTTGTCGCGATCAGCAAGGAGAACACCATGGCCACCGGAATCGTGAAGTGGTTCAACCCCGACAAGGGCTTCGGCTTCATCGCGCCCGACGACGGCACCCCCGACGTCTTCGCGCACTACAGCCAGATCGCCGGCAGCGGGCACCGCAACCTCACCGACGGCCAGGCCGTCGAGTTCGACATCGAGAAGGGTGACCGCGGCCCGGCCGCGACGAACATCCGCGGGATCTGATCCCAGGTTCGATCTCGGCGCCGTGTCGCCGCTCCATTGGTTCTCACGCGTGAGAACCGGTAGCCCTCACGGCATTCGAGAAGACCGCCCCGCACTCCCATCGGAGTGCGGGGCGGTCTTGTCGTCGGTGGCGGTGCTCATCGAGCCGTGTTCCGTTCTTGAGGTGGGCAAGGTCAATGCAGGAGAGCTGTGCAAGGAGTCGTCGGTGTCGCGGTGACCGCATTGCTCCTGGCCTGTTGCTCGGGCGGGACTTCGAAAGCTGACCGCGAGGCCCGCGAGCAGGCGCTGAAGAGTGCGGACAAGGTTCAGCCGCGCATCGATGAGCTGGCGGCCAGCTCGTGGAAGATGTCCGCTGAGGAGTTCTCGCCCGTGGTGAAGGGGACGATTGGCGCGGTTTTCGACACGTAGTTGGCCGAGCCAGGATCGGTCGCGTACTACCTCGCCGAGACAGCGGTGCGCGACCGCTGCTAGGAGCATCCGGCTGGCGTCGAGGGTCGGGAAGCAAAGTCGTTCAACGGCCAGGCGTCAATGGGCGAGGCCGTCGTTCTCGGTGTCGTCGACCTCGGGCGTGGCGCCGAGGGAGGTCAGGACCAAAGAGGCCGTCGACAAGTGCGGCGACTGGCGAGTATCACGTCACGGCCTTCGACTGCGGAGAGTCCAGAGGACCGCTATGGTCACGGACATGAGCTCTCTTGGCCCCGCGAACCGTCTGCGTCGACTTCCCGCATGGACGTGGGCATGTGCCGGCGCAGCGGTCGCGGTAGCTATCACCCTCGCCGTGGTTGTTCCTTACTACCGGGGAATTCTGGCGCAGTGGGTGGACTACACCGACGGGCTGGTCGTCGAGCGCGATGACGCATTGGCGGAGGTGGAGCGCTCCGCGGCCGAGACGGCGATCGTCGTGGAGGACCGTGACAAGTACCGCGACTCGGTGGAGGCCGCCGAAGCTCGCGCGGACGAAGCCGAGGCCGCCATCGCTGACATCGAGAACCGCGAGGCCGACCTGGCTGCTGCGGAGCAGGCCGTGGCCGATCGCGAGGCGGCGGTGACGGCCACCGAGCAGCAGATCGCTGCGAACACGTTCGGTCCCGGTCGCTGGGTGGTCGGCGTGGACATCGAACCGGGCACCTACCGCGTGACGGAGCCGGTGACCGGCGATCGCTGCTACTGGGCGATCACGCGCTCCGGAACGAACGGAGACAGCATCGTGAGCAACGACTTCGGCACCCTGGGCAACCACACCGTCACGCTGTCCGAAGGGCAGGACTTCGAGTCCACCCGCTGCGGGTCGTGGGCCAAGCAGTAGAGGTCCGTCCGCGTGCACACCTCTACGATCCCGACGATCGTCACGGGACGATCGAAGCCATCGGTCGACACGGTGGCCTCGGTGGTCAGAGTGCTCGGCGACGACGTGCAGGACTGGCTCGGCGCCACCGTCGAGCTCGGCCCCTACCAGCCCGCCGGAGAATCGCAGCTGCTTACCGAGCCTCAACGCGAGACGCTGACGACGCCCATTCGGAGCATCGGAGCTGAGCAGCGGAAGGAGGTGGGGAACGATGAACGAGGTTGCGCCCCCACCAAGACCGCAGGCACTACGCCGGCACCAGGGTCCGACGGCAGTCTGAAGGTCGACGACGTCGAGTTCCGAGTCGTCCGCCACGACGATCTCGAACCGGCGCCCAGCGACGCCCGCGAACTGACCCGTGATGACGTCGCCCTCGCCGCCCGCGAGTTATCACCCGGCGGCGGACAGTTCCAACGCCTCGACCGCCACATGGACGCGGTGGGCGAGGCGTCACAGGACGCCGGGGGAGAGGACTGACCATGGCCGTCGTCGCCGAACTGGTCGAGGTCGACGGACTGCTTACTCCCGGAGTGCACAAGCTCTCACTGGACGAGCTTGAGCAGTTCGCTGCACCCCCGTTTGGCGACTCGCTGCTCCGCCAGGCTGTCGTCGCCGGCGTTCGAGCGTGGACACTGCGAGCCAGCGTCTATCTCGGCCCTGGCCGGCTGCTCGTCGGCGGAGGGTTCGTCTCCGTGGCAGAACCGACCGACACCGCTCTGGTCGTCTACCTGCCCGCCGATACCAACCTGCCAGCGGCCGCTGCGGTGGAGTTCGTCGCGCTGCGCGACATCGTCTACGGCTCCCCAGGATCCGGCGGCACGATGCGTGAGTCCTTACCTGTCAGTGGTCTGGTGGATGCTTACCTCGCCGATAGGATCGAGGAGCGCTCGTACCGCGCTGCGCTCTCCGTCGTCATCGGTGCCGACGGGTTCGGCGTTGACGGCGCCACCAAGGGCTACATCGAGATTGAGGTGAACTGATGGTCGACCTCCGCGGGCTTCGCGCTGAGGTGCTCGACACTCAGCGCGACTCAACGACCCGCTCGGACTTTGGGGCCTTCAGCGCGGCCGGGCTGACCTCGTTGTTCAACAAGCTCGTCCACGAAGACCTACGCATCCCGACCTGGGCGCCCGCATCGCTCACCGTGCGACGTACCGATGGTCCGATCGATGGACGAATGATGACGTCACTGGTTGATCACTTTGCCCGTGCCGTCGCTGCGATCGGCAAGGAGATCAGTGCCGGCGGCGAGGGGGTGCTCACGCCAGCCGACTATGCGCGTGCCCCGGTGTTTCCAGCGATGCCTGCGGGGGGCACGCTTGTGTTGCAGGCGGCGCCCGGACCCGAGGTGGCTGGTCAGGTCGTTGACACGACGACGGAGCGCGCGCTGGTGCGGCTCGCGAACATGATGCCGTCTGGTCCAGAGGACACGACGTTAGGTGAGCGGATCACGTCTGCGCGCGCGATGACCATGCGTGCCATGAGTGAGGTCGCCGAAGCTGCCCGTCGAGTGGGTGGCATCGAAGTCAGTCTTGATGGCACGACTGAGGACGTCAGAGGTTCGCTCGACAAGGATCAGGCGAAAGACATCGTGGATCTGGCGGGCGATGTCGCGACGAGCGTCAGGTCGGTTCACGTCACCGGCGTTCTCGACGGGATGCGAGTCAAGCGCCGGGAGTACTACCTCATCGACGAGCGGGACCACGAGTATCACGGCGCGGTCGACGAGGACATCATCATGAAGATGCGTGAGCTGCTTGACCGGCCGGTCGTCGCGACGCTCGAAGAGGTGACTCGTCGAACGCGTGCCGGCAAGGTCGGCCGCAGGGCGTACCGGCTTGTTGGGATCACGGCAGCGCAGTAGATGTCAATGGCTCGTGTGAGGGTCCCGGCATGGGGATCTTTCATCCGTAGTGGTGGCTGCGGGGCCGACCCGAGATCGACCCGCCCTGGTCGCCGAGCATCGTGCAGATGGGTCACACCGCGGCCGCGACGAAGAACAGGCGCGCCGGCTCGCCGCCCACTGGCTCATCGAGTTCGACGCTCTGCTCACGGTCCTGGCGTGGACCAGCCTGCTGACGATCCGCCGGCGCCTCGACCACACCATCCTGCCCACCCTCGGCGCGTACCGCTGGAACCAGGTCGAGCGTGCGCTCATCCAGGCCGCGGTCACCGAATGGTCGACCCAGCTCGCCCCCGCCACCGTGCGCGTCGCGTACACCTACCTGACCGGCATCTGCCACCTCGCCGTCGACGAGCGGCGCGCGCCCGCCACCCCCTGCCAGAGGATCAACCTCCCCGTCATCCCAGACGAGCCCGTCGTGCCGCTCACCATCACCCAGGTCCAAGCGCTTACCGATGCGGCCCCCGCGAGGCTGCGCCCCATGTTCGTGCTCGCCGCCGCCACCGGTCTGCGCTCAGGAGAGCTCCGGGGCCTCACCTGGGACCGCATTAGCTTCACCAGTGACGGAGGGGGCGTTGTGCGGGTCGATCGGCAGCTCGTGGATGCTGCGCGCTCCTTCGAGCCGGTGTGGGGCCGCCGAAGACGCCGCGGTCGGTACGGAACGTGCCGGTGGGGCCAGCGACCATGGCGGCGCTGGGGGAGTGGGGCGAGGGTCTGGTGTTTCGGTCGCGGCGCCGGGGCGCGCTCACGCGCAGCAGCGCTTCCCACGCCTGGCACCTTGCCGTCAAGGGCGTTGACGGCGTCGGCCCAGGAGCCGGCTGGCACGAGCTGCGGCACTTCCACGCGTCGCTCCTGATCGCCGGCGGGGCCCCGCCGGTCGCGGTGGCGCACCGGCTGGGCCACAAGGACCCGACGGAGACGCTGCGAACCTACGCGCACCTGTGGCCGGACGATGACGAGCGGATGCGCGGTCTGTCGGACGGCGTCATCGCGGCGTGAACAACAGGCTGGCGCCGTGTGCTCCCTGTGTGCTGCGCGCACCAACACGCTCCAACAAACGGCGAGATTCCGCGACACACGGAAGCGCACAGAACGCCCCGTCGGAGCCGCTCTTCCGAGCATCGCCGCAGATCAGAGCGGTGGTCGGGGGATGAGCCGGCCGGTACGCCGGGTTCTGTCCCGCGGCGCCGTCGCCGGCGCCGCGGTGGCGACCATCCATCTACGACGCACGTTGCCGTGCGCCTCCAGCGGCCTACCCGGGAGCATCGAGCGGGCAGCTCGCTCCCTGTCTGGCCTTGCTCCGGGTGGGGTTTACCTAGCCGCGCCGGTCGCCCGGCACGCTGGTGGGCTCTTACCCCACCGTTTCACCCTTACCGCCGGCGCCCGAGAGCGTCGGCGGCGGTCTGTTCTCTGTGGCACTGTCCCGCGGGTCACCCCGGGTGGGCGTTACCCACCACCCTGCCCTGTGGAGCCCGGACGTTCCTCGGCCGTCGGCCTCGCGAGCGATGCCGGCGGACGCGGCCGCCTGGCCGGCTCATCCACCCCAGAGTCTAGTCGGCGTCGACCCGCGCGTCGGTCCAGGCGACATCGTCGCCCCCGTCGGGGAGGGTTCCGGCGGGCGGCGTGCCGAGGACGACGGCGTCGGCCCGCTCCCACGGGCGGTCCGCCGCGAGGAACCGGATCTCGTGCGCATCCCACTCGTGCCAGAACGCGGTCGACTGCTCAAGGTCCCCGTTCGTCCCGTCGGCCACGTCGCGGGCGATCCCGCGGCGCTGCGCCTCCTCGTAGTCGGACTGGACCCACACGGCCGCGTCGACGAGGTCGGCGACGGCGGCCTGGGACGAGCCGACGCCCTCGACGACGAGCAGCTCCAGCCCGGCCGGGAGCTCGATCGCCCCCTCTCGGCCGCGCTGCTCCCACGCCGGCGGGCGGAAGGCGACCGCGTCCCCGGTCCGGACGGCCTCGAGCACCTCCCGCAGCAGGCGCTCCCACCCGAACATCGGCTCCCACCAGGCGAGGTCGTCGGTGTGCAGGACGGCCGCGGTGCCGGCGGGCACGGCCTCGGACAGGCGTCGGGAGAGCGTCGTCTTGCCGCCGGCGCTCCGCCCGTCGACGGCCACGACGAACGGCCCGCGCCGACTCGCCGCGGCATCGGCGGCTCCGTCCGGACGTGCCGCGGCGCGGGAGCGCAGGACGTCGAGCAGGCCGGCCGGCGTCGTCACCTGCCACGGGCCGAAGGGCGGCTCACCCTCGCGGAGGCGGAGCTGTGTCATCGACATTCCCATCATCTTGACGATTTGTTTGCGAAAAACGAAGGTCCAACGTACTGTCGGAGGCAGACTCTTGAACCACCCGGGAGGAAGCCATGGCCGTACCCGTCGTCGACGTCCACGTCGAGGATGCCCTCCGTCGGCGGCTGGCCGCGCTGCGGTCCCCGCGGCTGTCCGTGGGGGAGCGGCTCATCGAGCTCGACGACCTGCGCAGCAGCGGCGCCCTCACCACCGAGCAGTACCTCGACGAGCGCGCCGTCATCCTCGCGGGCGCCTAGGACTCCTCGCCCGTCGCGTCCTCGCCCGGCGCGTCGTCCGCCGCCGCGAGCGCGAGCTGCTCGACGTGCGGCAGCGCGGCGAGCATGACGGCGGCGTCCGTCGTCCCGGGGTCCAGCACGGCGGCGCTGACGCCGTCGTCCACGAACTGCAGCAGCCACTCGACGCACGAGGTCCGCGGGATCGCGAGCTGGAACCCGGCCTCCTCCTCGGGCAGCCCGATCGCCAGCCCGAACTCCAGCGCCAGCTCCTTCGACGTGAAGACGGCGATGACGCCACCCTCCGGCGTCTCGAACGCGAGCGGCGTCACCTGGTCGCCGACGCCGCGCGCGATGAAGATCCAGTCCTCGAGCCGGAACGCGTCCTGCCAGGCGGCCTGGAGCGCGAGCTCCTCGGCCGGCGTCAGCTCCTCGGCCCCGTCGTCGATCTCGTCGTGGTCGTGCGGCACGGACGGACCGGTGCTCACCGCGCACCGGCCGCGGCGAGCGCCGCGGCGCCGGCGATCCCGGCGTTGTTGCGCAGGGCGGCGGGGATGATCGGCGTGCGCAGGTCCAGCAGCGGGAGGAACTTGTCCGCCTTCTTGCTGATGCCCCCGCCGACCACGAACAGGTCGGGGGAGAACAGGAACTCCACCGTGGAGAAGTAGCGCTGCAGCCGCGGCGCCCACTCCTCGTACGTCCAGCCCTCGCGCTCGCGCACGCCGGAGGACGCCTGTGTCTCGGCGTCGTGCCCGTCGATCTCCAGGTGGCCGAGCTCCGCGTTCGGGACGAGCACGCCGTCGTAGATCATGGCCGAGCCGATGCCCGTGCCGAGCGTCACGACGATGACCAGCCCGGAGACGTCCCGCGCGGCCCCGTAGGCGACCTCGGCGAACCCGGCGGCGTCCGCGTCGTTGACGACGACCGCGTCGTGCCCGGTCGCCTCGCGCGCGACGTCGGCGATGTTGGTCCCGATCCACGACTCGTCGACGTTCGCGGCGGAGTAGGCCACGCCGTGCTTGATGATCGCCGGGAAGGTGAGGCCGATCGGCGCCTTGCCCGGCAGGTCGAACCGTCCGACCAGCTCGGTCAGCACCTTCGCGACGGCGTCCGGCGTCGAGGGCTGGGGGGTCTCGATGCGCACGCGGTCCTGCGTGAACTCACCACTGGCCAGGTCGACGGGCGCTCCCTTGATGCCGGATCCGCCGATGTCGATGCCGAAGGCGACCGCGGGGGCCGTCGAGGCGTCCCTGTTCGACTTCTTTGCCATGGTGTGCGCCTTCCGTGTGCGAGCGGTGCCAGGATGGGAGTCTAGGAGAAAGAGCCCGGCGCGTGCTTCCACGCGGGCGGAGAGGCAGGAGAGACATGACCGACGACGTCACGCCCGGCCCGATCGAGGAGCCCGACGCCCGCCTCAAGGACGAGGGCTACTACTACAACCTGTCCACCGGCGAGGTCGAGAAGGGCCAGCGGTCCGTCTGGACGAAGCGGATCGGTCCGTACGCGACGCGTGAGGCGGCCGAGCACGCGCTGGCGACCGCGCAGCGGCGGACGGAGGCCTGGGACGAGGAGGACCGCCGCTGGCGCGAGGGCGACTGACGCCCCGACCGTCGGGGTCCTGCTCGTCGTCCTACTCGTCGAACGTGTGCTCCGGCCCGGGAAAGGTCCGCTCCCGCACCGCACCGACGTAGTCGCCGGCCGCGGCCGACAGCGCTGCCCCGACCTGGCCGAACGCGCGGGAGAACTTGGGAGCCCAGTCGGCCATGCCGGCCATGTCGGTCCAGACGAGCACCTGCCCGTCGCACTCGACACCGGCGCCGATGCCGATCGTGGGGATCGCGAGCTCCTTCGTGACGCGCGTCGCGAGCGGTCCGGGGACCATCTCCAGGACGATCGCGACGGCCCCGGCGGCCTCCAGCGCGAGCGCGTCGGCGAGGAGCTTCTGGGCCGCGGCCTCGCCCCGGCCCTGCACCTTCATGCCGCCGAACACGTTCTCCGACTGCGGGGTCAGGCCGAGATGGCCGACGACGGGGATGCCCGTCGTGGACAGCAGGCGTACCTGCTCGACCATGTGCTGCCCGCCCTCGAGCTTGACCGCGCCCGCGCCGCCCTCCTTCATCAGCCGGACGGCCGTGGCGTGCGCCTGCGCGGCGCTCGCCTCGTAGGAGCCGAACGGCAGGTCGGCGACGACGAGCGCGCGCGCCGCGGCGCCGGCGACGGCCCGGGTCGCGACCACCATCTGGTCCACCGTCACGGGCAGCGTCGACGGGTAGCCGAGCATGTTGTTCCCGATGGAGTCGCCGACGAGCAGCGAGTCGACGCCGGCGGCGTCGAAGATGCGCGCGGTGACGGCGTCGTACGCCGTGAGCATCGTGATCGGGCGGCCCGCCTCCTTGGACGCGCGCAGGTGCGGCACGCGGTACCGCTTCGGCTGCGTCGGGACGGGCGTTGACTCCTGCGGTGCGGGCATGCCTCAACTGTAGGACGGGGCGGCCGGTGGGCCGCCGGGACCATGGGTCCACGGCCGCGGGAGGCCACCGAACGGCCGACGGGCCGCCGGCCGGGTAGGTGATCGGCGCGGGATTCGCCATGATAGGAGCAACGCGTTGTCGTCCGGACGAGGAGAGCCATGGACAAGCAGCAGGAGTACGTGCTTCGTTCGATCGAGGAGCACGACATCCGCTTCATCCGACTGTGGTTCACGGACGTCCTCGGCTTCCTCAAGTCGGTCGCGATCGCGCCGGCCGAGCTGGAGAGCGCCTTCGCCGAGGGCATCGGCTTCGACGGCTCCGCGATCCAGGGTCTCTCGCGCGTCTCCGAGGCGGACATGCTCGCGCGGCCCGACCCGTCGACGTTCCAGATCCTCCCGTGGCGCGGCGACCACCGCGGCACCGCCCGGATGTTCTGCGACATCCTCACGCCCGACGGTCAGCCGGCCGCGGCGGACCCCCGCAACGTGCTCAAGCGCGCGCTGGCCAAGGCGAGCGACGCCGGGTTCTCCTACTACACCCACCCCGAGATCGAGTTCTACCTCTTCCACGAGCCCGCGACGCCGCAGGGCCCGCTCGTCCCGATCGACGACGCCGGCTACTTCGACCACGTGGCGCGCGGCACGGGCCACGACTTCCGCCGCGCCGCGATCGGGCTCCTGGAGTCGATGGGGATCTCCGTCGAGTACTCCCACCACGAGGGCGGCCCCGGCCAGAACGAGATCGACCTGCGCTACGCCGACGCCCTGTCCACGGCCGACAACATCATGACGTTCCGCACGATCGTCAAGGAGGTCGCGCTCACCCAGGGGATCATGGCCTCGTTCATGCCCAAGCCGCTCTCCGGCGAGCCGGGGTCGGGGATGCACACGCACCTGTCCCTGTTCGAGGGCGACACGAACGCGTTCTACGAGGCGGGACGCGAGTACGAGCTCTCGACGACCGCCCGCAAGTTCATCGCCGGCCTCCTGCGCCACTCCGCCGAGATCACGGCCGTGACGAACCAGTTCGTCAACTCCTACAAGCGCCTGTGGGGCGGCGGCGAGGCCCCGAGCTACGTGTGCTGGGGGCACAACAACCGCTCGGCCCTCATCCGCGTCCCGATGTACAAGCCGGGCAAGGGGCAGTCGGCGCGCGTCGAGTACCGCGCGCTCGACTCCTCCGCCAACCCCTACCTCGCCTACGCGCTCCTGCTCGCGGCGGGTCTCAAGGGCATCCAGGGCGACTACGAGCTTCCGGAGGAGGCGGAGGACAACGTCTGGAACCTCTCCGACGCCGAGCGTCGCGCCCTCGGGATCGCGCCCCTGCCCAACAACCTGCAGGACGCGCTGGAGATCATGGGCTCCTCCGAGCTCGTCGCCGAGACCCTCGGGGAGAGCGTCTTCGAGTTCTTCCTGCGCAACAAGCGCCGGGAGTGGGAGGAGTACCAGGCGCAGGTCACGCCGTACGAGATCTCCAAGTTCCTTCGTGCGCTCTGACCCGCCGAGGCGATGACGCGGCGACCCTCGCCAACGACCCGGCTCCTGCGGTCCGGGTTCCACGAGCTCGCCCGGGCCGAGGCGATCCTCGCCGGCGACTGGCTGCAGCCCGTCCTCGCGGACGACGACGCGGCCGGCCTGCTCGCCGCCCTGGGGGAGAGCGCCGACCCCGACCTCGCGCTGCTCGCGCTCGACCGCATCCACGACCGCGCCGACGAGGACGTGCGGCGCGCGCTCGTCGCCGTGCTCGGCGACGGTGGCGGCCCGCGGGAGCGGCTGCTCGCCGTCCTCGGGGCGTCGGAGGCGCTCGGCGACGCGCTCGTCAGCCACCCGGGGGATCTCGCGGTCGTCACCGGGGTCGTCGCAGGCGACCACGTCTCGACGGATGCCCCGGACGACGCCGACGACGTGCGGGGGCGCCTGCTCCGCGCCGTCGGCGCCGACCCCGGGGCGCCGGGACCCCGGGCGAGCGTCGAGGCGGCGACGGCGCGGATGCGCCGCGCCTACCGTCGCGAGCTCCTGCGGATCGCCGCCGCCGACCTGACGCAGCCCGACCCGCTCGCCGGGTTCTCCTGGGTCGCCGCCGCCCTGGCCGACCTGGCCGCCGCCGCGCTCGAGGCCGCCCTCGCCATCGCGCGGACCGAGGTGCCCGACTCCGACTCCGTCCGCCTCGCCGTGCTCGGGATGGGCAAGACGGGCGGACGTGAGCTCAACTACGTCAGCGACGTCGACGTCGTCTACGTCGCCGAGCCGGCCCTGGACGCCGACGGGGAGCCGGTGGCGTCGGAGCAGCAGGTCGTCCGCGTCGGGACCCAGCTCGCCAGCGCGCTCGCCCGCGCCTGCTCCGGTCCAGGGGTCGAGCCGGCGCTGTGGGAGGTCGACGCCGCGCTGCGCCCCGAGGGCAAGAACGGTCCGCTCGTGCGCACGCTGGCCAGCCACGTCGCCTACTACGAGCGCTGGGCGAAGACCTGGGAGTTCCAGGCGCTGCTCAAGGCGCGCCCCGTCGCCGGGGACCGCGAGCTCGGCGAGCTGTACGTCGAGACGCTGCGGCCGCTCGTGTGGACGGCGGTCCAGCGCGAGCGGTTCGTCGAGGACGCCCAGGCCATGCGCCGCCGCGTCGAGGCCCACATCCCGCGCAAGGACGCGGACCGCGAGCTCAAGCTCGGCACGGGCGGCCTGCGCGACGTCGAGTTCACCGTCCAGCTCCTCCAGCTGGTCCACGGCCGGCTCGCGCCGGGGATCCGCTCGCGGACGACGCTGGAGGCGCTCGACGCGCTCGCGGCCGAGGGGTTCGTCGGTCGCGGCGAGGCCGAGCGGCTCGCGGCTGACTACCGCTTCCTCCGGCTCATGGAGCACCGCATCCAGCTCCAGCGGCTGCGCCGGACCCACCTCGTGCCGACCGCCGAGCAGGACCTCGTGCGGGTCGCCCGGTCGATGCGCCCCCCGGGCGCGGACGGCGCCGGCGGCGGTGAGGCGACGGGGGAGACGGGCGACCTCGTCGTCGACCTCCTCGCGCGGTGGCAGCGGACGCGACGCGACGTGCGCGGGCTCCACGAGGACCTGTTCTACCGGCCGCTGCTGCCCGCGACCGCGCGGCTGTCGGCGGAGGACGCCGCGCTCTCGCCCGAGGCGGCGTACGCGCGGCTCGCGGCCCTCGGGTACCGCTCGCCGGAGCAGGCGCTCGCGCACATCACGGCGCTGACCGAGGGCGTCTCGCGGCGCGCGGCGATCCAGCGTCACCTCCTGCCCGTCCTGCTCGGCTGGTTCACCCAGGGCGCCGACCCCGACGCCGGCCTGCTGGCGTTCCGGACGCTGTCGGAGGAGGTCGGCGGGAGCCACTGGTACCTCAAGCTGCTGCGGGACTCCGGCGTCGCGGCCCGCAACCTCGCGCGCGTGCTCTCCTCCTCGCGGTACGCCGCCGACGCGCTGCGTCGCTCGCCGGAGTCGGTCCGCTGGCTCGCCGAGGACGGCGACCTGCGACCGCGCTCGGTCGCCGCGCTCGACGCGGAGATGGATGCCGTGCTGCGCCGCCGCGAGGGCGACCCGGCGGCCGGAGCGACGTTCGTGCGCTACCTGCGGCGGCGGGAGCTGGCGCGGACGGCGGTCTCCGACGTCCTGACGAACCTCGAGGCCGACCTCACGCCGGGCATCTCCTCGGCGGCCGACGCCGCGCTGCGCGGGGCCCTGCGGATCGCAACCGAGCAGGTGGGCGCCGAGCAGGGGTACGGGGACGAGCCGCCGACGCGCCAGCTCGTCGTCGCGATGGGGCGGCTCGGCGGGCACGAGCTGGGCTACGCCTCCGACGCCGACGTCATGTTCGTCCACGACCCGCTCCCGGGGGCCGATCCCGTCCGGGCGCAGCAGTTCGCGCTGGCGGTGGCGCAGCGGGTGGGGCAGCTCCTCGGGCAGACCGGCCCCGAGCCGGCGCTCCGGGTCGACGCTGACCTGCGCCCCGAGGGACGCAGCGGACCCCTCACCCGGACGCTGGCGTCCTACGAGGAGTACTACGACCGCTGGTCGGCCCCGTGGGAGCGGCAGGCGCTGCTGCGGGCGCGTCCGGTCGCCGGCGACGAGGGCCTGGCGATCGCGTTCCTCGAGCTTGTCGACCCGCTGCGGTACGCGGGCGGCGGGCTGAGCGAGAGCGAGCTGCGCGAGTACCGGCGGATCAAGGCGCGGGTGGAGCGGGAGCGGATGCCGCGCGGCGTCACGCCGACCCGGCACCTCAAGCTGGGCCCCGGGGGGCTGGCGGACGTCGAGTGGACGGTCCAGCTCCTCCAGCTCCTGCACGCCCACGACGTGCCGGCTCTGCGCACCCCGTCGACGCTCGCGGCGCTCGACGCGGCGGCGAGCGCCGGGCTCCTCGCGGCGACCGACGCCGAGCTGCTCTCGCGGGCGTGGCGCTCCAGCAGTCGCACGCGCGACGCGATCGTGCTCGTCACCGGGCGGACGAGCGGGACGAAGGTCGACGTGCTACCGGCCGAGCACCGCGAGCTGACCGGGACGGCCGCCCTGCTCGGCTACGTCCCGGTGAGCGGCGCGGCGCTCGAGGACGACTACCTGCGGACCGCGCGGCGGGCGCGGATGGTCGTGGACCGGGTCTTCTACGGCGAGTAGCCGAGCGAGCGGGGCCGTGCGCGTCGGCCCGGCCGGAGCCGTTCCGGCTCAGCCGGCGAGTGCCGCGACGACGGCCTCGACGAACGCGTCGACGTCGGCCTCGGTCGTGTCGAACGAGCACATCCACCGCACCTCACCGGTGGCCTCGTCCCAGTCGTAGAACCGGAACTGCTCACGCACCGCGTCGGCGGCGGGCCGCGGCAGCGTCGCGAAGACGGCGTTGGCCTCGGTGGCCTGGGTGAAGGCCAGCCCCGGCGCGCGGCCGGCCGCCGCCGCGGCCTCGAGGCCGCCGCGCAGGCGGGTGGCCATGGCGTTCGCGTGGGTCGCGCTGCGCAGCCACAGGTCGCCGTCGTGGAGCGCGAGGAGCTGTGCCGAGATGAACCGCATCTTCGACGCGAGCTGCATGGACAGCTTGCGGACGTAGCGGATGGCGTCGGGACCGCCGACGAGCGCGTCGTGGTCGAGGACGACGACGGCCTCCGCCCCGAGCGCCCCGTTCTTCGTCCCGCCGAGGCTGAGGACGTCGACGCCGACCTCGCTCGTGAACGCCGCGAGCGGGAGGCCGAGCGACGCCGCGGCGTTGGCCAGGCGGGCGCCGTCGACGTGCACGCGCATGCCGCGGGCGTGGGCGTGCTCGGTGATCGCGGCGATCTCCTCCGGCGTGTAGCAGGTCCCCAGCTCCGTCGTCTGCGTGAGGGACACGACGAGCGGCTGGGCACGGTGCTCGAAGCCCCAGCCCCAGGCCTCGCGGTCGATGAGCTCGGGGGTGAGCTTGCCGTCGGGGGTCGGCACGGGCAGCAGCTTGATCGCGGCCATCCGCTCGGGGGCTCCACCCTCGTCGACGTTGATGTGCGCCGTGTCGGAGCAGATGACCGCGCCCCAGCGCGGCAGCAGGGACTGGAGGGCGACGACGTTGGCCCCGGTCCCGTTGAACACGGGCCAGACGGTGGCGGCCGGCCCGAAGTGTCCCGCCATGACCTCGCCGAGCCGCTCCGTCCAGGAGTCCGCGCCGTAGGCGACGTCGTGACCGCCGTTCGCCTCGACGACGGCCGCGAGGACCTCTGGGTGGACGCCGGCGTAGTTGTCCGAGGCGAAGCTGGTGCGGGGCGAGGGGAGGGGCGTGTCGGTCACCCGGACATTCTCCCTCGCCGGCCCTGGGTCGGCGTCGCGCCGGTGGTTCAGCCGGCGAACCGGTCCGTCGCCCGGACCAGGGCGTCGAGGATGCCCGGCTCGTCGAACGCGTGGCCGGCGTCGGGCACGATGACGAGCTCGGCCTCGGGCCACGCCCGGTGCAGGTCCCACGCCGTCATCGCCGGCGTGCACATGTCGTACCGCCCCTGCACGATGACGCCGGGGATGTCGCGCAGCAGCCCGGCGTCCCGCACGAGCTGGCCCTCCGTGAGCCAGCCGTGGTGGAGGAAGAAGTGGTTCTCGATCCGCGCGAAGGCGGTCGCGTGCGACGCCTCCGCCGACTCCGCGATCATCTCCGGCCGCTGCAGCAGCGTGACCGTCGCGGACTCCCACGTCGTCCACGCGACGGCCGCCGGACCGTGCACGGCCGGGTCGGGGTCGGAGAGCGCGCGGTGGTAGGCGGCGACGTAGGTCTCCCGCTCGCGACGCGTCACCGCGCCGGCGTAGGTCTCCCACAGATCGGGGTGCACCGCGGCGGCCCCGCCCTCGTAGAACCAGTCGAGCTCCGACTGGCGCAGCGTGAAGATGCCGCGCAGCACCAGCTCCGTCACCCGCTCCGGGTGGGTCTGGGCGTAGGCCAGCGCGAGCGTCGAGCCCCACGACCCGCCGAACACCTGCCACCGCTCGATCCCCAGGTGCTCGCGCAACAGCTCCAGGTCGGCGACCAGGGTCCAGGTCGTGTTGGCCGTCAGGTCGGCGTCCGGCTCGGCGGCGTGCGGGGTCGAGCGCCCGCACATGCGCTGGTCGAGCAGGACGATCCGGTAGCGCTCGGGGTCGAACAGCCGGCGCTGGCGCGGGTTCGTCCCACCGCCGGGGCCCCCGTGCAGGAACACGACCGGCTTCCCGTCCGGGTTCCCGGAGACCTCCCAGAAGATCGCGTGCCCGTCGCCGACCGGCAGCAGCCCGGTCTGGTGGGGCTCGATCGGCGGGTACAGCGTGCGGGGAGTGTCGTCGGTCATGCCGTCACCGTACGCGGCGACCTCGCCGCGACACCGGGACCGCCGTCCCGGGAGGCGTACCGTGGCGACATGGATGCCCTCTACGTCGCCGAAGCCCTGTCCACCGGTCCCGGTCGCAACGGCCACGTCCGCACGAGCGACGGCCGCATCGACACCGCCATGGCCTCCCCGGTCGAGCTCGGCGGCTCGGGCGACGGGCTCAACCCCGAGCTGTTCTTCGCCGCCGGGTACGCCGCGTGCTACCACAACGCGCTGCAGCGCGTGGCCCGGGAGCAGGGGGTCGCGATCGCCGACACCGCGGTCGGAGCGAAGGTCGGCCTCGACCGTCGGCCCGAGGGCGGGTTCACGCTGCAGGTCGAGCTCGAGGTCGTGATCCCCGACCTCGACCCCGCCACCGCCCAGCGGCTCGCCGACGACGCGCACCAGGTCTGCCCCTACTCCAACGCGACCCGCGGCAACATCCCGGTGACGATCCGCGTCGTCGAGGACTGACGTCGCTCACCCGAACGGGTGAGCGATGACCCCTCGCGCGCGGGTGGTGCGGGCGGCCTCGGCTCGGCAGGATCGACGACATGCCGGAGATGACGACGACGGGGGACGCCCCAGCCGGCGAGCTGGCCGTCCCGCGATGGCTCGCTCGCGCCTGGAGCTCGCTGGTCCGCGACCCGCTCGGTGGGCTCGCCTGGGTGCTGGCCGTCGGCGCGGCGGCCGTGACGCTCTCCCGTGCCGTCCCGAGCGGCGTCGTGACCTGCGACCAGGACGCCTGCGGGCCGCCACTGGCGATCCCGTACCCGCTCGATGCCTCGGCGGCCGTCGCGGGGCTGCTGGGCCCGACCGCCGCCGAGGTCCTCGTCGGCGTGTGGAACCCCCTCGGTCTCGTCCTCGGGCTGGTGGGGCTCGTCCTGGCGGCCCGCGGGTCACGGTGGTCCATCCTCGCCGCGGCCGTCCCGCTGCTGTCGGTGGTCGTGCTCGGCCAGCTCGTCCTCGCGCACGTCGTGGCGCTCGCCGGGGTCTGCGTCGTCCTCGCGGTCCGCGACTGGCTCGGCGCGCTCGTGGCGGGGGCGCTCGCGCTGTTCGCGCTGCTCCTCGTCGCCCCGTGGCTGCCGACGGTGTCCGCCGCGACCTGGGGCCCGTACCCGCTGCCGTTCGGCACGGTCGTGGTGATCGCGCTCCTCACGGTGGCGGCCGCGGCGCTCGCGGCTGCGCTCGGTGCGTGGTGGCGCTCGGTCGAGGCGACCCGCGCGGCCGGTCGGGCCTTGCGGCACGCCGTCGCCGCCGAGGTCGACGCGGCCGAGCTGGAGGCCAGGACGCTCGAACGCGCCCGCCTGGCGCGCGACCTGCACGACGTCGTCGCCCACCACCTCTCGCTCGTCGCGGTCCGGGCCGAGTCGGCTCCCTACGCGTACCCGGGCCTCGACCCGGCGGCGCGCGACGTGCTCGCCGCCGTGGCCGAGGACGCGCGCAGCGCCCTGACGGAGCTGCGTCAGGTCCTCGCGGTGCTCCAGCGGGTCGAGGGGGAGGACGCGCCGCGCGAGCCGCAGGTCGGCGCCGACGACGTCGACGGCCTCGTCGCGGGAGCGCGGGACGCCGGGCAGGACGTGCTCGACACGGGGGCGTGGGGCCGGGTCGACGACGCGGAGGGCTACGCCCTGTACCGGTGCGTCCAGGAGGCGCTGACGAACGCTCGACGCCACGCGCCGGGGAGCCCGGTGCGGATCAGGCGCGGCCGCGTCGGGCGGGAGCTGCTGCTCGAGGTGACCAACGCCCTGGTCGACGCGGCTGCCCAGGCCGACCCGGCCGACCCGATGGCCGCGGACCACCCGCGGGAGGCCCGGCCGGGCCGAGGGCTGGCCGGCATGCGCGAGCGCGTGGAGTCGCTCGGCGGGACGCTCGGGCACGGGCCGGCCGAGCAGCGCGGGGTGACGGTCTTCCGGCTCGTCGTCGAGCTGCCGGTCGACCGGGACGACGCGGAGCCGGCTTCGTGAGCCCGGATGCGGAAGCCGGGCGGCTGCGCGTGGTCGTCGCCGACGACCAGCCCGTGGTGCTCGCCGGGATCGCCGCCATGATCGGTGCGGACCCGGGTCTCGAGGTCGTCGCGACGGCCGGCGACGGCGTCGAGCTGGTGCGTGCGGTGGCGCGTCACGCGCCGGACGTCGCCGTCGTCGACATCCGGATGCCGCGGATGGACGGCATCGGCGCGACGGAGCGGATCGTGCGGGACCACCCCGGGACGCGCGTGCTCATCCTCACGACCTTCGACCTCGACGCCTACGTCTACGACGCGCTCCTGGCGGGCGCGAGCGGCTTCCTGCTCAAGGACGTGCGGGCCGCGCGGCTCGTCGAGGCCGTCCACCTCGTGGCCGAGGGGTCGATGCTGCTGGGGCCGTCGGCGACGCGGCGGCTCGTCGCCGACGTCGCACAGCGCGGCTCACGCGTGGCCAACCCCGGGATCGCCGAGCTGAGCGACCGGGAGCGCGAGGTACTCGAGGCACTCGCGCGGGGCCTGTCGAACGTCGAGATCGCCGCCGAGCTGGTCGTCTCGGAGAACACGGTGAAGACGCACGTGTCGCAGATCCTGCGCAAGCTCGGCTGCCGGGACCGGGTCCAGGCCGTCATCGCCGCCTACGAGGCCGGCCTCGTCGGCTGACGGTGCGGCAGGGTCCGCGCCGACGCGAGCTCGGAGTGGGACCTCCGGAGCGGCGCACCGCGCCGTCCGGGGGAAGAATGGCCGGGTGAACCAGCGCCGAGCCGCCGCCGTCCTGCTTCGACACGGGGAGAGCACCGCCAACGCGGCCGGCCTGTTCACCGGCGTGCTCGACGTCCCGCTGTCCCAGCACGGGATGGAGGAGGCGCGCGTCGCGGCCGGGCTGCTGCGCGAGACGGGTCTGCGGTTCGACGCCGCGTTCTGCTCCGAGCTGGCCAGGGCGTGGCAGACCGCCGACGTCCTCGCCGAGGAGCTGCCCGACCTCCCGCCGTTCGAGCGCGACTGGCGCCTCGACGAGCGCAACTACGGCGGGCTCACCACGCTGACCAAGGCGGACGTCAAGGCCGAGCACGGCGAGGAGCAGTTCCTCGCCTGGCGCCGCAGCGTCCGCACGCCGCCGCCGCCGATGGGCGACGAGCTGTACGACGCGCTCGCCGGGACCGACCTGTTCCGCCGCCTCCCGCCGGAGGCCCTCGTGCGGACCGAGTCGCTGGCCGACGTCATGGTCCGCGTCCGCGCGTTCTGGCTCGACCGGGTCGACCCGCTCCTGCGGCGGGGCGGCAACGTCCTCGTCGTCGCGCACGGGAACTCGCTGCGCGCGCTGTGCGCCGTCGTCGACCGGCTGCCGGACGCCGAGATCCGCGCCCTTGGCCTGCCCACCGGGCACCCGCTGCTGTACGAGGTGGAGCCGACCGGGCCGGAGCTGGACGGTCTGCTCGTGCCGCTGGTGCGCGGCGGTGTCTACCTCGACGAGGCCTCGGCGCACGCGGCGGCCGAGCGCCTCGCCCTCGAGGGCGGCACCTGAGACATTGCCACCGCCGGTTCGAGGAGGTCCGACATCGCTGGACACGCCGTCGCTGATGTGACATCGTTCGCGGATGTCCGACGACGCTCCGATCAAGGTTCGAGTCTTCGCGGAATATGGCGCGGAGAATCCAGTTTGGTGCCACGGCCTCGTGGAGGACCTCACGGCTTTCGGAGTCAGCGCGCCGCTGCAGGCAAAGATGGCAAGGCTCGTCGATGTCTTCGACCGTGGGGTGTACCCCGGGTTCGGTTGGCGAACCCCGGCGTTCGAACGCGAGTACATGGAGCTCCTGGCCGAGATCGTCGACAGCCTGCAGGCGGAACTTGGCCCGGGGTACGTCGTCACCACGAACGGCGAGGACGCATGATGCGCCGCAGAGGCCGCGCGATGAGTCTGGTCCTGTCGACGGCGGTGCTCGTTGGGAGTGTGGCGGTTCCCTCGGCGGCCGACATCGGTCGGCCGGTGTCGGCCGCAGCACCCAACACCCAGCTCGATGCTGGCGCATCGCCGGCGCAGGGCGGCGAGGGCCTCTCTCCCGCCGATATCGCGCGGCTGAACTCACTCGACCACTCCTCCGTCGGCCCTCTCGTGTCGGGTGGTCCACCCTCGTTGCGTCCCGGACCGTCGCCGTTGGCGGCCTCGATCTTCTGGTGTCCGTCGAAGGGGGGCGACCCCTACGAGACGATGGCGACCTACACGCGCACCAACGTCCGGAACATTCCCAACGGGAAGAACACCCTCAGGTGCGGACGCCCGACCAAGGATGGATGGGGTTTTCTCCACATCCGTGACTCCCATGCCGCCGAGTGGGAAGCGCTCGACAGCTTCCTTGGCTGGGATGTGTCGATGGACAAGAACATCCGGAGCACTCTCCAGAGCAAGAATGCCGTCGCGCACTACAAGTCTGGCAACGACACCTACTCGATCCAGGCCCCCGGATACATCTACTCGAACAGGAAGATTGTCGCCACCTACACCGTCTTCGTGATCGTGGCCGGAAGCGACGGCCGGATCATCACCGCCTATCCCCGTGGCTTGCGGTGGGTCTAGGGCGGCACCTGAGACCCGAGACACGTGTGGGCGGTGACTCCCAGGGGAGTCACCGCCCACACGCGTAGGTCAGGCCGGGTCAGCCCTCGTTGATCGCCTCGTTGCCGGCCTCGTCGGCCTGCTTGAGCGCGTCGGCCACCGGGAGGCGGCCGAGGAACATCTCCTCGAAGTACGGACCGAACGCACCGAAGGCGGCGTTGATGTTCGGGCCGACGGGGGCGGGGATGGCCTCGCCGTTCGCGGCGTCCTGCAGGGCCGTGATGTCGACGCCCTTGCTCTCCCAGTAGGAGACGTAGGCGTCCTGTGCGTCGACCGCGCCCGGGAACGCGGCGCCGGCCTCGGCGAGCGGGAGCTGGCCCTCGGTCGAGCCGAGCCACTGGAGCACCTCGAGCTGCGCCTCCGGGTTCTCCGACGCCGCGTTCGCGACGGCGGCGACGCCGTGGACGAGACCGACGCGACCGGCCGGGCCCTCCAGCGGCGGGGCGATGGCCCACTCGAAGCTGTCGCCGATCTCCTCGAGCGCGGGCAGCGAGTACTGGCCGGACTGGAAGAGCGCGAGCTTGCCCTGGACGAAGTAGTCGCGGGAGAGGTCGCCGTTGGCGAGCGTGTCGGCCGCCGGCGGGGCGACGTGGTAGGTGTTGATGAGGTCGACCAGGTACTGGAACGTCTGCTCGTTCTGCGGCGAGTCGAAGGCGAGCAGGTCGCCGTCCTGCCAGACGCCGCCGTTGGAGCCGACGAACGGACCCCAGATGGCCTGCAGGTCGTTCTGGGCGTTGAGGCCGAACACCGCCGTCGTGGCCGGGTCGAACTCGGCGTCGCTCGCGGCGTGCCCGGCGGCGTCCGTCGTCAGCGTCTGGAGCGCGGGCAGCAGCGTGTCGTTCGCGCCCGTCGGGTCCCAGCGCAGCGTGGTCGGGTCGATGCCGGCCGCGTCCAGGAGCGTCTTGTTGTAGAACAGCGCGATCGAGTCCTGCAGCTGCGGGACGCCCCACAGGCTGCCGTCGCGCGTGTAGAGGTCGACGACGAGGTCGCTCCACGGGTCGTGGTCGTCGCCGATCGCGTCCGTGACGTTGAGCAGGTTGCCGTTGTCGACGTACTTGCCGAAGTTCGAGGTGTTGACCCAGAAGATGTCGGCGGCCTCGCCCGAGGAGAGGTCCAGCGGGAGCTGCTCCCAGTAGGTCGCCCACGGGATGGTCTCGATCTCGACCTTGATGTCCGGGTGGTCCGCCTCGAACGCGTCGAAGGACGTGCGGTACGCCTCGGCGGCCGCGTCGTCCCAGAGGCGGAACGTGACCGTCGTGGTGTCACCGCCGCCGGTGCCGTCCGTCGCCCCGTCGGTCGCGGACGACGACGCCGACGGCGTCTGGCCGGAGTTGCTCGCCGGCGAGCACGCCGCGAGGGAGACGGCGACGGCCGTCGCGAGTGCGCCGACGACTGCGCGTCGGCGGGTGGTGCTGGTCGACATTCGGTACCTCCGAGTTCCGTGGGGGCGCTGGGGGCGCCGGTCCGACTCTAGAAGCCTCCCACCCTCCCGCCCCGCGGGAGGTGCCGCAACGCCCACATCGTGGGACGCGACGTACGGTCAGCGGACCCCGGTGACCCCGATCGCGGCGGTGATCCGCCGCTGGAAGACAAGGAACAGGACGATGAGCGGCGCGAGCGCGAGGACGGACGCGGCCATGACGAGCGTCCAGTTGCCCTCGTACTGCGTCTGGAGCGAGACCGTCGCGACGGTCATGACGTGCCACTCCGGCTTCGGCGCGGCGACGAGCGGCCACAGGAAGTTGTTCCACTGGCTCACGACGGTGACGAGCAGCAGCGTCGTGAGGATCGGCACGTTCATCGGGAGCATGATCCGCGTCAGGGTGCGGACGGGGCCCGCACCGTCGAGCGTGGCGGCGTCGAGGATCTCCTGGGGGACCATCTTGAAGTTCTCCCGGAGCAGGAAGATCGCGTACGGCCCGGCGAACAGGAACGGCACGACGAGCCCGGCGAACGTGTTGCGCCAGCCGAGCGTGGCGACCATCGAGTAGAGCGGGATGATCGTGACGACCGCGGGGATCATGAGGCAGCTCACGTAGACCCAGAACAGCGCGTCGCGGCCGGGGAAGTCGAGGACAGCGAACGCGTAGGCGGCCAGGACGCTGGAGACGAGCTGGGTCACGACGAGCACGACGACGACCTGGGCGGTCACGGCGAGCGGGACGACGAAGTCGTAGCGCTCCCCGAACAGGGCGGTGAAGTTCTCCAGCGTGAACGGGGCGGGCAGCGTCAGCGGCGAGGTCGTCCGGAACTGGTGCGCCGTCTTGAGCGACGTCATGACCGCGAGGAGGAACGGGCCGAGCACGAGGAGGGCGCCGGCGCCGAGGAACAGGTAGGTCAGGGCGTCGGCGACCCGGCGCGCGCCGGCCGCGGAGCCCGAGCGGCGCGACCGGGCACTCGTCGGCGTGGGCGTGGTGGACGGGGTCGCCGACGCGGCGGGCGTGGCGCTCGTCATGACAGGTCGTAGGTGAGTCGGGAGCGGAAGAACCGCTGCTGCAGGAACGTAATGACGACGAGGACGACGAACAGGATGACCGCCATCGCCGCCGCGCGGCCGAACCGCAGCGAGACGAAGGCCTCGTCGTAGATCCGGGCGGCGATGACGTCGGTCCGGCCGGGGATCCCGGGACCGCCGCGGGTGAGGGCGTAGATGAGGTCGAAGACCTGGAAGCTCGCGATGACGCTCGTCACGGTGACGAAGAACGTCGTCGGGTTGAGCAGCGGCAGCGTGATCGACCGGAGCATGCGGGCGGGGCCCGCGCCGTCGAGCCGGGCGGCCTCGGTGACGGCGACCGGGATCTGCTGGAGACCCGCGAGGTAGAACAGGCTGACGTACCCGACGGTGGACCAGACCTGGACGAACGCGACGGACGGCATCGCGAGCGACAGGTCCGTCAGCCACTCGATCCGGCGCCCGAGCATCGCGTTGAGGGCGCCGTTGGTCGGGTCGAAGATCCACTTCCACACGATGCCGAGCGTCAGCGGGGCGCAGACCCACGGCAGGACGTAGACGATGCGCAGGAGCGAGCTGCCCGGCAGCCGGCGGTTGAGCCCCACGGCGAGCAGGAGGCCGAGGCCGACCGTGAACGGGATGGTCAGCAGCGCGAACGCGACCGAGACCCAGGCGGAGTTGAGGAACCGCTCGGAGGTGAGGACGGCGACGAAGTTGTCGAGGCCGACCCACCGTGCCGGGGAGATGAGGTCCCACTTCATGAGCGAGAGCACGAAGACGGCGACCACCGGCACGAGGAGGAAGACGAACACCCCGATGAGGCTGGGCGTGAGCATCGCGTAGGCGGGGACGGCCTGGCGACGCCTCCGGACCCGGCGCGCGCGATCGCCGCGATCGGCGGGCGTCGGCCCGCGGCGACCGCGCGAACGGAGGGAGTCGTCGCGGCCGGTGCGGCTGCGACGACCCTCGGGGGAGGCGGCGTCGACGTCTGCTGCGTCGCCGGGGATCGACGTCACGGGGTGAGTCTAGGCAGTCGTTCCCCGGCCGTGACGCGACGGCACGCGGTGGCCGCCTGATGAGACGGGTCGCGCCGGCGCACCGGTTCCGGCGGGATCGCCGCGGCTCGCGAGCTCGTCGACGGCCGTGGCGCGGCGCGTGGCGGTGGCCACGGTTGAGCGGCCGTCGCCGGGACGCGTGCGGAGGGGCGCAGGTTGACACCTGACTGCTACGCATGAGTAGCATCGCTGATCTGTTTCATCGAGGTTGGGATGACTTGTGATGCATGGGGGTCGTGGAGATGCGTGACGCACGGGACGCGGGGCCGTCGTGACGCTGGTGGTGCTGCCGCGGCGCCCGCGGGCGGTCCCCGTGCTGACGGGGGACAGTGCGAGCGCGCGGGTGGTGGCCGAGGACGTTCGTCTTGCTGCGGTACGGACGCAGGAGGCGTCGGACGAGGCGGATGCGGGGGCGATCGGGGCGTCGTGGTCCGGGCCGGCGAGTGTGCGGGCGGAGCATGCGATGACCCGGTTGGCGCGGGATCTGGACGATGCGGTCGCGGCACTGTGGTGCGGGGTGACGGCTCTGGACGAGTACGCCGAGGCGTTGGTGGGGCTGGAGCTGGAGCGGGAGCGGCTGGTCGAGCAGCGTTCGCTGATCGATGTGGAGCTGGACGAGCTCGAGCGGACGGTGCCGCTGATGGGTCCGGATCAGGTGGTGGGGGCTCAGGTGCGGGCGAACCTGCTGGGGGTTCGGGTCGTCGCGCACGAGGGCGAGGTGCGGCGGTGGTGGGGTGAGGTCGTGGTCGCGGAAGACCGGGCGATCGCCGCGCTCGCGGCCGTCGACACCGCGGCGGAGGCGCGGGAACATGCGGCGTCGCGGTCCGAGGCGGTCGACCGGGCGCGCGCGGGTCTGGTGGCGTCCGGGGTGCTGCCCGGTGAGACGGCCGGGATGGGGGCCGAGGAGCTGGCGGTGTGGTTGGAGGGCCACCCCGAGGTGGCGGCGGTGCTGGCCCGGGCCACCCCGATGTCGGGGGAGGGGCCGGTCGGAGAGCTCGCGGCGCTCGTGAGCGCGTCCGCGAGCAGCGCGGGGTCGCTGGTGTTCGGCGGGGCGGGCGCTGTCCTGGCCGGTGCCGCGGCGGGGGGAGCCGCCGGGGTGCGGGACCGGGCTCGGGCGCTGTCCGCGGAGGATGCCCGGATGCTCGCGCTCCTGTACCCGGGGGTGGTCGGTTCGCTGGGCGGGGTCCCGTTCGCCTACCGCGCCGACGCCAACCGCGTCCTGGTCGTGGACGCACTCGCCCGCGAGCGGGCGTGGCAGGAGGAGCTGGCCGATCGCCGGCTGGACGCGGACGGGGTCGAGGAGTGGCAGAAGTCCCAGCGTCGGATCGAGCTGTACGAGTCGGTCCTCGAGGAGGACCGCTCGATCCTGTACCTGGACCCGGCGCGCGTCCCCGGCACTGATGGCGCGATGGTCGAGCTGCACGGCAGGATCGACGAGGAGACGCGGAACGTCGTGGTGAGCGTTCCTGGGACGGGGTCGGAGCTGTCCAAGTTCCAGGGGTTCTCCGAGCGGGTCGAGGGGTTCTACCTGCAGTCGGAGGACGATAACCCTGGGTCGCTTGCGATGATCGCGTGGCTCGGGGGTGACTTTCCCGACGAGGTGTTCGTCGACGCGTTCGACCCTGGCTACGCCGAGCGGCTGGCACCCGAGCTGGCGGCGTTCTCCCACGAGCTGCGGCAGGAGATCGATCACGCATCCGGCCGGGTCGACCCGACCATCCGGCCCGCGATCACGGTCGATGGGCACTCCTACGGCGGGACCGTCGTCGGGCTGGCCGAGACCCACGGGCTGGACGCCGACCGGGTCGTCCACGTCGAGTCCGCCGGGATGGGCAAGGGGGTGTTCGCCCCCGACGACCTGCCTGCGTCCCAGCAGGGTGTGGACCGGTACGTCATGACCGCGCCGGGCGACCCGATCACGGTGGCCCAGGCGACCGGCCGGCACGGCGCCGACCCCGACGAGTTCGACGGCATCACCCGACTCCACACCGGCTACTACAGGAACGACGACGGCAGCCGTGCTGGTGTCATCCTGGGTGGGGACGCCCACTCCGGCGTGTACGACGAGCACTCCGACTCCTGGGAGCAGCTCTACCGGGTCTACACCGGCGGGGTCGTGGAGACCTACCGCACACCGCTGTACCTGCCCTCCGCCACGATCAAGGCGTTCACCGGCGGGGTCGTGGAGCAGTTCGTCTCCTTGTCGGGCGTGGCCGGCTTCGCCGACGACGGCGCCCAGGTCGACATCCCATGAGACACGTCGCAAGAGCTGGGCTGGTGACACTCCTCTGTGGTCTCCTCGTGGGAGTCGCCGGCTGCACGGCACCTCGCGATGACCGCACCCGCGCCGAGATCGAGACCGACGTCCAGGCAAGGGTCGCCGAGGTGGCAGCGTTCTTCGGGGAGCTCGTGGAGGACCGGGCTACCAACTGGTACGAGTGTGATCCCGCGTGGGACCAGAGCGGCGAACGCTACTACTACACGGCGACCGTCCAGACCGAGTACGCGCTGTATGAGGACTTCATCGACGAGCTCTGGCCCGGCCTGGAGGGCGATGGCTGGACCCTTGACCAGGACGAGATCGACCCCAAGGACATTGGCCTCAGACGCCCTGGCGTGGGAGTGAGGGTCCGCTTCATCGACCCCGCGCAGGAACGCGACGTGGTCTTCGTCAGCACTGGCGTCGGCTGCGTCCGCCCCGCGGACTACTGATGGACATCTCGCACCCTCGGCGGTCCTCGTCCCGCGGCAGGACGGTCCCCGGCCACGGCGCCGCCACGGTGGACGTCCCGTGAGGCGTGGCGCGGGGGTCGCGTTGGTGGCGCTCCTGGCGGGTCTCCTCGTGTGTGTCGCCGGCTGCTCCGCGCCTCGTGATGACCGCACCCGGGCGGAGATCGAGGCCGACGTCCAGGCGGAGATCGCTGAGGTCGCCGCGCTGTTCGGCGAGATCGTTCCTTGCGGTGGGGCTGGATGGTACGAGTGTGACCCTGCTTGGGACCAGAGCGGTGAGAACTACTACCAGATCGCGGTCGTCCAGACCGAGTACGCGCTGTATGAGGACTTCATCGACGAGCTCTGGCCCGGCCTGGAGGGCGATGGCTGGACCCTTGACCAGGACGAGATCGACCCCAAGGACATTGGCCTCAGACGCCCTGGCGTGGGAGTGAGGGTCCGCTTCATCGACCCCGCGCAGGAACGCGACGTGGTCTTCGTCAGCACTGGCGTCGGCTGCGTTCGTCCCGCGGACTACTGAGGCGCTCACCAGGCCCCGACCGGGTGGCGCGCGGTGGCCACTGACGAGACGATCGGCGTCGCGCTGCTGTAACGTTAACGCTCACAGAACGCCGCCGTTCCGCACCGCGCCGACACCCGAGCGCCACCCCGCACCGGAGATGCCATGTCACCCCTGACGAAGCCGACCGACACGCCGACCCACGAGAGCGTCACGCCCCCGCGGGGCGTCCGTCCGGCCCGGTTCCGCCCGCCGGCCGGAGCGAGCGACGCCGGCGTCCTCGACCTCGACGGCGACTGGCGGTTCCGGCTGTTCCCCGAGGCCCTCACGGGCGCCGACCCGGGCGATGCGGGCACCGACGCCGACGACCCGTGGGACGTCGTGACCGTTCCCGGCCACTGGCAGCTCGCGGGTGCGCCGGACTCCTGGCCGTACGGCCGGCCCGCGTACACCAACGTGCTCTTCCCGATCCCGCTCGACCCGCCCCGCGTGCCGCGGGAGAACCCGACGGGGGAGTACCGCCGCGTCGTCGAGGTCCCTGCGGAGTGGTCGGCGACGCCCGGTCGGGTCGTGCTGCGGTTCGAGGGCGTCGACTCCTGGTTCGAGGTCGCGCTCAACGGCGAGGTCGTCGCGCAGAGCCACGGCTCGCGCCTGCCGACCGAGATCGACGTGACCGACCGGCTGCGCGCGGGGGAGAACCTGCTCGCCGTCCGGGTCACCCAGTGGTCCGCGTACACCTACGTCGAGGACCAGGACCAGTGGTGGCTGTCGGGGATCTTCCGCGGCGTCCGCCTCGAGCACCGGCCCGACGGCGGCCTCGACCACGTCGAGGTCAGCGCCGAGTACGACCACGTGACCGGCGAGGGCACCCTCCTGGTCACCGCGACCGACGTCGACGGCGCCCCCGTCGCCGCCCGGGTCCGCGTGCCGGAGCTGGGGATCGACGTCGAGACGGGCACCGGTGTGAGCGTCCCGGTCGAGCCGTGGAGCGCGGAGGTCCCGCGTCTGTACGACGCGGTCGTGAGCAGCGGCGCCGAGACGGTGACGCTGCGGATCGGCTTCCGCTCCATCGCGATCTCCGGCGGCGTGTTCCGCGTCAACGGCGTGCCGGTCAAGCTCCGCGGCGTCAACCGCCACGAGTTCGAGCCGACCACCGGGCGCACGGTCGCACCCGAGCAGATGCTCGAGGACGTGCTGCTGATGAAGCGCCACCACGTCAACGCCGTCCGGACGAGCCACTACCCGCCGCACCCGCACTTCCTCGACCTGTGTGACGCCTACGGCCTCTACGTCGTCGACGAGAACGACCTCGAGACGCACGGCTTCGAGCACGCCGGCTGGCGCGGCAACCCGACCGACGACCCGGCCTGGACGGACGTCCTCGTCGATCGCGTCACCCGGATGGTCCGCCGGGACGCCCACCACCCGAGCATCGTCCTGTGGTCGCTCGGCAACGAGGCGGGAACCGGACGCAACCTCGCCGCGATGTCGGCGGCGATCCGCCGGCTCGACCCGAGCCGGCCGATCCACTACGAGGGCGACTGGAGCTGCGAGAGCGCCGACGTCTACTCGCGGATGTACGCCGGCTCGGGCGAGGTCGAGCTCATCGGGCGCGGCGAGGAGCCCGCCCTGGCCGACGCCGAGCTCGACGCCCGCCGCCGCGGCCTGCCGTTCATGCAGTGCGAGTACGTGCACGCGATGGGCAACGGCCCGGGTGGCCTCACCGACTACGACGACCTGTTCGACGCCCACCCGCGCCTCATGGGCGGGTTCATCTGGGAGTGGAAGGACCACGGCATCCTGCGCCGGGAGGACCTCGACGCCGGGACGGGCGAGCTCATCCACGGCTACGGTGGGGACTTCGGCGAGACCTTCCACGACGGCACCTTCATCGCGGACGGTCTGCTGCTGCCCGACCGCACGCCGTCGCCCGGCATGCTCGAGGCCGCCGCCGTGTTCGCGCCGATCCGGATCGACCCGGTCGCGCTCGGCGGCTCCGCCGGCGACGGTGACCTGGCCGGTGAGCCCGACCACCTGCTCGTCCGCAACCGGTACGCCTTCCGCGACGTCGGTCACGTCGCGCTGCGGTGGAGCCTGCACCAGGGCCACGACGTCCTGGCGGCGGGCGATGTCGAGGTCGACGAGACGCTGGCGCCCGGCGAGCAGCTTCTCCTCTCCCCACCCGACGACGTGCTGGAGCTCGCCGAGGCCGCACCGGGCGGGGCGCCCGTGTGGTGGACCGTGCGCGCCGTCCAGACGGACGCCGGGCCGGACGCCGCCTGGCTCCCCGAGGACTTCGAGCTGGGCGCCGGCCAGCTCCGGCTCCGGTCGGCCCGCCCCGCGTCGTCCGCGACGGAGCCGTCGACCGCGACCGCCGCCCTCACCGCGGAGGCGACCGACGACGGCTTCCGGGTCGGCCCCGCCCGGTTCGACCGGGCCGGGCGGCTCCTGGAGCTGGGCGGCCTCGAGGTCGATGCCGAGCGCGTCGACGCCTGGCGCGCCGCGACGGACAACGACCACGCGCGGGCCTGGGACGCCGAGCGCAGCGACGAGGACGTCTGGGCGCACCAGGGCCTCGCCCTGCTCGGCGAGCGGATCGACTCGGCCGAGATCGTCGACGGCGAGCTCGTCGTCACCGGACGCGCCGCCGGTCCGGCCACCGACGTCGGCCTCGCCTTCACCCGCACCTGGCGTGCCGCCGGCGCGTCCGGCGTCGAGCTCGACCTCACCATCGTCCCCGAGGGACGGTGGACGGGCAGCCTCCCGCGCCTCGGCCTGCTCCTCGGGGTGACGGAGCCGGATGCCGCCGCCGTCGAGATCGACTGGTGCGGACTCGGCCCCGAGGAGTCCTACGCCGACTCCACCAAGGCGGCGCTCGGCGGCGCCTGGCGTCACCGCGTGGCCGACTGGCAGACCCGGTACACGCACCCGCAGGAGAACGGGACCCGGCGCGGCGTCACGTCGGCGACGCTCACGCTCTCGGGCGGACGCTCGCTCACGCTGACGTCGCTCGCGACGCAGGTCGGCGTCGCCGAGGTCGAGGGTCTCGAGCTCACCGCCCGCCCCTGGACCGACCGGGAGCTCGCCGCGGCTCGGCACCCGCACGACCTGACCCCGGACGGGCGTCTCTGGCTGCACCTCGACGCGGCGTCGCACGGTGTGGGCACGGCCGCCTGCGGTCCCGGCGTGCTGCCGAACGCGACGTTCCGGCCCGCGCCGGTGCGGCTCTCCGTCCGGTTCGACCTCGCGTAGCCTCGCGGGGTGACGTCCAGCGAGGGCGCGGCCATCGTCCGTCCCGACACCCGCGTCGCGGTGGTCGGGGGCTACACCGAGCCCGAGGCGGACCCCGGTCGGGTCGGCGTCGAGCTGTGGACGCGCGACGCCCGCGACCGCGCCTGGCGCAGGGTCGCCGAGACGGTGGCCTCGCAGCCGTCGTGGCTCGTCGACCTCGGCGACGGGCGGCTGCTCGCCGTCGGGGAGGGTGACCCGTCGACGCTCGGCCTCGTGCGCGTCGCGTCGGACGGCAGTGCGCCGTCGCTCGAGCTGGACGACGTCCTGGCGCTGTCCGGCGTCGCGGCCTGCCACGCCGCGCTCGCCGGCCGGTTCGCCGTCGTGGCGCACTACGGCAGCGGCTCGGTCTCCAGCGTGCGGCTCGACCCGGCCGGGCGGCCCACCGAGGAGGTCGACCACCTCGCGTTCTCCGGCTCCGGTCCCGATGCCGAGCGACAGGAGGCGCCGCACGCCCACCAGGTCGTCGTCGACGGCGAGGAGGTCCTCGTCGCCGACCTCGGCTCCGACCGGGTGCACCGGCTCGGTCTCGACGGCGACGGCCGGCTGCGCACCCGGCACGACCCGATCGAGCTGCCGGCCGGATTCGGTCCCCGCCACGTCGTCCGGACCGGGGAGCTCCTCGTCGTCGCCGGCGAGCTGAGCAACGAGCTGTGGCTGGGGCGCGTCGCCGGCCCCGACGTCGCGCCGCTGGACGTCGCGCCGCTCGATCCGCCCGGCGCCGACGGCGCGGCCTACCCGTCGGCGCTGCGGGTCGATGCGGACGGTCTCCTGTGGACCGGCGTGCGCGGACCCGACACCGTGGCCGTGCACCGGATCGCCGGTGACCGCCTCGTCGCCGTCGCCTCCGCCCCGACCGGTGGACGCTGGCCGCGGGACGTCGTCGTGGACGGCGAGGAGGTCTGGGTCACCAACCAGCTGAGCCACGACGTGACGGTGCTCGACCGCGCCGCGGTCCTCGCCGGCGCGGGCGCAGCCGTGCGCACCCGGCTCGCGTCCGTGGCACCGACGGCCGTCGTCCTCGTCGGCCGGGGCGCCCGCCCGAGCACGAGCTCAGCCGGATAGCCGACGCGACCGACGTCAGGGCTCGCCGATGACGCGCCCCCGCAGCGCGGGACGCCGCTGCCAGGGAAGCGGCCCGTCGAGCGGCCGGTACTCGACGCCGGCCGCGTCGAGCCGGCCCAGGTGCGCGGCGAGGCGGGACTCGAAGTCCGTCCAGTCCCGCCGGTGCGACCAGAAGCTCTCGGAGGCCGCGGCCAGGCGGGGGAACGTCGCGTAGTCGGTGCGCCGGGAGTCGGGCAGGTACTCGCGCCACACCTGCGCCTGCGCGCCGAGCAGCCGGCCGGCGCCGGGCAGCCCGGTCGCCGCGACGACGTCGGGCGAGGCGGGGTCGTACCGGTAGACGTCCTCGATCGTGTGCAGGCCGCCGACGGGGACCGGCCCCTCCTCGCCGAGCCCCGCTCGGTGGTCGAGGTAGAGCACGCTCTCCGGGCACAGGATCACGTCGTGCCCGCCGGCGATCGCCTCGACGGCGCTCGTCGCCGCGCGCCACACGGTGATGACGACCTCCCGCGGCAGTCCCTCGCCCGAGACCTCGTCCCAGACGCTCGTGCGCCGACCGTTGGCGGCGAGGTGCTCCGCGAGCTGCGTCGAGAACCAGGGCAGGAGCGCGTCGACGCCGTCGAGCCCGAGCTCCGCTGCCAGTGCGCGCGTGTCGGCGTCGGCCGCCCAGTCCCGCGTGTCCACCTCGTCGCCGCCGATGCAGATCAGCTCGGAGTCGAAGATGTCGACGAGCTGGTCGAGCGCGGCCCGGGCGAAGTCGAGCGCCGCCTCGTGCACGCCGAGGACGTGCGGGTTCAGACCCCACCTGGTCCACACCTCGAGCGGCTCGGCCGGCGCACCGCCGGGGGCGAGCTCCGGGTAGGCGGCGAGCAGGGCCTGGACGTGACCGGGCAGGTCGACCTCCGGCGCGACCGTGACACCCCGCCCCCGGGCGAACGCGACGATCTCGCGCAGGTCGTCGGCCGTGTACCAGCCGCCGTGCGGCTCGCCGTCGACCGGGCCGCCGCGGACCGCGTCGACGGGGGAGGCGTGACGCCAGGCGGCGACCTCGGCCAGGCGCGGGTAGCCGGGGACGGGCAGGCGCCAGCCCTGGTCGTCGGTGAGGTGGAGGTGGAGCACGTTGAGCTTGTGCTGCGACGCCAGCTCGACGTACCGGAGCACCTGCTCCTTCGGCAGGTAGTGGCGCGCGACGTCGAGCAGCAGGCCGCGGTGGCCCAGCCGCGGGGCGTCCTCGACCACGACCGCCGGGAGGACGACCGGTGCGTCGTCGATCGGGGTCGTCCGGTAGGCGCGCGGGCCGACGAGCTGCTGCAGCGTGCGGATCGCGTGGATCGCGCCGAGGGCGGTGGCGGCCTCGATGGTGACCGCGGTCCCGGTCGTGGCGACCGTGAGTCGGTAGCCCTCGGGATCGAGGGCGGCGTCGTGGCGGAGGACGACGTCGGCGTCGGTCCCGTCGGAGCCGGCGAGGTCGAGGCCGAGCCGCACGCCGAGCACGTCGCGCAGGAGCACCCGGGCGCCCGTCAGCTCCGGGGCGATCCGTACGCGCGGCGCCGCGGGGAGGACGACGCCGGCGTCGTCCTCCGCGGTGGGGCTGAGGTGATCGGGGGCGGGGACGAGCGCGAGGGCCCGGGAGGAGGTCACCCCCCGAGCCTAGGGACCACGCCGTCGTTCCGCCGCGTCACCGCTCCGGGCGAGGCCGGGCTCGACGAGTCGGCGGGAGTCGGGGAACCCGGCGGGTGGTCCGGCGGCTGACCCGGCCCGGGAGAGACGAACCGGCCCCCGACCCGCGCGGGGTCAGGGGCCGGTTCGTCGATCGTCGACGAGGCGTCGACCGATCAGATGTCGTAGTAGAGCTCGAACTCCAGCGGCGTCGGGCGGAGCTGGACCGGGTCGACCTCGCGGGTGCGCTTGTAGTCGATCCAGGTCTCGATGAGGTCCGTGGTGAACACGTCGCCCTGCGTGAGGTACTCGTTGTCCTCCTCGAGCGCCTTGAGCGCCTCGGGCAGCGAGCCCGGGACCTGGGCGATCTGCGCGTGCTCCTCGGGGGGCAGCTCGTACAGGTCCTTGTCGATCGGCTCCGGCGGCTCGATCCGGTTCTTGATGCCGTCGAGGCCGGCCATGAGGATGGCCGAGAACGCCAGGTACGGGTTGGCCGACGGGTCCGGCACGCGGAACTCCACGCGCTTGGCCTTGGGCGAGGACCCCGTCACCGGGATGCGGATGCAGGCCGAGCGGTTGCGGGCCGAGTAGACGAGGTTGACGGGCGCCTCGTACCCCGGCACGAGCCGGCGGTAGGAGTTGACCGAGGGGTTCGTCCAGGCCAGCAGCGACGGCGCGTGGTGCAGCAGGCCGCCGATGTACCAGCGGGCGATGTCGGACAGGCCGCCGTAGCCGGACTCGTCGTGGAACAGCGGGACGCCGTCCTTCCACAGCGAGGAGTGGCAGTGCATGCCCGAGCCGTTGTCGCCGTACAGCGGCTTCGGCATGAACGTCACGGTCTTGCCGGCGTTGTAGGCGACGTTCTTGATGATGTACTTGAACTTCATCAGGTCGTCGGCGGCCGAGCGCAGCGTCGCGAACCGGTAGTTGATCTCCTGCTGGCCGGCCGTGCCCACCTCGTGGTGGGCCCGCTCGACCTCGAGGCCGATCTGCTGCAGCGTCAGGACCATCTCGTCGCGCAGGTCGGCGAACTTGTCGCTGGGGGACAGCGGGAAGTAGCCCCCCTTGAACCGGGTCTTGTACCCGAGGTTGCCGCCCTCCTCCTCGCGCCCGGTGTTCCAGTCGGCCTCGATCGAGTCGATGTGGTAGAACGCCTCCCACTCGCGCGCGTCGTACCGGATCGAGTCGAACAGGTAGAACTCGGCCTCCGGGCCGAAGTACACGGTGTCGGCGATCCCGGTGGAGCGCAGGTACGCCTCGGCCTTGCTCGCGATCTGACGCGGGTCGCGGGCGTACGGCTCGTCCGTGAACGGGTCGACGATCGAGAAGTACACGACCAGCGTCTTCGCCGCCCGGAACGGGTCGATGAACGCGCTCGTCACGTCGGGGATGAGCTTCATGTCCGACTCGTGGATCGCCTGGAACCCGCGGATCGACGATCCGTCGAACATGAGGCCCTCGGTGAAGGCGTCGTCGTTGAAGGCCTCGACGGGGATGTTGAAGTGCTGCTGCACCCCGGGCAGGTCGATGAAGCGGACATCGATGAACTTGACGTCGTTCTCGCGCGTATACGCGATTGCTTCCTCGGCTGAACTGAACATGAGGCTCCGATCGAAGGGTTCGTCCCGGGGTCCGCGAGTGGACCGGACACGCGGCGACGCTACGAGCGCGTCGTTTCTCTGCCATGACTCGAATGTGTCGGTCGCGTTACGAGCCCTCCGGGGAGCCGGAGGTCCGCACCCGCGCCGGTACCCACCGTAGACTCGATCCGTGCCCTCCCCGTCCACCGGCTCCGGACCCGCGCGTCCGGCCGACGTGACGGAGCCCGGCGCCCACCTGGGCCGGCGGCTCGGCGCCCTCGTCGTCGACTGGGTCATCGCCTCGCTCATCTCCGCCGGCTTCTTCCAGTACCACCCGATGGCGACGCTGGCCGTCTTCGGCGCGATGACGTTCCTGCTCCTCGCCACGCTCGGCGCGACGATCGGCCACCGCCTGTTCGGGCTGCGGGTCTACCGGATGGCGACGGGGACGGCGCCCATCGGGCCGGTGCAGTCGCTCATCCGGACGGCGTGCCTGCTCCTGCTCATCCCGGTCGCGGTCGCCGGCGCCGACGGACGCGGCCTGCACGACACCTGGGCCGGCACCTTCATCGACCGGTTCGCCGCCCGCGCGACGCCGCCGAGTGCGCCGTCCGGCCCCCGCCCCGGTCCGTCGGCCTCGTCGCGGGGCTGACCCTCTAGCAACGCTTCGTATCTCCATGTTACGGTCCGTAACATGGAGACGATCGAGGTTCCCCGCCCCGGCGGGTTCGTCGCGGCGACGGTGACGGCGCCCGCGTCGGCGCCGGACACCGCCCGGCTGGTCGTGTGCGTCCCCGGCATGGGCGAGTCCCGAGCAGCGTTCCGGCACCTGGTGCCCGGTCTGGTCGACGCGGGGTATCGCGTGGCGGCGATGGACCTGCGCGGACACGGCGACAGCTCGACCGGTTTCGACGCCTACGACGACCCCGCGGCCGCGGGCGACCTGCTCGCGGTCGTGGACGCGCTCGGCGGCGGGCCGGCGACCGTCGTCGGCAGCTCGATGGGGGCGGCGGCGGCCGTGCTGGCTGCGGCGGAGCGCCCGGCCGCCGTGGACGGGCTCGTGCTCCTCGGCCCGTTCGTCCGCGATCACGGCTCGCCTGCCGCCCGGCTCCTCCTGCGCCTGCTGCTCGCCCGGCCCTGGGGGCCGGCCCTCTGGGGCGCCTACTACCGGTCGCTGTTCGGCCGGGCCACGCCGGCCGACCACGCGGAGCACACCGCTCGCGCCCTCGCGCTGCTGCGCCGGCCCGGTCGCTGGTCGGCCTTCCAGGCGACGACGCGCACGTCCCACGCGCCGGCCGAGGCCGCCCTGCCGCGGGTGCGCGCGGCGACGCTCGTCGTCATGGGGGAGGAGGACCGGGACTTCCCCGACCCGCGGGCGGAGGCCGCCTGGATCGCCGGCGCCCTGAACGGGCGGCACCGGATGATCGGCGGCGCCGGCCACTACCCGATGGCCGAGCGCCCGGCCGAGGTGCTGGAGGTCCTGCTGCCGTTCCTCGCGGGGGCCGACGGGGAGCCCCGTGGCTGAGCGGCTCACCCGCGGCGCGGTGGTCGAGCGCGCCGCGGTCCTCGCCGACGACATCGGGCTCGCGGAGCTGACGATCACGAGGCTCGGCCGCGCCCTCGGCATCGCGCCGCCCGGCGTCTACCGACACGTCGCCGACCTCGACGACCTGCGCCGCGCCATCGGCCGGCTGGCCGCGCGCGAGGCCGCCGCCGCCCTCTCGACGGCCTGCGCGGGGCTCTCGGGCGGGGAGGCGCTCGCCGCGCTCGCGGACACCCTGCGGGCCTGGGCCGCGCGGCATCCCGGCCGGTACGCGGCGCTCCAGATCGCGCCCGAGCCCGACGACGCCGACGGGCAGGCCGCCGCCGAGGCGCTCGTCGCCGTCATCGCGTCGGCGTTGCGCGCCTACCGGCTCGACGGCGACGACCTGACCGACGCGATCCGTCTCGTCCGCGCCACGCTGCACGGGTTCGTCGACCTCGAGCGGGTCGGGGGGTTCAAGCAGCCGCGCAGCCTCGACGCGACCCTCGCGCGCGCCGTCGCCGCGCTCGACGCCGCGCTCGTCGGGTGGGCGCCGTGACCGGACGCGGCTCGTGACCGGAGGGCCGGGTGCCGGACGGCGGGACGGGCCGGCGGCGGGGAGCCGGCCCGACCCCCTCGCCGGCGCGTCGCCGGCGCTGGTGTTCGCGTTGACCGCGCGGTTCCTGCTCGAGCTCGCGCTCCTGGCCGGCGTCGCCGTCCTCGTCCACGACGTCGTCCCCGGCGGGTGGAGCTGGCCGGCCGCGATCCTGGCGGTCGCCGCGGTCGCGACGCTGTGGGGCGTCCTCCTCTCGCCGCGCGCCCCCGTCGGGCTGCCCGCGGCGGCGTCGCTCGGGATCGAGGCCGTTCTGTTCGCGGGCGTCGGCGCCGGCCTGCTCGCCGTCGGGCACGGCGTGCCCGCCGCGCTCGGCGTCGGGCTCTGGCTGCTCGACCGGACCGCCCTCGCGCTCCTGCGGCGGACGCCGTAGTCGGCGGCTCGCCGGCCGGACGTGACGAAGACCACATCGGCGCCCCGGCCGCCCCGTGGCGTCCCGACGCGGCCCCACGCCGTCCGAACCGGCGCTGACCTGCGCGGACACCGTCCCGGGACCGAGGTCCCGGGGACCGAAGTCCCCGGGACCTGGGCCTTATGAAACGCCGTCACCCGGCTCCTAGCGTGAAAGCACCCGATCAACACGACCAAGGAGTCCACGTGACTACCACCGCCAAGACTGAGGTCCAGGACGTCGTCGAGCCCGTCGACGCCACCGATGCGGTCGCCCCGCGCAAGGGCCGGGCCCGGTCCAAGGGCGGGTCCGCCGACGTCGCCCCCGCCGCGAGCGACGACGCCGCGCCCGCCGCCGAGAAGGCGCCCGCGAAGGCCGCCCCCGCCGCCGTCGAGGAGCCCGTCGCTGGAACAGCGATCGATGCGCTCGTCGCGCGGGCCCGGGTGGCGCTGGAGGAGTACGCCGCCTACGACCAGAAGAAGATCGACTACATCGTCGCCAAGGCGGCGGTCGCGGCCCTCGACAAGCACGGCGTCCTCGCCGAGCTCGCCGTGAAGGAGACCGGCCGCGGCGTCTTCGAGGACAAGGCCGTCAAGAACATCTTCGCCTGTGAGCACGTGACGCACTCGATGCGCGACCTGCGCTCGGTCGGCGTCATCAGCAAGGACGAGCTCACGGGCATCACCGAGATCGCCGAGCCCGTCGGCGTCGTCTGCGGGGTCACCCCGGTGACCAACCCGACCTCGACCGCCATCTTCAAGGCGCTCATCTCGCTCAAGACGCGCAACCCGATCGTGTTCGCGTTCCACCCGGGCGCGCAGGAGTGCTCCGTCGCCGCGGCCCGCGTCGTCCGCGACGCCGCCGTCGCTGCCGGTGCCCCCGAGGCGTGCATCCAGTGGGTCGAGGAGCCCTCGCTCCAGGCGACGAGCGAGCTGATGAACCACCCGGGCGTCGCGCTCATCCTCGCGACGGGCGGCAACGCGATGGTCCGCGCCGCCTACTCGTGCGGCAAGCCGGCCCTCGGCGTCGGCGCCGGCAACGTCCCCGCGTACATCACGAAGACGGCGAAGCTCAAGCGCGCGGTCAACGACGTCGTGCTGTCCAAGGCGTTCGACAACGGGATGATCTGCGCCTCCGAGCAGGCCGTCATCATCGACGACGAGGTCTACGACGAGGCGCTGGGGGAGTTCGCCACCCTGCACGCCTACCTGGCCTCGCCGGAGGAGAAGGCGCTGCTCGAGCGGTACATCTTCGGCGTGGAGGCTGGCGACGCGAACTGCGCCGGCGCGAAGCTCAACGCCGCCGTCGTCGGCAAGCTGCCCACCTGGATCGCGGAGCAGGCCGGGTTCTCCGTGCCGGAGCAGACGTCGATCATCCTCGTGCCGGTCAGCGAGGTCGGTCCGGGCGAGCCGCTGACGCGGGAGAAGCTGGGCCCCGTGCTCGCCGTGCTGCGGGCGCACTCCGCAGAGGAGGGCATCCGGCTCTCGGAGGAGATGGTCGAGTTCGACGGTCTCGGGCACTCCGCCGCGATCCACACCGAGGACGCCGAGCTGGCCGAGGAGTTCGGCTCGCGCGTCAAGGCCGTCCGGATCATCACGAACGCGCCGAGCTCGCTCGGCGGGATCGGCGACATCTACAACGCCTTCATCCCCTCGCTGACGCTCGGCTGCGGCTCCTACGGTCACAACTCCGTGTCGAACAACGTCTCGGCGATCAACCTCGTCAACATCAAGCGCATCGGGCGGAGGAACAACAACTTGCAGTGGTTCAAGGTCCCGGCGAAGACGTACTTCGAGCCGAACGCGATCCGCTACCTCGCGGACATGCCCGACGTCGAGCGCGTCACGATCGTGACGGACGCCGTCATGACGACGCTCGGGTTCGTCGACCGGGTGATGGACGTGCTCAACCGGCGAGGCAACAAGGTCGCCATCCAGATCATCGACCAGGTCGAGCCCGAGCCCAGCGTGCAGACGGTGCAGCGGGGCGCCGAGCAGATGCGCCACTTCGAGCCGGACACGATCATCGCGCTCGGCGGCGGGTCGCCGATGGACGCCGCGAAGGTCATGTGGCTGCTGTACGAGCACCCGGAGATCAACTTCTCCGACCTCAAGCAGAAGTTCTTCGACGTGCGCAAGCGCGCGTTCCGCTTCCCCGTGCTGGGCAAGATGGCGCAGCTCGTGTGCATCCCGACCTCGTCGGGCACGGGCGCCGAGGTCACGCCGTTCGCGGTCATCTCCGACCCCGACGCCGGCAAGAAGTACCCGCTCGCCGACTACGCGCTGACCCCGTCGGTCGCCATCATCGACCCCGCGCTCACGTCGTCCATGCCGAGGACGCTGGCCGCCGACTCCGGGTTCGACGCCCTGACGCACGCGACCGAGGCCTACACGGCGGTCTACGCCAACGACTTCACGGACGGCCTCGCGCTGCACGCCATCAAGCTCATCTTCGAGAACCTGGCGCAGTCCGTGAACGGGTCGGCCGAGGACCCGCGGACCGTCGAGGCCCGGGAGAAGATGCACAACGCGGGCACCATCGCCGGGATGGCGTTCGGGAACGCCTTCCTCGGGATCGTGCACGCGATGGCCCACGTCGTCGGCTCGACCTACCACCTGGTCCACGGCCGCACCAACGCCACGCTCCTGCCGCACGTCATCCGCTACAACGGGCAGATCCCGACGAAGCTGACGTCCTGGCCGAAGTACGAGCACTACGTCGCGCCCGAGCGGTTCCAGCAGATCGCCCAGCACCTCGGGCTGCCCGCCCGCACGCCGGAGGAGGGTGTCGAGTCCTACGCGCAGGCGGTCGAGTCGCTGCGCGCCCGGATCGGCATCCCGCAGTCCTTCCAGGCGCAGGGCGTCGACGAGACCGAGTTCATCTCGCGCCTCGACGAGGTCGCCACGGGTGCCTACGAGGACCAGTGCGCCCCCGCGAACCCGCGGATGCCGATGCGCGAGGACATGAAGGACATCATGCTCGCCGCGTACTACGGCACCTCGGTCGAGGAGGTCAAGGCTCGTCGCGAGGGAGCCGTGGAGGTCGCCGCCTCCTGATCGGGAGAGGCGGCGGGACCGCGAGCGATCCCGCACGAAAACACCTCGGCCCCGGCCAGCGTGAGCTGGTCGGGGCCGAGGTGTCTCTCGCGCCGGTTCGGGCGGCGCGGCGGCGGCCGCAGCGGCCTCAGCGGCCGCGCATCGCCTTGCGGTCGGGGCGGGCGCGCATCGGGTCGACGCCCTTGGGCATCGGCATCTGCAGCTTCGCCAGCGCGGCGAGCCGCTTGCTCACCTCGGCGACCTCGAGCTTCGTGAGGTTGCCCTTCTGCTTGCGCAGCGCCTTGACGAGGCCGGGCAGCGGAACCTGACCCTCCTCGCGGCCGGACTGGATGAGGTGGACGGGGACCTCCGGGATGAGGCGCAGCACGCGCTTGCGCTCGCCCTCGAGGAGACGCTGCTGGACGCCGCGCGAGCCGCCCTCGCCGACGAGGACGACGCCGGGCTTGCCGATCGCGCGGAACACCATCGCCTGGGTGCGCGGGTCGACGGCGACCGGCTGCTCCTCGATGCTCCACCCGCGCCGGATCGTGCCGAGCGCGGCGGACACGGCCCCCGGCTGACCCTCGATCCGTCCGTAGGCCGCCTTCTCGGCCCGGCGGGACAGGATGAACATCGCCGCGAGCAGCCCGAACGGGATCGCCAGCACGACGAAGTACCAGAGCATGCCGGGGTTGAGCAGGAACCCGACGAGCACGCCGAGCGCGACGACGCCGAGGAAGGACCCGAGGATCCACCAGGTGACGGCGGGGTCGGACTTCCGCGTCATCTGGAAGACGTCCCAGAGCTGGTGGTACCAGCGGCGCTTCTTCGCGGGGGCAGGGGTGGAGGAGTCTTTACGGGCCATGATGCGGCCAAGCCTACCTGTGGACAGCCACCTGTGGACGACGAGCGGACGGGGCCGTCGATGCGCTGGACTGCGGGGATGACCACGCATCGACCCACCCCGCCGACGCCCGTCGACCTCGCGCGGCGCCGCGCCTCGGCGGCCTCTGCCGGCCGGGCCCGACTCGTCGTCGGGGAGCCGGTCGGACCGGCCGGGTTCGACCCGGCGGCCGGCTGGTTCGACGGCCGGCTCGTCCACGTCCGGCGCCTCCCACCCGGCGCGGGACCGCGGTTGCTGGGCGACCTCGCGCGACTGCCGCCCCGGGAGGAGCTGCTGCGCCCGCTGGCGGTGGTGGGCTCCGGTCCCGCGACGTTCGCGGTGCTCGACCCGCCGACCGCCGTTCCGCTGCTCGCGCTCGTCCGGCGGTGGCGCCGGCCGGACGAGCGCGATCGGCGCGGCGGGCGGGTCGAGGACGACGGGCTGGACGGACCCGGTCTGCGCGTCCTGCTGCACGGCCTCGCTGCCGCGCTGGTCCCGATGCACGCGCGCGGGATCGTGGCCGGCTGGCTCGGCCCGGAGAGCGTGCTGGTCGACGCGACCGGGCGTCCCCGGCTGGACCTCGCGCTCTCGATCGGTCACCGGCGCCCGGAGGCGTCGCCCGCGGACGACGCGGTCGCGCTCGGCGTGCTGGCGGGCTGGATCGCGCGGGAGCTGGACGTCGAGGTCGGTGCGGCCGTCGGCCTGCTGCTCGACGAGGTGCTCGTCGGCCGGGACCGGGTGCCGGTGCGCGTCGGCGCCGGCCAGGCGGTCCTCGCGCACCCGGGGACCGACGGTCCGTCGGTCGACGACGTGACGGCGTCGTGGCTCGCGCGGCTGCTCGACGCGACGGCTCGCGACGTCGGCACCCGGCCGGTCGCGGTGCCGTCGTGGGTCGACCCGCGCACCCGGCTGCTCCTCGACGCCGTCGGCGACCGGAGGGCGGCGACGGCGCTCGCGGCGCCGGACCGCCCGCGTGGCGGCCGGCTCGGGTGGGGCGTGCTCAGCCGAGGACGGCTCGGGCCGCGTCGTCGATCGTGGGGGAGGTGAAGGTGAACCCGTCGCGGGTCAGCGCCTCCGGCACCACCCGCTGGGACGCGACGAGCTCGCCGCCGAACCCGCCGAGCGCGACGCGGAGCGCCCAGCCGGGCACGGGCAGGACCGCGGGGCGGTGCGCCCGCCGGGCGAGCGTCCTGACGAGGTCACGGTTGCGCGCGGGCTCGGGCGCGGTGAGGTTGACGCCGCCCGTGAGCGAGCTCCCGACGAGGTGGACGAGGGCGTTCACCTCGTCGGTGAGCGTGATCCACGGCCACCACTGCCGGCCCGAGCCCATCGGCCCGGCCAGCCCCAGCCTGACGAGCGGGAGCAGGCGGGCGGCGGCGCCACCGGCCGGGTCGAGCACGATGCCGGTGCGGGCGTGCGCGACGGAGCAGCCGGCCGTCGTCGCCGGGCGGGTCGCGCCCTCCCAGGCGACGCAGAGGTCGGCGAGGAAGCCGTCGCCGGGGCCGCTGGACTCGGTGAGGATCGTCTCGCCCCGATCGCCGTAGTAGCCGACGGCCGAGGCCGTGACGAGCCGGACGGGCGGGTGCCCGGCGGCGACGCGCTGGGCGAGCCGGGCGGCGACGAGCGAGACGGGCCCGGTCCGCGACCGGACGAGCTCGCGCCGGTAGGCGCGGGTCCACCGGTGGGCTGCCACGCCGGCACCGGACAGGATCACGACGGCGGACACCCCGTCGAGCGCGGCGTCGCCGAGGCGGCCGGCCGCGGGATCCCACGACACCTCACCGGCGTCGCGGGGCTCCCGGCGGACGAGCCGGCGCACCCCGTACCCCTCGGCCGCGAGGGCCGAGGCGAGCCGGGAACCGATCAGCCCGGAGGCACCGCCCAGCAGGACGGTCCCTCCGGGCTGAGTCGTCGTCATTGCCGGAGCCGGTCGATCAGATGCCGAGGTCGGCCTCGAACGCGCCCTCCTCGAGGCGCTTGCGCACCGCGGTGAGGTAGCGGCCGGCGTCCGCGCCGTCGACGATCCGGTGGTCGTAGGACAGCGCGAGGTAGACCATCGAGCGGATGCCGATCGTCTCGCCCTCGGGCGTCGGGACGACGACCGGGCGCTTGACGATCGTGCCGACGCCGAGGATGGCCACGGTCGGCAGCGGGACGATCGGGGTGTCGAACAGCGCCCCGGCCGAGCCCGTGTTGGTCAGCGTGAAGGTGCCGCCGGACAGCTCGTCGGGACCGATCTTGTTGTCCCGCGTGCGGGCCGCGAGGTCGTTGATCGAGCCGGACAGCTCGGCGATCGTCATGTCGCCGGCGTTCTTCACGACGGGGACGACGAGGCCGCGCGGGGTGTCGACGGCGATCGACAGGTTCTCGGCATCCGGGTAGACGATCGTGTCGTCCTCGATGCGGGCGTTGAGCTTCGGGTAGGCCTGGAGCGCCTCGACCGCCGCCTTTGCGAAGAACGGCAGGTAGGTCAGCTTGAGGCCGGCCTTCGACTCGAACTCGCCCTTCTTGCGGGCGCGCAGCGCGGCGACCCGCGTGACGTCCACCTCGACCACCGTGGTGAGCTGCGCCATCGTGTGGAGCGAGTCGACCATCCGCGAGGCGATGACCTTGCGCAGGCGCGGCATCTTCTCCGTCGTGCCGCGCTGCTCCGAGACGGGGAGCCGCGTCGAGGCGGCGGTCGGAGCCGCGCCGGACGACGCCGCGGGAGCGGCGGCCTCCGCGGCGGGAGCCTTGGCCGCCTCGGCCGCGGCGAGCACGTCCTGCTTGCGGACCCGGCCACCCACACCGGAGCCCTTGACCGAGGCGAGGTCGACGCCGTGCTGCTGCGCGAGCTTGCGCACGAGCGGCGTCACGTAGACCGGGCCGTCCGACACGGCGGCAGCAGCCGGCGCAGGAGCAGCAGCCGAGGCGGCGGGCGCGGCAGCAGCCGGCGCGGGCGCGGCGGCCGGAGCAGCGGGAGCCGGAGCAGCAGGCGCAGGAGCAGCGGGAGCAGGCTCGATCTCGGCCTCGACGGGCGTCTCGGTGGTAGGCGCTGCGTCGTTCGTGGCGCTCCCGCCCTGCTGGAGCTGGGCGGCGTCGCCGACGACGGCCAGGACGGTGCCGACCTCGACGGTCTCGTCCTCGCCGACCTTGATCGCCAGCACGGTGCCGGCCACGGGGGAGGGGACCTCGGTGTCGACCTTGTCGGTCGAGACCTCCAGGAGGGGCTCGTCCAGCTCGACCGTGTCACCGACCTCCTTGAGCCAGCGCGTCACCGTCCCCTCGGTCACCGACTCACCCAGCGCAGGCAGAGTGATCTCCGTCCCCTCCACGGGGCCGTCGTTCGTCGCGGGGGCGGCCGACGCCGACGCGGCGGGCGTCTCGTCCTTGGCGGCCTCGAGCTCCTCCTCGGTGGGCGGCTCGGCCTGGTCGGGCTCCGCCGGTGCACCCGACTGGGGCTGGGCGCCCGACGCGGCGTCGCCCTCGGCCCCACCCTGCTGGAGCTGGGCGGCGTCGCCGACGACGGCCAGGACGGTGCCGACCTCGACGGTCTCGTCCTCGCCGACCTTGATCGCCAGCACGGTGCCGGCCACGGGGGAGGGGACCTCGGTGTCGACCTTGTCGGTCGAGACCTCCAGGAGGGGCTCGTCCAGCTCGACCGTGTCACCGACCTCCTTGAGCCAGCGCGTCACCGTCCCCTCGGTCACCGACTCACCCAGCGCAGGCAGAGTGATCTCCGTCCCCTCCACGGGGCCGTCGTTCACGGACATGCTGTCTCCTTCGTGTCTTCGTGTCGCGCGAGTCACCTCGCGCGGACGGCGCAGCCTTGCGCGTCGTCGGGCCAAGCACTCCCGTCTATCTTGGCACCCCCCGCGAGGACGGGGTGCCTCCCACCCGCCGATCCCGGCGAGTGGAGGGTGTGAGCGTCCTCACCGCGAGCGGTGCGGACCTCGGACGGCACGGGCGAACCGTCGACCAACACGGCCGGACCGGTCCCGAGAGCCCTCAGCCGGCGTAGGACTCGACGAGCGCGACGAGCGTGCGCAGGGCCGCCCCCGTCCCGCCCTTCGGCGTGTACCCCCACGGCTTGCCCTCGTTGAACGACGGGCCGGCGATGTCGAGGTGCGCCCACGGCACGTCCCCGACGAACTCCTGGAGGAACAGGCCGGCGGTGAGCATCCCGCCGAACCGGTCACCGATGTTGGCGAGGTCGGCGATCGGGGAGTCGAGACCCGAGCGCAGGTCCGCTGGCAGCGGCATCGGCCACGCCTGCTCACCGACCGCGTCCGACGCGGTGACGACGGCGTCGCGCACGGCCGGCGTGCCCATGACGCCGGTGACGCGCGGACCGAGCGCCACGAGCTGGGCGCCGGTGAGCGTCGCGATGTCGACGACGGCGTCGGGCTCGAGGGCCGCGGCGTCGACCAGCGCGTCCGCCATGACGAGGCGACCCTCGGCGTCGGTGTTGAGCACCTCGACCGTCTTGCCGCCGCGCATCGTGAGGACGTCGCCGGGACGCTGGGCCGAGCCGGACGGCATGTTCTCGGCGAGTGCGAGGAACCCGGTCACCTTGACGGGGATCCCGAGCTCGGCCACGACGCGCACGGTCTCCAGGACCGTCGCGGCGCCCGCCATGTCGCTCTTCATCGTGACCATGCCGGTCGGCGGCTTGAGCGAGAGGCCGCCCGAGTCGAACGTGATGCCCTTGCCGACGAGCGCGACGTGCGCCTTCGCCCGCGCGGGCGACCAGGTGAGCGTGACCAGCCGCGGCTCGTTGGCCGACCCCTGGCCGACGCCGACGATGCCGCCGTACCCACCGGCGCGCAGGCCGGCGAGGTCGAGCACCTCGACCTTCACCTTCGTCCCGCGCAGCTCCTCCTTCGCGCGCTGGGCGAGGTCGGCCGGGGCGAGGTCGCCCGGGCCCGTGTTGACGAGGTCGCGGATCTCGTTGACCCCGCGGGCGAGGATCTCGGCCCGCTCGACGGCCTCCTTGACGGCCTTCGTCCGTGCCTTCGGCGTGAGCACCTCGACGGTCCCGGCGACCTCGGCGTCGCGGTAGCGGCGGAAGCGGTAGGCGCCGAGCAGCGCACCCTCGGCGACCGCGCCCACGACCGCCGGCGAGTCGGTCGGCGCGAGCACGGCCACGCGCTCCCGCGCCGGTGCGCCCCGCAGCGCGGCGCCGACCGCGCGCCGGACGGCCTCGGCCCCGGCCGGCCCGTCGTCGAGCACGGCGTCGCCGAGGCCGGCGAGGACGACGACGTCGGCCGTCACGATCGCGGGGGCGGGGATCGGGGTGACCTCGTCGGCCGCCCCCTCGAGACCGAGCGCCGCGACGGCGTCGGCGAGCTCCTCGGCCAGCGTCGAGGCGCCGGGGGCGAGCACGCGTGGTGACCCCCCGTCCCGCTGGAGCAGGACGACGAGGACCTGTGCGTCGGCGGTCTCGGGGGTCCGCGTGGTGAGGCGGACCTGCGTGGCGGGCTGGGCTGGCGCGGAACGGCGAGGCGTTGGCATACGTCGATGTTAGGAGACGGACGCGCCGCGCGGGGCCGGGCTGTGGACGGCGCAGGTGAAGTCGTGCGTGCCGCCCCCGACGACGTGCCGTGTTCCGTCGGGCAGGACGACGTCGGCCGGCACGCCGTCCGGGATCTCCACCCGGAGGCGGAACACGTCGCCGTCGACGGACCACGACGACTCGATCCGCCCGACCCGGGCGTCGTACGCGCACCGGGCGCGATCGATCCCGGGACCGGGGACGGGCTGGACGAGCACCCGCCGGTAGCCGGGCTCGGCCGGCCGGATCCCGCCGACCACCTGGTAGATCCAGTCGGCGACCGCACCGAGCGCGTAGTGGTTGAACGACGTCATCTCACCGGGGTTGATGGTGCCGTCGGGCAGCATCGAGTCCCAGCGCTCCCAGATCGTCGTGGCGCCCATCGTCACGGGGTAGAGCCACGACGGGCACTCCCGTTCGAGCAGCAGCCGGTAGGCGACGTCGGGGTAGCCGTGCTCCGACAGCGCCCAGGTGACGAACGGCGTGCCGGCGAACCCGGTCGTGACGCGATGGTCGCCGGCCGCGACGATCTCGGCGAGCCGGGCGGCGGCGCGGGCGCCCTCCCCCTCGTCCAGCAGCCCGAGCCGCAGCGCGAGCGCGTAGACCGTGGCACAGTCCGACCGCACGCGCAGGCCGTCGGCGTCGTCCGTGACGTAGTGCGTCCGGAACGCCGAGCGCAGCCGGGCGGCGAGCGCGGTCCACCGGGCCGCGTCCTCGTCGTGGCCGAGGACGGTCGCCGCCTCGGCGGCGAACGCGGCCGAGTGGTGGAGGGCTGCCGTGGCGACCACCCCGGGGTCGGCCTTGGCGGCCGCCGGGTCGTCCGGCGGCGCGTCGGGGTCGAGCCAGTCCGCGAGCTGCCACGTCCCGTCCCACAGCCCGGAGGTGGACAGGACCGGCTCGACGGACTCGAGGTGCGCGACCATCCCCGGGTAGTGCGCGGCGAGCCGGTCGACGTCGCCGTACGCCCACCACAGCGCGCGGGGCACCCAGCACGCGGCGTCGGACCACACGGCCTGCGGCGTGCGCCAGACCTCCCACGAGTCGAGGTCGAGACGACCGTGCCGCACGAGGAACGGCACGATCACGGGGACGAACCCGACGGCGCGCGTCTCGTGCGCGAGGTCGATCAGCCACGAGTGGAGGAGGTCGGCCGCGTCGAACTGGAACGTGGCGGTCGCGGCGTAGGCGGCGATGTCGCCGGTCCAGCCCAGCCGCTCGTCGCGCTGCGGGCAGTCGGTCGGCAGCGCGAGGAAGTTGCCCTTCTGCCCCCACACGCTGTTGCGGACGAGCTGGTCGACGAGCGGCTCGGAGCACTCGAACTCCGCGGTCGGGCGCATCGCCGTGTGCACGACGACCGCCTCGATCGCGTCCGGCGCGAGCGTGCCGGCCTCGACCGCCGCGACGAGGTCGTCCGGCCAGCCCGTCAGCTCGGCATAGCGGAAGCCGTGGAAGGTGAGGGTCGGCTCGAACGTCTCGGGCCCGCCCGTGCCGGCGAGGACGAACGTGTCGGTCGCCGTGGCCAGGCGCAGCGGGCGCGTGCCCAGCTCGCCGTGCTCCAGCACCTCGGCGTGCCGGGCCGTGATCTCGGTGCCGGCGGGGCCGGCCACGCGCAGCCGCAGCCACCCGACGAGGTTCTGCCCGAAGTCGAGGAGCACCCGGCCACTCGGCGAGCGCCACACGCGCCGGGGTCGCAGCACCTCGTGCCGTCGGACCGGCTCGGCGACCCGCGGCGTGAGCAGCACGGGGTCGAGGTCGCGGGTGCGGACGGCGACGGCGCGGCCGGCACCGGCCCGCAGGCGGGCGTCGATCCGCTGGCCGAGGTAGAGGTTGTTGGCCGTGACGTCGCACGTGCGAGCGGACCACGCGTCGTCCGTGACGACGACCTGACGGGTGCCGTCGACGTAGGTGATCTCGAGCGCAGCGAGCAGCCCGAGGTCCTCGCCGTAGCTCGCCTCCGCCGCGGCGAAGCCGAGGTCGCCGCGCCACCAGCCGTTGCCGAGGCGGGCCGACAGGGTCAGCGAGCGCGCACCGCGCGCCCCGCCCCGCATGGCGGTCGTCACGTCCCACGCGGCGACGTCGAGCCGCTGCTCGTACGCGGTCCAGCCGGGGGTCAGGAGGTCCTCGCTCGCCGGGGTCCCGTCGAGGAAGGCCTCGACGACGCCGTGCGCCGTGACGAGCAGGCGGGCGGCGCGCACGTCGGAGCGGGGCCGGTCGAGGTCGACGCGACGGATCAGCTCGACCGCCTCGCCGCGGTCGAGGCTCCCGCCCGGCGGTGGCGTCGGGACGAGGAGGCGCGCGCCGGCGAGCGGTGCGAGGTCGGGGTGGAGGGTCGACGGCGTGGGCTGCGTCTCGGACGACGTCACTGGCGGCACGGGATCACGGTAGGAGTGAATCGTTACAGCCGTCAACGGTCCGCCGCCCGTCAGGAGTCGCCGTCCACCGCGGCTCCGGCCGCCCTAGGGTTGTCGCGTGCTCGCGCTCCTCCTCGTCGTCGGTCTGCTCGCGCTGCTGCTCGGGGCGTGGGCCGGGCTCCGCGCCGTCCGCGACCAGCCGATGGTCGGGTCGCAGGTGCCGGCGATCGGCGTGGTCGAGCTCGCGCTCGTCGTGCAGACCGTCGTGGTCGCGGTCGGCATGTCGAACGGCGCGACGAGCGCCGACCCGATGCTCCTGTGGGGCTACCTGGTGACGCAGCTCGTCCTGCTGCCGGTGGCGTTCGCCTGGGCGTTCGTCGAGCGGACGCGGTGGAGCTCGGTCGTCCTGGCGGTGGTGTGCGTGGTCGTCGTCGTGCTCCAGGTCCGGATCTGGCAGATCTGGCTCGGCTAGCCCGGCGTGGTCCGGCACGCACCCCGACCCTCGGGTGCGGGATGATGAGCCGGTGTCGACCGAGCCTCCTGACGCCGTGACCCCGCCCCACCCCGAGCCCGCGGACCCGCGGCCGCGCGCCTACGGCGCCGGACGGGCCCTCGTCCTCGTCTACGGCATCCTCGCGCTGGGAGCGACGGCGCGGTCCGTCTACCAGCTCCTCACCAAGCCCGAGGAGGCGCCGCTCGCGTACTGGCTCTCGCTCGTCGCCGCCGTCATCTACGTCGTCGCCACGATCGCGCTGGCGCACAACGGCGTCCGGATGCGGCGGATCGCCTGGGCCGCCGTCCTCGTCGAGCTGGTCGGCGTCCTCACGGTCGGCCTGTGGTCCTTCCTCCGCCCGGAGGACTTCCCCGAGGCGACGGTGTGGTCGCACCTGGGCCAGGGCTACGGGTACGTCCCGCTCGTGCTGCCGTTCCTCGGGATCGCCTGGCTGATGCGCTCGGACCCGGCGCGCATCGCGCGGCAGTAGCGTCGCAGTAGGTTGGACGTCGTGGCCCACCCCCTCTACACCGCCCTGTTCCGCACCGTCTTCGTGCGGATGGACCCCGAGTCGGCGCACCACCACGCGGCACGCGCGATCGAGCTCGCGGGACGGTTCGCGCCGACCCGGGCTCTCATGGCCGCGACCTTCGGCCGGACCGGCCGGACCGGTGCCCCGGGGTCGCTCGAGCTGTTCGGCCGCCACCTCTCCTCCCCGCTCGGGGCGGCCGCCGGGTTCGACAAGGAGGCCCGGATGGTCCGCGGGCTCACGGCGCTCGGGTTCTCCCACGTCGAGATCGGGACGGTGACGGCACACGCCCAGCCCGGCAACGAGCCGCCGCGGCTGTGGCGCCGGGTCGGCGAGCGCGCCCTGGTCAACCGGATGGGCTTCAACAACTCCGGGTCGGCGGCGGTCGCGGCGCGACTCGCGCGGCTGCGGCGCACGCGGTGGGGCGCGGCCGCCGTCGTCGGCGTCAACATCGGCAAGACGAAGGCGACGCCGCCCGAGCACGCGGCCCAGGACTATGCGCTCTCGGCGTCCGCGCTGGCCCGCTACGCCGACTACCTCGTCGTCAACGTCTCCAGCCCGAACACGCCGGGCCTGCGGGACCTGCAGGCCGTCGACTCCCTTCGGCCGATCCTCGAGGCAGCGCAGCTCGCGGCCGACGCGTCGGCTCGTCGCCGCGTCCCGGTGCTGGTCAAGATCGCGCCCGACCTGTCCGACGACGACGTCCGCGCCGTGTGCGACCTCGTCGCCGAGCTCGACCTCGCCGGGGTGGTGGCCACCAACACGACCATCGACCACGACTTCGGCCCCGGCGGGCTGTCGGGGCCGCCCGTGCGGGCGCGAGCGCTCGAGGTCGTGCGGATCGTCCGCGGCGAGCTGGGACCCGAGCGCGTCGTCATCGGCGTCGGCGGCATCTCCGCGCCGGAGGACGCCGTCGCCCTGCTCGACGCCGGAGCCGATCTCGTGCAGGCCTACACGGCCTTCATCTACAGCGGGCCGGCCTGGCCGGGGGCCATGGCGCGCGCGCTCAACCGTCGGGCGAGCACGGACTGAGGCCGCGCCGCCCCGGGACGGGCCGATCGGACCGGGCCGGCTCGGCCGGCCGGCCGAGGATCAGCTCGGGTACTCGCCGCGCTTGTTCTGCGGCTTGGGCATGCGCGTCGGTCGGAGCTGGAACGAGCGGAGCACGGCGTACATGACGCCGCCCTTCTGGACCCGGTCCGCACCGTACTTCGCTGTGAGCTGCTTGCGGATCCGTCGGCCGACGAGCACGGCGTCGACCACGGCGACGCCGACCAGGCCGTAGAGCGCGAGCAGCAGCGGCAGCGCGAAGCGGGCATCGTTGCCGAAGACGAACGTCGCGATGACGAAGACGAAGGCGATCGGGAGGAAGAACTCCCCGAGCGACCAGCGGGCGTCGACGTAGTCGCGGATGTAGCGGCGCTGCTCGCCGCGGTGCTGGGCCGGCAGGTGCTTCTCGTCGCCCGTGACCATCGCCTCGTTCATCCGCTGGCGGGCCTCGGCGTTCGCCTTGCGCTGCGCCGCGCGGGCCGCCTTCGGGTCGTTGACGACGAGCGGACGCCGGTTCTTCGACTCCGCCTCCCTGCGCCGGGGCGTCGGGCGGCCCTTCCCCGAGGACGTCACACCGCCGGCGGCGGTCTCGACGTCGGCGGAGGAGATCGTGGAGGCGGGGGCGTCCTGCGCCTGCGGCACGACCTCGGGGGCAGTCTGGTCCTTCTTGCGTCCGAGCACCGCTCCAGGGTAGTCGAGTCGGTAGGTTCTCCCTATGCCCAGCGACAGCCCGACCCAGCCCGTGCCCGACCGTCCCGCCCCCTCCTCCCTCGAGGGGCTTCCCCTGACGCGCCAGTCCGTCGACCGGCTCCGCGCCGCCGTCGACGACGCGTTCGGCTCGCTCGTCGGCGAGCTGGAGGCGCTCGTGCGCATCCCGTCCGTCTCGGCTCCCGCATTCGAGCAGGAGCACGTCGAGCGGAGCGCTGCCGCCGTCGCCGACCTGCTGCGCGACGCCGGCCTGACGCAGGTGCGGGTCACCCGCGTGCCCGGCGGTCGCCCGGCCGTCCTTGGCCACCGTGCCGGACCGGACGGTGCGCCGCACGTGCTGCTCTACGCGCACCACGACGTCCAGCCGCCCGGCGAGGGCTGGAGCACCGAGCCGTTCGAGCCGCACCGGGTGGGCGAGCGGCTGTTCGGTCGCGGGGCGGCCGACGACAAGGCCGGCGTCGTCGCCCATGTCGGCGCGCTGCGCGCCATCGGTGCGACGTACGGCGAGGAGTGGCCGGTGTCCGTCACCGTCTTCGTCGAGGGCGAGGAGGAGATCGGCTCCCCGACGTTCGCGCCCTTCCTGCGGGCGCACGCGGAGGAGCTCGCGGCCGACGTCGTGGTCGTCGCCGACTCGACGAACTGGAAGGTCGGCATCCCGGCACTCACGACGTCCCTGCGCGGGCTGGTCGACGTCGAGGTCCAGGTGGACGTCCTCGACCACGCCGTCCACTCGGGCATGTTCGGCGGCCCCGTCCTCGACGCGCTCACGCTGCTGTCCCGGCTCGTCGCGACGCTGCACGACGACGACGGGGCGGTCGCGATCGCGGGCCTCGTCACCTCCGACGAGGCGGACGTGGACTACCCCGAGGCCGAGCTGCGCGCCGAGGCCGGGGTGCTCGACGGCGTCCGGCTCGCCGGGCGGGGCGCGCTCGCCGCGCGGCTGTGGCGGCAGCCCGCGCTGGCCGTCATCGGGATCGACGCGCCGAGCATCGCGCACTCCTCGAACACGATCCGGCACACGGCCCGCGCCAAGCTGAGCCTGCGGGTCGCGCCGGGCCAGGACCCGGTCGCGGCCGAGGAGGCGCTCACGGCCCACCTGCTCGGGAACGCCCCGTTCGGCGCCCGCGTCAGCGTGACGCCGGGGGAGCGGGGCACGGCGTTCCTCGCCCCGGGCGACGCTCCGGCGATGGCGCTCGCGCGGGCGGCCTTCGAGGCGGCCTGGGGGGTGCGGCCCGTCGACACGGGGGTCGGTGGCTCGATCCCGTTCATCGCGGACCTGCTCGACCTCGCACCCGAGGCGACCATCCTCATCACCGGCGTCGAGGACCCCGACTCGCGCGCGCACGGAGCGGACGAGTCCGTCCACCTCGGTGAGCTGGCGCGGGCGACGACGGCCGAGGCGATCCTGCTGGCCGCCATCGGTGCGGCGAGCGACCGGTCGGACTGAGGCGGCGTGCGTGTCCTGCTCGGCGCGGCGCGCGTCGGTGACGTCCCGGCGACCCGCGCGCTCGCGGCGCTGCGCCGCGGCTGGCTCGCGGGCAACCCCGAGGCCGAGGTGGTGGGCGTCGTGTGCTCGGACGCTGGACACGACCTGCTCGACGCGATCGAGTCCGCGCGCGGCGGCGAGCGGGTGGTCGTGCCCGTCCTCGACCGCGACGGTGCCCGGTCGCTGCCGGCGCTGATCCTCCTCGTCGACGGCACGGCCTACGTGCAGGCCGTCGACGTGCTCGGGTCGGTGATCGACCCGGACGGCGCGTCCGACGTACCCGACGTGTCGCGCGACGAGTCCGACGCGGTGGCGCGGAGGACGTCGTTCGGCGTGGGGCAGCTCGTCCTCGCGGCCGCGGCGACGGGCGCGCGACGGGTCGTCGTCGGCTGCGGCGACGCCGAGCTGCTCGACCTGGGCGTCGGGTTCCTCGCCGCGCTCGGCGGCCTCGACGCGGGGGCGCTCGATGCTGGTGCTCGCGAGGCGGGAGCTCCGGGCGTGCCCGGAGCCGCCGTCGGGAGCGATGCGCTCGACGAGATCGTCACGGACGCGCGAGCCGCGCTGGTCGGGACGGAGCTCGTCCTCGCTGCGGCGAGCGACCGGACCGCACGGGGTATGCGCGGGGCGGCGTCCGCGCTCGGGGGGCTCGTGGGCCAGGAGACGGCGGCCGCCTGGGACGCGGCGCTCGCCCCGACCGAGCGGACGCTCGCCGACGCTGCCGCCCGCAGCCGCCGGCCCGACCTGCTGGCGGGGGAGGGCGTGGCGCCGCGCGCGAGTGCCGTCCCCGGCTCGGGTGCGGGCGGCGGGCTCGGCCTCGCCGTGCTGGCGCTCGGCGGGCGGGTCGTGCCGGGCGCGGCGTTCGTCGCGGCCGAGACGGGGCTCGCGGGGCGCGCCGGGGAGATCGACCTCGCCGTCAGCCTGTCCGAGCGGGTGGACCCGCTCGAGGCGGACCGAGGCGTGCTCGGCGCGGTCTCCGCGGTGGCGCGCGCGCAGGGAGCAGCGGCCCTCGCGCTCGGGCGCACCGGCACGCTCGACCGGCGGGCCGGCGCGCCGCACGGGGTCTCCGCCGCGGCGTCCGTGCCCGGCGACGAGGACGGGATCGAGGCGGCGGGACGGCGCCAGGGCGCGGCGTGGCGATGGTGACGCCGAGAGCGAACGTGACCGGCGCGACATCCCCGTCCGTCCCGAGCGACGTACCCTTGAGGGAGGGGACCGCGCCGCCCAGGCGACGGCCCGACCCGAGAGGTGCGTGAGGAGCAGCCATGACGCAGACCACTGAGAGCGCGGGCGAGACGATCGTCGAGCCGACCCACGAGGTCGGCCTCACCGAGATCGCGGCGGCCAAGGTCCGCTCGCTCCTGGAGCAGGAGGGCCGGGACGACCTGCGGCTGCGGATCGCGGTCCAGCCCGGCGGCTGCTCCGGCCTCATCTACCAGCTCTACTTCGACGAGCGCCTGCTCGACGGCGACGTCGTGCGCGACTTCGACGGCGTCGAGGTCGTCGTGGACCGAATGAGCGTGCCCTACCTCGCCGGCGCGACGATCGACTTCGCCGACACCATCGCCAAGCAGGGCTTCACGATCGACAACCCGAACGCCCAGGGCTCCTGCGCCTGCGGCGACTCGTTCAGCTAGTCGATCCGCCTCGGGCGGGCCGCGCACGCGCGGCGCCGCCCGCTGCCCCCATCTGAACCCCATCGCCCTCACAGGTCGCGTCCAGGTGCGTCGGGTAGACCTGGGATCCTGCGCGGCGGACCCGCGCCGTCCCACGACCGAACCACCCACGCGCCGTCACAGCGACGGTGCCACCGCAAGGAGCTCCGTGCGCCGTCACCCCGTCATCGCCGTCATCTCTGCCCTCGCGGCAGCCTCCCTGCTCGCCGCGTGCGCGAGCGACGAGGGCACCGAGTCCTCCCCGAGCGCCTCGGGCAGCCCGTCGGCGTCGGCCTCGACGCCGACCCAGGAGGCCACCGTCGCCGGCTCCGACGTCGGGTTCGAGGCGAGCGGGGAGTTCGGCGAGAAGCCGACGCTCACGTTCGGGAGCGACACGGCGCCCGCCGGGCTGCAGGTCGCCGTCGCGAGCGAGGGCGACGGACCCGAGATCACGGCCGACGACTACGTCACCGCCAACTACTACGGCGCCGTGTGGGGCTCCGACACCCCCTTCGACAACTCCTACGACCGCGGCACGCCGCTCGGGTCGGGGCTCGCCAGCCTCATCACCGGCTGGGGCATCGGGCTCGAGGGGCAGCACGTCGGCTCGCGGATCCTCATCACCATCCCGCCGGAGCTCGGCTACGGTCCGGTCGGCGGCTCCTCCGACGGGTCGATCGGCGCGGACGACACGATCGTCTTCGTCGTCGACGTCATCGCCGCCACCTCGCTCGACGCGCTCGGCGAGGCCGACGCGACGCCGACCGGCGCGGAGGTCCCGGTGACCTGGGACGGCGAGCTGGGCGAGCCGGTCACGGCCGTCACGGTCGCGGACGGCAGCGCCGCGCCGGCCGAGCTGACCGGCACGGTGCTGGCGGACGGCACGGGCGCCACGATCGCCGAGGGCGACACCCTGTTCTTCCAGTACACGCTCACGACCTGGGACAACGCCGACTCCGAGAGCTCGTGGCGGACGCTCGGTGGGTCCGGCGTGCAGTCGCTCCCCGTCGGCAGCGGGTCGGTGTTCGACTCCTTCGTCGGCGCGCACGTCGGCTCGCGCGTGCTCGTCCAGGTCCCGGCCAGCCAGGACTCCGAGGAGTCCCAGGCGCTGGCCGTCGTGGCCGACATCGTCGCCAGCATCCCGGCCGCGGGCTGACCGCACGTCAACGACCCGGCCCGCGATCGGCGCGCGGCCGGCTCGTGGCGGCCGGTTGGTCGACGGCTGCGTGACGGCGCCCCTCCGGCCGCGCCGTCGGTCGGCGACCGGCGCTGGGACGGTTCCCGCGCGGCCCGGCGCCGCCTCGGCGGGGGCCGTCGCGGCACCGGTCGGAGCCCTTTTGTGACGCGGGAGCGCCGGGGCGTCGTGACCACCCCGGCGCCGCGTCGATGACACGCTCTGGAACCGCGGAATCTTGCGCGTGAGGCGCGTCCGGAGCCCGTGACGGGCTATGGTGACGACGTGTCGACAACGCCCTCTCGCCCTGCCCGGAAGGTCGCCATCGCGGCCGGTGCGGTCGCGGCACTCGGACTGACCGGCTGCTCAGCCGCGACCCAGCGCGGGTTCCTGCCCGAGCAGGCCCCCGGTGCCACGAACCACACCGACATGGTGATCTCGCTCTGGAACAACGCGTGGATCGCCGCGCTGCTCGTCGGTGTGCTCGTCTGGGGCCTCCTGATCTGGTGCATCGTGGTCTACCGCAAGCGCAAGGGGGACAACCAGCTCCCCGTGCAGCTGCGCTACCACGTGCCGCTCGAGCTCATGTACACCTTCGTGCCGATCGTCATGATCGGCGTGCTGTTCGCGTTCACGTCGAAGTCCATGGGCGAGATCATGGACACCTCGGCGGAGCCCGACGTGCGCATCGAGGTGTACGGGAAGCGCTGGAGCTGGGACTTCAACTACACGGATGCGCAGGTCCACGAGACCGGCGAGCAGGCCGACATCACGGACGGCCACGCGGACGGCATCCCGACGCTGTACCTCCCGCAGGGCGAGCTCGTGGAGTTCACGCTCAAGACGCGCGACGTCAACCACTCGTTCTGGATCCCCGCGTTCCTCGTCAAGCTCGACATGATCTCGGGCCGGACCAACACGCTGCAGCTCGTCCCGGAGAAGCTCGGCGACTACCAGGGCAAGTGCGCCGAGCTGTGCGGCGAGTACCACGCGTCGATGCTGTTCAACGTCAAGGTCGTGACGCCCGAGGAGTTCGAGCAGAAGATGGCCGAGCTCGAGGCTGCCGGCAACACCGGCGTGCTCGGTGACGAGTACAACGCGCTCCAGGGCACGAGTGCCAAGGACACGGGCCAGCTCGAGGGCGACCCGTCGGAAGGTGATGAGGGCTGATGGCCATCGATGAGGTTCAGCACGTCGAGTCGGCGCCGCTGCCGGAGCCGGAGCACGTCCCGGGTCTGTCGCCGAGGCGACAGGGGCTCGGCAGCGCCATCGTCAAGTGGATGACGACGACCGATCACAAGACGATCGGCTACATGTACCTCACGACGTCGTTCGCCTTCTTCTGCCTCGGCGGCCTGCTCGCCCTGGCGATCCGGGCCGAGCTGTTCCAGCCCGGGCAGCAGGTGTTCACGAGCGCGGAGCAGTACAACCAGTTCTTCACGATGCACGGCGGCATCATGCTGCTGCTGTTCGCGACGCCGCTGTTCGCCGGGTTCGCCAACGTCCTCGTGCCGCTGCAGATCGGCGCGCCGGACGTCGCGTTCCCGCGGCTCAACATGCTGGCGTACTACCTGTACCTGTTCGGTGGCCTCATCGCCATCGGCGGCTTCCTCACGCCGGCCGGTGCCGCCGGGTTCGGCTGGACGTCGTACGTGCCGCTCGCGTCGGAGACCTTCTCGCCCGGCCTCGCCGCCGACCTCTGGCTGGTCGGCTTCGGCCTCACCGGCTTCGCGACGATCTTCGGCTCGGTCAACTTCATCACGACGATCATCTGCATGCGCGCGCCCGGCATGACCATGTTCCGGATGCCGATCTTCACCTGGAACATCCTCATCACGAGCGTGCTCGCGCTCATGGCGTTCCCCGTGCTGACGTCCGCGTACTTCGGCCTCCTCGCCGACCGCCGGCTCGACGCCGTGGTGTTCGCGCCCGAGGCCGGCGGTGCGGTGCTGTGGCAGCACCTGTTCTGGTTCTTCGGCCACCCCGAGGTCTACATCATCGCCCTGCCGTTCTTCGGCATCGTCTCCGAGGTGTTCCCGGTCTTCTCCCGCAAGCCGATCTTCGGGTACAAGACGCTCGTCCTCGCCACGCTCACGATCGCCGCGCTGTCGGTGACGGTGTGGGCGCACCACATGTACACGGTCGGCGCCGTCATGCTCTCGTTCTTCGCGCTCATGACGATGCTCATCGCCGTGCCGACCGGGGTGAAGTTCTTCAACTGGATCGGCACGATGTGGCGCGGCAAGCTCACCTTCGAGTCGCCGATGCTCTGGGCGATCGGCTTCCTCGCCACCTTCCTCTTCGGGGGCCTGACGGGCGTCATCCTCGCCTCGCCCACGCTGGACTTCCAGATCCACGACACCTACTTCGTCGTCGCGCACTTCCACTACGTGGTGTTCGGCACGGTCGTGTTCGCGATGTTCTCCGGCTTCTACTTCTGGTGGCCGAAGTTCACGGGCAAGATGCTGAACGAGCGCCTGGGCAAGCTCCACTTCTGGCTCACGTTCATCGGGTTCCACACGACCTTCCTCATCCAGCACTGGATCGGTGCGAAGAACATGCCCCGCCGGTACGTCGGGTACCTGGTCGAGGACGACGTGACGTGGCAGAACCAGGTCTCGACGGTCGGGGCGTTCATCCTCGCGTTCGCCACGCTGCCGTTCATCTACAACGTGTTCCGCACCTGGCGGAGCGCGCCGCACGTCAAGGTCGACGACCCGTGGGGCTACGGCCGCTCGCTCGAGTGGGCGACGTCCTGCCCGCCGCCGCGGCACAACTTCACCTCGATCCCGCGGATCCGCTCGGAGGCGCCGGCGTTCGACCTGCACCACCCCGAGGTCGCGGCGCTCGACTACGTCGTCAGCACCGATGACCTCCCGTCGCTCGCCTACGGCAGCGCGGGCACGCGGGCCGGCGACGACACCGCCTCGACCTCCGGCCCGAAGGGAGCCTCGAAGTGAGCACGAAGCCCAAGCGGCAGCGTCCGCCCATGTTCACCGAGACGCTGGTGTTCCTCGCCCTCGTCCCGTTCTTCGCGATCGTCGCCGTCGTGTACGGCCAGCTCACGGGGTACGCGGAGCCGGTCGGCTTCGTCGGTGTGCTCATGCTCGGCGGTCTCGCCGGTCTGACCGGGTTCTTCCTCTGGATGACGGGGCGTCGCATCGACCCCCGGCCCGAGGACAGCCTGACCGGGAACATCGCCGAGGGCGCGGGGGACTACGGCGAGTTCTCGCCGCACTCCTGGTGGCCGCTGGTCCTCGGGATCGCCGCGGCGATCGTGTTTCTCGGGGTGGCCGTCGGCTGGTGGGTCTGCGTCTTCGGTGTCGTCCTCGGCATCATCGGCCTGGTCGGTCTGATCTTCGAGTTCTCCCGCGGGCAGCACGCCCACTGACCTTCCGCGGCCAGTCCGCCGCACCGCATCGAGAGGGCCCCGTCCGACGCCGTCACCGGCGTTGGGCGGGGCCCTCTCGTGTCGTCCCGGGTCGCGGTGGGGCTGGGGCGCGCGGGGCGCGGCGGCAGGAGGTGCTGCTGGCCGCGTTGAACGCTGGGTCGCCCCTGCGCTGACCACCCCACGACCGGGTCGACGCGCCCACCCGGCCGTGCCGTGGCCACGGCGACCGCGACGACCACGCCACGACCGCACCGACGCGCCCACTCGGCCGTGCCGGGGCCACCACGAGTGCGACGACCACGCCACGACCGCACCGACGCGCCCACCCGGCCGTGCCGGGGCCACGGCCAGACGGCCGACTACACCGAGGCCGACGGCGTGCGTGCCCATTGGTACCCGGCCTCTCCGGGGCCACGGCGACCGCGACGACCACGCCACCACCGGGTCGAGGCATCGACCCGACCCAACGGTGGCCACCACGACTGCGACGTCCACACCACAACCGGAGACGTGCGTGTCCGACGGTCCTGGGGCGCACCAGCCGTGCCAGCGCCAACCAGGACCACTCCTCGACCGCATCGACGCGTCCGGCCAGCTGGGCCGTGGCCGCGGCCCAGCTGCCGACAACCCCCTGACCAGGTCGACGGGTCCACCCGGCCGTGCCGTGGCCACGGCGACACCGCCGACCACGCCACCACCGGGTCGACGCGCGCAGCAGGCCCCACCGTGGCCACCGCGACCGCGACGACCACCCCGAGGCTGGGGGCGAACCCCTCCGCGAGCCCCGGAGACCGCGCAACGACGAGGGCCCCGCCCCCGCCACGCGAGGTGGCGGAGACGGGGCCCGGGCTCGGATACCCGAAGCGCGTCAGGCGGGGACGATGAGCCCGGCCGCCGTGGCCTTCGAGGCGCGGTCGAGGCGCGCCGCGACGTCGGCCCAGTTGACCAGGTTCCAGAACGCCTTGATGTAGTCGGCGCGGACGTTGAGGTAGTCCAGGTAGTACGCGTGCTCCCAGACGTCCAGCATGAGCAGCGGGACGAGCCCGGCGGGGAGGTTGCCCTGCTGGTCGTAGAGCTGCACGATGATCGGCTGGCCGCCGAGCGTGTCCCAGGCGAGCACCGCCCAGCCGGAGCCCTGGACGCCAGCGGCCACCGCCGTGAAGTGCGCCTTGAACTTCTCGACGCCGCCGAAGTGCTCCTCGAGCGCCGCGAGCAGGTCGCCCTCGGCCTCGCCGCCCTCGGGGGAGAGGTTGGTCCAGAAGATCGAGTGGTTGACGTGACCGCCGAGGTTGAACGCCAGGTTCTTCTCGTAGAGGTTGACCGCAGCGAGATCACCGGAGTCGCGGGCCTCGGCAAGCTTCTCCAGCGCCGTGTTGGCGCCCGCGACGTAGGCCGCATGGTGCTTGTCGTGGTGCAGCTCCATGATCTTGCCGGAGATGTGGGGCTCCAGTGCCGCGTAGTCGTAGGGAAGCTCGGGCAGGGTGTAGACCATGAGGTCGGATCCTCTCCTCTTGATGCCACCCGGCGCTTCCGGGCGGCGGCACAGACATCAGGTACAACGTTACGCGGCCCCTCTCGCCTTCCGGGAGAGGGGCCGCGTCTCACGTGATGGGCGTGAGCGTCTCGGGGCTCGGCGTTCGCCGGCGTCCGCTCAGACGCTCGTCGACTCCAGCTCGCCGGCCGTCGCCGTCTCGTGCTCGAGCTCGTGGTCGGACCCGTGCGCCGACGCGTGGTGGGCGTGGGCCGCCTCGAGCTCGGCCGGCGTCACCGGGTCGACCCGGTCGGCGAAGAAGAAGTGCGAGAGCCGGCTCTGCCGACGCAGCTTCTTGTAGTCGGGCCGGGCGACGCCGCGTGCGTTCGTCTCGGACGGCGCGGGGAGGGGCTTGTGCGGGTCGTAGTCGACCAGCACCCACCGCTCCTGCGGCGTCAGCGGCTGGTGGACCTCGATGTACTCGCCCGAGGCGAACCGGACGACCCGACCCGTCTCGTACCCGTGCAGGACCAGGTCGCGGTCGCGACGCTGGAGCGCGAGGCACATGCGCTTCGTGATGATGAACGCGATGAACGGGCCGACGAGGAACAGCACCCGGAACACCCAGGTGATCGAGTTGATCGAGAGCTTGAAGTGGGTGGCGATGAGGTCGTTCGACCCGGCCGCCGCGAGGATGATGAACGCCGTGAGGACCGCGACGCCGACGCCGGTGCGGGTCGGGACGTTCCGCGGACGGTCGAGCAGGTGGTGCTCACGCTTGTCGCCCGACGCGTACGCCTCGATGATCGGGTAGGCCCCGAGCAGCGTGAACAGGATGCCGGGCACGACGACGCCGGGGACGAGGATGTTGAGCGGCACCGTGTAGCCCGCGACGACGAACTCCGTCTGACCCGGCATGAGGCGCAGCGCACCCTCGAGGAACAGCATGTACCAGTCGGGCTGGGCACCGGCCGACACGGGGGAGGGGTCGAACGGCCCGTAGTTCCACACGTTGTTGATCGAGAGCGTCGCGCCCATGATCGCCAGCACGCCGAAGACGACGAAGAAGAAGCCACCGGCCTTCGCCATGTAGACCGGGAACAGCGGGTAGCCGACGACGTTGGAGTTCGTCCGGCCGGGTCCGGGGTACTGCGTGTGCTTGTGCACCACCACGAGGATGAGGTGGACGGCGACCAGCGACAGGATGAGGGCCGGCACGAGCAGGATGTGCGCGGTGAACAGCCGCGGGATGATGACGTGTCCCGGGAACTCCCCGCCGAACAGGGCGAACGAGACGTAGGACCCGAGGATCGGGATCGACTTGGCCACGCCGTCGGCGATCCGCAGACCGTTGCCCGAGAGCACGTCGTCCGGGAGCGAGTAGCCGGTGAAGCCGGCGGCCAGGCCGAGGATGAGCAGCGTGAAGCCGACGAACCAATTGAGCTCGCGCGGCTTGCGGAAGGCGCCGGTGAAGAAGACGCGCATCATGTGCGTCACGATCGCGGCCATGAACAGCAGCGCCGCCCAGTGGTGGATCTGCCGCATGAGCAGGCCGCCGCGCACGTGGAAGGACATGTGGAGCGTCGAGGCGAAGGCCTCCGACATCTCCACCCCGCGCATGGTCGTCGGCAGCGCGTCGACCGGGTAGTGCACCTCGGTCATCGACGGCACGAAGAACATCGTGAGGAACGTGCCGCTGAGCAGCAGCACGATGAACGAGTAGAGCGCGATCTCGCCGAGCATGAAGGACCAGTGGTCAGGGAAGACCTTCCGCGCGAACTCCTTGACGAGCTTCGCGGCGCCGATCCGGGTGTCGAAGAAGTCACCGGTGGCGGCGGCGGCCTTGGCGGCGGGCGTCGTGGTCGTCATCAGTAGTCCTCCCCACGGATCGGGCGCTGCCGTTCCCACGTCGACGGGCCGACGGCCTCGTCGAAGTCGTCACGGGCCGCGAGGTAGCCCTCGTCGTCGACCATGATCGGCAGCTGCGGGAGCGCCCGCTTGGCCGGTCCGAAGACGACCTTGGCGCCGTCGGCGACGTCGAACGTCGACTGGTGGCACGGGCAGAGCAGGTGGTGGGTCTGCTGCTCGTAGAGCGCGACGGGGCAGCCGACGTGGGTGCAGACCTTCGAGTACGCGACGATGCCGTCGTAGGACCAGTCCTCGCGCCCGGGCAGGATCTTCAGGTCCTCGGGGGCGAGCCGGACGAGCAGGACGATCGCCTTGGCCTTCTCCGCCAGGACGTCGTCGACCTCGTGCAGCCCGTCGGGGATGACATGCCAGACCGAGCCGATCGTGACCATCTCGGGCCGGATCAGCCGGCCGTCCGGGTCGGTCGCGAGCCGGGTGCCCTTGCGCCACATCGTGTGGCGCATGGCGTTGACGTTCCACGAGCCGCCGAGGTTGCCGACGAAGGGGACGAGGAAGCTGAGCGGCGCGATCGCGACGGCCGTGATGAGCGCGCCCTTGAGCAGCGGGCGACGGGCGATGCCCGAGTCCTTGGCCCCGGCCTGCAGATCGGCGACGGCGGCCGCGCGGGTCGCGTCGTCGCCGCGCTGCGGGTGACGCTGGTCGACGACCTCGACGTCGGACATGAGCGCCTTGGCCCAGTGCACCGCCGCGATGCCGATGCCCAGCATGCCGATGCCGAGACCGAGCCCGATCGAGAGCGTCGAGTAGCGGACGTTGCCGACGCCGGCGTCCATCGGGAAGGCGAAGTAGCCCCAGACCCCCGCGATCGTCGCGAGGATCGAGATGCCGAAGATGATCGCGACCTGGCGCTCGGCGCGCTTGGAACCCTCGGGCGAGGTGTCCGAGAGCCGCGGCCGGTGCGGCGGCAGCCCCGGATTCTCGAACCGCTCCGGCGACGGCGCCGGGTCGAGCTCGCCGCGCGTCTCCAGCTCGGTGGAGTGGTTGCTCATGAGGACTTCGCTCCGATCCAGACGGCGGCCGCCACGAGCGCGCCCATTCCGACGACCCACACCCACAGGCCCTCGCTCACGGGGCCGACGGCGCCGAGGTTGGCCCCGCCGACGCCGGCCTGGGCCGTGCGCTGCTCCATGAGGTAGGCGATGACGTCGCGCTTGCCCTCGGGCGTGATGTTCGCGTCGCTGAACACCGGCATCGACTGCGGGCCGGTGAGCATCGCCTCGTAGATCTCGGTCGGCGTCGACTCGAACAGCGACGGCGCGTACTTGCCGTTGCTCAGCGCGCCACCGGCGCCGACGGCGTTGTGGCACATCGCGCAGTTCGTCCGGAAGATCAGCATGCCGTTGGCGGCGTCGCCCCTGGCCGGGTCGACCATGTCCTCGGTGGGGACGGAGGGACCGGGGCCGAGCGTCGCGACCCAGCCGGCGAGCTGCTTGATCTGCTCGGCGTTGAACTGCGGCGTCTTGGTCGGGGCCTGCGGCGCCTGGGCGGCCATCGGCATGCGCCCCGTCGCGACCTGGAAGTTCACCGCGGCGGCTCCGACGCCGATGAGCGAGGGGGCGACCCCGTCGCGTCCCTCGGCGCTGGCGCCGTGGCACGAGGCGCAGTTGGCCTGGAAGAGCTTCTGCCCGGCCGCGACGTCGTCGGCCGAGTAGGTCTCGGCGACCGCCGCGGGCGGGGCGACGACGGCGTAGACGCCGCCGACGGCGAGCAGTGCGAGCAGCATGAGCAGCACCGGCGCGAGCCGGTGACGACGTGCTCTGGCGAGGGCGGTCATCGCGTCGTGTCCTCGTTCCTGTCTCGGTGGCGGCTGGGGTGCGGGGCGTGCGGCGTCGTCATCGCGCTCACTTCAGGAAGTAGATGGCGAAGAACAGGGCGATCCACACGACGTCGACGAAGTGCCAGTAGTACGACGTCACGACGGCACGCGTCGCCTCGCGGTGGGTGAACCGACCCGCGACGAACGCGCTGCCGAGGACGAACAGGAACGCGATGAGGCCACCGATGACGTGGAGCCCGTGGAACCCGGTGGTCAGGTAGAAGACGGACCCGTAGGACGAGCCGGCGATGCTGATCCCGTGCTCGACGAGCTCGGCGTACTCCACGATCTGGCCCGCGATGAAGACGGAGCCGAGGATGAACGTGAGGGTGTACCACTCGACCATGCCCCACTGGCGCACGTTGAGCAGGCTGCCCGACCGGCGCGGCTTCAGCGCCTCGGCGGCCCAGACGCCGTACTGACAGGTCACCGAGCTCGACACGAGGATGGCCGTGTTGATGATGACCATCGTCATGTTGAGCTTCGACGTGCTCTCGGCCCAGACCTCGGGTCCGGCCACGGCGCGGTGGGTGAAGTAGATGGCAAAGAGGCCCGCGAAGAACATCAGCTCGCTGGAGAGCCACACGATCGTGCCGACCTGGGTCATGTTCGGTCGGTCGACGCTCACGTGGGCGCTAGGAGCCGGGGCAGCGGCGGCAGCGTGAGTGGACACGTGGTCATTATGGCGAACCGTCGTCTCCGGGTGGTCGCAGTTGCCCCGGATCGGCGTGTTTCCAAGGTTCCGGGGGTGTCGCGGGGGACGTGCGGTGTGCCGCCGGGGGCAGGTTATGACGGGGCGATGCCGAGTGTCCGCAAAATGCGACCGAGGGCCTCGGCGCCCCGCGGGGGAAGCCGACTAGCATCGGGGGCATGGCCACCGACTCCGCTGCCGCCCCGACCGCTCCGACCGCGCTCGCCGTGCCCGCGCGCGGCACCCAGAGCTCCCCGGATGCCGCGCCGACGACGGCGCGTGTGCTCCTGTACAGCGACGACGTCGACACCCGCGCCACGGTGCGCCGCGGCGTCGGCCGACGCGCGTCGAAGGACACGGCGTTCATCGAGTGGACCGAGGTCGCCACGGCCGAGACGCTGTTCAACCAGATCGCCGCCGGCGGCTACGACCTCGCGATCATCGACGGTGAGACGGCCAAGGTCGGCGGCTTCGGGCTCGCCCGCCAGCTCAAGGACTCCTACTTCGACGCCCCGCCGGTGCTCCTGCTCATCGCGCGACAGCAGGACGCGTGGCTCGCCGCGTGGTCGCAGGCCGACGGCGTCGTGCCGCACCCGTACGTCCCCGAGGACCTGGCCGACGCCGTCGCCGGTCTCCTGCGCGAGGCACCGGGCTCGTGACCACCGCCGGCGCGGAGCCGACCGTCGCCGACCTGCTCGCCCAGCTCATCGAGGGCAACGACCTCGACGCCGACCAGGCGCGCTGGGTGATGGGCAGGGTGATGGCGGGGGAGCTGCCGCCGGCCCAGCTCGCCGGCGTGCTCGTGGCGCTGGCCGCCAAGGGTGAGAGCGTCGCGGAGCTGCGCGGCTTCTCGGACGCCATGATCGCCGCGGCGATCCCGCTCGAGGTCCCCGGTCGCACCGTCGACATCGTCGGGACCGGAGGCGACCGGCATCGCAGCGTCAACGTCTCGACCATGGCGGCGCTCGTCGTCGCCGGGTCCGGACTGCGCGTCGTGAAGCACGGCAACCGCGCCGCCTCGTCCGCCTCCGGCGCCGCCGACGTGCTGGAGGCGCTCGGCGTCCGCCTCGACGTGCCGCCCGGGCGCGTGGCCGAGCTGGCCCGCGAGGTCGGGATCACCTTCGCGTTCGCCGCGGTGTTCCACCCCGCGATGCGCCACGCGGGCCCGACCCGCTCGGCGCTCGGCGTCCGCACGATCTTCAACGTGCTCGGCCCGCTCACCAACCCGGCGCGTCCGCGCGCGGGGGCGATCGGCGTCGCGAACGCCGCGATGGCGCCGCTCATGGCCGAGGTGTTCGCCTCGCGGGGCGACGACGTCCTGCTCTACCGCTCCCACGACGGGCTCGACGAGTGGGCGACGACCGCCCCGACGACCGTCTGGGAGATCGGCGGCGGCAGCGTGACGGAGCACGTCGTCGACGCCACGGAGGCGTTCGGCATGGCCCCGGCGACGCTGGAGGACCTGCGCGGGGCCGACGCCGCCTACAACGCCGAGGTCGTCCGCCGCGTGCTCGCCGGCGAGCGCGGGGCACCGCGCGACGCCGTGCTGCTGGGGGCGGCGGCGGCCATCGCGGCCGAGGGCAGCCTCGTCGGCGACGGGACGCTGGTCGAGCGGGTGGGCGAAGCGATCGACGTGGCCGCGCGCTCGATCGACACGGGCGCCGCCGCCGACGTCCTCGAGCGCTGGGCGGCCGCCACCACCACCGCCTGAGCGCGGTGCCGAGGCACGGGAGACGACCGGATGCAGCCTCCACGACCGACGCGCCGCGGCACGATCGCCGGGGTGGCCGTGCTCGCCGCCGTCGTCATCGTCGTTCTTGTCTGGGTGATCCTCCGCCAGGGGGTCGCCGGCGACCGGACCCCGGCGGCGGACGCGTCGTCGAGCACGACGGGCCCGTCGGCGACGCCGGACGTCGAGGCGTCGACCGATCCCACGCCCGCGACCGCGTCGCCGTCCGCGTCGCCCGCCGCGACCGACCCCGCGGCCGTGTGGGGCGACCACCCGCCGCACAACCTCGACGCCCTCAAGGACCTCGACTCGCCCGCCTATCCCGAGACCGTCGGCGAGTTCACGCTCGACGGCACGAGCGGGCGCGGCGCCTCCTACGTCGGACCGGGGTACGGCACGGTCGACGTCACCGTGCTCGAGGACACCGCCCACTACGCGGCGCTGGTCTCGGGGCTCACCGACCCCCGGTACGTCGAGAACGCCGTCTGCGGCAAGGAGGCGGTCAACCCCGGCAGTTCACCTGCGTGCTGGCGGGGGAGGGGACGACGCTGTGGGTGACGACCACCTCGCTGCAGGTGTCCGTCAACGACTTCGCGGCGACCGTGAACGACCTCTACGACGCGCTCTGACCCGAGCCCTGGCGGCGGGCTACTCCTCCACGCCGATGGCGAAGGCCGCCTCGAGGTCGTGCTGCGAGTAGGACTGGAACGCGATGTAGGTCCGGGTCGCGAGGACGCCGGGGACCTTGCCGATCCGGTCGGCGATGACCCCGGCGAGCTCCTCGTGCCGGTTCACGCGCACCATGGCGATGAGGTCGACGTCGCCCGTGACGGAGTAGACCTCGCTCACCCCCTCGAGCGAGGCGACGGCCTCGCAGACCTCTGGAACGGCGGCGACGTCGGCCTCGATGAGCGCGATGGCGGTGATCATGACGACAGCCTACGCAGCGACGGCCCCCGTCGGTCTCCCGATCCGCCGGCCTCCCGGCCGTCGCCGCTAGGCGGCGCCCGCCTCCCGCCCGTCCCGCTCGTCCTCGGCCTCGCCGGCCTCGTCCGTCTCGCCGTTCTCGCCCGTCTCGTGGCGCGGGTCCGTCGGCTCCGGGTCGCTCCGCCCCGCGACCTGCTCGGGATCCTCCGCCTCGACCAGGACCCGCGGGTGGGTGAGCCCGAGGTGACGCTGCAGGTCGGCGAGCGCCCACGCGGCGCCGTGCCGCGGGAGCGCGAGCGCCGCGCCCTCGACGGCGAGCAGGCGCACGCCCGGCCGGTCGAGCCAGCCCCAGAGCAGCTCGGCCTCCTCGGCCCAGGCCGCGCCGGCGAGCGTGGTCGGCTCCGGCACGTCCTCGGCCGTCAGACGCAGCGCCTCCGCCGTCTCCAGCACGGCGGCCGTGCTCGCGGCGACGGCCGTCCCGGCGAGCCGCCCGTGCCGGATGCAGACGACCTCCCAGACCCGGCCGCCCGTGCGGGCACCGCCACTGCCGCGTCCGGTCGTCGAGCGGGCATCGTCGCGTGGCCGGGCCGCGAGCAGCTCGGCGCAGCGCAGGGCGCGCAGGTGCTGCGCCCGCGCCGCCCCGCGCAGGAGGGCCTGGCACCGGTCGCGCTCGACGGCGGCCTCCTCGAACCGCTCCTGCGCGACCAGCCGGTCCAGGCGCGCCGCGGCGTGCGCCAGGTACTCGCGGGCGTCGCCCGCCGCGAACCGGGTGAACGCCTCGACCGCCGGTAGGTACCCGGAACGGTCGACGTCGCCGACGCACGGTGCGCCGCAGCGACCGAGCTCGCGCAGCGCGCAGGCGCCGTGACCCGGACGCGGGGACAGCGGCAGTCGCTCGGTGCACGACCGCAGCCCGAAGGCGCCCGTGAGGGCCTCCAGCGCCGCGGTCGCGAGCCCCCGGCTGCGGAACGGCCCGAGCACGGGCCCGCTCGCCGGCGGTGCGCGCACGATCGACGCCCGCGGGAACGCCTCGTCGGTCAGCCGGATCCACGGCTCGGCGCCGGGGCTGCGGGAGCGGCGGTTGTAGGGCGGGCTGTGCTGCGCGATGAGCCGGAGCTCGCGGACCGACGCCTCCAGCGGTGTGGGGACGGGGATGGGGTGGACCCGGGCGGCGATCCGCACCATCTCGGTGATCCGGCGCCGCTTCTCCGCCGCCGTGAAGTAGGACCGGACGCGGGTGCGCAGGTTCGTCGCCGTCCCCACGTAGAGGATCCGGTCCGATGCGTCGAGGAACTGGTACACGCCCGGCAGCTGGGGGAGCCCGTCGGCGAGCGTCGCCTTGCGTCGCACGGCCTCCGGGACGGGGTCCGCGGCCGTCACGAGGTCGTCGAGATGGGTGACGCCGAGCGGTGCCAGCCGGGCGAGGAGACCGTGCAGCACGTCGACCGTCGCGCGCGCGTCCGTGAGCGCTCGGTGGTCCGGCGCCACGGCCGCGTGGAAGAGCCTGGCGAGCGAGCCGAGCTTGTGGTTGGGCGCCTCGTCCCGCGTCACGACGCGCCGGGCGAGCGCGAGCGTGTCGACGACGAGGGGACGCGGCCACTCGATCCCGAGCCGATCGCACGCCGCGCGGAGGAAGCCGACGTCGAACCGGGCGTTGTGCGCCACCAGCACCGCGTCCCGGGCGAACTCGAGGAAGGTCGGCACGACCTCCTCCTCGGACGGCGCCGCCACCACCATCGCGTCGGTGATGCCGGTGAGCACCGTGATGGTCGGCGGGATCGCCCGGCCGGGGTTGACGAGCGTGCCGAGCTCGCCCAGCACCTCGCCGCCACGCACGCGCACGGCGCCGATCTCGGTGATCCGGTCGCCGGTCGCGGCGCCGCCCGTCGTCTCCAGGTCGACGACGACGAAGTCGACCGCGTGCAGCGCCGGACCGTCGGCGAGCAGGCTCGGCTGGACCGCGAGCGCGGGGTCTTCCGGCTGCGTCGTCGTCGGGAGGGAGGTGACCACGCGGCAGACGCTACGTCCCACCACCGACATCGACGCGGCGGGCGAGGCCGCCGGCGCGACTCAGTCCTTGCGGCTGGCCGCAGCCTGCGCGTAGAGCTCGTCGACCTTCGGGGCCATGTCCCGCAGGACGGCGGCCCGCTTCACCTTGAGCGAGGGCGTGAGGTAGTCGTTGTCGATCGTGAAGTCGCCGTCGAGGAAGTCCCACACGCGCACCGACTCGGCGCGGGAGACGTGCTTGTTCGCGCGGTCGACGGCCTCCTGGACCGCCGCGCGCACCTCCGGGTCTGCGGCGGCCTCCTGCGGCGTCATCGCGGCCTTGCCGTGCGCGGAGAGCCAGCCCGGCAGCATCTCGACGTCGAGCGTGACGAGAGCCGCGATGAACGGCCGCCCCTCGCCGACGACGAGGCACTGGCTGACCAGCGGGTGCGCGCGGATGGCGTCCTCGAGCTGGGCCGGGGCGACGTTCTTGCCGCCGGCCGTCACGATGATCTCCTTCTTGCGACCGGTGATGGCGGCGTAGCCGTCGGAGTCGAGGGTGCCGAGGTCGCCGGTGTGGAACCAGCCGTCGGTGAACGCCTCCTGCGTCGCCTCGGGGTTGTTGTGGTAGTCGCTGAAGACGCCGACGCCACGGGCGAGGATCTCGCCGTCGGCCGCGATCGCGAGCTCGATCCCGGGCAGCGGGGGACCGACGGTCCCGATCTTGACCTTCGCCGGCCGGTTGACCGTGAGTGGCGCGGTCGTCTCGGTGAGACCGTAGCCCTCGAGCACGGTGAGGCCGACGCCACGGAAGAAGTGGCCGAGCCGGGCGCCGAGCGGGCCACCGCCGGAGACGGCGTAGACCAGGTTCCCGCCCATCGCGTTGCGCAGCTTGTGGAGCACGAGCCGGTCGGCGACCGCGTGCTTGAGGCGCAGGCCCAGGCCGGGACGCCCGCCGTCGTCCATCGCCTGGGAGTAGGCGATCGCCGTCGCGGCCGCCCAGCGGAAGATCTTCTCCTTGCCGCCGGCGACGGCCTTCTGCTCGGCGCTGTTGTAGACCTTCTCGAACACGCGCGGGACGGCGAGGATGAACGTCGGCCGGTACGTGCCGAGGTCCGCGACGAGCGTGCTCACGTCCCGCGTGTGCCCCATCGGGACGCCGGCGGCGAGCGCGAGCACCTCGACGAACCGGGCGAACACGTGCGCGAGCGGCATGAACAGCAGCGTCGACGCGCCCTCCTGGGCGAACACCTCGGGGATCGCGCCGACCGCGCTCTTGGCGAGGACGACGAAGTTGCCGTGGGTGAGCTCGGCGCCCTTGGGCCGGCCCGTCGTGCCGGAGGTGTAGATGATCGTGGCGAGGTCGGCCAGGCCGACGGCGCCGGAGGCGGCGTGCACGTCCTCGGCCGTGACGCCGGCGCCGCGGGCCGTGACGTCCGCGAGGGCGCCGTCCTCGATGACCCAGACCTCGCGCAGGCTCGGCACGTCCGGTCGCGCCTCCGCGACCACGGCCGCGTGGGAGGCCTGCTCGCAGAAGATCGCGACGGTCTCGGAGTCCGACAGGATCCAGGCCGTCTGCGAGGCCGACGACGTCTCGTACACGGGGACGGGAACCGCCCCGGCGTACCAGATCGCCAGGTCGAGCAGCGTCCACTCGTACCGGGTGCGGGACATGATGCCGACGCGGTCACCGGGCGCGATGCCGGCAGCGACGAGGCCGCGCGCGAGGTCGATCGCCTCGGTGCGCACCTCCCGCACGCTGACGTCGCGCCAGCCGGACCCCTCCGGCACGCGGTAGATCGTCGATCCCGGGTCTCGCCGGTGCAGGTCCTCGAGCAGGTCCGTGATGCTCGTGCCCGGGTCGACTGCCGGGGGTGGGACGGGGGTGGTCGTGTCCATCGTGGCTCCTTCGTCCGATGGGCGGATGCCGTGCACGGTGACGAGCTCGCCCCAGCTCCTCGCCGTGTGGTCTCCAACAGTAAGGGGGAGGCGCGGCGCGTGCGAGTGGCGACACGTCCGTCCCGGACGCTGGGCCTACGTCAGCACCCCCGGGATGCGCCAGGATAGGGACGCGCACGATCCGGTCGCGGGGCGGCCCGCACCACACCAGCACCACACACGGAGGACTCATGCTCGCCATCGGTGTCGACATCGGGGGAACCAAGATCGCGGCCGGCGTGGTCGACGAGGACGGTCGCCTGCTCGCGAGCACGCGGCGCGACACCGATCCCGAGGACCCGGCGGCCATCGAGGACTCGGTCGCGGACGCGGTGGAGGAGCTGCGTCGCGACCACGAGGTCGGCGTCGTCGGCGTCTCGGCCGCCGGCTTCGTCGGTCGGGACCGCTCGACCGTCGTGTTCGCCGCGAACATCGCCTGGCGCGACTACCCGCTCGGCGAGGTGCTCCGGCAGCGGCTCGCGCTCCCCGTGGTCGTCGAGAACGACGCGAACGCGGCCGGCTGGGCCGAGTTCCGGTTCGGCGCCGGCCGCGACGTCGAGGACATGATCATGCTGACGGTCGGCACCGGCCTCGGTGGCGCCATCGTCACCGACGGACGGCTCCTGCGGGGGGCCTCCGGCGCGGGTGCCGAGGTCGGCCACCTGCGGGTCGTGCCCAACGGCCGCGCCTGCGGCTGCGGGCACGACGGGTGCCTCGAGCGCTACGTGTCGGGCACCGCGCTCGTGCGGGAGACGCGGGCGGCGCTCGAGACCGACCCGGACCGGGCGGCGCACCTCATCGGGCTCGCCGAGGGCAAGCCCAAGCGCGTGACCGGGCCGATGGTGACGCAGGCGGCCAAGGAGGGCGACCAGTTCGCGGTGGACATGCTCGCCGAGCTCGGCCGCTGGCTCGGGACGGGGATGGCCGCGCTGTCGGCGGTGCTCGACCCCGCCCTGTACGTCGTCGGCGGTGGCGTCTGCGAGGCCGGCGACCTCCTGCTGGAGCCGGCGCGCGAGGCGCTCGACCAGCAGCTCTTCGCGCGGGGCCGCCGACCGCTGCCGACCATCGTCATCGCGGAGCTGGGGAACGACGCCGGCATCGTCGGCGCGGCCGACCTCGCCCGCTCGCACTGACCCGAACCTCCGACATCGGGGTGGGCTAGGTCGCGTCTCGCGACCGCGGCTACCCCGACGTCGGAGGGCGATCGTGCGTCAGACCTCGGCGCCGTCGTCGTCGGGATCGCGGTGGCGCTTCGGGAGCTGGCTGAACCCGAGGGCGCAGCCGCCGACGAACAGGACGAGGCTCAGCCCGACGAACCACACCTCGGCGCTGCCGAACGTCACGACGGCCAGCAGCATGAGGAGCGGGCCGCCGATGATCCCGGCCCACGCCAGGCGCGTGCGGGTGCTGCCCGTCGCCGGTGGCGGCTCCTCGGGGTGCCAGCTCTCGTCGTCCGGGTCGTCGGGCGGGGAGTAGTCGCGCGGGCCGGTCCCGGCACCGATCCGCGGCGTGTCCGACAGCAGGAACCGCCGCGGCTCGGCCGCGAGCGGGCCCGTGAGGTCGCGCCACTCCGCGTCCCAGTCGCGCTCGTCCGGCTCGCTCCCGGCGCCGTCGTCGGCACCGTCGTCGGGCGCGTCCGCGACGGCGTCGTCGGCCGCGGGCTCGACCTCGTCGCGGTCCTCCGGCTCGGGCACAGTCATCCCGGCAGGATAGTTCGCCCCGGGCGACCCGGAGGGCCGGGTCGGGTGCGAGGGGGACCGGGACCCACGGGCGGGACCGGGGGTCCGCCGCCCTCTAGAGTGGGGCGTGGGTTGCCACCGGCGCCCTCGTCCGCCTCCGTCGCGGCGCGGTGATTCCGAACCTCGAAGAGGGGTCCACGAGTGTTCTACCGGTTCATGAAGGCGACGCTCGGCTCGCTCCTGCGCGTCTTCTACCAGCCGTGGATCCGCGGAGCCGAGAACCTGCCCGAGACCGGTCCGGCGATCCTGGCGAGCAACCACCTCGCCGTCATCGACTCCTTCTTCCTCCCGCTCATGCTGCCGCGCGAGGTGGTGTTCCTCGGGAAGTCCGACTACGTCGAGGGCACCGGTCTCAAGGGCCGGTTCATCGCGTGGTTCATGAAGGGCGTCGGGCTCATCCCGGTCGACCGCTCGGGTGGCAAGGCGTCGGAGGCGGCGCTCAACGCCGGCCTCGACCGGCTCGAGACCGGCGGCCTGTTCGGGATCTACCCCGAGGGAACCCGCAGCCCCGACGGACGCCTCTACCGCGGCAAGACCGGCGTCGCGCGGCTCGCGCTGGAGTCGGGCGCCCCCGTCGTCCCGGTCGCGATGGTCGGCACGAACATCGCGCAGCCGATCGGCCGGCGGATCCCGAAGTTCAAGCGGATCGGCGTCGTGCTCGGGGAGCCGATGGACTTCAGCCGTTACGCCGGGATGGAGAACGACCGGTTCGTCCTGCGCTCCATCACCGACGAGATCATGTACGAGATCATGCGCCTGTCGGGCCAGGAGTACGTCGACATGTACGCGGCCACCGCGAAGGCGCGGCTGGCCAAGGGCAAGTCGGCCGCCTCCCTGACGGACGCGCCCGGCGGGCGCCCGGTGCCCGAGGAGCCGCCGTCGCCGGACGACGGCGCGGCGTCCGGGCCGGCGACCAGGGACCCCGGCCCCGCGGCGGCCGCCGCCGAGGGCGTCGAGCCCGACGAGACCCGCTAGCACCCAGTCCATCCCCACGGCCTCCCTCCCCGAGGGCTCCCACGGAAACGAAGGAAGACACATGACGGTCAAGCGCGTCGCGCTGCTCACCGCGGGCGGCTTCGCCCCCTGCCTCTCCGCCGCGGTCGGCGGCCTCATCAAGCGCTACTCCGAGATCGCGCCCGACATCGAGATCATCGCCTACGAGTACGGCTACCACGGTCTGCTCACCGGCCGGAAGATCGTCGTCGACCAGGCGGCGCGGGACAACGCCGAGGTGCTGCTGAAGTTCGGCGGCAGCCCGATCGGCAACTCGCGCGTCAAGCTGACCAACGCGAAGAACCTCGTCGAGCGCGGTCTCGTCGCCGACGGCGAGAACCCGCTGGAGAAGGCGGCCGAGCAGCTGCGCGCCGACGGTGTCGACGTGCTGCACACGATCGGCGGCGACGACACGAACACGACGGCGGCCGACCTCGCCGCGTACCTCGAGGAGCACGGCTACGGGCTCACGGTCGTCGGCCTGCCCAAGACGATCGACAACGACATCGTGCCGATCCGGCAGTCGCTCGGCGCGCTCACGGCGGCCGAGGAGGCCTCCGGGTTCGCGCAGAACATCATCGGCGAGCACCGCTCCAACCCGCGCATGCTCATCGTCCACGAGGTCATGGGGCGCAACTGCGGCTGGCTCACGGCCGAGGCCGCGCGCCGCTACCACGCGTGGGTCGAGCAGGTGCCCGCCTGGAACCCGAGCATCGGTCTGGTCAAGGAGCGGTGGGACGTCCACGCCGTGTTCCTGCCCGAGCTCGCGCTCGACCTGGAGGGTGAGGCCGTGCGCCTGCGCGGCGTCATGGACTCCGTCGGCAACGTCAACATCTTCCTGTCCGAGGGCGCCGGCGTCCCGGAGATCGTGGCGGAGATGGAGGCGCGCGGCGAGGAGGTCCAGCGCGACCCGTTCGGTCACGTCAAGCTCGACACGATCAACCCGGGTGCCTGGTTCGCCAAGCGGTTCGCCGACCTCATCGGCGCCGAGAAGGTCATGGTCCAGAAGAGCGGCTACTACTCCCGCTCGGCGGCCGCGCACGAGGAGGACCTCGCGCTCATCGCGCAGATGGTCGACCTCGCGGTCGACTCCGCCCTCGCAGGCGTCTCCGGCGTCATCGGCAACGACGAGGAGCAGGGCGACGAGCTGCGGGCGATCGAGTTCCCGCGGATCGCCGGCCACAAGCCGTTCGACCTCGACCAGGCGTGGTTCGCCGAGCTGCTGGAGTCGATCGGCCAGCCGTTCAAGCCCGCGGAGAACGCCGGCCACTGACGCCGACGCCGGTCGTGACGGGGCCGGGCGCGCACCCTCGCGGTGCGTGCCCGGCCCCGTCGTCGTCCACGGGTCGTGCATGCGCGCGGGGGAGGGCGCGGCTCGCCTATCCTTGTCGGTCGTGAGCGTTCCCGCAGATCCCGTCGTCCTGGCCGGCCTCGATGCCTACCGCGAGCTTCGCGCCGCGCAGCAGCCGACCTGGCCCGACTCCGCGGCGCTCGCCGAGGTGACGGCCGAGCTCTCGGCCCTGCCGCCGCTCGTGTTCGCGGGGGAGGCGGACGCGCTGCGGGAGAAGATCGCGCTCGCGCAGCGGGGCGAGGCGTTCCTGCTCCAGGGCGGTGACTGCGCCGAGACGTTCGCCGAGGCGACCGCCGAGCGGATCCGGAACAAGATCAAGACGATCCTGCAGATGTCGATCGTCCTCACCTACGGCGCGTCGATGCCCGTGGTGAAGATGGGGCGGATCGCCGGCCAGTACGCCAAGCCGCGCTCGAGCGACGACGAGACGCGGCACGGCGTCACCCTCCCGGCATTCCGGGGTGACATCGTCAACGGCCACGCGTTCACCCCCGAGGCGCGCATCCCCGACCCGCGCCGGCTGCTCAAGGCGTACCAGACCTCGGCGGCGACCCTCAACCTCACGCGCGCCTTCACCATGGGCGGGTTCGCCGACATGCGCCTCGTGCACGAGTGGAACAAGGGCTTCACGGTCACGCCGGCCTACCGCACCTACGAGGGCGTCGCCTCCGAGATCGACCGCGCGATCCGCTTCATGGCCGCGGCGGGCGCCGACTTCGACGCGCTGCGCACGGTCGACTTCTACGCGGGGCACGAGGGCCTCCTGCTCGACTACGAGCGCCCCCTCACGCGGATCGACTCGCGGACCGGCCTTCCGTACACCTGCTCGGCGCACTTCCTGTGGATCGGCGAGCGCACCCGCGACCTGACCGGCGCGCACGTCGACTTCTTCTCCCGCGTGCACAACCCGATCGGCGTGAAGCTCGGGCCGACGACCTCGCCGGACGACGCCGTGCGTCTCATGGACGCGCTCAACCCCGACGGGACGCCGGGGCGGCTCACGTTCATCACGCGGATGGGCGCCGGCAGGATCCGGGACGCGCTCCCGGCGATCGTCGAGCGCGTGGCCGCGGACGGTCGGCCCGTCCTGTGGGTGTCCGACCCGATGCACGGGAACACGATCACCTCGTCGAACGGGTACAAGACCCGCCGGTTCGCCGACGTCATCGACGAGGTCCGGGGCTTCTTCGAGGTGCACAACGCCCTCGGCACCATCCCGGGCGGCGTCCACGTCGAGCTCACGGGTGACGACGTCACCGAGGTGCTCGGCGGGGCGGAAGAGATCGATGACCTCGGGCTGGAGCAGCGCTACGAGACGCTGGTCGACCCGCGGCTCAACCACGCGCAGTCGCTCGAGATGGCGTTCCTCGTGGCCGAGATGCTGCGGGAGCGCACCGCGCGCTGACTCCGGCCGCTCGGCGGTCGCTCACCGATCGCTCGGCGGGCGGGCGTCCTCAGACGAAGGTGAGGAGGATCGTCGAGCCGCGCTTGACGCTCTCACCGGCCCCGGGCTTCTGGTCGACGACCTGACCCAGCCCCAGTCCCCAGGACTGCTTGGTGTCGACGACGAAGCCCAGCTCCTCCAGCTGCTCGGTCGCCGCCGAGAGCGACTTCCCCTCGACGTTCGGCACCTCGACCATGTCGGGGCCCTTCGAGACGACCAGGATGACGTTGGAGCCCTGGGGGAAGGTCGCCCCCGGCTCGTACGGCTGCGGGACGTCGCCGTTGGCGCCGATGGCGACGGAGATGACCTGACCGGCGGCGATGTCGTCGCTGAACTCCTCGGTCTGGGAGATCGCGGCCTCGTCGATGTCGAGGATCTTCGCGAGCGACGTCGTGGCCGTCGCGACGTCCCAGCCGACGTAGTCCTGGTCGATCTCCTTGAGCTCCGGACCGCTGGAGACCGTGAGCGTGATCGCCTGGTCGTGCGGGTACTCGCCCGGACCCGGGTCGGAGCGGATGACCAGGCCCGCCGCCAGGGTGCGGTGGGGCTCCTCGACGACGTCCGGCGTGGCGAACCCGGCCTCGGTGACCGCCGTCACGGCCGCCTCCTGCGGCATCTCGGCGACGTCGTCGAGCGTGAAGTGCTCGATGCCGAGCGAGACGGCCAGCTCGATGCTCTCGCCGCGGGCGAGGCTCGTGCCCGGCTCCGGATCGGTGGAGATGACGAGGCCGGCCGCCACGTCGTCGTCGTACCGCTCGTCCCGGTGCACGACGAGGCCGAGGTCCTCGAGCTCGACCGTCGCGTCGGAGGCCGACGTGCCGGCCACCTCGGGGACGAGGACGCGCGCGCCCGGCCCGAACAGGAACCACCAGCCGGCGCCGGCCCCGCCGGCGATGAGCAGGACGAGGAGCGTGATGACGAGGGCGCGGCCGCCTCGTCGCCGCCGGCGGGGAGCCGCCGGGGAGGACGAGGGCGCGTCCGGCACCGCGACGGCCCCGATCGGCAGGGCGATCGTCCCCGTGCCGGGTCCGCGGTCGAGCGCCTGGGTGCGGTCAGCGTCGAGCTCCTCGGTGACGCCGCCGACCGGCATGGTGGCGCTGTGCCGCTCGGCCGGGGTCGGTACGTCGTCCGGGATCGGGACGAGCAGCTCGGGCCGGCCCTCGACCTGCGCCCGGAGCGTGAGCGCCCGCTGGTCGAGACCGCGGCGCAGGCGACGGACAAGGGCGAGCGCCTCGGCGGCGTCCTCGGGGCGCTGGGTGACGTCGCGCGCGGTCAGCTCGGCGACCAGGTCGTCGACGTCGACCGGCAGCCACGGCACCGACTCGCTCGGCGCCGGCACGTCCTCGTGGACGTGCCGGTAGGCGATCTGGATCGGCGTCTCGCCCTCGAACGGCGGCGAGCCGGTGAGCATCTCGAAGAGCATGATCCCGACGGCGTAGACGTCGGCACGGGCATCGGCCTGGCCGCTCGAGACGATCTCGGGGGAGAGGTAGGCCACCGTCCCGAGCAGCGTCCCCGTGCTGGCGGCCGTCGCCTCGGTGACGGCGCGAGCCAGGCCGAAGTCGCCGACCTTGACGGCACCCTCGGGGCTGACGAGCACGTTCTCGGGCTTGATGTCGCGGTGGACGAGCCCGGCGCGGTGCGCGGCTGCCAGCGCGTCGAGCACGCCCTCGGTGATCGCGAGCGAGCGGCCGAGGCTGAGCGCGCCGTTCCCGGCGATCTCGGTGCGGAGCGTGCGGCCGCGGACGTACTCCATCGTGAGGTAGCTGAGCTCGCCGTCGACGCCCTGGTCGAGCACCGCGACGATGCCTGGGTGTGCCAGCCGGGCGGCCGCGCGGGCCTCGCGCCGGAAGCGGGCGATGACGTCGGTCCCCTCGGCCAGGTGTGGGTGCATGACCTTGAGCGCGACGTAGCGCTCGAGCCGTCGGTCGTGGGCCAGGTAGACGGTGGCCATGCCGCCGCGGGCGATTCGGCGCACGACGTCGTAACGTCCGTCGACCGTGCTGCCCAGCAGCGGGTCCGTCGTGAGTGCACCCATCGCCGCGAGGTTACCCGTGAACCGCGCCGGAACGCGGGAACCGCGCCGTGGCGGGGCGTCGTGCGTGGCGCCGACCGGTCGGCGGGCGTTCGCTAGCATCGGCCGTGTGGAACAGGATCGTGAGTGGGAGACGCTCGTCTCGGAGTGGGTGTACGTGCCGGACGTGGCGAGCAGGATCGGGATACCGGACAAGCAGGTCCGAGCGCTCATCCACGATCGCAAGCTCCTGGCCTTCCGGACCGGGCCCAACGCGGCCATGGCGGTGCCCGAGGCCTTCCTCGTGGCCGACGGCGACGGCGAGGAGATCCTGACGTCGCTGCGCGGGACGCTGACGATGCTCGGCGACGCCGGGTACGACGAGCTGGAGTCGCTGCGCTGGCTGTTCACCGAGAACGACCAGCTCGGGGCGACACCGATCCAGGCGCTGCGCGACGGGCGCGTGACGACCGTGCGCCGCGCCGCGCAGGCGATCGACTACTGACGCGTCGCGGGTGGCCGGTCCTCGCACGGTCGGCCGGTGACGGCGGCTGCTGACGCGTCCGCCGGCGGTTCACGGTGGCCGAGGGCCGATCGGTGACGCCTGCGACGGGCGGTGAGCCGCTCCGTGCGCGCGGCCGAGCGGCCTCGGCCGCTCGGTGCTGGGATCAGGAGGCGCGGTCGAGGGCGGCCGCGACGAGCTCGCGCAGCTCGGCGGTGTCGCCGACGCCGGTCGGCGCGTCCGCGAGCAGCTCCTCGGCCCGGTCCGCGTGCTCGGTGATGAGCAGCTCGACGCGGGCGAGGGCGCCGGAGTCGCGCAGGATCGACCGGACGGCCTCGACCTCGTCGGCCGTGACGTCGCCGCGGCCGACGCACCGTTCGAGCGTCACGCGCTGGTCCGGGGTCGCGTCGCCGTAGGCCAGCTCCAGCAGGACCGTGCGCTTGCCCTCCCGGATGTCGTCGCCCGAGGGCTTGCCGGTGACCTCGGGCTCGCCCAGCACCCCGAGGACGTCGTCCCGGAGCTGGAAGGCGACGCCGACCTCGTGCCCGAGGCGGGCCAGCCAGTCGACGACGACGTCATCGGCGCCCGCGATCCGCGCCCCGATGACGAGCGGGAGCTCGACGCTGTAGCGGGCGGTCTTCGACTCGATGACGCGCCAGGCGCGGTCCAGGGCCTCCTCGTCGCCCCACGGCGCGAGCGTGGCGAGCAGGTCGAGGTACTGGCCGAAGGCGACCTCCGATGACATGGCCCCGAACAGGTCGACGAGCCGGAGCCGACGCTCGAGCGGCAGCGCGGCCGTCGCGCTCGTGAGGGTCGTCGCGCTCCAGGCGAGCAGGAGGTCGCCGAGGAGGATGGCGCCGCCCTCGCCGAGCCGTTCCCGCAGGGTGGGGTCGGTCGCGGTGCCCGGTCCCCGATCGGCGAACCAGCGGTGAGCTGACGGCTCGCCGCGGCGCGTGTCGGCGGCGTCCATGAGGTCGTCGTGGACGAGCGCCGCCGCCTGGAACAGCTCGAGGGCCGCGGCGACGTCGACGTTCGGCTCGCCCCCGCACGCGGCGGTGGCCGCGAGGCACAGCCGCGCGCGCAGCCGCTTGCCGCCGCGGACGGCCCGTCGGGCGCCCTCCAGCAGCGGTGCCGCCTCTCGTCCCGCGCGTCCGACGTGGGCCGAGATCCCGTCGACGGCCCGGTCGATCGCGTCGTCGAGGTCGCGGTCGAGCGCGCTGACGGGGGAGTGCTGCGGCATGCCCTCACCCTAGTTCGACGGGTCCGGCGGTCGGTCGGGGACGGGGATGGGGACTTGCGGGCGCCGAGGCGGTGGAGGACGTGCGCGACCGTGCCCGGCCGACGACTGCCGGGATCGGGCGGGTGATCGCTGTCCACATCCGGCCGCGACGTCGAACACCGGGCGCCCGTCGACACCCCCGTGGACGCGGGCGGTCCGACCTGGCGAGATGGACTCGACACCGGGTCCGACCCGGCCCCGGGAACCCGGGACGTCGACGACGCCCCGGCCCCGCCGAGACCGCACGCAGGGAGCCACGATGAGCCGAGCCGCCACGACCCGGGACAGCACAGCGCGGGGGAGCCGCGCGCCGGACGATGCGGGCCTCGCCGGCGCGCCGCCGGGAGACGCGGTCGCGGACGGGGTCCCCGTCCTGGACGCCGAGCCCGTCCTGCGGGCCACCGGTGTCGAGGAGGTGCTGTCGTACGTCCCGCACGCGCTCGGCTTCCACCCCGAGAGCTCGGTCGTCCTCATCTCCCTGAGACCGCCGCGGGGTCGGCTCGGGCTCACGATGCGGTGCGACCTCGAGCCCCTCGCGTCGCCACGGGCGGGCGACCTCCTCGCGGCGCTCGCCTCGCACGTCCGCGCCGACGGCGGCACGCAGGTGTTCTGCGTCGTGTACGCGCCGGGGACCGTGGCGCGGGCGCGGTGTGATCCCCGTGTCCGCGCCGCCGTCGGAGCGGTGACGACGACGCCCGACCTGCCCGCGGTCCGCGAGGTGTGGCTGGTGACGAGCACCGGGTACGGCGCGTTCGACTGCAACGACGAGGAGTGCTGCCCGGCGCGCGGACGTGACTTGCGCGAGCTGACGGACACCCGCGTCGCCGCCGAGCTCACCCTGCGCGGCTCGTCGCCGCGGCCGAGCCGGGAGGCGCTCGCTCCGGCGCGCAGCACCAGCGGACCGGGGCGACGCTCGTTCGGGTCCGCGTTCGGCCGGGCGAGGCTGCGGGTCGGGGACGGAATGGACGGCGGCCGGCCGATCGCCGCGCTCGTGGCGGAGGCGGTCGAGACGCTGGGGTCCGCGACGTCCCGGCCGAGCGTTCTCGGCCGGCTGGCGGCTCTCCTCGCCGCGCCCCGGCTGCGCGATGCGGTGCTGCTCGCGATCGCGCGGGCGGCGCCGGGCGAGTGGACCGACCCGACCGCCGGCGTGGAGTGCGCCCCTGGCACGGGCGGCGCGGAGCGCGCCCCTCGGAGGCTCGCTGAGGGAGCCGGGTCCTGCGTGGAGCCCACCGTGGCCGGCGCGCCACCCGGCAGCGCCCGGGCCGGTGAGGACGGCGTGGAGCATGCCGCGGGTCGCTCCGGACCCGGCGGCGACGCCGTGGAGCGCATCGAGGGTGCCGAGGGTGCCGAGGGCAGGACGGAGCTCACCGCGGCCGGCGTGCCACCCGGCGGGGACATCGCGGAGCGCGGTCGGGGTGCCGCGGGCAGCGCTCGAGACGGCGGTGACGCCGGGTGCGCCGGTCCCACCGTTCCGTGCTCGGACCCGTTGCCGGACGCGCCGGGCGGCTGGGCGGCGTTCTCCCGGCTGCTCGAGCCGGGCGTCACGGCCCCGGACCCGGGGCTGCTGCGGCACGCCGTCGGGGTCGTCGAGGCGGCTGCCTCGTTCGCGAAGCCGTCCGTCCGAGCCGACCTGTGCGCGATCCTCGCCTGGCTCCACTGGTGGCGCGGCGACGGCGCCGCGGCGGCGCTGGCGGCGCGCGAGGCGGTCCGGCTGGACCCTGGGCAGCGTCTCGCCGGGCTGGTCGCGGAGCTGCTGCGACACGGCGTCGCACCCGGCTGGGCGCTGCCCGCGGCGACGGCGTGAACCCCGAGCGGTCTCACCCCGCGACACCGGAGGATCACGGCCTGGGACGCGCCCCGGCGTGGTCTAGTGTCGAGCCATGGCGAGCACGGCGATCGTGGTGGGATACCTGGCGACGCCCGAGGGCGAGGCGGCTCTCGAGGCCGCGGCCGTCGAGGCGGGCAGGCGTGGGGCGCGCGTCGTCGTGGTGGCCTCTCGCAGACCCAGCGAGGACTCCGCGTCGCACGACGCCGCCGTCGAGCGCGTGCGCGACCGGCTCGACGAGTCGGGCCTCGGTTACGAGGTGCGCCAGCTCGACCAGGGCCGCGACGTCGCCGAGGACCTCATCGAGACGGCCGAGGAGTCCCAGGCGGAGCTCATCGTCATCGGGCTCCGCCGTCGCTCACCGGTGGGCAAGCTCATCCTCGGCTCGAACGCCCAGCGCGTCCTGCTGGACGCACCCGTCCCCGTGCTCGCGGTCAAGTCCGTCTGAGCCGGCGACTCCGCCGTCCCGAAGCACCCCTCGAACCAGGAGGCCGCCACGTGTCGTCGCACGAGGTACCCGTCGACCTTGCCTACACCCGCGAGCACGAGTGGGTCCGACTCACCGACGGCGTCGCGACCGTCGGCATCACCGCCTACGCGGCCGATGCGCTCGGCGACGTCGTCTACGCGCAGCTGCCCGAGCTGGGCCGCGAGGTCGCGCCGGGCGACGTGACGGGCGAGGTCGAGTCGCACAAGTCCGTGTCGGAGATCTTCTCGCCGCTGGCGGGCGAGGTCGTCGCCGTCAACGACGAGCTGGCGACGGCGCCCGAGCTGGTCAGCTCCGACCCCTACGGCGAGGGCTGGCTGTTCCGGCTCGAGGTACCGGAGGAAGCGACCGACCTCCTCGACGCGGCCGAGTACGAGGCGTACCTGGACACGCTCGAGGCCTGAGCGCCACCAGTCGCCCGATCGGGGCGGCTCACCCTCGCGAGGCCCGGACGGAACCAGCGGCGCGCCGCGAGGTCCGAACGAGGCGCGGGGGAGCATCCGACGCTCGCGCGTCGCGCGTCCCTTCGGCGGATGCCCCGCTCCGGACCGTTCTCACGCGCGGGCAGCCTGCCCCGGCCCGTCGGGCGGCCATCGCGCGTCGCACGGGTCCCGGGCGGCCCTCGCACGTAGCTCGCATGTGGCACGGATCCCGGGCGGCCCTCGCGCGTTGCTCGCACGTCGCACGGATCCCGGCTTCTCCGGGTCCAGCGCCTCAGCGGTCGGCCGCCCGGGCACGCTCCCGCGGCCGTCACGTCCTCGGGTGGTGCTCAAGTGGTTCTCCGCCGCCTCTCGGTCGGTCGCCAGCCGGCTCCCGTCCAGTTCAACCCGGTTCTTCGACGTTCTTCGGCGCACCGGGAACAAACCACGGGGGGACGTCGTTGACGCCACTGGTTGACGAGTCCCGGCCTCCGGCGTGCCCTGACGGCGGAGGAGTGGTCTCGGGAGCCGTATCATTGCCCGGTCGAGCGGCGCCACCCGCTCGGACGATCCCTGCCGAAAGGTCCTTCGTGTCGGTCAGCACCACCACATCTTCTGCGGCCAGCTCCGCCAAGAAGACGGCCACCTCCAAGGCGGCCCCCACGCGTTCCCGCACCACCTCGCGGACCTCGGCGGCGACGACGCAGCCCGCGGCCGAGACGGTCGAGGAGACGCCCGCCACCCCGGCCCGGACGACCAAGGCGGCCGGCAAGACCGCCGCCTCGACCGACGCCGCTCCGACGAGGACGACCCGCTCGCGGAGCACGGCCTCGAAGTCGGCCACCTCGAAGACCGCGGCGGCGACGACCTCGGCGGCCGACGAGACCGAGGCGAGCGAGAAGGCGCCGGCCACCCGCACGCGCAAGCAGACGGCGAAGGCCCCGGCCAAGAGCCGGACGAAGGCGTCGGCCGCCAAGGCCACGGACGCGGATGACGCCGAGGAGCCGGAGATCGACGAGGAGGCCGTCGAGATCGAGGACGCCGCGGCCGAGAACGGCGAGACCGAGACCGACTCCACCGACGACTCGGACTCCCGCGAGGACGGCGAGGCCAAGCCCGCCGCGGCCGAGGAGGACGAGGAGGCCGCCGGCTTCGTCATCGGCTCGGACGACGACGACGCCCCCGCGCAGCAGGTCGTCACGGCCGGTGCGACGGCCGACCCGGTCAAGGACTACCTCAAGCAGATCGGCAAGGTCGCGCTGCTGAACGCCGAGCAGGAGGTCGAGCTCGCCAAGCGGATCGAGGCCGGCCTGTTCGCGGAGGAGAAGCTCGCCGAGGGTGGGCCGATGGAGTTCTCGCTGCGCCGGGAGCTGGAGTGGATCGCGGCCGACGGTCGTCGGGCGAAGAACCACCTGCTCGAGGCGAACCTGCGCCTCGTGGTCTCGCTGGCCAAGCGGTACACGGGCCGCGGGATGCTCTTCCTCGACCTGATCCAGGAGGGCAACCTCGGTCTCATCCGCGCGGTCGAGAAGTTCGACTACACCAAGGGCTACAAGTTCTCGACGTACGCCACCT
>ERZ778022.381-NODE-381-length-112311-cov-14.873815_pt1 | contig 112311 bp, 117 predicted proteins | sample MGYA00375752_ERZ778022 | MGnify/ENA primary metagenome ERZ778022 (study PRJEB29350, sample SAMN05389826) | bioreactor metagenome | isolation source: Thiocyanate bioreactor | place: South Africa: University of Cape Town | collected 2014-04-04 ...
GGGGGGGGGGGGCCCCCCCGCCGATGACAGCAGAGCGATAATGGGTGAAAGCGAGCGGCGCAAGGCGAGGCCGCTCGTGGCGAGCAGCCGGACCGTCAGGCGCTCGCCGATCACGCTGGCACCGCCGCATTCCGGCAACAGGGCGCGGACCGCCGCGAGCTTGAACTCCGCATCGGGGGCAATATGGAGGACGGTGGCAAAGGCGATGGCGCCGTCGAGCAGCGACAGGCCGACGCGTTCGGCGGGATCGCCGTCCAGCACTGTCGCCTCGGCGTGCAGCAGCCGCCCATTCCGCCTTATCCGCCAGATGTCGCGCAGCCGCGCATTCGGCGCCGCCTCGCCCATGGCTTCCCGGCCGATGAGGACCGCCTCTACCGCGGTGAGCGTCGCGCCGTCGTCGAGGTCGACCTCGAGCCGGCGATCGAGCCGCGATCCCTCGAACAGGATCGTTTCCTGCGGCAGCCAGTCGATATGGGCACCGGCCTTTGCCATGAGCCGGTTCTGGACCCGGGCTGCGCCACCGATCGAGCGGTAGACCCGTTCACAGGCCGGCGTGGTCAGGGCCAGCGTCGTGCCCGGCAGCGCCGTCGCTGTCCACTCCAGATGGTCGCCGCCTGTCAGCCCGCCGGCGGTGTTCATCAGGACGGCCTGGAGGGCGGGCGAGTGCGTGTGCGGCAGCCGGACCTTGGCGCAGCCCTCCTGGTAGAGCGACCGGATTTCCGTCCGCCCGTCGCGCGACGCGACGACGACGCGGGCTTCACCGCGGGCGCGCTGCAGGGCAGGGGGAGGCGAGGCCTCGGCGGTGGCGAAGGCCGCCACGGCTAGACCATCAGGTGCCGCCGCACCTCTGGCAGGTCGAGGTCGCTGGCCGGCCCCCGATGCATGATCTGTCCGCGATCCATGATGTAGATGTCGTCCGCGATCTCGCGGCAAAAGTCCAGATACTGCTCGACCAGCAGGATCGTCATGCCCTTCTCGTCGCGCAGGAATTGCAATGCCCTGCCGATGTCCTTGATGATCGAAGGCTGGATGCCCTCCGTCGGTTCGTCCAGCACCAGCACCTTGGGTCGGGTGACCAGCGCGCGCCCGATGGCGAGCTGCTGCTGCTGGCCACCCGAGAGGTCTCCGCCGCGCCGGCCGAGCATCGACTTCAGCACGGGGAACAGGGTGAAGATGGTGTCGGGGATGCTGCGGTCGCCGTATCTGAGCCCGGCATAGCCGGTCTCCAGATTCTCCCGGACCGTGAGCAGGGGGAAGATCTCGCGTCCCTGCGGCACGTAGCCGATGCCCATCCGCGCCCGCTTGTAGGGCGGCGCCTTCTCGAGCACGTCGTCGTCGAACACGATCTCGCCCGCGGCGACGTTGTTGATGCCCGTCACCGCGCGCAGCGTTGAGCTCTTGCCCACGCCGTTGCGGCCGAGCACCGCGGTGATCCTGCCCGGCTTGCATTGGATCGTGACGCCATAGAGCGCCTGCGCGGCGCCGTAGTAGAGATCGGCAGATTTGATGAGGAGAGTGGAACTCATCGCCCGAGATACCTTTCGATCACGGCGGGGTTCCGGCTCACCTGGTCGAGCGATCCTTCGGCCAGCACTGCGCCCTCGGCGAGGCAGGTCACCCGCGTCTCCAGCTCGCGTACGAAGCTCATGTCGTGCTCGACCACCACGACCGAGCGGGTCTGCGCGATGTCCCGGAGCAGCTTTGCCGTCTCGACGGTCTCGGCATCGGTCATCCCGGCTACCGGCTCGTCGACGAGCAGGAGCTTGGGGTCCTGGGCCAGCAGCATGCCGATCTCGAGCCACTGCTTCTGGCCGTGGCTCAGTCCGGCGGCGAGATCGCCCCTGCGGCCGGCCAGCCGGATGGTGTCGAGGATGCCCTCGATGCGGGCGATGTCGTCGTTGGCCGCCATGTAGGTCAGCGCGCCGAATACGCTGCGCGGCCCCTTGAGCGCCAGTTCGATATTGTCCCACACCGTGTGGCTCTCGAACACCGTCGGCTTCTGGAACTTGCGGCCGATGCCCAGATCGGCGATCGCCGCTTCGTCCAGTCTTGTGAGGTCGGTGCGGCCGTCGAAATAGACGTCGCCTTCGTCCGGTCGCGTCTTGCCGGTGATGATGTCCATCATCGTCGTCTTGCCGGCGCCATTGGGTCCGATGATCGCCAGCATCTCTCGGGGATGCACGATGATCGAGAGACCGTTGAGCGCCCTGAAGCCGTCGAAGGCCACCGAGACGCCGTTGAGGTAGAGCATCGTTCCGGACCGGTCCGTCATTCGGCGGGCTCCGCCTTGGGGTGCAGGACCGGCGGAACGGTATCGTTCCGCGCCGTCATACGCGCCCGGCGCGGGGCCCGGGTCGCGACCAGCCCGACGATGCCCCGGGGGAGGAACAGCGTCACCACAACGAACAGCGCGCCCAGGGCGAACAGCCAGTATTCGGGCAGGGCGGCGGTGAAGTACGACTTACCGGCGTTGACCAGCAGCGCGCCGATGACTGGCCCGACGATGGTGCCGCGACCGCCCACAGCAACCCAGATCACGGCCTCGATCGAGTTCTCCGGTGTGAATTCGCCCGGATTGATGATACCCACCTGCGGCACGTAGAGCGCGCCGGCGAGCCCCGCGAGCACCGCCGAGACGATGAAGGCGAAGAGCTTCACATTCTCGGGTCGCCAGCCGAGGAAGCGCGTGCGGCTCTCGGCGTCGCGGATCGCGACCATCACCTTGCCCAGCTTGGAGTTGACGATCATCGAGCAGACGAACACGCCCAGTGCCAGCAGGATCGCGCTCAGCGCGAACAATGCCGCCCGCGTGCTCGCCGCTTGGACGCTGAAGCCGAGGATGTCCTTGAAGTCGGTGAGCCCGTTGTTGCCGCCAAAGCCGAGATCATTGCGGAAGAAGGCGAGCAGCAGGGCGAAGGTCATCGCCTGCGTGATGATCGACAGATAGACGCCGGTGACGCGGCTGCGGAACGCGAACCAGCCGAAGACGAAAGCGAGCAGTCCCGGCACCAGCATCACCATCAGCAGCGCGAAGGGGAACATATCGAAGCCCAGCCAGTACCAGGGCAGTTCCTTCCAGTTGAGGAACACCATGAAGTCGGGCAGCACCGGATTGGCGTAGACGCCGCGCGCCCCGATCTGCCGCATCAGGTACATGCCCATCGCGTACCCGCCCAGCGCGAAGAACGCGCCGTGGCCCAGCGACAGGATGCCGACATAGCCCCAGACGAGGTCGAGCGAGAGCGCCAGCACCGCGTAGCACAGATATTTGCCGAACAACGTCACGAGATAGCCCGGTACGTGCCCGAACTGCCCCGGCGGGATCAGCAGATTGCAGGCGGGCACCGCCACCGCGACGAGCAGGATAGCGGCGATCAGCCATGATGCCTTGCGGTCGAGCGCGCGGAAGACGAGCTGCGTGATCATTGTTCCACCGCCCGTCCCTTGAGCGCGAACAGCCCTCTCGGCCGGCGCTGGATGAAGAGGATGATCAGCACCAGGATCAGGATCTTGGCGACCACCGCGCCGGCATAGGGTTCGAGGAACTTGTTGGCGACGCCGATCGAGAGCGCCCCCACGAGCGTGCCCCAGAGGTTGCCCACGCCGCCGAACACCACGACCATGAAGCTGTCGATGATGTAGTTCTGGCCCAGGTTCGGCGACACGTTGTCGAGCTGGCTCAGCGCCACGCCGGCGAGCCCCGCAATGCCCGAGCCGAGCCCGAAGGTCATCGCGTCGACGAGGGGCGTGCGGATGCCCATGGCGGAGGCCATGCGCCGGTTCTGCGTCACGGCCCGCATCTGGAGTCCGAGCGGCGTGCGGTTGAGGACCGCGAGCAGCGCGAGAAACACCGCGATCGCGAACAGCACGATCCAGAAGCGGTTGTAGGTGATGTCGAGCCCGCCCAGCTCGAAGGAGCCCGACATCCATTGCGGATTGCCCACCTGCTTGTTGGTCGGGCCGAATGCAGTGCGGACCGCCTGCTGGATGATCAACGACAGCCCCCAGGTCGCCAGCAGCGTTTCGAGGGCGCGGCCATAGAGCCAGCGAATGATGCTGCGCTCGATCGCGACGCCGACGAGCGCCGTCACGAGGAAGGCGAGGGGCAGCGCGATGGCGAGCGAATACTCGAACAGGCCGGGGAACGAGCCGCGGATGACCTCTTGCACGACGAAGGTGGTGTAGGCGCCCAGCATCACCATCTCGCCATGCGCCATGTTGATCACGCCCATCACGCCGAAGGTGATGGCGAGGCCGATAGCGGCCAGCAGCAGCACCGAGCCCAGCGAGATGCCGTACCAGACGTTCTGCAGCACGCTCCACACCGCGCGCGTCCGCTCGAGGCTGTCGATCGCCGCTTCGATTGCAGGCTTGAGATCAGCGGGTGCTTCCGCCAACGCGCCGGTGAGGATGGTGATCGCCTCGCGTCCGCCCCGCTCGGCGATGCGCTGCGCCGCGGCCGCCTTCTCCGCGCTCGACGCGTCCGTTTTGAGGACGATGGCAGCGCGCGCCACGTCCATGACGGTCTTGATCTCGGGATCGGCTTCCGCAGCGAGGGCGCTGTCGAGCAGCTCGAGAGTGTCGGGGCTGGCGTCGCGCAGCACGCTCAAAGCTGCGGCGAGCCGCGTGCCGCGATTCTCGCTCAGCAGCGTCATCTGACCGATGAGCGTACGCAGCGCGCGCCTCAGGCCGTTGTTGACCTTCACCTTCTCGACATCGCCCTTGGCGAACTCGCCCAGGGATGACGCCGTCACGGGGTCGGTGGCGAGGACCCCGGCGCCCGATGTTTCAACGAACACGACCTGGCCGCTCGCCTCGATGACATAGAGCTCGCCGTCGGTGAGCGTCTGCAGCACCGGCACGGCCCGCGGATCGCCAGTCGCCGCGAGCGCCGTGGCTGCAACCTCGCGCTCCTTGAAGTTACCCAGGGGCAGAGCGTTGACCAGCGCCGTCAGCGTGGCGTCGTCGGTCTGCGCCTGCGCAGGAGCGCCGAAGGCGAGGGCGAGGAGGAGCGCAATTATCGGGATCAGTCGGCCTGCGTTCATCGTTGCCCTGGCGGTCGGTGGGAGAGGCGAGGGCGGCGGACCGCCGCCCTCGCGGGTCGTGTCCGGCTTACTGCGCGGCGCCGCAGGTCTTGGTCTCGGTGTTGTAGTTGCCGCAGTTGATCGGGTCGGTCCAATCGGCCTCGATCACCTTGCTTTCGGGCAGGAAGTCCGACCACGCATCGCCCGGCACATCGGGAATCTCGGAGACGACCTCGAACTGGCCGTCGGCCTGGATTTCGCCGATCAGCACCGGCTTGGTGATGTGATGGTTGGGGAGCATCTTGGCGATACCGCCGGTCAGGTTCGGCGTCTCAAGGCCGATGATCGCCTTGAGCACCGCGTCGGTGTCGGTGGTGCCGGCCTTCTCGACCGCCTGCACCCACAGGTTGAAGCCGATCACATGGGCTTCCATCGGGTCGTTGGTCACGCGCTCGGGATTGTTGGTGAATGCCTGCCAGTCGGCGATGAACTTCTCGTTCTCGGGCGTTTCGACCGACTGGAAGTAGTTCCAGGCGGCGAGGTGACCGACGAGCGGCCCGGTGTCGAAGCCGGCAAGCTCTTCCTCGCCGACCGAGAAGGCGACGACGGGAATGTCTTCGGCCTTGATGCCCTGGTTGGCGAGTTCCTTGTAGAACGGCACATTGGCATCGCCGTTGATCGTCGAGACCACCGCCGTCTTCTTGCCGGTCGAGCCGAACGCCTTGATGTCGCTCACGATCGTCTGCCAGTCCGAGTGACCGAACGGCGTGTAGTTGATCATGATGTCCTCGGCGGCCACGCCCTTGTCCTTGAGGTACTGCTCGAGGATCTTGTTGGTGGTCTGCGGGTAGACATAGTCGGTGCCGGCGAGCACCCAGCGCTCGACCCCTTCTTCGTTCATCAGGTAGTCGACCGCGGGGATAGCCTGCTGGTTCGGCGCGGCGCCCGTGTAGAAGACGTTGCGCTCGGATTCCTCACCCTCATATTGCACGGGGTAGAACAGGATCGAGTTGAGCTCCTTGAACACGGGCAGCACTGATTTGCGCGACACCGAGGTCCAGCAGCCGAACACCGCCGCCACACCGTTCACTTCGATCAGCTCGCGCGCCTTTTCGGCGAACAGCGGCCAGTCGGACGCCGGGTCGACGACCACGGCCTCGAGTTGCTTGCCCAGCAGGCCGCCCTTCTTGTTCTGCTGGTCGATCAGGAACAGCATGGTGTCCTTGAGCGTCGTCTCGGAAATCGCCATCGTGCCCGACAGCGAATGCAGGACGCCGACCTTGATCGTGTCCTGCGCGGCGACCGGCGTCATTGCGCCCGTCACCAATGCAGCCGCCAGCCCCAGGCCAGCCGCGATGCGGGATACTCCTGTCAATTAATGCCTCCGACAGTTTGTTGTTTGCACCGCGGAGGAATTTGCAAACCGCGTGCCAGCACGCGGTCGATGGCATCAAGCGATTGGAATTGCTTGGCTATCTGCGACGTTGGCGCGTGGACTTTAGTGCCACTGCAGTGGCGCGCGAGGGTGCTCTGCCGCTTCCGTAGGCAGTGCGACGACCCGTGATCAACGATTGAGCAACAAGCCGAAAGTCCCGCATAGGCCCCGGTGACCGGCCGTTCCACCTGCGCTAGCTTCGGTTTACCGGAGTTCGCTCCGGCAGAGGTTGTTTGCACCGACGCCTCGGCCCCGTGCCCGAAAGGGCGCGGGGCTTTTGCTTGCCTGTGGACAGCGCGCGACGGCGCGCAACCTTTCGGGAGTCGCCCCGTTTAGCGGATGAACCCGGCGGTCGGGTTCGTCGAAGCGTCCAAGCAAAAGCGTCGATCAACAAAAGCGGAGAAGGCGAATGAAAGCGACCGCTGCGATCTCCATCGCCGCGCTGGTGGCCACCTTGGCCGCCACGCCTCTCCTCGAACCCGCAATTGGCGCAGGCGCAGGTGTCCGCAAGGCACGGCCCAGGTAGAGGCATCGTCGTCGTGTCGGTCGGTGTGGCCGATACGGACGCCAACGGTTCGGTAGACGTTTGCGAGGGCTGACGCTCCCTCGTGGACTGAGCCGAAGGGGCGCGGGACTTCGGTCCCGCGCCTACTTTACATGCCCGTATGCGTAGTCTTCCGCGGCCCTAGGACAAATCACGTATCTGCTTGGAAACGTGCGGTTTCCTGCCAGATCAGAATGCCGTACTAGCTGACTTGCCTTTAAGTGCGCTCCGGCTTCCTTGTCCCCGTAATGCTGCTCGCAATGAAGCAGCTCATGGGAGACGTGAAGATGAAATTGATAGTCGGACTGCTCGCGGCGGGCCTGTTGGCGACGTCGCTCATCCCTCTCAATGCCAGCGGCGCGTCGCTGCTGGGCGGCCTGGTCAAGACCGGCAGTGACTCCGGCAATTCCAACGAACTCGTATCGCTCGGATCCAGCAATGGCGGCTCGACCGTGGGTCTGCTCGGTTCGGACGGCGTCTCGCTCAATCTGGGCGGAACCAGCGGCGGTGGCGGCTCGCTGCCGATCGTGGGCGACGTGCTCGGCGGTGGCGGCGTGACGTTGCCGGTCGACCTCGATGACGTCGACGTCGACGTGCCCGGCGTCGCCGGGATCAGCACCAGCCCAGCATCGGGCGGCGGCACCACTGTCGGCGTCGAGCTGCTCGGCGGCGGTGGCGGCTCGATCTCCACCAATCCGCTCGGCCTGCTCGGCAACAATGGCGGCCTCAACGTCACGCTGCCCAAGCTCGGCTCGGTCCTCGATATCGACGACGGTGACGGCAATGGCGGCGGTACCGGCGGCAATGGTGGAAACGGCGGCAATGGTGGCAACGGCGGTAGCGGTGGCGGCGGCAGCGGCGGTAAGGGCGGTGGCGGCTCCGGCGGGTCGGGTGGCTTGGGTGGCGGCACCATCGTCAAATACTACAACAATGGCGGCTCCGACGGCTTCGTCCTGCCCCAGGGCATCTCGAGCCGGCTCCAGGCCCTGCTGCGTATCCTCGCCGAGCGCGACTATCTGCGCATCGCTGACGGTCGCGCCGTCTGCCTCAACAGCTTCGGCATCGCCGAGGTCGCCGGCTGGGTGCCGCAGAAGGATTGGGGCGCGCTGCAGAAGGCGCTCGCCAGCTACTCGCAGGACATCTACACGCTGCGCCAGCTGCTCGCGAACTGCCGCAGTAATGCGCAACGCCAGGCCCTGAACCTCACCCAGCTCAACCGCGTCATCGCCATCGATATCGGCAATGACGGACGGCCGGTTCTGTTCATGCTCTAACCTTGAGACAGGGGAAGGCGCAATTGCACCTTCCCCCTTCAGCGTCCGACAACCACCGGCGCGCAAGTCGAGAAACGAAGGCTCGCAGTCGATGTTGCTCAGGCAGCGTCGCTCGGGCCCGTTTGGGGCCCGACTACGTCGCGCAGCCTGGAGGCGCGGATATCGCCGATCCGCGCCGCTTCTTGCGCCTCGCGCGCCACAGGATAAGGTGCCGCGCGAGGAGTCCCTATGTCCATCGATGAACAGCGCCGCCCCGTGGTGGGTGGCGGTCCCAAGAAGCTGCTCTATGCCGCCGACACGATCATCCGGATGGGGGTGGGCAAGTCCGCCAAGGCGCTGACCGCCCACAACACCTGCAAGGCCTGCGCCTATGGCATGGGCGGCCAGATGGGCGGCATGACCAATGAGCTGGGCGAGTTTCCTTCGGTCTGCAACAAATCGGTCCAGGCGCAGTCGACCGACATCCAGCCCGGGATTGCGCACGACACCTTCGATCACACCATCGAGGAGCTGTCGCGGCTCACGGGCCGGCAGATGGAGAAGCTCGGCCGGCTCAACACGCCGCTCTACAAAGGACCGCGCAGCGACAAATGGCGGCCGGTGAGCTGGGACTGGGCGCTCGACCTCACGGCGGAAAAGCTCAAGCCGCTCGATCCCAACAGAACCTTCTTCTATTCCTCCGGCCGCTCGTCGAACGAGGCCGGCTTCGTGTTCCAGCTCCTTGCCCGGGCGTGGGGCACCAACAACGTCAACAACTGCTCCTACTATTGCCATCAGGCGACCAGCGAGGGGCTCGCGACCACCATCGGCAAGGGCACGGCCACCGTCGAGCTCAACGATCTCACCGGCGCCGACCTGATCTTCGTCATCGGCGCCAATCCCGCCTCCAACCATCCGCGCTTCATTCACATGCTGAAGCATTGCCGCGACAAGGGCGGTGACGTCATCGTCATCAACCCGGCGAAGGAACCCGGGCTGGTCAAGTTCGCGGTGCCCAAGAGCCCCGGCTCGCTGCTGCGCGGCGGCGACGAGATCGCTTCCGACTGGCTGCAGCCGCGCATCGGCACCGACATCGCGCTGTTCAAGGGTCTCGCCAAGGCGGTGCTCGAGCTCGGTGCCGAGGATGCGGGCTTCCTCGCCGCGCACGCCGAAGGTTTCGTCGCGTTCCGCGCCGATCTCGAGGCGCTGGGCTGGGACGAGATCAGCGCCACCTGCGGTATCTCGCGCGACGACATCGTGCGCGTAGCCTCGACCTATGCGAGGCGGAAGAATGTCGTCTTTGCCTGGGGCATGGGGATGACGCACCATCTCCACGGCACCGCCAATGTCGAGGCCATCGCCAATCTGGCGCTGCTGCGCGGCATGCTCGGCCGGCCCTTTGCCGGCCTCCTGCCGCTGCGCGGCCATTCCAACGTTCAGGGCATCGGCACCATCGGGGTCAAGCCGATCGTGTCGGCCGAAATTTACGCCGCGATGGAGCGGGCCTTCGGCGTCACGCTGCCGCGGGAGAAGGGCGTCGACACACTCGCCGGGCTTGAGGCTGCCGCCGCGGGCAGCATCGACGCCGCCATCATCATGGGCGGCAATCTGTGGGGCGCGACGCCGGATACCGAGTTCGCGACGCGCGCCATGGAGGCAATCGGCTTCAAGCTCTTTCTCACCACCACCATGAACCGCGGCCACGTCCACGGGCTGGGGGAGGGGGAGTCGATGATCCTTCCCGTCACGGCGCGTGACGAGGAGTGGTCGCCCACCACGCAGGAATCGATGTTCAACTTCGTGCGCCTCAGCGACGGCGGCATCGAGCGGCTCGACAATGTGCGGCCGGAAACCGTGATCCTGTGCGATCTCGCCACGCGTCTGATGCCCGGCTCGCCGATCCCCTTCGCGCGGTTCAAGGAACACAGCGAGGTGCGCAAGGTCATCGCATCGGTGGTACCCGGCATGGAGCAACTGGCGGACATCGACGTGGCGCGCAAAGAGTTCCACATCAGGAACCGGGTTCTCCATGCTCCCGAGTTCGGCACGCCAGACGGCCGTGCGCACTTCGTCGTCACGCCCATCCCGGCGGTCGACAGCGGCAAGCTGACTCTCGCCACGGTGCGGTCGGAAGGCCAGTTCAACACCATCATCTATGAAGAGCACGACAGCTACCGCTACAAGGCGCCGCGCGATGCCGTGTTCCTCAATCGCGACGACATGTCGGCCGCCGGTATCACCGAGGGCGCGCGCATCACTCTCGCCTCCGACCGCGGCCGGATGAGCGCCGTTGCCACCGCCTTTGACCTGCCGCGCGGCTCGGCGCTTGCCTACTATCCCGAGGCCAATGTCCTCTGCGGCACGGCGGTCGACCCGCGCAGCAAGACGCCGGCCTTCAAGTCCGTCCCCGTCTGGATCGAGACATGAGCTTCAAAGGCTTCCCGCCCGAAACGCTGGGGTTCCTTGAGGGTATCCACGCACACAATGAGAAGGCGTGGTTCGACGAGAACCGCGCGCTCTACGAAGCCGGCTACGTCGCGCCGGCGCGCGCCTTCGTCGAAGAGCTCGGCCCCCGGCTCAAGGCTATCGCGCCCGAGGTGCAGTACGAGGCCAAGGTCAATGGCTCGATGAGCCGCATCAATCGCGACATCCGCTTCTCCAAGGACAAGCGGCCCTACAAGGAGCATCTGGGGCTCTGGTTCTGGCATGGCGACAGGCGGCAATGGGATGTGCCCGGCTTCTGGTTCGAGCTCACGCCGCAGCACCTGCAGCTCGGCGTCGGCATCTATATGCTGCATGGCGAAGCGCTCGATGCCTACCGCCAGTCGGTGATTCATCCGCGCTCGGGCAAGGCCTTGCTCGCGGCCATCGCGGCGGTCGGGGCCAAGGGCAAGTACGAGATCGGCGGCAAGACGCGCAAGCTCATGCCGCGCGGCTTCGAAGCCGGTCCCGATCGTGCCGAGTACCTCCTCTATGAGGGCCTCTACGTCTCGATCTCGCTGCCCGCCGAAGCCGCCGGCAAGCCCAAGCTCGCCGACCTCTGCCTCAAGCATTATGCGGCCATGTGGCCGGTGGGGCAGTGGCTGCTTGCCGAAGTCCGCGATGGCTGAGGTGGCCTTCGCCGGCTTTCCGCGCGAAACGCTCGCTAGGCAATAGTCACGATCACGTCGCCGGCCTTGGTGCCCGTCTCGACATAGCGATGCGCCTCGGCAATCTCGCGCAGCGGATAGACGCGGTCGATCACGCTTCGCAGCACTCCGGCTTCAACCAACTCCCTGAGCACCACCATGTCCCGGGCCTTGTCGGCAGTCGGACGCAGTCCGGTCGTTGCGAGCTTGGCGCGCGTCCCGTCGGCATGCTTGCCGCGCAGCATGTGACCGAGGATCGCGAAGGACGGCACCGTCGTCAGATAGATGCCGCCGGACTTGAGGATGCCGCGGCACGCGCGGTAGCTGCTCTTGCCCACGGCGTCGAACACGGTGTCGTATTTTGCAGCGCCTTCGGTGAAGTCCATTTTTGTCCGGTCGATCACGATATCCGCGCCGAGCGTGCGCACGAGCTCGATGTTGCGCGTGCTGCACACCGCCGTCACCTTGGCGCCCATATGCTTTGCCAGTTGCACCGCGATGGTGCCGATGCTGCCCGCCGCGCCGTTGATGAGGATCGTCTGCCCCGGCTGCAGCTTCGCTTCGTTGCGCAGGAAGGGCATGGCCGTGAGGAAGCTGTAGGTCAGCCCGCCTGCCTGGTTGAAATCGAGGCCGTCGGGCATGGCGACCAGCGCGCCATCCTCGGGCACCAGCACCAGCTCGGCCATCGCTCCGGGCTTGGGATCGGTGGTGCCGAACACCCGGTCGCCCGGCGCGAAGCGGGCGACAGCGGCGCCCACCGCGTCGACGACGCCCGCCACCGCGCCGCCCGGGATCGGGTTCTTGGGCTTGGTCAGCCCATCGAAGAGGCGCACGATGAACGGGTCGGCCGAGCGGAACGCGCAGTCTGCCGGCGACACGCTGGATGCCATCTGCCGCACGAGGACATCGTGCGGGCCGGGGGAGGGCGCCGCCACCTCGCGCACTTCGATCACCTCGGGTGGGCCGTAGCGGTCGACATAGGCAGCTTTCATCTGTCAGTCCTCGTACTGGAATGCCGTTTCAAGCGGAACGCCGAACACCCGTGCGATGCGGAAGGCCACTTCGAGCGACGGCGAGTAGCGGCCCTGTTCGATCGCCACGATCGTCTGGCGCGTCACGCCGACCTTTTCGGCCAGTTGCGCCTGGGTCATCTCGTCGGCATGGAAGCGCAGCGTGCGCACGGTATTGGCGATGCGCGGCTCACCTTTGCCCATGGCTCAGCTGATCCGGTAATAGACGAGCTGCGACAGCGCATAGGTGCCGCCTGCCAGCATGCAGATACCGAACAGGGCATAGGGGCCAAGCTCCGTCGACAGCCCCAGGCCCTGCCAGACCAGCACGCCCAGCACACCGATCGACAGCACGAAGTAGCCGTTGCGCATGGCGCGGCCATTGATCAGCCGGTCGCGCTCGTCGGCCTTCTCATCGGCCAGTTCCCGCCCGCCGGTGAAGATCCCGAACAGGATGTGCCCGACGATCATCGCGACGATGTTGAACAGGATCGAATAGCCGATCGCCCACACCATCTTCCACGCCGCGCCCGACACGTCGGCGGGCACGCCGTTCCGCGTCGCGTCCCACCACACCCACCCCGAAATCACGACGGCGCCCAGCACCATCACCCACGCCTCGAGTTCCTTATGCGTCATCGCGATCCCTCGCTCGTTGATGACGCGGGATGTATGGCTTGGCGGACATGATGTCAAGTAATTACGACATTATATACTTGGCAAAGCACAATGATCGAGGGTACAGATTCGGCCGACAGGCCGACGCAAGACACCGCTGAGATTGAAGTCACGTCCGAGATGATCGAAGCGGGTGCTCGTGAGATGTCGGCGCACGACTTGACCGGCGACTACGACAGTCGCGCAATAGCGGCGCTCGTCATCGGTGCCGCGCTAGAGGCGAGGCAACAGGGCAGTCTTCTGCAACAAGTCGGTACAGCGGGCGCGGAAGCCGTTTAACTCATCAGCGGTGACGACGCGCGCGCCATCAAGGGTTGCGATCACAAACGATCTCCCGGATGGCGAGAGATACACCGGGCCATTAGGCTCCTGAGTAAACCAGTAGTCGTGGACGTAGCGATTTCGTTCGGTGTTGAGCTTGTCGAACGCATCGATCACTGCATCGAACTCTTCCGGCATGTTAGCGTTCATTGCCGTGTTTTGCAGAAGCGCCTTCATCACCGGCAACCGTGTGCTCTGTGCGGTTAGCGTGTGAAATATCTCCGTGGCGGCCTCCTGGTTCTTGGTCCCGATCAGCCTTGCCAGCACTTGGGACATCGCATCTTCGACTATGGGCCAAAGGGTTATGGCATTCACGTACGCCAGAGCGACGGGAATATCTGCAATGCCCATCTGAAATCCGCCAGAGGGTTGGATCGCTGGATCGATTGTCCTAATCCTCTTGTGACGTTTATCGCGCTTGATCGTGGCCGGAGTGTTCATGTCTAGGTCCCCCAAAGACGATGATGCAAAGTTCAACGAGACGCTGAAGCGGATGTTCGAAAGCCCGCCTACGCCTCACAAGCCCAAACCGGTAGCGAAGCCAAGGAAGGCCAAGCCCGCGAAGCGAGCCTAGCCTTCCTTCATCTTCTTGTGGACTCGTTTGAGCAGCTTAATGCGCTGGCTCTTAGTGAGCGGCTTCACCAATCCGCCGATAGGTGAGGCGCTTGCCGCCAGTGGCAGCGAGCAGCAGGTCGTGGCGGGCGTTGTCGTCAAGGCCGAGCTTGGCGCGGCTGTTGTAGCGGAAATCGAACTCGGCCAAGTAGCGGTGAAGATGGGCTTCGCCGCAATGCTGGTAGACGCCGGTCATGCCGCGTTTGAACACTGAGAACACGTTCTCGATGGTGTTGGTGTGGACGGTCTTGTTCCCTTCGTAACGGACGTATTCGTCCTGCGAGTGGTTGACCGAACGGTGAGCGTCGAAGTCCTTGCCGGGCTTCTTATAGATGCCAGCCTGATCGGTGTAGAGCGTGCTGGAACGGTCGATGTTGCGGAACAGGACTTCCTTGACCGTCTCGACGTTGGCGCGCTCGACATGGAACGTGCGGACTTCACCGCCGCGCTCAACAAGGCCCATTACGGTGCGCTTGTAGAACGCGCCCTTGCCGGGCTTGCCGGTGCGCGGCCCCTGAGCAGGTACGGACGCGCAACGCCCAACACTTCCAGCGCGTTCTCTTGCTCATAGGCACCCGTCACCAAGGGGCGCAAGGCGTTAGCCAACCGCGAGAACCACCCAACATTCAATGACTGCATCGCTCGACCTCCGCACTCTGGCGGGCGTCCTACCCAAACCAGCGCACTAGTCATCTAGCACACCGGAACCGAGTTGGGTACGGCAAGTAACACATGTCGAGTAATTACGACATAATGTCGGATAATTGTGATCCGGCGGCGCGGCGAGGCCTCCGCGCCTAGTTCAGCACGGGATAGGCCACATAGGCGAAGCGCTTGCTGTCGGGGGCCCAGCTGTTGACGTTGATCGTCCCCTGGCCGCCGAACAGGGCGATGATTTCCCTGTGCCAGCTTCCGTCGGACGGCATCAGCATCAGCCGCACATCCTTGTCGGGCGGATGGCCGAGCGTGCCCCTGGGGTAGCTGATATAGACGCAGTGCGTGCCGTCGGGCGAGATGTGCGGGAACCAGTCGACCCGCTCGCTGGTGCTGAGCCGCTCGATGCCGCTGCCGTCGGGCCGCATGCGATAACACTGGGCGTGGCCCGGCTCGGTCGCGTCGCGCTCGCTGCTGAAATAGATCCATCTGCCGTCCGGCGAATACTCCGGCCCGTCATTGGGATAGCTCACATCGGAGAGCCGCGTGTCCGGCCCGCCCGAGGCGGGGATGGTGAAGATGTTGACCCGCTTCTTCCCCTCCGGCCCCTCGACCGCGACATAGGACAGCGTCGTCCCGTCGGGTGAGATCCCGTGGAGATAGTAATGGTGTGGCGTCGCGTGGTCGTTGGACACCTTGGTCGGCGTGCCGCCCTCGATGGGCACCGAATAGAGCGCGCCGTCGCTCTGGTTGCTGAGGTAGATCGTCCGCCCGTCGGGCGACAGCACGTGGTCGTTGTTGAGGTCGCGGATCGTCCCGGTCTCGATCCGGCTGAGCCCCGTGCCGTCGACATTGATCCGCCAGATCTCGCCGCCGGCGTTGAACACGAGGAAATCGCCGCCGGGGTGCCAGTTGGGCGCCTCGATGATCGCGTCATCGACGGCAAGGATCACGTCGCGGTCCGTTCCGTCCGCATTGATGATCGTCAGTTCAGACTGCTGGCCGGGCAGGAGCGAGCGGAACTTGCGGGTGAACGGCGACGGCATGGGCAACTCCCTGTGACGCGCTCGAGCGGCGCGCTTCTGCGATCGTATTAACGCTAACGCGCCGACCTGGCTAGAGCCACCGGGCTGCCGCGATCGGGCCGACCTGTCGCCGGCGTGGCGTCCGCGACCTCATGGCCGCTGCCGTCGTCCGCCGGTAGTTGCTCCGCTATGCCGCTTCCCCTACATACGGGCGCAAAATCACCAGCAGCGGCAGGATTCCCGCCTCATGGCGCGCCAGTTCATCTATCACATGCACGGAATGTCGAAGTCCTACTCCAACGGGAAGAAGGTCCTCGACAACATCCATCTCAGTTTCTACCCCGACGCCAAGATCGGCGTGCTCGGTCCCAATGGCTCGGGTAAGTCGACGCTGCTCAGGATCATGGCGGGCATCGATACCGATTTCACCGGCGAAGCCTGGCTCGCCGAGGGCGCCAGGGTCGGCTACCTGCCGCAGGAGCCCCAGCTCGACCCGGCGCTCAATGTGCTCGGCAACGTCATGACCGGCGTCAAGGAAAAGAAGGACGTCCTCGACCGCTACAACGAGCTGATGATGAACTACTCCGACGAGACGGCGGAGGAGGCGACAAAGCTCCAGGACCGGATCGACGCCGAAAACCTGTGGGACCTCGAATCCCAGGTCGGTGTCGCCATGGAAGCGCTGGGCTGCCCGCCCGGCGATGCCTCGGTGGACAATCTCTCGGGCGGCGAGAAGCGCCGCGTCGCGCTCTGCGCGCTGCTGCTCAGCAAGCCCGACCTCATCCTCCTCGACGAGCCGACCAACCATCTCGACGCCGAGACCACGGCGTGGCTCGAACGGCATCTGCGCGAGTTCCCCGGCGCGGTGCTGATCATCACCCACGACCGCTACTTCCTCGATAATGTCACCGGCTGGATTCTCGAGCTCGATCGCGGCCGCGGCATTCCCTATGAGGGCAATTACTCGGCCTATCTGGGCGCCAAGGCCAAGCGCTTCGCGCAGGAGCAGTCCGAAGACGCCGCCCGCGCCAAGGTGCTCGAGCGCGAGCGCGAATGGATGGGCCAGTCGCCGCAGGCGCGCATGGCGAAATCCAAGGCGCGTATCCGCGCCTATGACGAGCTGGTCAAGGTCAACGAGGCGCGCACGCTCTCGTCCACCGCCCAGATCATCATTCCACCCGGCGAGCGCCTCGGCCAGAACGTCATCGACATCGACGGCGTCTCCAAATCCTATGGCGATCGCCTGCTGATCGACAATCTGAGCTTCAAGCTGCCGCCCGGCGGCATCGTCGGCATCATCGGACCCAATGGCGTCGGCAAGACCACGCTGTTCCGCATGCTCACCGGGCAGGAAAAGCCCGACAGCGGCTCGATCACCATCGCCGACAGCGTCCATCTGGGCTATGTCGACCAGAGCCGCGACACGCTCGCGCCCAACAAGACGGTGTGGGAGGAAATCTCGGGCGGCAACGAACTGCTGCTCCTGGGCAAGCGCGAGATGAATTCGCGCGCCTACACCTCGGCCTTCAACTTCAAGGGCTCCGACCAGCAGCAGAAGGTCGGCAACCTCTCAGGCGGCCAGCGCAACCGCGTGCACCTCGCCAAGATGCTCAAATCGGGCGCCAACGTCCTCCTCCTCGACGAGCCCACCAACGACCTCGACACCGAAACCCTCGCCGCGCTCGAAGAAGCGCTGGAGGAATTCGCCGGCTGCGCCGTGATCATCAGCCACGACCGCATGTTCCTCGACCGGCTGGCAACGCACATGCTCGCCTACGAAGGCAACAGCCATTTCGAGTGGTTCGAGGGCAATTTTGCGGACTACGAGGCGGACAAGATCCGGCGGCTCGGGCCGGACAGCGTCAATCCCAAGCGGGCGACGTATAAGCCGCTGGAGAGGTAGCCGAGCCCGAAATGGGACAGGCGCGACCTGCTAGTTGAGATCGGTGACGGTCCAGAGGCGATTCTGGATTACAGTCCCGATCTCACTCAGTAGCCGTGGGCCACGCTGGTCGAGCAGCTTGCTGGCGTCTCGCTTTCTCGGCTCACGTCTTCCTCCTCATTGGTCTGATGCTCGACGAGCGCGCTCCAGAGTAGCTTCTCCATCTGGGTCGCCTTCTCCTTCAGAATCGGCTGAACGGAGATGCCGTTGAACCTGAGGTAGCGCGAGTATTCCCGCGCGGATGTGCTTAGACCCTGGTCCGCATCTTAGGATCGGCTATCCTAACGGCACCCCTCTGGGTTCCCAAGAGGTCGCTCGTTGAGAGGAATTCCTCTAGCTGTGCATCATTCATTCGACCGACGTCTGGAACCGACTGCATCGGCGAGATGAAGGTTGCTATGGCGGCCTCTGCGGAGATCAGTTTCTCCCACAGTATCGGTAGAGTGTCGTACTCGCGTTGATGCAGTTTTGTCGTGTGATCCAGAGCGCGGAAATCCGGGCGCGCAGTTGTTCGAGTTCTTGTTGCTGGGCGTGCCGAAGGGCCTCAAGGCGTTCGCCGAACCTCGAGTCTAGCCACTTCTCCGCCAGCAGTCGAAACAGCCCGTAAGCGGTCGCGCCGGTTGCGGCTACGAGCACCGCCACTGCCCTAACGATTGGATGAACCCCAAGCCCACTCCATTGAGCTGCTCCGTCAGCGATTGTGAGCCGAGCGGCGGGCGCCGCGCGAGACTAGGTAAGCTCACCATCGACAATGAACCTCATTGCCAACTCTCGAGAAGCGAACTTCCCCACCGGCACGTAGCTGGGTTTGTGCTCTGCGCTATCCGGAGACTGCATAACGATGAACCCATCCTTTGCCTCGAAAAGGACCTCGGTCAGGTCCTCGCTATCGACCGGCGACCAATGACGCGATCCGCAATCTGGGCAGTCGTCGTCACAGCAACACGACCACTCATCCTCCCAGTCGGTGCCGCAGTCGCCGCAGTGGTAGTGGTTTCGATACCAAGCCATGTCACGTCCCTCCAGCGCGTAGACGATAGCGCCCGTCACCAAGGAATTCCAAGTACCCGCTGTCGCGTAGCACCTGCAATTGTTGCCTGATCTTGGGGCGCACGTTGTTGTTGCTTGGATAGATCGCGCTCAGTCGCGCTTCGAAGGCATAGACGTCGTTCAGATCGAACTCTGGTCGACCGATCGCGTCCACGGCTTTTCATCACTTCCAGCAGCCAGCCCCGCGTCTCGACGCTCTTTTCGCGAAGGAACAGCGTCTGTCGCCATTTTTCGAGCACAGCCTCGCGCGGCTCCTCGACACCATGCCGCAGGATGAAGATGCGCCCGGCATCGGGCACGAGGTTGAGCAGGATATTTGAGCCGATCCAACCAGCACGGCGTGCGGTGTCAGCCAGCGGTTTCCGCTTCTGGACGATGTCGGGCACGAAGAAGTGCTTGGGCACGATGCAGGCGCTGTGAACGGCCCGGGCCGCCTTGTCATAGCCGATGAGCAGCAGATTTGGGTTCGTCTTCGAGGTAAGGCGCGCGATCTTGGTGTCGTAGGCGCCGTCGGCGACGCTGCGGCCGAAGGTCTTGCCGTTCTTCGCCTTGACTTCGAACTGGTCGGAGCACGCCGGGCAGAAAAAGTCCGCGACGGGACTGTTGGCCGGAAACTGGCTGAGTCTGTCGGCGCCGCAATTGGGGCAGAACATCTGGTCTGCGACCCAGCGCTCGGTCCAGACGCGAGCCCGCTGCGACCCGCTGCTGAACGTCGCCTGCGATTCCTCAAACCCGAGCTTCATGGACTGTCCCCAATCGATGTCATGATTGACATTGAGGCAGTTGCAGGCAAGTCCTGTTCGGCATCTACCTTCGGGCTGCCCATGCCTATTGTCGTTCCCGGCCTCCCCGGATTGTCGGCTTCGCACCCCGCTAACCCAGGCTCCATCCTCATCCGCCCCGTGCACCCCAGCGAGCGCGGTGCCTTCATCGGCATGGCCCTGCGCTCCTGGCGCGACGCCTATCTCGGCCTCCTGCCGCAGGCCGACATCGACGATGCGCCGGCGATGATGGCGCGGGCGTGGGACAAGCGGCAGGCGGCGTTTCGCGTGGCGGTCGCCGACGGCGTCATCGCCGGCTTCTACTCGCTGGGTGAAGCGGGCCATCCGACCGATGCCAATTATCTCTGGCACCTCTATGTCGATCCCATGTTGCAGCGCCGCGGCATCGGCCGCGCGCTCAACGCGGCGGCGCTTGACGAGGTCGCGAGCCGCGGCGCTACAGCCGCCTGGCTCGATGTGCACGCGGCCAACGGCAAGGCCCGCGCCTTTTATCGCGCGCTGGGCTGGCGCGACGCCGGCCCCGATCCCGACGATCCCGATCTCGTCCGCATGGACATCGCCCTGGAGCCCAAGCAATGACCACCATCGTTGAAGCCGGCGCCGCCAGCGTCGACATCACGCCGCCGCCCGGCCTCATGATGTGCGGCTACGCGGCCCGCAGCGAGCCCGCGACGGGCACCCACGATCCGCTCACGGCGCGGGCGCTGGTCATCGACGACACCGCCATCGTCGTCGCCGACGTGCTCGGCCTCCACGAGGACAGCTGCGCACGTATCCGTGCCCGTTCCGGCCTTGCCGACGACCATGTCGTCGTCGTCGCGACGCACACGCATGGCGGACCGATGCCGATGCCGGGCCGTGGCGGTGGTTCCGCCGACCCCGCCTTCCTGCGGCAGCTCGAGGATGGCTGTGTCGAGGCCATCCGGAAGGCGGCCGCGCGTCGCCGGCCCGCCCGCCTGTCGGCCGGCAATGGCGACAATCCTGGAATCGCGTTCAACCGCCGCACCGAGGGCGGCGCCATCGACCCCAATGTGCCGGTGCTGCGTGTCGAAACCCTCGACGGCACGGTGCTTGCCGTCGCCTTCGCGCATGGCTGCCATCCGGTCGTGCTCGGCGCGGGCAACCGGCTCTATACCTCGGACTTTCCGCATTATGCCCGCAGCGCGGTCGAAGCCGCGCATCCCGGGGCGATCGCGCTGTTCCTGCCCGGCTGCTCGGGCGATGTCAGCACCGGCCACTCGCCGGAATCCTCGATCAGCATCGACACGCCGCCCGACCGCACCTATGCCGAGGCCGAACGCCTCGGTCTCAAACTCGCGCAGTCGGTGCTTGCCGCCGCCCTCACGCCGCTGAGCGGCGACATCACCGCCCGTGCCACGCCCGTGGAGCTCGCGCTGGCGCGCACCGAGACCGGCGATTTCGACGACCTTGCCCGCGAGTGGGATGGGCTGGCCGCGAACGCCGCATCACCCGCCTGGGCGACGCTCTACCGGCACTGGGCGAGCTGGGCGCGCACCACCGCGCGCGAGCCGCTGGCGCCGTGGCGGGGCAGGGTGGCCGCCTTCGGCTGGAGCGGCCTTCCACTGCTGTTCCTGCCCGGCGAGATCTTTGCGGGCACCGCGCTCGCCATCCGGGCGCAGCTTTCGGCGAGTCCGACGCCCTTCGTTGTCAGCCTCGCCAACGGCAATCCCGGCTACATCCCGGCGCGCGCGGATTATCCCGCCGGCGGCTACGAAGTCACCGAGGCACATCGCTATTACGGCCTGCCCGCCGCCTTCGCGCCGGGCAGCGCCGAGCGGCTCACGGAGGCCGTCGTCGGCTAGCTAGGACGCGGCGGGCGTCTGCGGCTCGGTCACCCTGGCGGCGCGGCTCGTCGCCACCATGCCGAGCGCGCAGCCGGCGACGATCAGCGCGCCGCCGATCCAGAAGCGCAGTTGCGGCACTTCGGCGAAGAACACGAAGCCGAAGGCCGCGGCCCAGAGCAGGCTGGCATAGTCGACGATGGCGAAGCTCGAGGCCGGCGTTGTCCGCAGCCCCGTCGTCAGCAGCACGAAGCCGCAGGCGCCGAAGAAGCCGATCAATGGCAATTGCCACCACATCTGGTCCACCGGGGCCGGGAAGCCGGGGAGGGCGAGCGGCACGAGGACGAGCGCCGCGACGGCGGCAGTGCTCAGCGTCAGCGCCACCGCGCTGTCGTCGTCGGCATGGTGCTTGAGCAGCACGATTGCCGCCGCATAGGTGATGGGGGCGAGGAGGCCGGCGATCCAGCCGGTGATGTCGGTCGCGCCGCTCGCATCGCCACCGATCACCATCACCGCCGAGCCGATGATGCCCAGCACGATCGCGATGGCGAGCACGGGCGCAGGCCGCTCCTTGAAGAACGCGATGCCGAACAGCGACACGTAGATGGGCGCGCTCATCGCCAGCGCCGTGGCAATGGCGAGCGGCAAATGCGTCACACCGTAGAAGAACAGGCACGCCGTCACCACCATCAGCAGGCCGCGCAGCACGTGGCGGCGCCAGTTGCCGAGCTTGGGCCAGCTCTGGCGTGCCAGGGCGACATAAAGCACCAGCCAGACCGCCGCGCCGCCATAGCGCACGAAGCCGATCTGGAAGGCGTTGAGATGCGCCCCAAGGCCCTTGGCCACGGCATCCATGGCACACAGCAGGGCCATGCCCGCAAAGCACAGAAGCAGGCCGCCGATCTTCATGTCCGTCCCTGGGGCAAGAAAGGGTGAGGCTCCCGCTCTGCCAAAACGCCGCGCGCTTGTCACGCGCCATTGTGGTCGCCGCTCGTGTTGACCGCATCGCGTGCGCCGGGCAAGCATCGCGCATGATCGAAACCATCGTTTCCGTCGGCGCGGCGCGCCTGCCCGTCATCACCGCCGGGCCCGAGGGCGGCATTCCCGTGGTCTTCCTCCACGCCGGCGTGTGTGACCATCGCATGTGGGCTGCCGAGGTCGAAGCCGTAGCGGAGGAGGGGTTCCGTGCGCTCGCCTATACGCGCCGCGGCTTTGGCGACGCAGTGTCGCCGGACGAGTCGTTCAGCCATCTCGATGATCTCGAAGCCGTGCTGGCGCATTTCGGCATTCACGCCGCCGTGCTCGTCGGCTGCTCGATGGGTGGCGGCCTCGCCATCGATTTCGCGCTCCGGCATCCGGGACGGACGGCGGGACTGGTTCTCGTGGGGACCGCGGTCACCGGCGGCGACTACGATCTGAGCGACAGCGACCGGCAGATGGAAGCGGTGCTCGAGGACGCCGAGGAGCGCGGCGACCCCGAGTTCCAGAACCGGGTCGACGCCCATGCCTGGCTCGATGGTCCGCGTTCGCCGAACGGCCGCGTCGGTGGCACCGTGCGCGAGCTGTTCCTCGACATGAACATGCGGGCGCTCACCAAGCAGCCGCCGCTGACCCAGGAGAGCAGGCGTCCGTCCGCCCGCGACCGCATCGGCGAGATCAATGCGCCGGCGCTGCTCGTCGCCGGCGACCTCGATTTCAACTACATCCTCGCCCGCCATGACGGGCTCAGCGACGATCTGCCCAACGCCTTCGCCGTCATCCTCGAGGGCACCGCGCACCTGCCCAATCTCGAGCGCCCCGACCTTTTCCAGCCGCTGCTGACGGAGTTTCTCGACGCGCTCGACGAGTAACTGACGCGAAAACACCGCTTGTTCAGCAAATTTCGGACCGATTGCCATAGCCTCTTGCCAGTCATCGGCTCCCGTGCACCCAATGGCAGCAAGGGGCAATCCATGGGGACTCACATGCTCAAATCTCTCGTCGCCGGCGCCGGCCTGGCGCTGCTCACCGCCATGCCGGCCTTTGCGGCCTGTACGGATATCTCGTCCACCACCATCGCGCTCACCGGCTGCATCGACAGCGAATGGCAAGCGATCGAGGGGACCGGTGCGCAGGAATTTTCGTACCTGACGGCCGACCAGAATTTCGGCCTGATGCTGATCACCGAGAAGGAGACGATCCCGGCCGCGCAGTTCCGCGACGCGATCATTCAGAACGCCATCACCGGTTCGGGCGGCACGGCCGACGACGTCAAGATCGTGCGCGAGCGCATCATCAATGTCGACGGCAAGCCGTTCAACGTGGTTGAGTACACCATCCCAAACAGCGGGCAGCCGATCCTGTTCCAGAACTTCTACTACTCGGCGCCGGGCTACGGTTCGCTGCAGATACTTGCCTACAGCCTCGAGACGGACGCCACGGCTTCGGCGTTCCGCGCCGGCATCTTCGCAGCCACCGCCAAGATCGGCGGCTGATCCCATCGTGAAGGCGCTTGCCCTCGGTCTGGCGGTCGCGCTCGTTTCGGGCGCGGTCGCCGGTGCTTTCGAGGAACAGCATTTCGGATCGTTCTCGGTCTATTCGGACGAGCCCGAGCTGATCTATCTCGATGGCAGCATCGAACTGGGCGCCGCCGACGATTTCATGCGGGCCCGCCGCGCCGCACCCGAAGCGTCGACGCTGGTGCTGGCAAGTGATGGCGGACATGTCGATGAGGCCGAAGCCATCGCCCGGCAAGTCCGCGGACTCGGCCTCGCCACCTATGTGCCGTTGCAGAGCGGGTGCTACTCGGCCTGCGCCTACATCTTCTTTGCCGGCGTCGACCGCCGCGCCACCGGGCAGCTCGGTGTGCATCAGGTGAGCGATCCCGGCTTCACCGCGCTGTCGTTGCAGCGTGATCTCGCCGATCTGCTCGACCTGCTGTTCGAGTTCGATGTCGACACGCGCATCGCCACCGCCATGCTGCGCACACCGCCCGAAGCGCTCTACGTCCTCGACGGCAGGGAGATCGCGCAGCTGGGCGTGGATGTCGACGGTGCGCGGAGCCTCGACTGGCTGGACGAGCGTTTCGGCTATCCGTTCAGCAAATGGAGCGGCGATGCGGCAGATGCGTGCCAGGCGATTACGGCCTGGAGCGGCGGCTATGAGGTTTGCGTTCCGGCTGCATGGATTCCGACATCGCCCGAGCCGGGAGAGACCTACTACTATCAGGACGCCGAGCATCGGATGGGCCTCTTGATCCGCGACGAGCCGGGCGACTGGACGCGCGACGAGCTGCGCGACATCGTGCTCGATGCCGCCGCCGCGCAGAGTGGCGATGGCGCGCTGCAGGAGCTGCAATGGCCGGTCGCCGGCGGCACTTTCGACCTGATGATCTATCCCGGGCTGCGCAATGGCTCGGAAGTACTCTACCAGCACTTCTATCGCGTGCTTCCCGAAGGCGGCGGCCTCCAGGTGCTGGTCTATTCGGCGGCCGGCCAGGCGTGGCAGGCGAGTTCGCTCGCCGCGCAGCTCTTCTCGCATCTGCGCATCGACGATGCCGACCCCGCTCCCGCGGCGCCGCGCATCCGAATGCGCGACGACAGGCGCTCCGGCACGCATCCGCGCGAGGTCGAAAGCGCCGCGAGGTGACGTCGATCGCTCGGCAAAAGAGCCGGGTCGATAGAACTTCGTTGCAGTTCGCTCCGACGGCCCCCGCGGTCTCTACACGGCAATCAGGCCGTCGAAATGCTCGGCCAGCTTGGGCACTGGGATATTGGTGAGGTCCTTGGGCATCTCGGCGAGGATCGTTTCCTTCACCTGGTTGCTGAGAGCAGGGCGAATGTCTCCCAGCGCGGCAGGCGCGGCCGCGATCACCAGCCGGTCGAACTTGCCCTCCTGTTGCTTCTCGTTGAGCATGTCGGCGAGCTTTTCGACGAAGCGGCGCTCGCGCACCGCCACCGGATCGGAGGAATACTCCATGCTCGAGCGCGCGCCGGGGCCGGCCGAGGCGAAGCTGCGGCCGGGCTTGTCCGCCATGATCTCCTGCGCCTTGAGCGGTTCCTGCTCGAAGTTCAGCTCCTTGAGCGCCCTCAGGCCCTTGCCGGGGCCGTCATGCTCGAAAATCTTCGCCTGGTTCCCATCGGCGATGACGATCCAGGTGACTTTGGCTTTCATGGCGGATTCTCCTCTAATGCAGGGGAAGAACGCGCATCCCGCCGATTGGTTGGCCCATCACAGTTCGTGAGCATCCAAATCAAAAAGAATGATTGGCGCGCCACCGTACGGGCTTGCTAGAAGCGCCGCATTGAGGACCGTGGCTCCCGCCGCGGCGTAGATGTCTTGGCCATTCCCGAAACCACCATCGACGACAAGGCAGCGGCGCGCGATGCGCAGTCCGGCCTGATCGTCGGCCTTGTCTGCTACCTGCTCTGGGGCTTCCTGCCCCTGCTGTTCCACGCCCTGCAGGATGTGGGTGCGGTCACCATCGTGGCCGACCGCACTATCGCGTCGCTGTTCGTCGTGGGCGCTATCCTGCTGCTGCGCAATCGCATGTCGGAGGTGGCAGCGGCGCTGCGCGATCCGCAAACGCTGCGCAGCATGGTCATCTCGTCCGTGCTGCTCGCGGCCAACTGGCTCATCTTCGTGTGGGCGGTCGAGCAGAACCAGGTGCTCGAGGCGAGCTTCGGCTATTTCATCAATCCGCTGGTCAATGTCGCCATCGGCATGGTGCTGCTGGGCGAGCGGCAGAACCCCTGGCAGTGGACCGCGATCGGTGTCGCGATCCTCGCCATCGTCATCCAGGCCGTCGGCGTCGGCCGCTTCCCATGGATCGCCGTCAGCCTCGCGCTGACCTTCGGGTTCTATGGCTACTTCCGCAAGACCGCCAAGGTCGGTTCGGCCTCGGGGCTGTTCGTCGAAACGCTGATCCTGACACCGCTCGCCATCGCCTATCTGGCCTACACCTTCATCCGCGATGGCGGGGTTGGCCTCCATGCCGATCCGTACCACTTCTTCCTCCTGCTGCTCACCGGTCCCGCCACCGCCGCGCCGCTCCTGATGTTTGCCTATGCCGTGCAGCGGCTCAGGCTCACCACCATCGGCATGCTGCAATATCTGAGCCCATCCATTGCCTTCCTCCTCGCCATCACCGCCTTCGGCGAACCGATCAATCCCGTCCGGCTATTGAGCTTCGGCCTGATCTGGCTGTCGCTCGCCATCTATAGCGCCGACTCCTTTATGCGGCGGGGCAGGGCGGCGTAATGGCCGAGTACCTGCCGGCACGGACGATCGAGGCCATGGTCAAGGGCGTCTACTGGGCGCCGCGCGACACCTTCGTGTCCGAGCCGCTCGACGTGCTCAACCTCACCTACGACGGCATTCCCGGCGACCGCCATGCCGGCCTCTACCGCAAGAGCGGCCCACGCGAACCCTGGTATCCGCGCGGCACGCCGATGCGCAACGAGCGCCAACTCTCGATCCTCTCCGCCGAGGAGAATGCCGAGGTCGCCGCGGCGCTTGCCATCGACGAGCTCCGGCCGGAATGGATCGGCGGCAACATCCTGTTGAGCGGCGTTCCACAGTTGAGCCAGTTGCCGCCGCGCACGCTGCTCATGTTCCCTTCGGGCGCCACCGTGCGCATCGATGGCGACAACGGCCCGTGCAAGAAGTCCGGCGCCGCCATCGCCGCCAATGTCCCCGGCCGTCCCGACCTCGAACTCGGCTTCGTCAAGGCCGCCAAACACAAGCGTGGCCTCCTCGGCTGGGTCGAGCGCGAGGGCGAGGTCCGCCCCGGCGACGTGGTCAGGCTCCGCGTCTGGGAGCAGTCGCTCTACACTGCGTGAGTCCTGCGGATCACCGCCGCGATCTCCTCAAACAGCGCCGCGAATGGCGTCGCCTCGCGCCAAACGAGCGACAGCATGCGTCCCGCGCCCGGGGAGGCGAGCCGGTGGATGGCGATGCGGTCGCCGGCCGTCTCTTTACGCAGCGCGATTTCGGGCAGCAGCGTGATGCCCTGGCCGTTGGCGACGAACTCGACAATTGTCGATAGCGACGTGGCGGCGAAGGTCCTGGTGCGGTCGGCGGTCAGCCCGCAGGCCGCCAGCGCCTGGTCGCGGAAGCAGTGGCCCTCGTCGAGCAGCAGCATGCGGCTCGTATCGACCGCCGCCAGCGCCACCGGCTCGCGGTCGCCATCGCCGGCCGGGGTCGCCAGCACGAAATCGTCCTCGAACAGCGCCGCGGTCGTCAGTTTCGGTCCGCCGGCCGGTGGCGTTGTCGCGATCAAAGCGAGGTCGAGCGAGCCGTCGGTGAGCCCGTCGAGCAATTGTTCGGTGCGGCTCTCTGACACCGCGAAGGCGACGCCCGGCATCTGCGCGGTCAGCGCCGGGAACAGGTGCGGCAGCAGGTAGGGCGCCACCGTGGGGATGATGCCGAAGCGCACCGGGCGGTTGGGACGCCCGGCATGCGTATCGATCAGCGTCGCCACGCGCTCGGCGCTGTCGAGCACCTCTTGCGCCAGATCAATGAACTGCTGGCCGAAAGGCGTCAGTCTGACGCCGCCGCTGAGGCGATCAAAGAGCGCGGTGCCGCACTGCGCCTCGAGCGCCGCGATCTGCTGGCTCAGCGCCGGCTGGGTCACGGCGCAGGCCTCGGCGGCGCGGCCGAAATGCCCGGTCCGGGCCACGGCCGCGGCGTATTGGAGCTGGCGCAGGGTGGGAGATGGCATAAGTCACAATTATCATATCGAGTAGCGCAATCAATTGGCCTTATCGGCGTGGCCGGGCGATACCGGCGCAAAAGCCAGACTCAGGGAGCATTCGCATGACCGACACCGGGCAACCCATCACCACCGAAACGTCGAAAACCGACGTCCTCAATCCGGCGCCGCGCTCGCGCGGCCGCAGCAACCGCGACTGGTGGCCCAACCAGCTCAATATCTCGGTGCTGCACCAGAACACGGCCGAGTCCGACCCGAACGGGGAGGGTTTCGATTACGTCAAGGCGTTCGAGGCGCTCGACCTTGACGCCGTCATCGCCGATCTCAAGGCGCTCATGACCGACAGCCAGGACTGGTGGCCGGCCGATTACGGCCATTACGGCCCGTTCTTCATCCGCATGGCGTGGCACGCGGCGGGGACCTACCGCGCCGGCGACGGGCGGGGCGGCGGCGGCCGCGGCCAGCAGCGCTTCGCGCCGCTCAATTCCTGGCCCGACAACGGCAATCTCGATAAGGCGCGCCGGCTGCTCTGGCCGGTCAAGCAGAAGTATGGCCGCAGCCTGTCCTGGGCCGACCTGCTGATCCTCACCGGCAATGTCGCGCTCGAATCGATGGGCTTCAAAACCTTCGGCTTCGGCGGCGGCCGCGCCGACACCTGGGAGCCCGAGCAGCAGGTCAATTGGGGCGCCGAGGACACCTGGCTCGGCGACCGGCGCTACAGCGGCGACCGCCAGCTCGCGGGCAATCTGGGCGCGGTGCAGATGGGCCTCATCTACGTCAACCCGGAGGGCCCCAACGGCGTCCCCGATCCGCTGCTTGCGGCGCGCGACATCCGCGAAACCTTCCGCCGCATGGCCATGAACGATGAGGAGACCGTCGCGCTCATCGCCGGCGGCCATACCTTCGGCAAGACCCATGGCGCGGGTCCGGCGACGCATGTCGGCCGCGAGCCCGAGGCGGCGCCGATCGAGGCGCAGGGCCTGGGCTGGGCGTCGACCTTCGAGTCCGGCATGGCCGGGCACGCGATCACCTCGGGCCTCGAAGTGGTGTGGACGGCAACGCCCACCAAATGGAGCCACGACTTCTTCAAGACGCTGTTCGCCTATGAGTGGGAGCTGACCAAGTCGCCCGCCGGGGCGCATCAGTGGCAAGCGAAAAACGCGCCGGCCTACCAGCCGGACCCGTTCGACGCCAACAAGAAGCGCGTTCCAACGATGCTCACCACCGATCTGTCGCTGCGCTTCGACCCGGCCTATGAGAAGGTCTCGCGCGGCTTCCTCGAGCACCCTGAAACCTTCGAGGACGCCTTCGCCCGCGCCTGGTTCAAGCTCACCCATCGCGACATGGGGCCGCGCGTGCTCTATCGCGGCAAGCTCGTGCCCAAGGAGACGCTGATCTGGCAGGACCCGATCCCGGCCCAGCAGGGACCGGTGATCGACGACGCCGACATCGCCACGCTCAAGGAGGCGATCCTCGCTTCGGGCCTCAGCGTTGCCGACCTCGCGTCGGCGGCCTGGGCCTCGGCCTCGACCTTCCGCTCGTCCGACAAGCGCGGCGGCGCCAATGGCGGCCGTATCCGCCTTGCGCCGCAGAAGGACTGGGAGGTCAACCGCCCGGCCGAACTGGCGCGCGTCCTCGACACGCTCGAGCGCATCCGCGCGGCTTTCGGCAAGCCCGTCTCGATCGCCGACCTCGTCGTCCTCGGCGGTACGGCGGCCGTCGAGAAGGCGGCGCGCGACGCGGGCGTCGATGTCGCCGTCGGTTTCACGCCGGGCCGCACCGATGCGTCGCAGGACGAGACCGAGGTCGAGTCCTTCGCCTGGCTCGAACCGCGCGCCGATGGCTTCCGCAACTCTGTGCGCAATCCCATCATGTCGGTCGAGGAGCATCTGGTCGACCGGGCCCAGCTCCTGTCGCTGTCGGCACCGGAGATGACGGTGCTGGTGGGCGGGTTGCGTACGCTCGAAGTGGGCAAGCCCGAACACGGCGTGCTCACCGCCAGTCCGGGCACGCTCAGCAACGACTTCTTCGTCAACCTGCTCGACATGGGCACCAAATGGACCGGCGTCGATGGCCATGAGGGCGTGTTCGAGGGCCGCGACCGCAAGACCGGCGAGGTCAAGTGGACCGCGACCCGGGCCGACCTGATCTTCGGCTCGCACTCGCAGCTCCGCGCCCTTGCCGAGGTCTATGCCAGCGCCGATGCGCGCGACACATTCGTGCGCGATTTTGCCGCCGCCTGGACCAAGGTGATGGAGCTCGATCGCTTCGACCTCCGCTGAGCGTCGTTAACCTCTCGCTCATCCGCGGCCCGCTTCCCTCACCGGAGGCGGGCCGTTTCCTTACGTCGATCGGCGCAATTTGACTCAATTGCCCGCGCTGCCTTTCAGCCGCCGCACTTTCGCCCGGTGCACTGTTGCGTCCCATGCGGGGCAGAAGCCCGGGGAGTGCAAATGTCTGAAGAAATGCAAGACGGCGGTCAGCGGGCGTTCTCGACCTTCCGTGTGCTCAACGGGGACTCCAACATCCTCGAGCGCGACCAGTTGTTCCGCAACATGGCGCAGCTCTATTCCTATGTCTCGGACCGCTGCGACGACGAGCAGGTCGCCCAGTATGACGAAGTCCTCTGCCAGTTGGCCGAGCTCGTCGAGGTCGAGGCGCGCAGCCATGTCGCCAAGCTGCTGGCGCCGCTCGATCGGGCACCCGGCAATGTGGTGAGCAAGCTCGCCAATGACGACATCGAAGTCGCCGCGCCGCTGCTCGAGTTCTCCAATGTGCTCAGCGACGACGATCTCATCGACATCGTCGCCAACCAGTCCGAAGCGCATCGCATCGCCATCGCCGGCCGGAACAGCGTTCCAGAGCGTGTCGGCGATGCCATCGTCGACCATGGCGGCGCCGCCTCGGTCGGCCGCCTCGTCCAGAACAACCAGGCCGAGCTCGGCAAGCAGACGCTGCATAAGCTCGTCGCCCGCGCCTCGGGCGACATGACCCTCGCCACCAGTCTGCGCGGCCGCACCGACATCGACTGGAACACGCTGCGCGGCGAAATCGGCGCGGCCGGCCAGAAGGTGCTCGACACCATCGGCGCCCGCATGCGTCCGCTCGACCCGGTCACCGCCGACAAGGTCAACCAGGTCGTCTACAACCGCATGCGCAATCGCGCTGGCTTCTCCGCCCAGGAGTGGAAGGTCGCCTACAACCAGGTCAAGGCGCTCAGCGACCGCCGCCAGCTCGACGAGCGCGCGCTCATCCGCTTCGCCCGCTTCGGCTACGGCCATCACTCGGCGGCGGCGCTCACGGTGATGCTCAATGTGTCGCCCGAAGTGTTCGTCAAATGGCTCGCCATGCAGGACTATGTCGCGACCACTGTCGCGGTGCGTGCCCTCGACCTCAAGCCCGAACTGTTCGAGGCGCTGATCGCCACGATGCCCTGGCGTGACCTTCCCACCGACGCCGACAAGGTCAATGTGCGCAAGCGCTACGAAGCCCTCAGCCAGGAAGAAGCGTCCGGCATCTTCGAGCTGTGGCGCAGCCATGCCTTCCGCCGCAAGGCAGCGGGCGCCGAACGCGTCGCCTGATTCACCACTGTTCGACCTCCACCTCCGGCGGCAGCAATGCCGCCGGTTTTCTTTGTGTGAGGGAACGGCGCGTTACGCCCTAGTCGGGGAGCGGAAGCCAGGAGCCCAGGGGGATCTCATACACCGGTCCGGGCGCAGGCGGATCGTTGGTGTCATCGTTGTGTCCCGGATCGCCGACATTGGCCGGCATGCCCGGGCGTCCATCGGGCTTTCTCGGGCCGCACCCCGCCACGGGCTTGACGCTCTTGCCGCCAGCGCCTGGCGTGCCGGGTGAGCCACCTCGTCCGCCGTCGCCGTCCTCGCCCGCCAGGTTGTCGATCTTGAAGTCGAGGGCAGCGCGAATGAAGTCCTGCGGGCCGACGATGTAGACGTCCCCGCCAGGCGCCGCCGGCCTCCCCGCGCCACCGTGGCCACCGGGGCCGGCGTTGCCACCATCCTGACCGGGGACGGGCTGCACGTCGCAGACGACGGAACTGCCACCATCCTCGAGGTGGTTGCGACCAGGCGTTCCATCGCGCCCCTTCTCGCCGTCACCGCCCCGTCCGCCATCGCCACCCCGGCCGCCATTGGCCCCCCTCGACACGATGTTGAGCGGTGGGCTGGACCCGCCCGGCGGGACGCCGTAGCCCACGCGGCCCGCCAGCAGGATGAGCGGAGGCTGTCTGCGGCCGGGCGCGCCGACGCCACCTTCCGCGCCCGCCTCGCCGTCCAGCGTCTCCACACGGTCGATTCCATGCCGGCCGTCCGGTCCAGCGGGGCCGTCTATTGCCGGCGATGTGGGCACCGTCACGAGGCTCGTCGCCGTGCCGTCGTGGAAATAGATCTCCCTGGCCACGATGGCGACGAACGGGCTGTCCGCCCGTCCGATCCTGAGCGAGCTCAGCCGGTAGAAGACCAGGTGCTCCACGTTCAAGATATCCGACGGCCAGACGGTATCGTCCCGCACGTCAAATCTTGTTCCGACACTCGCAGCGTTGATTGCGGCCCGGATATTTGCGTCGATGAACTCGATGGTTTTCTCAATCATTTGTATCCCCACTTGCAATCTAAGTATGTGCGGTCTCCCCGCCTCCGAAGGATACTGCCGACGTCGCGCTATTACATCTGTGTTGTTTGGCTCCGCGTATCTCGAAAAGCGCAGTTCGTCATCGCCGCGCAGGTAGGGACCCAGCTCTCACCACCCACCACCTCTCGTCCGTCATGGCCGGGCGAAGACCCGGGGATGACGATTGATGGGCCGAACGCCAGCGCGCACCATCGCGCCCCACCCCACCGGCTGTCATCCCCGCGAAGGCGGGGACCCAGCTCTCACCTTGCGCCAGCGGACGAATGGGTCCCAGCTTTCGCTGGATGACAGCGGGGGTGGGACGGCATTGTGGATAGAATGACAACCTGCGGATGCGTCGCACCCTGTGCAAAACCACCTCAGTTTGACTCGCGGAGTCCCCAGCATTCTCAGGCCTCACACCCCGATTTCGGCCCAACTTACGCACGGTCCCTGGCACCGGGCGTATACTCCTCCCCACTGCACCCTCATCGAGCGACTCGAGACGAACGGGCGGGGGCGCGGGGCCGGGTGGTGCGGGGGTCGCCTCGCACCCGGCGGGACAGAGCGGATCGTGCGGGCAGCTTCCTGCGCCCGGGGTCCGGCGCAGATGATGGTCATGATCGACCATCATCGCGGAGCGGGTAGGCGGATCGTCGCCCCATCCCTCCAGAGCGGCGCCGCGCCAGCACTCAAGGCAGCCACCTCTCCCCTCTGACCGTCCGAGCGCCCGGATCGCGAGGCGGGACCGAAGGTCCCTTACTTCGCCGGACTACCCGGCTGGACCCACGGTCCCGCCTCGCCGCTCCCTTGCCCACAGGGCGAAGGAGCACCCCCCAAACCCGGGAGCCGCACGGCCGCCCGGCGGGCGCGCTCGTCCGAAACCCTTTGCATTGCAAGGGATATAAAGATATCTTTATATGAATGGAGGCCGATTTGGCGGATGCGGCAACATTGGTGGGCGCGCTCAGGGCGGCGGGGGAAACGACCCGGCTGCGCCTGCTCGCACTCCTTGCCGAAGGCGAGCACACGGTCAAGGACCTGACCGAAATCCTCGGCCAGAGCCAGCCGCGCGTCTCCCGCCACCTCAAGCTCCTCGCCGATGCCGGGCTCGTCACCCGCAATGCCGAAGGTGCCTGGGCCTATTACCGTCTCGCCGACACCGATACCGCGGCCGATCTGGGGCGCTGGCTGGTGGCGCGGCTTGACGGCGACGATCCCGGCCGGCAGCGCGACCGCGTCCAGCTCGAAGCCATCCGCGCCGCGCAACAGGCGCAGGCCGCCGCCTATTTCGCCAAGGTCGCCGACCGCTGGGACGAACTGCGCCAGCTCCACGTGCCCGAGGAGGCCGTCGAGGCCGCCATTGTCGCGGCGCTCGAGGGCAGGGTGGTCGATCTGCTGATCGATCTGGGCACCGGCACCGGCCGCATGCTCGAGCTGCTCGCGGGGCACTATCGGCGCGGCATCGGCATCGATGCGAGCCGCGAGATGATCGCGGTGGCCCGGGCCAGGCTCACCGCCGCCAATATCGGCCATGCGCAGGTGCGCCTCGGCGACATCGCCGATCTCGACGGCACCGCCGGCCGCGCCGACCTCATCGTCATCCACCAGGTGCTGCACTATTTCAACGATCCCGGCCGCGCCATCGCGCAGGCCCGCCGCGCGCTCAAGCCGGGCGGCGAAATGCTGGTGGTCGACTTCGCGCCGCACGAGCTCGAATTCCTGCGCGCCGAGCACGCGCATCGCCGCCTCGGGCTCAGCGAGGCCCACATGCAGGGCTGGGCGCGCGGCGCCGGGCTGGACGTCAGGCAACTCACCACCTTCCCACCGACCACCGCCGGAGGCCTCACCGTGTGTCTCTGGCGCCTTCAAGACGAACAGGATTCCAGATGAACGTGCCGAGCGATCTCCGTGCCAGCCGCCAGTTCGGCGACAGCCGCCCACCGCACCAGGTGTCGTTCGAGTTCTTCCCGCCTAAGACGGATGCGATGGAGGAGCGCTTCTGGGACTCGGTCACCAAGCTGGCGCCGCTCAATCCGCGCTTCGTCTCGGTCACCTATGGTGCCGGTGGCACGACGCGCGAGCGCACGCTGCGCATGGTGAGCCAGATCCAGTCGCAGACCGGCGTGAACGCCGCGGCGCACCTCACCTGCGTGGGTGCCTCCAAAGCCGAGGTCGATGCTGTCGTCCGCGGCTACAAGGAGGCGGGCATCAGCCGCATTGTCGCGGTGCGCGGCGATCCGCCTGAAGGCGTGGGCAAGCCCTTCGTGCCGCATCCGGAGGGCTACAGATCGGCCGCCGAGCTGGTCGAGGGCATCCGCCGTATCGGCGACTTCGACATCTCGGTCTCGGCCTATCCGGAAAAGCATCCGCAGGCGCCGAGCTGGGACGTCGAGATCGACAATCTCAAGCGCAAGTTCGGCCTCGGCGCGACCCGCGCCATCACCCAGATGTTCTTCGAGAACGCCGACTATTTCCGCTTCGTCGAGCGGGCGCAGAAGGCCGGTATCACGCAGTCCATCGTGCCGGGCATCCAGCCGATCCATTCGTTCAAGCAGATTTCGGGTTTCGCCTCGCGCTGCGGCGCGTCGATCCCGCACTGGCTCGCCGAACGGTTCGACGGCCTCGACGACGATCCCGAGACGCATGCGCTGGTGGCCTCCGCCGTTGCTGCCGAGCAGGTCCTGGAACTCGTCGACGAGGGCATCACCGAGTTCCACTTCTATACGCTCAACCGCTCCAATCTCGTGCTGGCGCTGGCGCGGCTGCTGGGAGTGCGGCCGGATTGAGGCAACACCGTTCAGGTGAGGTTCATTGTGTCGCGCCCATCCTGAACGTTGGCTTCACAGTGTGGCCATGTTTTTCGCCTCCAAGGCGCCCTTGGCGCGGGGCGAATGAGTGAGCGGAACGCAGCACATGAGACTCAATTCGAAAGTGACCTGGGGCCTCGCATGGACGGGCCTCGCGGTGGTTCTGGCCGTCCCCTCGGCCGACTACATCACCGGCCGCCTCGGCGGCGGCGGTGACAAGGCTGCCGTTCTCACTTCCGACATCGACCCGGTCAAGGCGGCGACGACCACGACCGTCACCACGGTCAAGACCAAGAACGGCATCTCCATTGTGCCCGCCGGCAGCACGCCGCCGGCTGCCGATCCGGTCGAGAAGGCGTTGAACAGCGGCAAGAAGCTGCCCAACTACATTTCGGACGGCGACAAGCCGGCCGAGAAGCCGACGCAGGTCGCCTCGCTGCCCGAGCCCGTCGCCGCGCCGACACCGTTCCCTGCCTGGGCCCGTCCCAAGGTCACGGCTCCAGCGATTCCCGCCATCACCACCCCGACGCCGACCGTCACGGCCACGACCTCGCCCGAGCCGGTCGTCATCGTCGACGACAAGACGCTCACCGGGTCGATCGCCGTGCCCGACACGACCGGGCCGCTGCCGCCGGCGCCCATCGTCGATGATTCGGAGAACTGGGACACCGAGAGCCTCCGGCAGTATCTCGAACGCCGGGGCATTCTCGAGGGCGGCGACGAGCGCAGCAGCGCCACCGTCACGCAGCGCTCCAACACTTACGATCCCAACGGATTCTACCTCAACGAGGGCCCCAACAGCGACCGGACGACGCGCGAAACGCGCCGCCAGCGCCTGCAGCGGCTGTTCGAGGAGAGCGGCGACGATCCGGACAGCTTCACCCTGTTTTGACCTGCCCGAGCGGCCCGACTATGGTCCGCGCCGAAACGGAGCGGGGGCCATGCCGTCGGTTTGGCAGCGTCTTGCTGACATCGTTGGGTCTGTAAGCGACCGCACCGGCGTGGCGGGCTCGCTCGCCAATCTGCTCGACCCCGACAACTGGCTTCCGGGCGGCCGTGACGCGGCCTTTACGCTGGCCCTCATTGCGCTCTCGGCCAAGATGGCGGTCGCCGACGGCGTCGCCACGGCGTCCGAGAGCCGCGCCTTCAAGCGCACCGTCGAGATCCCGCCCGCGATCGAGCAGCAGGTCGACAGGGTGTTCGAGCTCGCCAAGCAGGACGTCGCCGGCTACGAGGCCTATGCCCGCAAGATCGGCCGCTTCTTCGCGCGCGAGCCCGACACTCTCGAGCACGTCCTCGACGGCCTGTTCTACATCGCCTCGGCGGACGGCATGGTGCATGAGGCCGAGCTCGACTATCTCAAATCGGTCAGCGACATCTTCGGCTTCGATGAGGCGCGGTTCGAGCAGATCGCCAGCCAGCACGTCTACCTCGACCAGGGCATCGATCCCTATGTCGTGCTCGGCCTCGCGCCGGGCGCTGATCGCGACGAGGTCAAGCGCGTCTATCGCCTGCTGGTGGCCGAGCACCACCCCGACCGGCTGATCGCCAAGGGCGTGCCGGAGGAGCTGATCGACGTCGCGACCGCGCGCATGCAGGCGATCAACCACGCCTACAGTCAGATCATCAAACTGCCGCCGCCCCGGCCGGCTGCGACTTGACGGGCGAGGAAATCGACCGCACATAGCGCCGGCCAGTCGGCCGGATGGCCGCGCGCAAGCGAGGAAAGTCCGGGCTCCATCGAAATACGGTGACGGCTAACAGCCGCCGGGGGCGACCCCAGGGAAAGTGCAACAGAGAGCAGACCGCCCGTCTTTGACGGGTAAGGGTGAAAGGGTGCGGTAAGAGCGCACCGCGGCTCCGGCAACGGCGCCGGCATTGCAAACCCCACCGGGAGCAAGACCAAATAGGGGTGACGTGGCGCAAGCCAGGCCGGTTTTCGAGGCCAGTCGCCCGGGTTGGTTGCTCAAGGTCCGTGGCAACACGGCTCTCAGAGGAATGGCCATCACGTCGGCGCAAGCCGGCCCTACAGAACCCGGCTTACAGGCCGACTGGCGCCTTCCTCCCGCTGCGTTTGCTTAATGGAATCTCAACCGGGCTCGGACAAAGTTACCGGATGATTGCGTACCGGCCCGTCTTGGGCCGGCTGGGAGTTGCTGCGGGGAATGGCCAAGCCGGACGCGAGCGAGCAGAGCGTGCCGCATGTGCCGGTGCTCATGGCCGAAGTGCTGGAGGCGCTCGCCCCGCTGCCGGGTAGTCACATCGTCGATGGCACCTTCGGCGCCGGTGGCTACTCGCGAGCGCTGCTCGAAGCCGGCGCGTCCGTTACTGCCATCGACCGCGACCCCAATGTGAAGCCCTTCGCCGACGCGCTGTCGGCGCGATTTCCGAGTCGCTTCAACTTCGTAGCCGGCGCCTTTGCCGAACTGGATCAATTGGTGAGCGCGCCTGTCGACGGCGTCGTGCTCGATATCGGCGTGTCCTCGATGCAGCTCGACGAGGCCGATCGCGGCTTTTCGTTCATGCGCGACGGCCCGCTGGACATGCGTATGGCTGGCGAGGGGGACACCGCCGCCGACCTCGTCAACGGTCTAGCGGAAGCGGACCTCGCCGACCTGCTGTTTGCCTATGGCGAGGAGCGCAAGTCGCGCCGCATCGCCCATTCGATCGTCGCCGCGCGTGCCGCCCATCCGATTGCCACGACGGCGGAGTTGGCTCGCCTGATCGAGAAGTCCATCGGCCGCAAGCCCGGCGACGCGCATCCGGCGACACGCAGCTTCCAGGCCCTGCGCATCGCCGTGAACGACGAGTTCGGACAATTGGTCGAAGGGCTGTTCGCCAGCGAGCGCCTTCTCGTAGAGGGCGGGCGGCTCGCCGTCGTGACCTTCCATTCGCTAGAGGACCGCATCGTCAAGCGCTTCCTCGACCCGGACAAGGGTGGCCCGGCACAGTCGCGTCACCTGCCGCAGGCTGTCGCGGAAGACCGGCGCTGGGTTGGCGTGGCCAAGGCCGTCAAGCCGAGCGCGTCGGAGGTGACCCGCAATCCCAGGGCACGGTCGGCGATCCTGCGCGCCGCGCATCGTTCCGTAGCAGCGGCACGGCCCGCCAACTTTGCCGGCCTCGGCGCGCCACGCTTCAAGGGGGCGGCATGATCCGCACGCTCAACATCATCCTGGTCATCACCAGCATCTGTGCGCTGGTGGGGGTCTACGCCCTCAAATATTCGGTCGAGGAAACGGCGAGCGAGAAGGCGGCAATCCAGCGCCTCATCGAGCGGCAGGAAGCCGACCTGTCTCTGCTCAAGGCGGACTGGGCCTTCCTCAACCAGCCGGCAAGCGTCGGTCCGATCGTCACGCGCCACGTCGCCGAGCTCAACCTGCAGACCCTGGCGCAGGAACAGTTCGGCCGCTTCGATACGCTGCCCATGCGCATGAAGGCTCCCGATTCCGGCGCGCTCGACTCGCTGTTCGAGGCTCTCGATTCCGGCGTCGATCCGATCCAGCAGCTCATCACGGAGGCCGAGTGATGGCGGCTATCACTGAAAGCGGCACGCCGATTGCCATCGACGGCTCGCGCAAGACCCGTCGCAGCCTCACCAAGGCGCGCATCCGCTGGGTCATCGCGGCGCTCATCGTGATCTTCGGCGCGGTGGCCGGTCGCCTCGTCCAGCTGGGCATGGTCGAGCAGGACAACACCATCGAAGGGCAGACGCGCGATCTCATCACCGCGTCGCGCCCCGCGATCCTCGATCGCAACGGCCTCGAGCTTGCCGTCGATATCCGCGTGCCGTCCCTGTTCGCAGAGCCGCGACGCATCATCGACGTCGAGGAGGCGGCGCAGGCCATCCATTCGGTGCTGCCCGACATCAATATTGACTGGCTCCGCCAACGCCTCACCGGCGACAAGGGCTTCGTTTGGATCAAGCGCGAGCTGACGCCCGCGATCCAGGAGCGCATCATGCAGCTCGGCATTCCCGGGCTCGACTTCGTCACCGAGAGCAAGCGCTTCTATCCGGGTGGCACAGAGTCCTCGCATATCCTCGGCGCGGTCAACATCGACAACCAGGGCATTGCCGGCATGGAAAAGGACATGGACGACGAGGGCGTCGCGCTCCTCCAGTCCATCGGCCTCGCTCGCGGCAACGAACTCGAGCCGGTGAACCTGTCGATCGACCTGCGCGTGCAGCATGTCATGCACAATGTGCTGGCCGATGCCCTCACCCGCTACAAGGCGATCGCCGCTGCCGGCGTGATGATGGATGTCCACACGGGCGAAATCCTCGGGCTGGTCTCGCTGCCCGACTTCGACCCTAACAATCCGGTGACGGCGCTCGAAAAGGATCGGTTCAACCGCATCACATCGGGCATCTACGAGCTGGGATCGACCTTCAAGACCGTGACGATGGCGGCCGCACTCGACAGCGGCAAGGTCCGCGTCACCGACAGCTTCGATGCGCGCTTCGGCGTCCGCTTCGGCCGCTTCACCATCGATGACTTCCACGGCAAGCACCGCGTGCTGACCGTGCCGGAAATCTACAAATACTCGTCAAACATCGGAACGATCAAAGTCATGCAGGCGCTGGGCAAGGATGAGTTCCGTGCCTTCCTGACCGAGCTGGGGTTCGACAAGCCAGCGCCCATCGAACTGCCCGAGCGCCGGCAGCCCAAGGTGCCCGAGAAGTTCTCCGAGATCGTCGCCGCCACCGCGAGCTTCGGGCACGGCCTGTCGATCTCGCCGCTGCACATGGTGCGGGCGATCTCGGCCTTCGTGAATGGCGGCGACCTGCCGGTGCCGACGCTCTATCGCACCACGCCCGAAGAGGCCGAGAAGCGCTACCAGCCGGTTGTCTCGGAGGAGACAAGCGAGCGCATTCGCTACCTGATGCGTCTCAATGCCCTCGAAGGTTCGGGGTCGCGCATGAACAAATTCGCCGCCGGCTACCGGGCCGGCGGCAAGACCGGTACCGCCGAAAAGGTCGTGAACGGCCGTTACGATTCGTCCAAGTCGCTGGCCGTGTTCGCGTCGGCTTTCCCGCTCGACAATCCGCGCTACGCGATGGTGATCCTGGTGGACGAGCCCCGCAACGAAAACGAGCAGTCCGGCCGCACGGCGGGTTGGAACGCTGGCGAGGCGACGGGCCGCATTGTACAGCGTGTCGCGCCGATGCTTGGCATCAGCCCCGAATTTGGCGACATCTTGGACCAGAAGCTTGTCCCTGCCGAACTCCGCTAGCGAGGATTCCCCGGTCGTGTCATTCGCACTCGCAGAGCTGCTGGAAGGCGCTGGGGCCGCACTGCCTCGCCTGAAGGTGGAAGGTGTGAACGCCGACAGCCGCGCCATCCGGCCCGGTGAAGTGTTCTTCGCCATTCCCGGCCTCAAGACGCATGGCGATGCCTTCGCGGCACAGGCCAGGGCGAATGGCGCCAAGGCGATGGTGAGCAATCGGCGCCCGAGCGCCGACCCCGGCATCCCCGTGATCGTGGTGGACGACGTCCGCGCTGCCTATGCACGCGCCGCGGCCACGCAATACGCGCCGCCGCCCGAGACCATTGTCGGCGTCACCGGGACCAACGGCAAATCCTCGATCGTGTCCTTCGTGCGCCAGATCTGGTCGGCGTGCGGCCTCAGTGCCGCCAGCGTTGGTACGGTCGGCATCGAGACCGCCAGCGGGCTTATCCCGGGCGAGTTGACGACGCCGGACGCGCTGTCGCTGCACCGCGACCTGGGAAACCTGCGCGCGCGAGGCATCGACCACGTCGCGATGGAAGCGTCGAGCCAGGGACTGGATCAGCGCCGGGTTGATGGTGTCCGGTTTAGCGCCGTCGCCTTCACCAATCTCAGTCGCGACCACCTCGACTACCATGCCGACATGGCCGAGTACCGTGATGCGAAGGTGCGGCTGTTCACGGATCTGATCGCCGAAGGCGGCGCGGCAGTCGTCAATGTCGACGATCCGGAACACGAGGCCTTCATGTTCGCGGCTCTGGCCAGCGGCGCAACGCTGATGACGGTGGGTCGCGAAGGCGCCTGGTTCGAGATCGAGTCCATCGTCAGAGAGGGATACGGGCAGCGGGTCAAGGGTCGCCTCGTGGGCGAGCCCGAGGAGTTTCACCTGCCGCTCACCGGCGCCTTCCAGGCGAGCAACGCTGTGGTCGCCCTCGGGCTCGCGATGGCGACCGGAGCTTCCAAGAAGGGGGCGATCGAGTCGCTTGGCAAGTTGAAGGGCGCGCGGGGCCGCCTTGAGCTCGTTGCCGAGCACAATGGCGCGGCGATCTTCGTCGACTACGCGCACAAGCCGGTGGCGCTCGAGACGGCTCTGACCGCGCTGCGCCCCTACGCGAGCAACCAGCTTCGGGTGGTGTTCGGCGCTGGTGGCGACCGCGACACGGGCAAGCGTCCCATGATGGGCGAGATCGCCGGCCGGCTGGCCGACAAGGCGATCGTGACCGACGATAATCCGCGGACCGAGAATGCCGCAAGCATTCGCGCCGAGATCGTTGCCGCCGTGCCCGGCGCGGACGAGATCGGCGATCGCCGCAAGGCGATCGAGCACGCCGTGAGGTCGCTCGAGCCGGGCGACGTGCTGCTCATTGCGGGCAAGGGTCATGAGGACTATCAGATCGTCGGCACCACCAAGCACCACTTCTCCGACCACGAAGTGGTCGCGGAGACGTTGAAGGACCTCTGATGCAGCCGCTCTGGACTGTCGCCGAAGCCGTCGCCGCAACCGGAGGACGGCCCGAGGGCCTATCCGACGGCCCGCTTTCGTCCGTCTCGATCGACTCGCGTGAAGTCCAGCCCGAGGCGCTCTTCGTCGCCATCAAGGGCGACAGCCTCGATGGTCACGACTTCGTCGCCGCGGCTCTTGCAGCGGGTGCGTCGGCGGCGCTGGTCTCGGAGGCCTGGTACGCGACGCATCGCGGCGAGAAGCTGATCGTCGTGCCCGATCCGCTCAAGGCGTTGGAGGCCCTGGGCCGCGCCGCCCGGGCGCGGAGCAAGGCGCTGATCGTGGCGGTGACCGGCAGTGCCGGCAAAACCACCACCAAGGAGGCCATCCGCACGGTGCTCGCCGGCGCCGGCCAGACGCATTACTCGATCAAGTCGTTCAACAACCATTGGGGCGTGCCGCTGATGCTGGCGCGCCTGCCGCGCGAGGCGCAGTTCGGCGTGTTCGAGATCGGCATGAACCACGCCGGGGAAATCACGCCGTTGGTCAAGCTCGTGCGGCCGCACATCGCAGTCGTCACGACCGTCGCCGCGGCCCACCTCGAATTCTTCCCCTCGATCTCGGATATCGCGAGAGCTAAGGCCGAAATCTTTGAGGGGCTGGAAGACGGCGGCGCGGTGATCCTCAACGCCGACCACGAGTATCTCCACATCCTGTTCGCGCGTGCTCGCGAACTGGGGATCGGGCGCGTCATCACCTATGGTTACGACGATGAAGCGGACTATCGGATCGCGACACCCGAAGTGGCCGGCGCGCGTACCTTTGCGCGGGTCACGCAGGGCGGCGAGCCGTTCGACCTCAACCTCCAGGTCCGCGGTCGCCACATGATCGCCAACGCGACCGCGGCGCTGATCGTCTCGCAGGTGGCGGGGATGGACCGGTACGCCGCGCTGCGCGAACTGGCCGAGTTCGGCGCGGCCGAGGGCAGGGGACAGACGACGCGCGTGGGTCCCTATGACAAGCCGCTGCTGCTGGTCGATGAGAGCTACAACGCCAATGTCGCTTCGATGAACGCGGCAATGGAAGTGTTCGCGATGGTTGCCCCGCCGGGGGGCAAGAAAGTACTGGTGCTGGGCGACATGCTGGAGCTTGGCGAGCAGGGAGCGGAGCTCCACCGCTCCCTCAAGAAGGCGGTGCTTGCCACTGGCGCAACACAGGTTTTTCTCGTCGGCAAAGCTATCGAGCCGTTGGCCGACGATCTTGAAGGCAGCCTTGTGGCGGGCCGCGCCAGGCGCATCGAAGACCTGATGGAACCCATCTTGTCGAGCCTTGCGTTCGGCGATGCTGTTATGATCAAAGGGTCGAAAGGCGTGCGCCTTGCGTCGCTGGTCGCCCAGATCAAGCAGCGCTTTTCGGCAACCGCCTAAAGGGACGGAGACGCGTCGCGTATGCTCTATTTCCTCGGCCAGTTGGGCGAGAGCCTCTCGGCGTTCAACGTCTTCCGCTACATCACATTCCGAACAGCCGGCGCGGTCGTGACCGCGCTGTTCTTCGTCTTCCTGTTCGGGCCAGGCATGATCGCAGCGCTCCGCGTCCGCCAGGGTCGCGGGCAGCCGATCCGCGAGGACGGTCCGCAGAGGCATCTGCTGACCAAAAAGGGCACGCCCACGATGGGTGGGCTGATGATCCTCGCGGGTGCGGTGATTTCGATCCTGCTGTGGTCCAACCTCAGCAACGTCTATGTCTGGGCCGTGCTGTTCGTGACCATCGGCTTCGGCGCTATCGGGCTCTACGACGACTACCTCAAGGTCACCAAGATGTCGCACAAGGGCTTCAGCGGCTGGCAGCGGCTGCTGATCGAAGCCCTGATCGCCCTCATTGCCGGCTATGTCATCGCCTCGGTCACCGACCCGGCGATCGCCAACCAGTTGATGTTCCCCTTCATCAAGGGGTCGGGCGTTCCGCTGTCCTATGCCTTCTACCTGTTCGCGGCCTTCATCATTGTGGGCGCGGGCAACTCGGTGAACTTTACCGACGGCCTCGACGGGCTCGCCATCGTGCCGGTGATGGTCGCGGCAGCCTGCTTCGGGCTGATCGCCTACCTCGTGGGCAACGCCAACTTCGCCGAGTATCTGTTCATCAACAACGTGCCCGGAACCGCCGAGCTCTCGGTCGTCTGCGGGGCGCTGATCGGGGCGGGGCTCGGGTTCCTGTGGTTCAACGCCCCACCGGCGCAGATCTTCATGGGCGACACCGGCTCGCTCGCCCTCGGCGGCGCGCTCGGCACAATCGCTGTTGCGACCAAGCACGAGCTGGTGCTGGCGATCATCGGCGGGCTGTTTGTCCTCGAGACGGTGTCGGTGATCGTCCAGGTACTGTCGTTCAAGCTGACCGGCAAGCGCGTGTTCAAGATGGCCCCCATCCACCACCATTTCGAGATGATGGGATGGACGGAGAGCCAGGTCGTGATCCGGTTCTGGATCATTTCCTTCGTGCTCGCCCTGATCGGGCTCAGCTCGCTCAAGCTGCGCTGACTCGCAAATCGCAACTTTGCTCACTCCTTGCTAACCAAGCGGGCGCTACGATGCGTCCGAGTATGCGTTAGGGAGCCGCCGGGCCGGGCGGCGACAGAGTGATGTTCGCACGGGATCGGAAGACTCCCATCGCCGAATGGTGGTGGACGATCGACAAGCAATTGCTGTCGGCGCTGCTGCTGTTGATGGCGGTGGGCATGCTGCTCAGCTTCGCTGCCAGCCCGCCGGTCGCCGAACGCCTGGGCCTCAGCCCCTGGCACTTCATCATCCGTCACGCGGTGTTCGACCTGCTGGCGATCCCGGTGCTGATCGGCACGTCGTTCCTGACGCACCGCCAGGCACGGATCGTCGCGCTGATCGTGCTGTTCGGCAGCATCGTGCTGCTCTGGCTCACGCTGCGGCTGGGCGTCGAGGTCAAGGGCGCGCGCCGCTGGATTTCGTTTGCCGGCAATACGGTGCAGCCGAGCGAGTTCGTGAAGCCGGCCTTCGCCATCATCGGCGGCTGGCTGTTCTCGGAGGCCATGCAGGGCAGGGGCGTGTTCGCCCGCAGTATGGGCACGCTCCTGATGATCGTGATCGTTGGAGGACTGCTGCTGCAGCCCGATATCGGCCAGACCGCGCTGGTGCTCGCCACCTGGGCAGCGCTGCTGTTCCTTTCAGGCATCTCGTGGTTCTTGATCTTCGGACTCGCTGGCGCGGGCGTCGGTCTGCTGTTCGGCGCCTATTACATGTTCCCGCACTTTGCGAAGCGCATCGACACGTTCCTCAACCCGGAGGGCGGCGGCAACACCTATCAGGTAGACAAGGCGCTCAACTCGCTGCTCGAGGGCGGCTGGTTCGGGCGCGGACCGGGCGAGTCGCTCGCCAAGAAGGTCATCCCCGACGCCCACGCCGACTACGTCTTCTCCGCCGCCGCGGGCGAGTTCGGCATCCTGTTCTGCCTCTGCCTCGTGGCGCTGATCAGCTTCATCGTGCTGCGCGCCCTCGCAGCGGCGCAGCAGCAGCAGTCGCTCTTCGCGCGGCTTGCCGTATCGACCATTGCCATCCAGTTCGGACTGCAATGCGCCATCAACCTCGCAGTGAACCTGAACCTCATTCCACCCAAGGGTATGACACTTCCTTTCGTCAGTTATGGTGGCACGTCGACCATCGCCATCGCGTTCGGCATGGGGCTCATGCTGGCGCTCACGCGGACGCGTCCGGAAGAACGCATGGCCACCGGCATTCCGGCCTACCGCGGCAGCGGCGCGATCGTCCCTGCCGAATGAGTGTGTTCGCGCTGATGGCGGGCGGTACGGGAGGCCACCTCTTCCCGGCGATGGCGCTGGCGCAGGAACTGCGCCGGCGCGGCCACGAAATCCACCTGATGACGGACCATCGCGTCGCCGCCTATGGCGACCAGTTTCCGGCGCAGGAAACCCACATCATCCCGTCGGCGACGCCCTCGGTGCGCAATCCGCTCAAGGTGGCAGGTGCTGCCTTCACCATTGTCGGCGGCATCGCCGCGGCGCGGCGCAGGTTGCGCCGAATTGGGCCGCAGGCGGTTGTCGGCTTTGGCGGCTACCCGATCTTCCCGCCGTTTCTCGCCGCGCGGATGCTCGGCATCCCCGGTATCCTGCACGAGCAGAATGCGGTGATGGGACGCGCCAACCGCGCGCTCGCCGGTCGTGCGAGCCGGATCGCGCTGAGCTTTGCCAGGACCACCCATGCCGAGCAGTTCGCCGGCAAGTCGACGGTCACGGGCAACCCGGTCCGCGACAGGGTCCGTGCCGTGGCCGACACGGCTTATCCGCCCCTCGATGACGCGTCGCCGATCCGCCTTGTCGTCTTCGGCGGCAGCCAGGGCGCACGCGTCTTCTCGGAGTTCATTCCGCCGGCGATCGCGGAACTGCCCGAGCCGATCCGGCAGCGGCTCCGTCTCGTGCAGCAATGCCGGCCCGAGGACATGGAGCGCGTCGCCGAGGCGTATCGACAGGCGCATGTGAACGTCGAGCTGCAGCCATTCTTCACCGATCTGCCCGAGCGCATGGCGACCGCCCATCTGGTGATCGGCCGTTCCGGCGCCTCGACGATCGCCGAACTGACCGTGCTGGGCCGGCCGGCCATCCTGATCCCGCTCCCGGGCGCCTTGGACGCGGACCAGAAGAACAATGCGCTGGTGGTCGAGGCCGCCGGCGGTGGCTGGATTGCGGAGCAGGCCACCATTTCGCCACCTTCGCTCGCCAATCGCTTGGCCTCACTTTTCGGTGATCCGGCGACTCTCCAGGCAGCGGCGGCAGCGGCCAAGTCTCTGGGACAACCATTCGCAGTCGAAAAGCTCGCGGACCTCGTCGAGGACGCGGGCAGAGGGAAGACCATATGAAGATGCCGCGCAACATCGGCCCCGTGCATTTCGTCGGCATCGGGGGCATCGGCATGAGCGGCATCGCCGAGATCCTCCACGACCAGGGCTATAAGGTCCGCGGCTCGGACAGTGCCGAGAACCCCAATGTGCAGCGCCTGCGCAGCATGGGGATAGAGGTCGAGATCGGCCAGCGCGCCGAGAACCTCAAGGACGCGGCCGTTGTGGTGATCTCCTCGGCCATAAAAAGGGGCAATCCGGAACTGGCTGCGGCGCGTGCGCGCGGCCTCCCGGTCGTGCGTCGGGCAGAGATGCTCGCCGAGATCATGCGCTTCAAGAACGCCATTGCAATCGGCGGGACGCACGGCAAGACCACGACGACGACGCTTGTTGCGACCCTGCTCGATGCCGGCGGCGTCGACCCCACCGTAATTAATGGCGGCATCATCAACGCCTATGGCACAAATGCGCGTCTTGGCGGCGGCGACTGGATGGTGGTCGAAGCGGACGAGAGCGACGGAACGTTCGTGAAGCTGCCCGCCGATGTTGCTGTCGTCACTAACGTCGATCCCGAGCATCTCGATCACTACCACGACTTCGACCACGTCAAGCAGGCGTTCCTCAACTTCGTCGAGAATGTGCCGTTCTACGGCTTTGCTGTGATGTGCCTCGACCACCCCGTGGTTCAATCGATGGTTGGCGAAATCCGGGACCGCCGCGTCATCACCTACGGTCGCAACCCGCAGGCCGACGTCCGTCTCGTCGATCTTGAGATCAAGGACGGGCAGAGCCATTTCGCCGTCGAGATTCGCGACCGTATCCGCATGACGCATCTGCGGATCGAGGGGCTGACGCTGCCGATGCCGGGCGAGCACAACGCACTCAACGCAACTGCCGCTATCGCCGTCGCCGACCAGCTCAAGGTGCCGGCCGAGGCGATCCGCAAGGGGCTGCTTGGCTTCTCCGGCGTCAAGCGTCGCTTCACACGCACGGGCGTTGTCGGCGGCATCACCGTCATCGACGATTACGGCCACCATCCCGTCGAGATATCGGCGGTGCTGCGCGCCGCCCGCCAGTCGACGCGCCGCGATGTCATCGCCGTGGTGCAGCCGCATCGCTACTCGCGTCTCCACGACCTGTTCGACCAGTTCGCGACCTGCTTAAACGACGCGGACACGGTCATCGTCGCGCCCGTCTACGCCGCCGGTGAACAACCGATCGAGGGCGTCACGCATGAGGAGCTCGTTGCGCGGATCCGGGCGCGCGGGCACCGCGACGCCCGCGTCATCGACCGTCCGGAGGCGCTGGCACCACTGATCGCGAGCCGCGCGGAGGAGGGCGACTATGTCGTCTGCCTTGGTGCCGGCAACATCACCCAATGGGCCGCTGTGCTGCCGGCTGAGATCGGCGCGATCATTGGCAAGGAGCCGGAGCTGCCATGACGACCTGGCCTGATCTGCTCCCGAGCCTCCAGCCATGGGTCAGTGAGGTTCGTGGGCAACTCATCCCGAACCAGTCGCTGGCCGAGATGACGACGCTGCGCGTCGGCGGTCCTGCGCAATTGTTCTTCCGTCCGGTTGACGAAGCCGACCTCGCCTTCTTCCTCAAGAACCTGCCGGCTGAGATCAAGGTCACGGTGGTCGGTCTCGGCTCCAACCTCCTGATCCGCGATGGCGGGCTCGATGGCGTTGTCATCCGGCTCCCGGCGAAGGGTTTCGGCGAGATCGAGATCCTCGATGGTCACCGCGTCCGGGTCGGCACGGCGGTGCCCGACGTCAAGGTCGCGACCGCGGCGGCCGAAGCGGGCATCGATGGACTCTGGTTCTATCGTGGTATTCCCGGTGGTATCGGTGGCGCGCTCTACATGAACGCCGGGTGCTACAAGACCGAGACCATGGACCGCATGGTCGAGCTGCGTGCCATCACGCGGCAGGGCGAGACGGTCACGCTGACCAATGCCGACATGGGCTACCGCTATCGCAAGTCCAACGGCCCACGCGGCGCGGTCTTCGTGTCGGCGACCTATCAGGGTTTCCCCGGCGATCCGGCGACGATCCTCGAGGAGATGCGCACCGTCACTGAGCGACGCGAAGGCACGCAACCGACGCGGGCCAAGACAGCGGGTTCGACCTTCAAGAATCCCGAGGGTCACTCGAGCTGGAGGCTCATCGACGAGGCAGGCGGTCGTGGCTACACGTTCGGCCGCGCCCAGATGTCGGAGATGCACTCCAACTTCCTCATCAACATGGGGGAGGCGGACGCGTTCGAGGTCGAGACTGTCGGCGAGACGATCCGGCAGAAGGTACGCGACAAGCACGGTATCGAGCTGCGCTGGGAGGTGCGTCGTATCGGCCACTTCGTTCCCGGACGCGAAGTGCGCGAATTCATGGACGGCGAACCGTTCACAGGGCAGGTCTAATGAGCAAGCATGTTGCGGTCCTCAAGGGCGGTGTGTCGAATGAGCGGTCGGTGTCGCTCAGCTCCGGAGAGCAGTGCGCCGGCGCGCTGCGCCGCGCCGGTTTCCAGGTGACCGAGGTCGATGTGGGCTTCGATATTGCCGAGCGTCTCCGCGAGCTGAAGCCCGACGTCGTCTTCAATGCGCTGCATGGCAAGTATGGCGAGGATGGCACGATCCAGGGCGTGCTCGAATTCCTGCGCATCCCCTATACGCATTCGGGCGTGCTGGCCTCGGCACTGGCGATGGACAAGCACCAGACCAAGATCATGTTCAAGGCGCTCGGCATTCCGGTCACCGACCATGTGATCGTCAATCGCAGCGAGGTCGCGCGCCAGCACGTGATGGCGCCGCCCTATGTGGTCAAGCCGATCTCGGACGGATCGAGCGTCGGGGTGTTCATCGTCAAGGCCGAACAGAGCCACCCGCCGCAGGAAATTCTGCGCGAGGACTGGAACGCCGGCGAGATGGTGATGGTCGAGCGCTACGTGCCCGGCCGCGACCTGACCTGCGCCGTGATGGGCGACGTGGCGCTGGGGGTCACCGAGATCATCACCGATCTGAGCTTCTACAATTTCGAGGCGAAGTACGCCAAAGGCGGCTCCAGCCACATCCTTCCGGCGCAGATTCAACCGAAAATTTACGACAAAGTGCAGAAGATAGCGCTCAAGGCGCATGCTGCGCTTGGGTGCCGGGGCGTCTCGCGGACTGACTTCCGCTACAACGATCGGGCAGGTGAGGACGGCGAACTCGTCTGCCTCGAGATCAACACCCAGCCAGGTATGACCGAAACTTCTTTGGCTCCCGAGCAGGCCCGCCATGCGGGCCACAGCTTCGAAGAGCTGGTCACCTGGATGGTGGAGGACGCGAGTTGCAACAGGTAGGCGCCAAGGGCTTCGCCAATGCCCAGCTTGTCGACCCGCGCCAACTCCCGGTTCCCATCGCCGATCTCTCGCGCCGCGCGCGCATCAATTTCAGCTACGCCTGGATCCTGCATCGCAAGCTGATGCTGCGGCTAGCAGCCGCCGGCATCGTCGCGGTTGCGATCGTTGGCGCCTATGAAGCGCGCGAGGCCGTCGTTGCCGGCGCGACGAACCTCTATGGCATCGCGCAGGGTGAGTTCGCCCGTGCCGGCTTCGGCATCGACAAGATCAACATCAGCGGCCAGTCGCTGACCAGTGAGAGCACGATCCTTACGGCGCTGGGCCTCCAGGCGGCCACTTCGACCGTGTCGTTCGATGCCGATGCGGCGCTGGCGCGGATCGAGGCGATCCCGTCGGTCAAGTCGGCTGCCATCCGCAAGAAGTATCCGGGCGAGCTCATCGTCACCATCGAGGAGAAGGTGCCGATGGCGCGCTGGCGCATCGGCGATGCGACCTATCTCGTCGATGAGTTTGGCAACGCGGTTGCGCGCGACGACGGCAGCTTCCGCGAACTGCCGCTGGTCGTCGGCGAGGGTGCGGCGGACGATGCCATCGCCATGGTCCGCACGCTCGACCGTTATCCGCAGATCACGCGCGACCTCGCGGCGCTGAGCCGCATCGGCGACCGCCGATGGGACCTGATCTTCTACAGCGGCCTGCGCGTGCAATTGCCCGAGAACGGCGTGGCGCAGGCGCTGCGGCAGCTCGACATGTACCAGGCGACCGACCAGCTTCTCGACCGCGACGTTGCCGTCGTCGACATGCGCGTGCCGGGAATGGTCTCGCTCAAGCTCGGCGACGTTGCGATCAAGGCACGGGCCGACGCGGCCAAGGCGGCCAAGAAGAAGGGCGCGGCGACGCATGTCGTCGATGCCGATTACGAGACACCTGCCGAAAAGGCCGCGGAGGCCAAGCCACAATGATCACCGACTCGATGACCGCGCGCCTTAAGCCCGTGCAGCCAGGGCGCCCATCGCTCATCTCCGTCCTCGATATCGGGTCGACCAAGATCTGCTGCGTCATCGCGCGACTGACGCCGCGTCCCGAGGGCAAGGCGCTAAAGGGGCGTACGCATGTCGCCGAGGTGATCGGCTTCGGCTATGGCGCGTCCGTGGGCATCAAGAGCGGCGTGATCACCGATCTCGATCAGGCCGAGCAGGCCATCCGCACCGTCGTGGGCATGGCCGAGCGTGCGGCCGGGATTACCGTTGAATCGGTCGTGGTCAATGTCACAGCCGGCAGGCTTGGCTCCGAGACGTTCTCGGCGACGGTCGACCTGGGCGGACAAGAAGTCGAGAAGTCGGACATCCAGCGGGTGCTGCGTTCGGTCAATTCGCGCAGCGTGCGGGCCGAACGCTCGATCATCCATGCGCTGCCCATTGGCTACGCCATCGACGGCCAGAAGGGCGTCAAGGATCCACGCGGGCTGGTCGGCGAGAAGCTGTCGGTCGACGTGGCCGTGATGAGCGCCGAGACGCTTGCCATGCGCAACATCGAGCTCGTTCTCAACCGCTGCCATCTGCAGGTCGAGGCGCTCGTTGCCACGCCCTATGCATCGGGCCTGGCTGCGCTTGTCGACGACGAGTCCCATCTGGGCGTCGCCTGCATCGACTTCGGCGGAGCGACCACCACCGTTGCGGTTTTCGCCGATGGCCACCCGGTCTATTGCGACGCACTGGCCATTGGTGGTCACCACCTAACACTCGACATCGCAAGGCAGCTCTCGGTCTCCATTGCCGATGCCGAGCGGCTCAAGACCGTCTATGGCAGTGTGCTGCCGGGGCAGGCCGACGAGCGCGAGATGATCTCGATCGTGCCCGTGGGGGCAGGGGCCGACGAAGCGCCAGGCATGATCCCGCGCTCGCACCTCACGCGCATTCTGCGGCCGCGCGTCGAGGAGATTCTCGTAGCCATCCGCGACCGCATGCAGGCGACCGGCATGATGGACGTCTGCGGGCGCCGTTTCGTGCTTACCGGCGGCGGCTCCGAGCTGACGGGCCTGCCGGAGGTCGCCCGGCGCGTCCTGGCGCGCAATGTGCGCAACGGACGGCCCATGGGAATCGCGGGGCTGCCGGAGATGGCACGCGGCGCAGCGTTCGCAACGATTGCCGGCATGCTGATTTACCCGCAGGTCTGCGCGCAGGAATTCGCCGAGCCGCGCGGGGTCGCCAAGCTCACCGGGACCGACGGGTATTTTGCCCGCGTCGGAAGCTGGCTTCGGGCCAGCTTCTAAAGTTCCACTTTAAGGTAAATCGCTGGTTACTGTGCCCTGTGGCACCGTCGCAATTTGCATCGGCCGTTAACGGATTGGTTCGAATTGTTAGGACGCGGTTAACGAATTGGCGACTACGCTGGCCCTCATACCGCCATTCCATGGGGCCACCATGACCATCAATCTCACCATTCCCGACATTCAGGAATTGAAGCCCCGGATTACCGTTTTCGGTGTCGGCGGCGCCGGCGGCAACGCCGTCAACAACATGATTGCCTCGGGTCTGGACGGCGTGGACTTCGTCTGCGCCAACACCGACGCTCAGGCGCTCGCACTGAGCAAATCTCCCCGCATCATCCAGCTCGGCGTCTCCGTCACCGAAGGGCTTGGCGCTGGATCGCACCCCGAAGTGGGCCGCGCCGCGGCGGAGGAGAGCTTCGACGAGCTTAACGATCACCTCTCGGGCTCGCACATGGTGTTCATCACCGCGGGCATGGGCGGCGGTACCGGCACCGGTGCGGCGCCGGTCATCGCGCGGGCGGCGCGGGAGCAGGGCATCCTCACCGTCGGTGTGGTGACCAAGCCCTTCAGCTTCGAGGGCAACCGCCGCATGCGGCTCGCCGAGGACGGCATCGACGAACTGCACCGGCATGTCGACACGCTGATCGTCATCCCGAACCAGAATCTCTTCCGTGTCGCCAACGAGAAGACCACCTTCGCCGATGCCTTCAAGATGGCGGACCAGGTGCTCTACTCCGGCGTCGCCTGCATCACCGACCTGATGGTCAAGGAAGGCCTGATCAACCTCGACTTCGCCGACGTGCGCGCCGTGATGCGCGGCATGGGCAAGGCGATGATGGGCACCGGCGAAGCCTCGGGCGAGGATCGTGCCCGCCACGCCGCGGAAGCCGCAATCGCCAACCCGCTGCTCGACGACGTGTCGATGCAGGGCGCCCGCGGTCTGCTCATCTCGATCACCGGCGGTCCGGACCTGACCCTCTATGAAGTCGACGAAGCGGCCAGCCGCATCCGCGAGGAAGTGGACCAGGACGCCAACATCATCCTCGGCGCGACCTACGATCCGGAAATGACCGGGACGATTCGCGTTGCGGTCGTCGCCACTGGCACGGACGCCACGATGGTACAGGCGCTCGAGCCGATGAAGTCGAACGCCAACCGGGCCCCGCTGGCCGTGAAGCCGCGCCAGTTTGCGCCGGAACCGGCGCCGCAGCCGGTCGTCCAGACGCAGCAGTTCGAGGCGGATGTCCGCCAGGCCGTCGCCCAGGCGATCACCGAGCCCGAGCCGACCTACGCGACCTATCAGGCCGACGACGGCGTGACGGTTGAGCCCTACATCCCGAGCTCGGGCCTCGACCATATCGAGGAGACCGCCTACGCCCCCGAGCCGCCGGTGCCCAGCGTCTATGTGCCGTCGCGGGCCGAGCGCCCCGAGGGGCAGCAGCGGATGCCGCGAACCGAGGAGCTTCCGGCTGTTGCACGGAAGTCACTCCAGCCGGAAGAACGACACGAGAGCGAGCCGCGGAACGCCCGCGCCCTGTTCAAGCGCCTGGCTTCCAATGTCGGTCTCGGGCTTCGTCCACAGCAGGCTGCACCGGTCGACGAGCCGCATGTCTCCGCTGCCCAGGACGCCGCGGCGCGCAGTGCGATCGAGGCCGGACACCCCCGGAATCTGGGCGTCTCGGGCGCTCATGAGGGGGCGGCGGGCAAGCTCGATCCGCATGGTCGGCAGCTTCCGCACAAGGAGCACATCGAGATTCCGTCCTTCCTTCGCAAGCACGGTTAAGCTAGGGATCAACCCAAGCAATGCAGAACCCGGCGCGCTTCCGCGCCGGTTTCTTTTTGGTTAAGAGTCGCTCGGTAAGGGTCGGAGTAGATATTTTATGCAGAACCTGTCGGCGCGCCAGCGCACCGTAGGCGGTGTGCTTGAGTTCAGCGGATTCGGTGTTCACTCCGCCCTCCCGGTCACCCTGACCATTGAGCCCGCTCCCGTCGACAGCGGGTATCGCATCCAGCGCAAGCTCGAGAACGGCACGATCGTCGGGCCAGTCGCAGTGCATTTCGCGCGCGTCACGCGGACGACCCTGTGCACGACGATCGACCTGGGCGACAGCGTCTCCGTCGCCACCGTCGAGCACGTCATCTCCGCCCTCAGCGGGCTTGGCGTCGACAATGCGCTCATTACCGTCAATGGGCCCGAATGCCCGATCATCGACGGCAGCGCCGCGCCGTTCGTCGAAGGCATCCTCAAGGTCGGCCTCGAAATCCAGGGCAAGTCGCGCCGCTACATCAAGGTCATGCGGCAGGTGCTTGTCCGCAACAATGATGCTTCGGCAGCGCTCGAACCCTACAACGGCCGCCTGCTCGATCTTGAAATCGACTTCGACAGCAAGGTCATCGGCCGCCAGCGGATGATCTTCGACTGGACGCCCCGCAAATACGTCGCCGATGTGTCGCGCGCCCGCACCTTCGGCTTTGTGCGCGATGCCAAGATTCTCCGGCAGGCAGGCTATGCGCTGGGCTCGTCGCTCGACAATTCGATCACCGTCCACGAGGATCGCATCCTCAATCCGGGTGGCCTGCGCTACGACGACGAGTTCGTGCGCCACAAGCTGCTTGACGCCATCGGCGACCTCGCTCTGTGCGGCCTGCCGATCTATGGACGCTTCCGCTCGTACAAGGGCGGCCACGGTCTCAATGCGCTCGTGCTGCAGGGCCTGTTCGCCAGCTCGGCCAACTACGAGATCGTCTATGCCGAGGATTTGCCGCTGGGCTACGACGCGCTGAGCGACATGCCTGATGGCGTCGAGGTGCGGCCCTACCTGCGCTCGGTGGGCTGACAGCCACAGTTTTGATTGAATTGGTGTTTAGGCCGCTCGCCGGTGCTAACATGCTGCAACCACTAGGGCGGGGCGTTTCGTGACAGACACTGGATTCAGGGCCACAGCCGGAAACTTCGTGCGCCTGGCGACGGTGTTGCTGCTTGTCGCGACGGTTTCGGCCTGCTCGATGTTCGGGCCGTCCAAGATCAAGGACGAAGAGATCATCCCGGCTGAGACGCTATACCAGACCGTGCTGTCCGACATGGACAAGCAGCGTTACAACACTGCCATCGAGAACCTCAAGAAGCTCGAACGCCAGCATCCCTACTCGGAGTACAACGAGAAGGCGAAGCTGATGGAGGTCTATGCGAACTATCGCATCGGCAAGTTCGATGAAGCGATCCTGGCGGCCGACCGCTACATGGCGCTGTTCCCGTCGTCCGAGGAGATGCCCTACGTGCTCTTCCTCAAGGGCACGTCCTACTTCGCGCAGATCACCGACATCACCCGCGACCAGCAGCTCTCGCAGGACGCGATCGCGACCTACACGCTGCTGATCGCCAACTATCCCAAGAGCGACTACGCGAAGGACGCTCGCGACAAGATGGTGATCGCCGTCGACCAGCTCGCCGGCAAGGAAATGTCGGTGGGTCGCTACTATGCCGGCAACGGCCAGTACGCGGCGGCCATCAACCGCTTCCGCGTCGTCGTCGACAAGTACCAGACCTCGACGCACATCGAGGAAGCGCTGTTCCGCCTGACCGAGTCGAATCTCGCGCTCGGCCTCACCAACGAGGCGCAGACGGCGGCGGCGGTGCTCGGCCACAACTACCCGTCGAGCTCGTGGTACAAGGACGCCTTGGGGCTGCTGCAGAAGGTCGGCCTGCAGCCCAAGGTCAACAGCGCCAGCCCGCTCGCGGCGTCGCTGCAGGGCTAGTCACAAGGCTCATTCGTTGCTAATTTGTTCTCGATCCGCATGTCGCCGGATTGAGATCATTCAAGCCATGCGGATCCTCCCGTGCTGAGCGCACTGTCCGTCCGGAATATCGTGCTGATCGACCAGCTCGACGTGGGTCTCGACAAGGGGCTGACGGCGCTCACCGGCGAGACCGGCGCAGGCAAGTCGATTCTCCTCGATGCCCTCGGTCTTGCGCTTGGCGGACGCGGCGACGCGTCGCTGGTTCGGCAGGGGCAGGACAGCGGGCAGGTGGTGGCCGTACTGGCGCTGCCGATCGACCACCCCGCCCGCGTGCTGCTGCGCGAAAGCGAAGTTGCCGACGATGCCGAGCTCATCCTCCGCCGCGTGCAGTATGCGGATGGCCGTACCCGCGCCTTCATCAACGATCAGCCGGTCGGCGCCGGCCTGATGCAGGGCGTCGGTGCGACGCTGGTGGAGATCCACGGGCAGCACGACGATCGCGCATTGGTGGACGCCAACACGCACCGCGCTCTGCTGGACGCGTTCGGTGGGCTTGCCGACCAGGTCGCCGAGGTTCGCGATACGCACAAGGGGCTGGTTGAGGCCGACGCCGCGGTGGCGGCGCAGCGCGCGGTGATCGCCGAGGCCGAAGCGCGCGAGGACTATGCGCGGCACGTTGTCGATGAACTTTCCGAGCTGGCACCGGAGGCCGGCGAGGAAGTCGAGCTCGCCGAGCGGCGCCAGACGCTGATGCAGCTCGAGAAGTCCGCCGACGAGGTACGCGACGCCGACGAGATCCTAAGCGGGCCGAACGCCCCGAGCCCGGCGCTCTCCGGCCTCATGCGTCGGTTGATGCGGAAGGCGGACAATGGCGGGAGCATCTTCCAGCCGCTGATCGACGCGCTCGACAACGCTCTCAATGCGCTCGACCAGACGTCGGAGGCGATCGAGCAGATCAAGCGTGCCATGGCTTTCGACCCGGCCGAACTCGAGCGCGTCGAGGGGCGGCTGTTCGCACTGCGTGCGGCGGCCCGCAAGCACCATGTGAGCGCGGACGATCTGACCGAGGTCCTCGCCAAATACCGGGCCGAGATCGCCGCGCTGCAGAGCGGCGAGGCAACGCTGGCCAAGCTCGAGGCCGATGCGGCGGTGGCCGCCGAGGCCTATCGCAAAGCGGCACGCAGACTGAGCGCAGGACGTGGCAAGGCGGCCAGGGCGCTGAGCAAGGCCGTGGAAGCGGAGTTGCCCGACCTCAAGCTCGGTGCGGCCAAATTTATCGTCGACCAGCAGGTGGACGAGGCGCGCGTCGCCGCAAGCGGCCTCGACCTCGTGGCGTTCCAGGTGCAGACAAATCCGGGAACACTGCCCGGGCCGCTGATGAAGGTGGCGTCGGGCGGCGAACTCAGCCGCTTCCTGCTGGCGCTCAAGGTGGTGCTTGCCGATCGCGGTTCGGCGCCGGTGCTGATCTTTGACGAAATCGACACCGGTGTGGGCGGCGCGGTGGCCGACGCCATCGGGCGGCGACTGAAGCGGCTGTCCGAGAAGGTGCAGGTGCTCACCGTGACCCACGCGCCGCAGGTCGCCGCGCGCGCCGATACGCATCTGTTCATCGAGAAGCAGGCACTGGCCAAGGGGACGCTGGTGCGAACCAATGTCCGGCCGCTCGATGGGGAAGGGCGGCGCGAAGAGGTTGCACGGATGCTCGCCGGTGCGCAGATTACCGAGGAGGCCCGCGCGGCCGCCAGTAAGCTGCTATCGGACGTCTCATGAGCGGTGCAGACAAGGAAATCGAGAGTTTCTCGGAGGCTGAAGCGCACGCCGAGATCGATCGGCTGCATGAGCTGCTGAGCGAGGCGGACAGGCTCTACTTCGAGAACGACGCGCCCGATATCAGCGACGCCGCCTATGACGCGATGAAGCGGCGTTATCTGGCGCTCGAGATCGCGTTCCCCCAGCACAAGCGAGCCGACAGCCTGAGCGAGAAGGTGGCGGGTGCGCCGGTCGATGGCTTCGCCAAGGTACGGCACGAGGTGCCGATGCTGAGCCTCGCCAAGGCCTTCACCGACCAGGACGTGATCGACTTCGCCGAGCGCGGCAAGCGCTTCTTCGAACGCGACAAGGACCTCGATCTGGTGTTCACGGCGGAGCCCAAGATCGACGGGCTGTCGGCGTCGCTGCGTTACGAGGACGGCGTTCTTGTTCGGGGCGCGACGCGCGGCGATGGCGCGGTGGGCGAGGACATCACTGCGAACCTGAGGACCATCAAGGACATCCCCCACACGCTCAAAGGCAAGGGGTGGCCCAAGGTCATCGAGATCCGCGGCGAGGTGTACATGACCATGGCGGAGTTCGAGGCGCTCAAGGCGCGCTCGGCCGCCGTTGGCGGGCAGGAATATGTGAACCCGCGCAACACCGCTGCCGGCTCGCTTCGGCAGAAGGACCCGGCGATCACCGCGAGCCGTAATCTCAGATTCTTCGCCTATGCCTGGGGCTACGCGTCACAGGAACCGGCGCCGACGCAGTTCGATGCCGTGCAGAAGTTCGGAGAGTGGGGCTTCGCCATCAGCCCGCTGATGGTTCGGGCCAAGTCGGTCGACGAGTTGGTGGCGCAATACAAGAAGATCGAGGAACTGCGGTCGTCGCTCGGCTACGACATCGACGGCGTCGTCTACAAGATCGACAGTCTCGAGCTGCAGCGCCGCTGGGGATTCTCGAGTGGCGAGCCGCGCTGGGCGGTGGCGCACAAGTTTCCCGCCGAGCAGGCATTCACCACGGTTCGGGCCATCGATATCCAGGTGGGCCGCACCGGCACGCTGGCACCAGTGGCGCGCCTCTCGCCGGTGGGCGTGGGCGGCGTCGTGGTCGAGAACGTCACGCTCCACAATGAAGACTACATCAAGGGCATCGACAGCAACGGCCTGCCGATCCGTGGTGACGAGCCGATCGACGTGCGGATCGGCGACACGGTGGTCATTCAACGTGCGGGCGACGTCATACCGCAGATCGTCCGGGTGGTGCTGGAGAAGCGGCCGGCCGAGGCCGTGGCCTACGAGTTCCCGCATGTGTGCCCGGTGTGTGGATCGCCGGCGACCCGCGAACTCAACGAGAAGACCGGCAAGGAAGATTCGCGCCGCCGCTGCACGGGCGAACTGATCTGTGCGGCGCAGGCGGTCGAGCAGCTCAAGCACTTCGTCTCCCGCGGTGCGATGGATATCGAGGGGCTTGGCACGGAGAACATCGAGCTGCTGTTCAGCTCGGGGCTGGTGAGGACCGCGGCGGACATCTTCACGCTGCGCGATCGCCGGACCGAGGTGCAGGCGGCCTTCGCGGCGCGGCGCGAGGAGCAGTCGCGGCTGCGCGAGGAAGCATCGGGCAAGGCGCGCAAGGCGACGCGGTCGGTTGAGGAGCGGAGTTTCGAAGGGCTCGACAAGCTGTTTGCCGCGATCGATGCGCGCCGCGAGCCCGAGCTCGACCGCTTCATTTTTGCGCTCGGCATTCGCCATATCGGCGAGACGACGGCGGCGGCGCTGGCGAGGACGTTCTCCACCATAGTGGAGCTGCGCAAGACCGGGCTCGAGGCGGCGGCGGCAGGCGGGGACGTGCATGAGGTGTTCCCGTCGGTGAACGGCCTCGGCGACACGATCTGGGAGGCGCTGCGCGACTTCTTCGAGAACGAGCGCAACGTGGCGGTACTCGACAGCCTGCTGCGGCAGGTGACGCCCAAGCCCTATGTGGTCACGATCTCGGCCAATTCGCAGGTGGCGGGCAAGACCGTGGTCTTCACCGGCACACTCGAGAAGATGACGCGCGGCGAGGCCAAAGCGATGGCGGAGCGGCTGGGAGCCAAGGTGGCCGGCAGCGTGTCCAAGAATACCGACATCCTCGTCGCGGGGCCCGGAGCCGGGTCGAAGCTCAAGACGGCGAGCGAGCTGGGTATCCTTGTTTTGGACGAAGATGGGTGGCTTGATCTCGTCAAGCAGTAGCCTGGAGGAGACATGCGCAAGCCTCTCATCGCCCTGAGCGCCGTCGTACTGCTGGCCTGTCCGGTGCAGGCCGGCCAGCCGGGCGAGATCGCGACCGACGCGCTCTATGCGGGCAAGCTCGCCGAGGGTATTGCCCGCCTCGAGCCGCTGGCAGCGGCCGACGATCCCGGGGCCTGGTTCGGCATCGGCGCCATCCGGCTGACGCAGGCCATCGAGCATCTGTCGCAGGCGCTCTACCGCCACGGCTTTGCGGTCGACGCGGCGCCCAATGCGTTCGGCATGGGTATCGTGCTGCCGATCCCGCAGAACCCCAATCCCGAGCCGCTCGACTATGCGGGCGTGCGAGCGATCCTTGGCGATTTCGTCCTTGGCCTCGACGAGGCGCGCGCAGCGTTCGAAACGGCGGCAGAGTCGGGCGACTACGTCATCGAGCTCAATCCGCTCAAGATCCGGGTCGACGCGAATGGTGACGGGACGGTCGAGGAGGCCGAGAGCCTTGCGGGGCTGCTCGCCATGTGGAACGGCGTCGCAGCGGACGACCTGCTCGCCCCGTCGCAGCCGGGAGAACCGTCGAGCTTCGAGTATATCGGCTTCGATCGTGCCGACGGCTTCTGGCTGGCGGGATACACGCAGGTTCTGGCGTCGCAGGCTGATTTCCTCCTCGCCCATGACTTTTCGGCCTTCACCGACGCGACCTTCCACCGTCTGTTTCCGCGCGCCGGCTTCCCGATGCAGGAGTTCGCGACGGGCGGCATGCTGATGCTCGACCCGCAGACCGATACCGGCATTGCCGATGCCATCGCCGGCATCCACACGCTCGACTGGCCGGTGATCGAGCCGGAGCGGCTCAAGGGCGTGCGTGAGCGCATGCTGGCAGTGCTCGATTATTCGCGGCAGAACTGGGCGGCGATCATCGAGGAGACCGACAACAATCACGAGCTGCTGCCATCGCCAAAGCAGACGTCGCTGTTCCCCGACGCCGCCGTGGACGAGGCCCGGGTCGCGGCCTGGCTGGTCACGCTCGACAAGGCGCGCGATGTGCTCGACGGACAATTGCTGATCCCGCATTGGCGGTTCAGCCAGGGCTTCGACCTCAAGGCGTATTTCGAGACGGCGAAGGAAACCGACCTGGTGATGATCCTCACGGGCGCCGGGGCGCTGCCGTTTCTCGGCGCCGGGAAGGTGGCGACGCCGGAGGATTTTCGGGCGATCCAGGATGCCTTCGGGTCGGACTGGCTCGGCTACGCCTTCTGGTTCAACTAGCCACGATTGCGCCGCAAGCGCGCTCTAGCTCTGCCCTGTCACTGACACGGGGTGGAACGATGCGGGCCTTGATCGCGATGCTGCTGGCGCTGTGGACGCTGCCGGCGCTTGCCTATGACGATCCCAAAGCGCTGGTGGATGCAATCTATGCGCCCCACACAACGCTTGGTACGGCGCGGGCACAGGACCCGGCGCAGTACTATTCGGAGCGGCTCAAGGGGCTGATTGCGAGAAACGCGGCGCCGTCGGCAAACGACGACAGCGCGCCGCCGGTGCTGGACTTCAATCCCTTCATCGGGGCGCAGCAGGCGCTCCTACGCGACCTTGCGATCAGCGCACCGATCGAGCGTGACGGCAAGGCGCTGGTGACGGTGTCCTTCACCAATTTCGACAATACGGCGCTGCTCTCGCTCTCCCTCGTCCGCGAAGCCGACGGCTGGAAGGTCGACGACGTCGCGTCGCTGGGCGAGGGTGAGAACTGGCTGCTGAGCTGGCTGCTGCAATACGACCCGTTCGCGATTAGATAGCGCGGGTCGCCTCCTTCAGCCACGCCTTGACCTCGCCCTTGAGGCTGGGGCCGATCTCGCGCAGCACGCGCTTGTGGTAGGCGTTGAGCCAGTCCTTCTCGTGTGGCAGCAGCAGCTTTTCGTCGACGAGGCGGAGGTCGATAGGGCAGAGCGTGAGGGTTTCGAGCTCGAGGAACTTGCCGTCGCCGACCTCGCTTTCGACCACCAGAACGAGGTTCTCGATGCGGATGCCGTAAGCGCCGGCCTTGTAGTAGCCGGGTTCGTTGGAAATGATCTGGCCGGGTTCGAGCGGGGCGGGGTAGCGGGTCGAAAAACCGATCGGGCCTTCGTGTACGCCGAGGAAGGCACCGACGCCGTGGCCGGTGCCATGATTGTAGGTGGCGCCATCCTGCCAGAGGAACTGGCGGGCGAGGACGTCGAGCTGGGCGCCGGAGGTGCCGCGCGGGAATTTCTGCATCGACAGCGCCATCATGCCCTTGAGCACGCGGGTGAAGCGGTCCTTCTGCTCGGCCGTAGCCTTGCCGGTGAACATGGTGCGGGTGATGTCGGTGGTGCCGCTCAGATATTGCGCGCCGGAATCGAGCAGCATGAGCTCGCCCGATTTGAGCGTGCGGTTGGAGCGCTCATCAACACGGTAATGGACGATCGCGCCATTGTGACCGGCGCCGGAGATGGTGTCGAAGCTCGCATCGATGCAGGTCTCCTCCTCGCGGCGGAAGTGCTCGAGTACCTCGACGATGCCGATTTCGGTGAGCTTGCCCCTGGGCGCTTCCTGGTCGAACCAGTGGAGGAATTTGGCGAGCGCGATACCGTCGAGCTTGTGCGCTTCGGTCATGCCGCCGATCTCGGCGTCGTTCTTTTTCGACTTGGGCAGGAGGACCGGATCGCGCTTTTCGATGAGCACCGCGTCGCTGACGCCGCCGATCGCCGAGACCAAGGCGAGCGGCGCGGTGGCGGGGTCGATCCAGACGCGCTTGTCGGCGGCGCCGAGCTTGCGCAGCTCGGCCATCAGAGTTGCGACGTCGGCCACCTTGGCGATGCCGCTCAGGCCCTTCTTCAGGTCGGGTGTGATCTTGTCCTTGCTCACGAACAGCGTCGGCTGCCCCTTCTGCGGCACGAGGGCGAAGCCGAGGATCACGGGGAAGTTGGGAACGTCCCGGCCGCGCATGTTGAATAGCCAGTTGATCGACTCGGGCAGGGTCAGCACGACGACGTCGGCGTTCTCGGCGGCGAGGGTCTTGCGCAATTCGGCGAGTTTGTCGGCAGCCGTCCTGCCGGCGCGGTTGTGGCCGAGGAATTCGACCGGCGTCACCGGGGCGCCGGGGCGGTCGGTCCAGATCTTGTCGACCAGATTGGGGGAAGGGACGAGCGTCACCTTCCCCGCGAGCTTTTCGGTGAGGTCCTTGATCTCGCCCGGCGTGTGCAGCCAGGGATCGAAGCCGAGCTTGCCACCCGCCGGCACGAAGTCGCCGATGCGCAGGTCGAGCCCGCCCTGCGCGGTCTCGAGGACGGTGACCGCCTTGCTGTCGGTTTCGAGCGGGGCCTGCAGGGTGTAGCGGCTGTCGACGAACAGGCCGGCCTTCTTCGGCCCCACGACGGCGATGCCCGCCGAGCCGGTGAAGCTCGTGACGTAGGCGAGGCGCGCTTCGCCCTCGGGCACCGACTCGCCACGATGGGCGTCGGCGCGCGGGACAAGGAAGCCGTCGAGCCCGGCGTCGGTGATGGCCGCGCGTAGCGCCTTGAGGCGACCAGCGACGGTGCCGGGCGTGGTGCGGGCGGCGAATTTCTGGAAGACGGCCGGGCCGAAGCTGCTCAGTGCCATGGTTCAGTTCCTGTTAATCCGGGTTGCGGCATCGGCATGGCTGGGTTGCCGGCCGCCGACTTCTCTATCTGGTGCAAGGTGCCTATCTAGCGGTTGTCCGCGAAAGCGGGCCAGACTCTGAAAGTGACCACCATGAACGCGACTAACACAGATTTCCGCAAGGCCCTCGACGGCGTGATCAGCGCGCGCAACCGCGAAGCGACCCGCCAGGTCGTCCGGGCCAACGAATTCCAGCTCATCGGCGCCATCACCAAGCGGCCGAACTGACGCTGCCTCTGCCCGAACGAGCCCGGATGTGGCTCGCCCGGCCAGTCCAGGTTTGCCCCCGCCCCATGCAGGCGACTCGCAAATCCCCGGATCACTTCCGGGGATTTTGTTTTGCGTCATCGCCGTGACGCCTTGTGGAGGATCAGCGTGGCCCAGTCGCCGCGGACGAGGCGCTGGGTGAGGATCACCTGCTGTTCGCGATAGGCGTTGGCGACCCAGGCTGCCTGGGTGGCGAGCAGGCCCGAGAGGATGATGGTGGCGCCGGGCGCCGCGGCGCGGGCGATGGCCGGGGCCAGCGCGGCGAGCGGGCCGGCGAGAATGTTGGCGACGATCATGTCGTAGGGCGCGCCGCGGGCGATGGTGATGTGATTCATGCCCGGCGCGGTGACGGCGCGGATCAGCGTGCCGACGCCGTTGTCGCGAGCATTGTCGAGGGTGGTGTGGGTCGCGATGGGATCGATGTCGCTCGCCAGCACCGGGGTGTGCGTGCGCTTGGCGAGGGCGATGGCGAGGACGCCGGTGCCGGTGCCGACATCGAGCATTTTGCGCGGGCGCGTGTGCTTGAGCGTGCGTTCGATGGCTTCGAGACAACCGGTGGTGGTCTCGTGGTGACCGGTGCCGAAGGCCTGCGCGGCCTCGATGCGGAGCGGGATCAGGCCGGCTGGCGGGACCTGCTCGGCGCTGTGGCTGCCATAGACATAGAAGCCGCCGGCGGTGACCGGCTGCAGGCCCTCGAGCGACCGGGCGACCCAGTTGGTGTCGGTGTCGATGGGCGTGATGGTGAAGTCGACCTCGCCGCCGAGCGTTGTGCGCGCCAAATCCTCGAAGGCGAGCAGGTCGGGCAGCATTTCGCAGGTGGCCTCGAACACCCATTCCCCGGTGGTGGCGTCCTCGTGGGCGGAGGCGGTGAGGGCGAGGTCGCCCAACTCCATCACGGCATCGACCAGCGCGTAGGCCTGGTCACGGGTAAGGGGGCTCGAAATCTGGCTGAGGGTCATGGCGGTTTGTTGCCGGGGAGGGCGGGGAAGTCAACGGCAGCACGACGCTCCCGGTGACCGTGAGGTCCCGGTGTAGGGGAACCGCAGGGCAAGCGACCCCGCGGGCGGAGCGCGCGGATAGCGCCTCCGAGAAAGGGGAAAGCGCCGGAATTCCGGACGCCTCCGCGCACTCCGCCGGTGGGGCTGTCGGGCACGTGGCGTGAGCGCCGTGGGCATCGATGTGCCACGGCAGTCCGACACGAACCCCAGGCTGCGCGACCGCAGCCCTCCCACCCTCGTCACCCGCACCTCGTCAGTACGCGCGGGGATCGGTGACGACTGGGGTGAGTATACGGCAGGTGGCCGGGACCGTGCGTAAGTTGGCTCGAAATCGAGGTCAACGGCCTGGGAATGCTGGGCACTCCGCGATTCAAACTGATGTGGTTTTCCACAGAAGGGGAGCAGCGGCCACGGGTGGTGTCCAGACTCACAGGCGCCGGGCCCAGTCACAGGGAGTCCCAGCGAAAGCTGGGACGGAGCTGGGGCAGCGTCAGCGGGCCGTCCGTCATGGCAAGACACATGCGTTGCGGGTTGCCTCGGGGGTCGAGGCGGCCTAGAGGTTTTGCAGCGAAAGTTCCTGCCCTTGCCTCACTCCGCCAACAGCACGCTGACTGGAATCGCGTTCAAGGTCGCGTCGGTGATCGTGTTCCTGGCGATGGCCGCACTGCTCAAGGCAGCAGAGGGCGTGTCGGCGGGCGAGCTGGCGTTCTTCCGCTCGTTCTTTGCGATTATCCCCGTGGTGGTGTTTCTCGCCTGGCGCGGCGAGCTCGTGTCGGGCGTCAAGACCAAATATCCGATGCGGCACCTGGCGCGCGGCCTCGCCGGCACCGGCGGCATGATGTTCGGGTTCTACGCGCTGACCAAGCTGCCCTTCGCCGAAGCGACGACGCTCAACTATGCGACGCCCCTGATCATCGTGGTGCTGAGCGCGCTGTTCCTCGATGAGGTGGTGCGGCTCTATCGCTGGAGCGCGGTGATCCTCGGACTTGTCGGCGTGATCATCATCAGTTGGCCACGACTGACGCTGCTGTCGAGCGGCGTCGATCAGGGTGCTGCGATCGGCGTCGGTTCGGCGATGCTGGCCTGCCTGTTCGCCGCGATCGCGATGGTGCAGGTGCGCAAGCTCGTCCACACCGAGAAGTCGGCGACGATCGTGTTCTACTTTTCGATCGCGTCGTCGGTGATCTCGCTCGCCACGCTGCCCTTCGGCTGGGTGGTGCCGTCGCCAACGGCGCTGCTCTACCTGGTGACCGCGGGCGTCTGCGGCGGCATCGCGCAGATCCTTCTCACCGAGAGCTACCGCCATGCCGATATGAGCGTGGTGGCGCCGTTCGAATATACCTCGCTGATCTTTTCGATCGGTATCGGCTATTTTGTGTTCAGCGACACACCAACCTGGCATGTGCTGGTGGGCGGGCTGATCGTGGTCGGCTCGGCGCTGTTCGTGATCTATCGCGAACGGCAACTGGGCAAGGCGCAGCCCGAAAAGGAAGTCGCGACGCCGCAAGGCTAGGGGGACGGCCGGCGCCCGCGAATGCGAGGCGCCGTATCCCTGGATCGTCAGCCCTATCCCGCGAGAGCGATGCGGACGAGCTGCGCCGTGTTCCGTGCGCCGAGCTTCCGCATGGCGGCGGCCCGGTGCACTTCGACGGTTCGCGGCGAGATCCCAAGCACCATGGCAATCTGCTTGTTGGTCTCGCCGTCCGCCACCCGACGCAGCACTTCGAGCTCGCGCTGGGTGAGGCTCGCCGGTCCGCTCACCGTGGAGCGGCCATAGGTCTGTCCCGGCTCGCGCAGATCGACCCGCAGCTCCTCAATGACGGTGCGGATCATCTCGGCCATCTGATAGGGCCGGACGAAGACCGAGAGCGTGCCCGAGCGAACGGCGCGCACGATGTGCGTCGCCTCCGGATGATCGTCGGTGAGCGCGAAAATACGCACGCCGAAGGCCATCGCCTTGAGATCGCCGACGACGTCGCGCGCCTCGCTCACGATCAGATCGAGATCGACAAGAACGACATCGGGACTGTGGAGCTGGGCGAGACGAACGAGCCCGGCGAACGAGGAAGATGTCGAGGCCATGAAGCCCTGTTCGCTGAACGCCTGGGCAATGTTTTCACCCTCAACAGGGTCGGAATGAAGAACGTAGAGGACGCGGTTACGATTAAAATATGAGCAATAGGCCGTAGTGGTTTGCCCCAAATGCATGGGAACCTCCGAATCATTTAGAGGACCTCCCTCAGTAGAGCGCTGGTTGCGCTTTCAAAACAACTACTAGAACGCTTGTTTGACGTACGTACGTGGAATGGTCACAATAAGGTGATTTCCCTAGGTGGTACTGGCACTTGGGTAAGTACTGCTTACGCTCCGCAGTGTCGCCAAGGCCGTGCTGCTTTGGTCTACCTTGCACCGCGCGACTCACTGAGGAGCGCGAACCGGGCGAGCGTGACAGCGTTGTCCCGGTCTGAGTCGAGAGTTCCGCTCTCTAGGACGATATCCTAGCTCAGCCGCGATTGACGAAGCTGTCGAGCACCTTCTTCTTGCCCGCCTTCTCGAAGTCGATGCTGAGCTTGTTGCCCTCGATCGATTCGATGCGGCCATAGCCGAATTTGAGGTGGAACACCCTTTCACCGACGCTGTATTTCGACCCGCGGCCATCGTCGGTGGAGCGGGCGACAAGGTCGCCGTCGATGGTCAGGGGGCCGGGGCCCTTGCGGTCCCTGGACTGGGCGCGGGCGCGCTGCCAGCCGGGCGTCTCGTAGACGCTGTCGAACGGGTCGGCCACCGAGAAGCGGGACGAGGAGCGGCCGCCATAATTGTAGCCGCCATAGCCCGAGCCGGTGTCCTTGACGTCGACGGCTTCGGCGGGGAGTTCGTCGACGAAGCGCGAAGGGATGGCAGACTGCCACAGGCCGTGGGTGCGGCGGTTCTGCGCCATCGAGATCCGGACGAGCTTGCGGCCGCGGGTGATGCCGACATAGGCGAGGCGGCGCTCCTCCTCGAGGCCGGCGCGGCCCAGCTCGTCCATGGTGCGCTGCGAGGGGAACAGACCCTCTTCCCAGCCAGGCAGGAAGACGGTGTCGAATTCGAGCCCCTTGGCCGAATGGAGCGTCATTATAGAAACGGCATCGTCGGCTTCGCCGGTGTCGCGATCCATGACGAGGCTGATATGTTCGAGGAAGCCGCCAAGGGTCTCGAACTCGCTCATCGAGTTGACGAGTTCCTTGAGGTTTTCGAGGCGGCCGGGGCTGTCGGGCGACTTGTCGTTCTGCCACATCGCGGTGTAGCCGGAATCGTCGAGGATCTGCTGGGCGAGCTCGGCGTGCGGCATGGTGCGGGCAAGCTCGGACCAGTTGTCGAACTGGGCGATGAGGTCGCGCAGCACCGTGCGCTGCTTGGGCTTCAGATCCTCGGTTTCAACCAGGAGGCGCGTCGCGGCGAAGAGGGCGCGCTCGGTGGCGCGGGCGGTCTCGTAGAGCTGGCGCACGGTCGAGTCGCCGATGCCGCGCTTGGGGGTGTTGACGATGCGCTCGAAGGCGAGATCGTCGGCCTGGTTGAAGACGAGGCGGAGATAGGCGAGGGCATCGCGGATTTCGAGGCGCTCGTAGAAGCGCGGCCCGCCGATGACGCGATAGTTGAGGCCGAGGGTGATGAAGCGCTCTTCGAACTCGCGCATCTGGTAGGCAGCGCGCACGAGGATGGCGACGTCGTTGAGGCTGCTGCCATGGCGCTGGAGCTGCTCGATCTCCTCGCCGATCTGACGGGCTTCCTCCTCGCTGTCCCACACCTGGGTGACGCCGACCTTCTCGCCTTCCTCGCCGACATCGGTCTGCAGCGTCTTGCCGAGGCGGGATTCGTTGTGGGCGATGAGGTACGAGGCGGTCTTAAGGATGTTTGATGTCGAGCGGTAGTTGCGCTCGAGGCGGATGACCTTGGCGCCCGGAAAGTCCTTCTCGAAGCGCAGGATGTTGTCGACCTCGGCGCCACGCCAGCCATAGATCGACTGGTCGTCGTCGCCGACGACGCAGACATTGGCCTCGCTCGCCGGCTTGCCCTGAGCGAGCAGGCGCAGCCACAGATACTGGGCGACGTTGCTGTCCTGGTACTCGTCCACGAGGATGTATTTGAAGCGGCGGTGACACTCGGCGAGCACATCGGGCTGCTCGCGGAATAGGCGGATGTTCTCGAGCAGCAGGTCGCCGAAATCGACGGCGTTGAGCGATTTGAGGCGCGCCTGGTAGTCGGCGTAGAGCTGCTTGCCGCGGCCATTGGCGTAGCTCGAGGCTTCGCCCGCGGTAATGTCCTTGGGCAGGAGCCCGCGGTTTTTCCAGTTGTCCATCATGCCGGCGAAGGCGCGGGCCGGCCAGCGCTTCTCGTCGATGTTCTCGGCCTCGAGCAACTGCTTGATGAGGCGGATCTGGTCGTCGGTGTCGAGGATGGTGAAGTCGGATTTGAGGCCGACGAGCTCGGCGTGCCGACGGAGGATGCGGGCGCCTATGGAGTGGAACGTACCCAGCCAGGGCATGCCTTCGACGGCGGAGCCGACGAGCTTGCCGATGCGCTCCTTCATCTCGCGCGCCGCCTTGTTGGTGAAGGTGACCGAGAGGATTTCGGCGCCGCGGGCGCGACCGGTGGTGATGATGTGGGCGATGCGGGTGGTGAGGACGCGGGTCTTGCCCGTGCCGGCGCCGGCCAGCACCAGCAGCGGCCCTTCGGTCGACAGCGCGGCGTCGCGCTGCTCCTCGTTGAGGCCGCGCAGATAGTCGCCGCCGGAGCGGTGCAATTGCGAGGTGATCGGAGCTGACCGGGCGGGCTCGGCGGGTACCATGACTTCCTTTTCGCGCGCCGCGCGGCCCGAAACCGGCAGCAGCGCGCGCTTGACGAATCTCTTTTTGTTCTCGGGCCGAATATAGGCAGCCGGGGGCCGGAAGTATAGGAAAGGGGACAGTCACAGGGCTGTCATGTCCCCGTCATGGCAGGGCAATGCGGCGGCCTTATGCGAACCCGTCTTTTCGATCCAAACGGGGCGCTCCAATGCACGCTAAATCCGTCCTCCTGGCCCTGACGGCCGGGCTACTCGCCGGCTCGGCAGCCGGCGCCGAATATTTCGACCGCATCGCCAGCTTTCCGGTGGCGCTCAACAATCCGGACGTCGAGCTGGGGAGCGCCGAGAACTCGGCAGAGATCATCACGGCGACCGAAGACGGCATGACGCTCGTCTATTCGAATGCGCTGGGCGGCATCGGCTTCATCGACATCACCGATCCCAAGGCGCCCAAGGCCGGCGGGTTCGTGGCGCTCGACGGCAGCCCGACTTCGGTGGCCGTGATCGGCGGTCGCGCACTGGTGACGGTGGATATGACCGAGGATTTCACCAAGCCCAGCGGCTATCTCGCGCTGGTCGATATCGCCAGCAAGACGGTCGAGTCGCAGTGCGATCTCGGCGGCCAGCCCGATGCGATCGCTAAGAACCACGACGCGTCGATCGTTGCGATCTCGATGGAGAATCAGCGCGATGAGGACGTGAATGATGGCGACATCCCGCAGCTGCCGAGCGGTAACGTCACGTTCTTCACGGTGGGCGAAGGTGGCTCGGTCGATTGCGGCACGATGCGCGTGACGGAGCTCGCCGGCGTCGCCGATATCGCAGGCGAGGATGCCGAGCCTGAATACACCGACTTCAACGGCAAGAACGAGCTGGCCGTCACGCTGCAGGAAAACAACCATATCGTCATCGTCAACGGCGAGACCGGCGCGATTGTCTCCGACTTCCCGGCGGGCGCAGTCGATCTCACCAACATCGATGCGACCGAGGATGGCGTGCTGAGTTTCACCGAGAGCCAGCCGAGCCGCCTGCGCGAGCCGGACGCGATCCAGTGGCTCGACGACGAGCGCATCGTGATCGCCAATGAGGGCGACTGGCATGGCGGCTCGCGCGGCTTCACGATCTTCAGCAAGGACGGCACCGAGCTCTACGAGAGCGGTCCGTCGATGGAATACATCGCCGCACAGCTCGGCCACTATCCCGAGGGGCGCTCCGACGCCAAGGGCGTCGAGCCCGAGGGCATGGAAGTGGGGACGTTCGGTGAGACCCGCTACATCTTCGTGAACCAGGAACGCTCGTCGCTGGTGGCGGTCTACAGGGACACCGGCACCGTGCCGGAATATGTCCAGTCGCTGCCCTCGGGCATCGGGCCGGAAGGTGCGCTCGCGATCCCGTCGCGCCATCTCTACGTCACGGCGAACGAGACCGATCTCAGCCCCGATGGGCTCGCGGGGTCGCATGTGATGATCTTCGAGCTCGCCGAGCGCGACGCGCCGGCCTATCCGCAGGTCATATCCGACCTCGACGCCAGCGGCCTGCCGATCGGCTGGGCGGCGCTTTCGGGCGCGGCGGCCGATGCCGACAAGCGAGGTACGCTCTATGTCGTGAGCGACAGCGCGTTCACGCAGGCGGCCATCTACACCATGGATGCAACGCACAAGCCGGCGCGGATTACGGCGAAGACGGTGGTGACACGCAATGGCGTGCCGGCACAGAAGCTCGATCTCGAAGGCATCACGCAGGACGGCGAGGGTGGTTTCTGGCTCGCCTCGGAAGGCGATACGGCCAAGCTGACGCCGCATGCGCTCTATCACGTCAATGCCGAGGGCGAGATCGAAGACGAGCTTGCTTATCCGGCGGCGCTGCTGGCCGGGGAGACCCGTTCGGGCTCGGAAGGCATCGCCAGGATCGGCGATACGCTGTGGATTGCCATCCAGCGCGAGTGGAAGGACGACGAGAAGGGCTTCGTCAAGCTCGTGGCCTACAACACGCAGAGCGAGGAATGGGGCGCGGTGCGCTATCCGCTCGACAAGGCACCGGAAGGCGGCTGGGTCGGGCTGAGCGAAATCACCGTCCATGGCGACTACGCCTATCTGATCGAACGCGACAACCAGATCGGCGGCAAGGCCGCGCTCAAGGCGGTCTACCGCGTGCCGGTGTCCCAACTGGTGCCGGCGCCGCTCGGCGGCGAGCTGCCGGTGGTGAGCAAGGAACTGGTCCGCGATATGATCCCCGACCTCAAATCCGGCAACGGCTATGTGGTCGACAAGGTCGAGAGCCTCGCGATCGACGGCGAGGGCACGGCCTATGTCATCACCGACAATGACGGCGTGGACGACAGCTCGGGCGAGACGCTCCTGTGGACCTTCAAGGTCGAGTAAGCAAACGGCCTGCATGCGTCAGGCTCTGGGGGCGGGCTGCGGCCCGCCCCCTCCGTTTCGGCTGGCGGCCGACGCCGAGCGCCGCAATTCGCCCCTCGCCGGGCCAAAATTCCGCCGTGGACGCAAGCCATTGGCAGGGGTGACGCCGGGGAGTGGGTTCCGTACACTCAGCTCCATTGGGGAATTGCCGGGCCAGTGCTCAACCGCCTCTTCGTGATCGTCGGATTTCTCGTGATCCTCGCCATTGGCGGGGCTTTCGTCATTCCGCGATTCATCACCTGGAGCGACTACCGGCCGCGGCTCGAGGCAATGGCGACGCAGGCGTTCGGTACGCCGGTGGAGATCACCGGCGACATCTCGCTGAACCTGCTGCCGCAGCCGCTGCTGGTCTTCACCAAGGTGCGCGTCGGACCGACCGAGGCGCCGGCGATCGAGGTGGAGAAGGTCGAGGCGGAGTTCTCGCTCTTCGACTTCCTGTCGGACCGCTACAAGGTGACGCGCCTCGAGCTCGAGCAGCCCGTGGTGACGGTGGCGATCCGGGAAGATGGCAGCGTCGATTCCGGCTTCGCGCTGGCGCCCGAGGCGGCGCAGTCCAATGTATCGATCGCCAACGCCGCGATCGTGGGTGGGCGGGTGCAGCTCGCCGATGCGCGCTCTGGGGAGACGCATGTCGCCGAGGCGATCACCGGAGAGCTGCGGCTCGATTCGATCAAGGGACCGTTCAGCTTCCAGGGCAGCGGCACACTCGACAGTGCTGCCTACACGATGCGCGTGTCGACGGCGCAACTCAACGATGCCGGCGCAACGACGCTGTCGCTGTATCTGCAGGCGGAGGACCGGTCGTTCACCGTCGAAGCCAGTGGCGCGCTGCAGACGGGAGCCGCACCGAAATTTGCCGGCGACTTCACCTATCGCCGTCCGCCGCCGCGGCCAGTGGAGGGGCAGATCGTCGATGCCGGGCGCGGCGACCTGCTGCTGCAAGGCAAGGTGGAAGCTGTTGCCGACCGCGTGCTGCTTTCGGAGTACACGCTGCTGCCTGACGAGAACCGCGCTGCGACGCGGCTGCTGGGTGCCGCCGAACTCAAGCTCGGCGAAGGCATGGCGTTCAATGCAATCGTTTCGGGCAGCGTGATCGCGCTGCCGCCGCGCGACGCGACCAAGGAGCTGACCGATCCGCCCTACGAGCTGGTGCGGCTGCTCGGCGAAACGCCGCTGCCGCCGATCCCCAATATTCCGGGAACGATCGGGCTTGATATCACCGAACTCAATCTGCGCGGCGTGTCGCTGCGCGACCTGCGGCTCGATGCGGCCACCGACGCCAAGAGCTGGACCATCGAGCACTTCTCGGCGTCGCTGCCGGGGAGCACGAAGGTCGGCCTGACGGGTAATCTGAGCGTTGTCGACGGCCACCCGATCTTTGCCGGTGGCGTCACCGTGGCGAGCCAGCAGCTCGACCGGCTGGCGGCGCTGTGGCGCAAGGCGCCCGACGGCAATCCGCTGTTCAACATGGAAGGCTCGCTGACCTCCGATGTCGCGCTGTCGAGCGACACGCTGACGCTGTCGTCGGGCACGCTGGTACTCGCCGGCATCAACCAGGGGTTCGACGCCGCGATCAATTTCGGCGCGCAGCGTGAGCTGAAGCTTGGCGTCCACTTCACGACGCTCGGGCAGGAGGAGAGCAATGCGATCGCGGCACTGCTGCCCGACGTTGTCGGCACCGGCAGCTTCGGCGCGACCTTTCCCAAGGGCGCGATCGATGTGAGCGCCAGCCGCGCCGTGCTGTTCGGGCTGCCGGGGAGCGGCCTTGCGGCCCTGGCGAACTGGGAGGGCGGTGTCCTCGAACTCTCAAAGCTCCACGCCGACGATCTGGGCGGCGCGATGATCGACGCCAAGCTCACCGCGTTCGGTACGCTGATGAAGCCTGAACTGTCGGGTAATGGGTCGATCCGGATCAGCGATGGCGCGCCGATCGTGACGGCAGTGCTGGGCAGCATCCATACGCCGCCGGCCATCGCCGAGTTCCTGCACCGCTCGCTGCCGGCGACGCTCGACGTGCAGCTCGATCCGCCGACGGGCGAGGGCGGGCAGACGCTCAATGCGACGGGCCGGCTCGGCACGGCCGACACCAAGATCGTGGCGCAACTGGGCGGTGGCATCGCCAACGCGCTGGTGGCGCCGCTTGCAGCGACGCTGGAGCTCAACTCGGAGAGCCCCGCGCTGATGACCGCGCAGCTCGGGCTGGGCAGCACGCCGATCCTCGACGATAGAACGCCGCTCCATCTGGCGGCGACGATCGAGGGGACGCCGGCCAACAGCTACGAGATTCATGCGCGGCTCGAGGGCGGTGCGGACCGCATCGCCTTCGACGGCAATGTGGTGCCGGGCGATTTCACCCGTATCGGCGGCAATGGCAGCGTCGAGATGGTGCTGAGCGATCCGGGCATCCTCGCCGAGATCGCCGGTGCCGACGGCATCTACGTACCTGCACTGAGCGGTCGCGCGCAGCTGCGGTTCGACGGGCTCGACAGTATCACGCTCGCCGATATCGAGACGGCCGATGCGACGGGGGAGCTGGCCCTGACCCGGCGCGATGGCATCGCGGCAATCACCGGCTCGCTCAAGCTGGCGTCGCTCGATGCGATCGCGCTGCTGCCGATGCTGGCGGGACCGTCGGGGACGGTGGCGGGAGAGGGGCTGTGGCCCGAGGGGCCGATCGATATCGGAGATGGCCCGCGCGCCAGCACCGGACGCATCGACGTCGCGGTGGCCGAGGTGACGGCGGGCGGGCAGAAGCTGCTGGCCGACGCGACGTTCGGGCTCGACTGGGACGCGCAGAGCATCGGCCTGCGCGAACTGAGCGGCGAGGCGGAGGGCGGCACGCTGACGCTCGACGCCAAGGTGTGCTGCTCCAACCCGGCACTGCCGGCCAAGCAGCTTACCGGGCGGCTGGCGCTCGACGGCGTGCCGCTCGATGTCGTGGCACCCGGCGCCATCGCCGCGGGGCTCGACGGCAAGCTGACGGCAACGGCGGCGTTCGACGGGACGGGTGAGACGATGGCCGCCGCGGTGCGTGCGATGACCGGCACCGGCAGCTACACGATCAGCGATTTCTCGGCGCAGAACTTCGATCCACAGGCCTTCAACAGCCTGGGGGCGCTCACCGGCATCATCGACATGACACCCGAGGCGCTCACCGCGGCCGTGAACGAAGAGCTGGCCAAAGGGCCGTTCGCCTCCAACATGTTCACCGGCAGCTTTACCGTTGCCGGCGGGACGCTGCGCAGCCCGAACCTGGCGATCGCGGGCAGCGGGGCGCGCATCTTCGGCAGCGGCAATCTCCAACTCGCCGACCTGACGCTCGACGCCCGCTATGCGATGTCGCCGACGGTGATCGCGGACCCCGCGAGCATGGTCGACCCGACGACGGCCGAAGTTACCGCCGTGGTGACGGGACCGCTGTGGGCGCCGGTCGCGAGCTATGATGTGGCGTCGCTGGTCGACGGGATGAAGATCAAGGCAAGCGAGATCGAACTGGCGCGGCTCGAGCAATTGCGGCTCGAGGACGAGGCGCGGCAGCGCGAGCTTGCGGCGGAGCGCGCGCGCGTGGCCGCCGAACAGGCGGCGGCAGCGGAAGCCAAGCGCAAGGCCGAGCAGGAGGCGGCGGAGAAAGCCGCCGCCGAAGCAGAATCGCGCCGTCTCGCCGAGGAGGCCGGGCGCGCGGCGGCGCAGCCGCCGGCGACACCGGCCCCCATCGATCTAGGGCTCTAGCTGGTCCTGCACATCGCGCAACACCGCGACGCGCAGCGCCGACGACAGATTGGGCGTCTGCCGCGCGGCATCAATCTGCTCGATGAGGGCGGTAAGGCGGAGGCCGCGACGCGCCGCGAGCGCCTCGAGGCCGTTCCAGAATTCAGGTTCGAGCGCGATGGAGGTCTGGTGGCCGGCGATGGTCAGCGACCGCTTGAGCATCGGCTCATTTCTTGCGGAAGGCGTCCAGGCTCACGACCTTCTCCCCCGGTGCCTCGGAAGCGGCGGGCGCGGCTTCGGCCAGCTTTGCCGGTTCGACGGCCTCGGCCGTTTCGTCATCGGTTGGAAGGGCCACGGCGCCGGTGAGCTGCAGGCCGAACTGCACCGACGGATCGAAGAAGCCCTTGATGGCGGTGAAGGGGATGACCAGCGTTTCGGGCTTGTCGTCGAAGCTCAGACCGACCTCGAATCCGGACTCGCCCACTTTCAGATCCCAGAACTGGTTCTGGAGGACGATCGTCATATCGCTCGGATATTGGTCGAGCAGGCGCTGGCTGACGCGTACTCCCGGCGCCTTGGTGATGAACGAGATGAAGAAATGGTGCTCGCCGGGCAGTCCGGTCTTGGCGACCTCGGTCAGCACTTTTCGTACGACGCCGCGCAGGGCTTCCTGAGTGAGGATGTCGTATCGAATGTGATCTTGAGCCATGTCGCCGCCGGGAATCCGTTGCGGGCCATATCAGCCGCAGGGACGGGCAATATCAAGGACAAAGCGGGAAAAGTTGAGAAGAGAGATGCAGGCTTCTGCGGGAACCGCCGTTTCCCCATATTGATCAATCGGATGCGTTTTACAGCGAAATCCCGACAAATCGCGAACAGGCGCGGAACGAACCGCGCCACTGTAAAGCGGGGAGGGACGCCGATTGAGCGGTCCGAACGGGAGCGTTTCCCGGGCGTTCGTCGCCGGCAAGACCCCGAAGGCCTTCGCTCGGCGCCAGGCCCGCAAGGCGCACAATCCGAACTACAGACCCGGCAAGCTGGATGGATGGCAGATGAACGCTGTGCAGCGCAGAAAAGAGCTCGACCAACTGGCGCGCCTTCGGCGCCGCAACGGGACCGATATGGGCCCGGAGAGCGGATGGATCGAGGTGATCGCGAACTATCTCCGCGTCCGCAACGGCCAGGTGTCGGCAAAGGACGTGGCGGCGGAGGCGGCATGGCTTGGATTGCCGCGCTTCGACGCGCAACTGGTCGACGATGCAGTCAGTCATATCGCGCGGGCGGCGTGGGGACGATACCGGCTCTACTCGCCGAAGCTGGCGGGCGACAAGCTGCGCCTCACCAGCGAGGAGCGCAGGGCGGCAGGGATCGAAAAGATCGAGGCCATTGACGAGTCTCGCGCTGACCGGCGCCGACGCCTCGATCGAGAGAGAAAGCAGGCGTCGCGCAGCGGGGAGGGGGTCGATGCATCAGCGGCGAAGTCGGTACCTTCGAAGGCTGAGCATATCGCGAATCTCTCCCGCGAATTCCGGCGGTCGCCAGCCACCATTTACCGTTGGCTTAAGGTGCCGGGAAGGATTGAGGAGGAGCGTTCGATCGCGGCGGGGGGCGGAGCCCCCTCGCCAAAGGATGAGAAATCCGGTGTCCGCATGTCCATGCTACCTACGGTAGTAAGCGGCGGACAGAAAAATTCTCATGAGATCGAGGAATGCGAAATTTCGCGTCGCAGGTCTATATCTCCTTCGGAGAAGAGCGAACACACGAAAATTCTCACGGGTGCAGCATGACCACCCTCACCGCGCAGACCTTCGACGCGATGACTCGCCGCCGCGAAAAGCCGGTGTGGACCATCGAAGCGATCGGCAACATCATCGGCGTCGGCCCCGACTTCGTGCGGACGCTGGCGGCGATCGAGGGCTCGCCGATCCATCAAGTCGGCGGCAGGTGGTTCTGCTACGAATCGGAGTTGATCGAGTGGATGAAAGGCCAGCGGGCGGCGTGACCGCCCGCGCGGACGGCCTTGCGCCCCGATAAAACCCGGTAGACGGCCTTCAAACCATGCTGGTGCCGGCGACGGTCCGTGCCAGACAATTGGGATGCGGCTGGGCAACTACATCCTCTTCGAGAAGAAGCAGACCGACGCCGAGATCCTCGAGATGCTCGGCGGCGGTGTCGAGACCTCTGCCGGCGTGCAGGTGTCGCCGGACAGCGCGCTCCGCGTCCCGGCCGTTGCCGCGGCGGTGAGGACGATCAGCGAGGCGGCGGCCTGCCTTCGCATCGGTGTCGTGTCGATCGCGGCCGATGGCACCGAGACACCCCAGCCCAGCAACGACGTGCACAAGCTGCTCAATGGCGATGTGAACGACTGGACCTCAGGTTTCGAGCTGGTGCGCCAGCTTATGGTCGACGCGCTGTGCCGCGACCCCGGCGGCCTCGCCTGGGTGAATCGGTCGAGCGACAACCGCATCCTCGAAATCGTTCGCTACGCGCCGGGCATCATCGGCTGCGAGTATGCCCCAGATGGCAGTGGCCGGCCGGTGACTTACCGGATCAACGGGCGCCCCACTCCGCCCTCCGACATCATCCACCTCAAGGGCACCTTCGATAAGTCGGCGGTGACGCTGGCGCGCGAGGCGATCGGCATTGCCGTCGTGATGCAGAAGCACGCGGCTCGCCTGTTCGGCAAAGGTGCCCGCCCCGGCGGCGTCATCCAAATGCTCAAGGGCCTCGGCGACGAGGGCGCGAAGCGCATGCTCAAGGGCTGGAAAGCCGCGCTCGAGGGAGCCGAAAACGCCGGCAAGACGGGCGTACTCTGGGACGGTGCTACCTGGCAGCAGATGACGCTCAACAGCGTCGACGCCCAGTTCCAGCAGCTCTGGCTGTTCATCATCCAGGACCTGGCCCGGTGCTTCAACATCCCGGCCGTCGTGATCGGCGAAATGAGCCGCGCCACCTGGTCGAACTCGGCCGAGATGCAGCGCCTCTTCCTGATGCTCTGCCTCGAGCCGTGGCTGAAAGCCATCGAGGCCAGCTTTACCAGAGCGCTGTTCCCCAAATCGGCGGCCAACGACAACGAGCGTTTCGCCGTCCGCATCGAGCGCGACGACTTCAGCAAGGTCGATCTCGCTGTTCTGGCCACTGCGATCAACTCGCTGGTCGCGTCGCGGGTACTCAACCCCAACGAGGGCCGCGACTGGATCAGGATGCCGAAGGGCCCCGCCGAGCTCGACAAGTTCGCGAACCCGAACACTGGCGCCTCGCAGCCTGGTACGCCGCCGAATCCATCCCCCAAGCCCGATCCGGAAGACGAGGAACGCGATGCAGCTTAATGACCTCGACAAGATCGCCGAGGAGCACGAAGCCGGACGCTGGTTCGAGCTGCTGAGCCCGGTCGACGGCAAGCCCACGGGCATCAAGCTCAAGGTGGCGGGCCCCGACAGCGAGCGCCAGCGCAAGGCGGGCTTCGCGTATCAGAACGCACTGACCGAGGCGAACCGCCGCGGCAAGATCACGGCCGAGCGGGCCGATGATCTCTACGTCGACCACCTCGCCGATTTCGTCGTCGACCTCGATGCATCGGAAGACGGTAAGCCGGTGCCGTTCTCGAAAGAGACGGTGACGCGGATCATCCGCGCCGGTCGCTGGGTCCGTGCCCAGCTCGAGCAGTTCGCGCAGGAGCGTGTTGGCGGGGATGTCGCCCCTCAGCTCAAGATCGGCTTGTCGCAGGTGGCGAACTGATGGATCGCCTCTTCTTCCCCACCGACCTCAAGGCCGACGACAGCGGAGCCATTTCCGGAATCGCATGGAAGTTCGGCGTCCCCGATCGTATCGGCGACGAGATCGAGCCGGGCGCCTTCAAGGGTATGAAGCTGCCGCTGCCCATGCTGGCCTTCCACGACATGGGCGACCCCATCGGCACATGGGACACCGCGACCGAGAAATCTGACGGTCTGCACATCAGCGGGCGCCTGCTTATCGCCGACGTGGCGCGTGCCCGCGAGGTTCACGCACTGGTCAAGGCCGGAGCGGTGAAGGGCCTCTCGATCGGCTTCATGACCAAAGGCACGCCCCGCATTCGGCCCGGTGGCGGCCGCACCATCAAATCGCTGGACCTGTTCGAGGTGAGCCTCGTCACGGTCCCGATGCACCCCGGCGCGCGGGTCACCAGCGCAAAATCGGCCGTCGCTGCGCTGCAGCTCGCCGCTTCCATCAACCGCGCCGCTCTGGCGCTGAAAGGAGCCTGACGTGAAGCACGTCTCGCAGCGCGCCATGATCGCCGGCGCCATTGAACTCAAGGGCGATGACGACGAGCCCATCGCCGTCGTGCAGAAGGCACTCGACGATCTGACCAAGATCGTCAACGACCGCCTCAAGGACACGCCGGCCGCCGCCGACCTCAAGACGATCACCGACCGCCTCGACGAGGTGGAGAAGAAGGCGAACCGCCCGATCATCACCACGGACGAGAAGGCGGCGCTTGAGGTGGAACGCAAGGCGCTCTCCTCGCTGCTCCGCAGTGGCGTCAGCGCGGCGCTGGCCGATGCGGGCGCCATCTTCGAGTCGAAGGCGGCCTCGTCGGACAATGATCCGGCCGGCGGCTATTTCGTCCTGCCGACGATCGACCTCACCATCCGCACTCTGATGACCGACCTGTCGCCGATGCGCGGATTGGCCTCGGTGGTCAGCATTTCCACCGACCGCTACGAACGCTTCTATGCGAAGAGCAATCGCGGCGCGCAGTGGGTATCCGAGCGCGACGATCGTCCCCAGGACACCGCTCGGCCCGAGCTGATCAAGCACAGCTACGGGGTATCGGAGCTCTACGCCGCCCCGGCCGCGACCCGTCATCTGCTCGACGACGCCGCCGTCGATATCGCAAGCTGGCTGATCAACGACGCCACCCACGACTTCGCTGAAACCGAAGGCGAAGCGTTCCTCCGTGGCGACGGTATCGACGGCAAGCCCCGCGGCCTGCTCGACTATCCGACGCTCGGCACCAAGGACTTCACCCGGGCCTGGGGCAACTACCAGCACGTGCCCGCCGGCCACGCCTCGGCGCCCACCGACGCGAACCTCGTCACCGCTCTGGTGAAACTCGTGGCCGCCGTCCGCAAGCCCTACAAAGCCGGCGCGAAGTGGCTGATGAACTCCAACACCGCGGTGCGCCTCCGCACCATCGTGGATGGCAGCGGCCGCTACCTCTGGGCGCCCACCGGCAACCTGATCGAGGGCGTGGAGCATCCGCTGCTCGGCTACCCCGTCGAGATCGATGAGGGCATGGATGACATCGGGGAGAACAAGTTCCCGATCGCCTTCGGCGACTTCGCCCAGGGCTATGTCATCGTCGACCGACAGGGCGTTCGCATCCTGCGCGACGAGGTGACGGTGAAGGGCCGCGTGATCTTCGACGTCTACCGGCGCGTCGGGGGCGGAGCGGGCGACTTCAACGCCATCAAGTTCCTCAAGATCGCGACCTCGTAAGGAGAACCGCCATGCGCAAGGATTCCCACTCCAACGTCAATGTCGTGGCCTCGCTGGTCCCCGCCGTACAGGCCGCCACTCTCAAGGGGTCGACCGTCGATACCAAGGGCTACTCCACGGCGCTCCTCATCGTGAATACCGGCGCGATCGTCAGTTCCGGCGACTACGTGGTGACGATGGAAGAGTCGGACACGACGACGGATGGTGATTTCACTACCGTCGCCGCGGCCGACAAGATCGGCACCCTGCCGGCCACGCTGGCGGCGAGCACGGTCTATCGCCAGGCCTATATCGGATCGAAGCGCTACCTCAGGGCCGTCATCACCAAGACGGGCGGCACCTCGATCGCGGCAGGCGCCGTGTTCGTGCTGGGCACCCCCGCCCTGGCGCCGGTGGCCTGATGAGCAAGCCCGGCACCACATACGATGGCGTTGCTCGGCTCATCGCCGAGTTGAGCAATGACCATGGCCGGGTGACGGTTGATCGTGAGGACGTGGACGGGAAGGTAACCCTGACCATCCGCGCCCGCTCGCAGGAGCCTGTCGTTTGCACCATCGGCGACGACAGCCCGAAGGCCGCCACTCACAAGAAGGCCGCTCCGAAGAAGAAGGCGCGGACCTGATGCCCTCCCGCGCCCCATCGGTCTGCACCCACTGCGGCGAGCCCCACACGGGCATCTGCGCCAAGAGGGCTGCTGCAATCGCGGCGCGCAAGGCAAGGGCAGACAGGCGCCGCCCTTCGTCCAGCGAGCGGGGCTACGACGCCGCGTGGGAGAAGCTGCGAGCAGACTACCTCGCCGCCTATCCCAGCTGCGCCCGTTGCGGACAGAAGGCCCACCTCGTCGACCACAAGATCACGATCGCCAAGGCACCCGAGCGGCGCCTTGACCCCTCCAATCTCCAGAGCCTGTGCACGCCGTGCCACTCGAGCTGGAAGCAAGCGCAAGACAGAAAGGCTTAGCCATGTCGCTCATTCCGACCAACGGCGCGAAGATCTACATCGGCGAGGCCAAGGCCTTCACCGGGACCGACTTCGTCGCCTCCGACTTCACCTCCGGCTCGCCCGTTTGGACCGAGATCAAGGGCAGCACCAACCTCGGCGCCATCGGCGGCACCAAGGCGCTGATCACCTCCGAGGTGATCGACAGCAAGTACACCCGCAAGGCCGTCGGCACCCGCAACAGCGGCGGCATGCAGGTGGTGTTCGATCGCAACCCCGCCGACGCCGGCCAGATCGCACTGATCGCCGCCAACAATGCGAACCCCGCTCTGAGCCACGCCTTCCGCATCGAGTTCAACGATGCACCTGAGGGAGGCACGCCCAGCACGCGCTACTTCGTCGCCTTCGTCATGTCGGCAGAAGAGCAGCTCAACAGCGCCAACAATCAGATCGCGCTCAACTCGACCCTCGAGATCGACGGCAACGTCGTTCCCGTTGCGGCCGCAGCGTAAGGAGACCTCAACATGGCTGCTCTCAGCGTCACCGCTGCGAACGTCAAGAAGGGCGCAGGCGCCCAGGCCAAGGAAGGCGTGGCAGGCGCCACCATCACCGCCGGCCAGGCCGTCATCCTCAGTGCTGGCAAGTATGTGCTCGCCGACTGCGATGCCACCGACCTCAAGGGCTGCGATGGCATCGCCCTGCACGCCGCCTCCGATGGCCAGCCTCTGGATATCCAGAGCGGTGGCGAGATCAACCTCGGCGCCACCCTAGTGGCAGGCACCACCTACTACCTCGCCCCAACTGCAGGCGGCATCGGACCAGTCGAGGACGTGGCCAGTGGCGACGACCCGATCATCATCGGCATCGCCAAGTCTGCCACGACCCTGATGATGCGCATCACCGACCCGAACGTGACGATCTAAGCCCCCGGGGTGGTCGGCAACCTTGTCGACCTCCTAGGGACCGGCGCGGGGGCCTGCTCATAGGCCAGCACGGAAATGGAGAATTTAGATTGGCATTGTCGGTTGATGCGCTGAAAGCGCAGCTCAACAAGACCCCGGACGACGCGGACGCTATCGACAGCGTCCGGTTGCCGGCGCTGCTCGCCGCGGCAACTGCCAAGATCGAAGCCGATCTCGGCTACAAGCTCACCGACACCGACGAGCTGCCGGACGGCGTACCCGCTGACCTTGAGCTGGCGGTGCTGATGACCGCGGCCGATTGGTACGAGAACCGCGAGGCCTCGATCGTCGGTGTCTCTGCGATGCCGCTGCCCTTCGGCGTGCCTGAGATCGTCGCCAACTACCGGCGCTACACCTTCGCGGCGGTCGACGATGCCGAATGACGGCGGACTCTCCCGCATCCAGCAGCGGCTCAATGCCATCCCCGCCAACGTCAAGGCGGCGCTGGTGCCGGCGCTCACCAAGCAGGCCGAGGCGATCGCAGCCACGATGCGCACGCTGGCGCCCGATGATCCGGCCACCGGCGACCCCGATCTCAAGACCTCGATCGAAGTCACCGGCCCCGGCCAGTCGACCCCGCCCTATTCCCAGCCGGGCGGCATGATGACGGTGCCCGACAACGCCGTCGCCATCACCGCCGGCAACGAGGATGTGCGGTACCCGCACCTCGTGGAATACGGGACGAAGAAGGCGCCCGCGCAGCCCTTCTTCTGGCCCGCGTATCGCCTCCACCGCACCAAGGCGAAGAAGGCCATCAAGCGCGCCGCCAGCGCCGCCGTGCGCAAGAATTGGGGACGCCAGTGACGGACCAGGCGTACCAAGTTCAGAAGGCCGTCCACGCGCTCCTAATCGGTACGGGCGCCCTCACCGACTTGGTGCCCGCCGAGTCCATCGCCGACTTTGGCGGCGTGCCCACGGTGTTCCCCTCGATCATCGTAGGAGAGGCCCAGATCGTCGACGAGGGGCAGCAGATCGATCGCTCGGTGATGCGGGTCTATCTCACCCTGCACCTCTGGACGAAGGAGGCTGCGCTGAATGCCGTCAAGAAGATCGGCGGCGCGGTGCGGACCGCGATGCACGGACAGCGGCCGCCCCTCGGCGGTGGCTTCCAGCTCGGCGATCTCGGCATCGAGAGTGTGCGCTACGTCCGCGACCCGAGCGGCGAGAACGGCCACGGCGTCGTCACGATCAACGCGCTGGTGAGTGAGACCTGATGCGCGCTGGCAGTCTCGATCGCACCATAGAAATCACCCGCACCACGACGGCGCCGAACCCCGAAGAGCCGTGGGTGCCCGGCGAGCCCACGACCTCGACGATCGCGACCGTGAGGGCGCAGCTGATGCAGCAGTCGACCGAGGAATTCATGCGCACCTTCGGCGAGTCGCAGGAGATCGCCGTTGCGTTCCGCATCCGGTACCGCGATGATGTCGTGCTCACCGACCAGATCGTCTACGCCGGCACGACTTACGATCTCCTCGAAATCAAGGAGATCGGCCGACGCATCGGCCTCGAGCTTCGCGCGAAGGCGGTGAGCTGATGCGTGGCACGAAGCCGACCTTGGTGGTCGACAACGACGCGGTGAAGACGGCGCCAGCGCCCCCGGCGTGGCTGTCTGCGAAGGCGAAAGCCGAGTGGCGCCGCGTGATGCCGATCCTCGTCGATCGCGAGATCCTGACCGCCGCCGACCTCGGTAGCCTCGAAAACTACTGTCTCGCTCAAGCCCGCGTGCGTGACGCGGAGCGGATGCTTGCCGGCACCACCGACCCGGACGCCTGGCTGAAACTGCTCAGGGCGCAGGACAAGGCTATGGCGACCGCGCGCCAGCTCGCCGCCGAACTGGGGCTCACCCCGGTGTCGCGATCGAGGCCCGGCATTCGAGAGGAGGAGGAAGGCGATGACGACGCCGACAACCCGCTCGACATATCCTGAATGGGTCTATGACGGCTCCGAAATCCCCGACCCCTTCGGGCACGGGGAACGCGCCGTGCGCTTCCTCCGGGCGCTGCGCCATCCCAAGAGCACGCTGCCGAATCGAGCATTCCAGCTCGACCCTTGGCAGGAGCGCGTCGTGCGGCGCATCTATGGCCCGCGCAACGACGACGGCACCCGCATCGTCAAGACCGTGGTGCTGTTGCTTCCGAGAGGAAACCGGAAGACGTCATTGGCTGCGGCGCTCTCGCTGCTGCACACCATCGGCCCGGAACGCGCGCCCTACGGCGAAGCCACCTTCGCGGCCGTCGATCGGAAGCAGGCCGGCCGTGCCTTCAAGGAAGCGATCGGGATCGTCCGCGAGGACAAGCGGCTGGTCAAAGCCACCCGCATCTACGACGCCCACAACAGCGCGAAGAAGATCACATACCCCACCGACGGCGTGTCGCTCGAGGTGATCAGCGGCGACGCGGGGACGGCGCATGGCGCGACGCCGGCCTTTGTGCTCGCCGACGAAATTCACATCTGGCCGAACCGCGATCTCTGGGAGGCGCTGACCACCGGCCTCGACAAGGTCGACAATCCGCTACTGGTGGTGGCGACCACCGCCGGCCGAGGCCAGGACAATTTCGCCTGGGAAGTGATCGAGGACGCCCGCAAGGTGGCGCGCGGCGAAGTCGATGATCCGTCGATCCTCCCCGTGCTGTTCGAAGCGGACCGCGATGCCGACTGGCAGGACGAAGAACTGTGGCACCGCGTCAACCCCGGCCTGCGGCACGGGTATCCTTCGCTCGACGGCTTCCGGCGTCACGCCCGGCGCGCCGAGCGCAGCGTCGGCGAGCGGCAGAGCCTGCTGCAGCTCAAGCTCAATGTCTGGCTCGACCAGACCGTCGATCCCTTTGTCGACATGGTGGTCTACGACGCCGGCCGGAAGCCCGTCGACCTCGACGCCCTGGCCGATGACCCGTGCTGGCTGGGTGTCGACCTCTCCTCCACCATCGACCTTTCCGTCATCGTGGCGTGCTGGCGTACCGCCGACGGCTACGCGGTGGCCGCGTGGTTCTTCATCCCCGAAGCCAACATAGACGAGCGGGAGGACGGCTCCGGCGGCACCTACCGCCAATGGGTGGACGAAGGGCTGATCGAGGCCACTCCGGGCTCTACGATCGATTTCCGGCGCATCCGCGACAAGATCATCGACCTGCACGAAACGATGACGCTGCAGGAGATCGCCTTCGACCCCTACATGGCGCGCCAGGTGCAGCCCGAATTGATGGAGATGGGGCTGCCGGTCGTCGACATGCGCCAGGTGCCGAGCCTGATGATGCCGGCGATCCTCGAGCTGGAGCGTGCGATCCTCGCCGGCGAGTTCCAGCACGGCGGCAATCCCGTCCTGCGGCACTGTTTCAGCAACGTAGTGGTGCGACGGAACGATCAGGGTCACGTCGCCAAGTTCACGAAGTCCAAGAAGTGGCTGTCGATCGACGGGGCCGTCGCGTCGGCGATGGCGGTGGCGCGGTGCGCTGCCGGCGATAGCGGACGCTCCTCCTACGAGGACGCCGACGAAGAGAACACCGAGGAGTGGGCCTATGCCTGACGATACCGAACGCCTTGTCATCCTGCTCGAGGCGAAGATCAGCGAGCTCGAAAAGAACATGGCGAAGGCCAGCGGCACGACCGCGAAGGCCTATCGCGAAATGTCCCTCGGTTCGCGTCGCGCCACGTCGCAGATGCAAGAGGACGCGATCCGGTCGACATTGCGCATCAACCAGGCCCTCGATGCGACCCGGGCAAGGGTCGGCGTGTTCGCGTCGAGCTTCGCATCGGGCCTCGTCGCGCCGCTCGCTGGGCTGCTGTCCCTCACAGCCGCAGTGAACGGTACGCGCGCCGCGCTCGACAAATTCGGAGACATCGCGGACCAGTCCGCCGCCGCTGGTCTCGACAGCGAATTCTTTCAGGGCATAGCCTACCAGGCGAAGCTCTCCGGCATCGAGATCGGCACGATGGCCGACGCGATGGCCACCTTCAACAAGCTCAGCGGGCAGGCCGTTGAGGGTCGCGGCAAGATGGTGACCCAGCTCAAGGCCGAACATCCGGAATTGCTCCGCAGCCTACAGCTCGCTACGGACCAGGAGCAGCGCTTCCGGCTCATCGTAGACGCGATTAAGAACGCCAAGACCGAGCAGGAAGGCGCGGTGATCGCCGCCGCAGCGTGGGGCGATCAAGGTGTGCGCATCGCCACCGCGTTCCGCGAAGGATCGGCGGCCGTCGACGAGATGGTCCGCAAGGCCAAGGAGCTCGGCCTGATAGTCGACCGCGAGGTAATTGCCCGCGCCGATGAGCTGGGGGACGAGTGGGAGACCACGGCCGCAATCCTAGATAACAGGATCAAGGTGGCCCTCGTCGACATGGGGCCGCTGATGGTCGATCTCGTCGGGCTCGCCGCCGACTTCGGCTCGAACATGGCTCTTGTGCACGACCAGTTCCGCGAGATCGAGCAGCGCCGCTTCCTCAATCCCCTCCAGAACGAGCTTATCGCCGTGCAGGAGGAAATCCATCGGATCAAGACTGGCGGCGAGCGAGGCGGCGTCGGCGCCGTTGTCGACCTGGTGTTCGGCAAGTCCGGCGACGAGGACGCGCGGGTCGAAGAGCTCTACCAGAAGGCCGAGCGTCTGCAGGAGCGCATCGCACAGTTGCAGGGAAAGCCTCCCGGCCCGCCCACGGCAGCGCCAGTGGTACGATCACCCGGCAGCGCGTTTAGCCAGGGATGGGGCGCTGGCGCGTTCCTGTCGAGCGCTCCACAGGTGTTCGATCGGAAGCTGATCGACGGGCTCAAGGACGTGTCCGGCGCGGCGTATAAGACCACGGTCGAGCTCGCCAGCACGACCGATGCGGTCGACGAGCTGCGCCAGCAAGCCGAGCAGACGGCGACCGCCCTGGAAAGCTCGCTCGGCGGCGCTCTGAGCACGTTGTTCGACGGCCCTATCACCAACGTGCAGGACGGCCTCGCTGGCATCCTCGACAGTCTCGGCTCGCTGGGACGGCAGAACCTCAGCAGCGTCTTCTCGGGGATGCTGAGCCCGGCCAACCAGAACGCGGCCACAGGCGGCGTGATGGGCAACGGGCTCTGGGGCTCTGCGATCTTCGAAGCGGCCAAGGCGGGCACCGCGGCGGGCTCCAAGGAGGGCGTGGCTGGCGGGTTCGATGGCTGGCTCAAGAACAATGCCGGGACCGTCGGCGCGGGGCTGGGCGGCCTCGGTCTCGGCTACAGCACGCAATCGCCGTTGATGGGTGCCGTCGGTGGCGCGCTCGGCGGCGCAGCGGCCGGCCCGTGGGGCGCGCTGGCGGGCGGCGTAGCGGGCTTCATCGGTGGATTGCTCGGCATGCAGGAGGCGCTGCAAAAGGCCAAGAAGGCCGTCAACGACAACAAGCTCTCGATCGACCAGTTCATCGCCACGGGCATGGGCAAAGAAGTCGACAGCATCTCGGCGGCCGTGGCGCAATTTAGAGCGCAAGGAGCCCAGCTTGTCGAGCTCGCAAAGGCCGCCGGCGATAACGCACTCGTGCGCCGCCTGCAGCGGGCGATGGACGCTTATCGCGACACGCTCAGGATCGAGCGGCTACAGGATCGCGTGGTGGCATCGAGCGACGTGCTCCGCGAAGCCTACGAGCGGGAGGCCGACGCGCTCCGCGGAGTGATCGAGCAGAACAAGGCCTGGGTGGCGAGCCTCAAAGGCTTCAAGAACGCGTTGCTCCTCGACACGAACCTGTCACCGCTTTCGCCGCAGGATCGATTGATCCAGGCGCAGATGCAGTTTCAGCGCACCAGCCAGGCAGCGATCGGCGGTGACGCCAGCGCGCAGTCGCGGCTGCAGCAGGAAGCATCTTCCTACCTCGAAGCCGCGCGCGGCTTCTACGCCTCCAGCGGGGCTTACCAGTCAATCTTCGACCAGGTCCAAGGTGTGCTGGATCGAGCGATCAGCGCCGGCAACGGTGCAGTCAGCGACGCCGAGCGCCAGTTGAACAAGCTCACCGATCTCGTCGGCGGGCAGATCGACCTCAAGAACGCCGTCGTGTCCGTCAACCAGGCAATCGCCAAGCTGAACGCGGACATGGCGAGGTTGCAGGCTGCGGAGATCGCCGCCTCGCAGGACGTCACCACATCGGTGAAGCAACTACTTCGCGAGCTATCGCAACAGAGCGGCAGGAGAGCAGCATAATGGACCTTTCAGACATCGCCCCGACCTCGATGAAGGTCGCGATCAGGCACCCCGGCACCGGCAAGGAGACCGGGCTGATCATCGACGTGCAGTCGCTTGAAAGCCCGGTCGTGCAGAAGGTGCGGCGCGAGCAGCGGGACGCGGTGCTCCGTACTCGAAACCGCAAGATGACGGCCGAAGAAATCGACGAGCAGATCACTGACCAGATCGTCGCCGCGATCGCGGGCTGGCAGTGGAACGGCGACGCGAGCTGGGGCGGCAAGAAGCTCGATCTCACCCCCGAGAATGTCCGCATCGTTGTCGCCGCGCCGTGGGTGCGCAAGCAGGTTGAGGAGGCGGTCGCGGACGAAGCAGGTTTTTTCTCGAACTGAGCGAGGGGCTCTGCGCCGCGGTGCGTCTGGCCGTGGCGCGGGGATCTCTGGTTGGCATCGAGATCGAGCCAGCCGGCGAGCATCTATGGCTCTGGTTCTGGGACATGAATCGCGGCCGGCGCAGCAACGGCTTCGGTCCTGATGGATTGTCGGGGCTCGACTTGACGTCGTGGCAGCAGATGACGGGCGCCATCGTTCGGCCAGAAGAGTGGAGCATCGTTCGAGACATGGACCAGGCCTATGTCGATGCGGCCAGCAAGAAGATGGCGGCCGGCAAGGGCGGCCCGCTCTACGCGCCGAGCGAGGGCCCGGGCCTGACGGCGGCGAGCTTTGACGGGATGATCGGATGAGGCGGAAGCGGGCCAACGGCAAGTTCGCCGGATGGAAGGTCGGGAACGGCTATGCCGAATACCGGTACGGCAAGCCCTCCTCGGCGAAGTCGCGACCGATCTACAATCCGGCTCAGCGCGACCACTACGTCGGGAAGGTGGCCGACATCCTCGGCACATGGCAGAGCAGCAAATGGGAACGCGAGGGCGACACTCGCGCCGGCATCCGCAGCTCGCTCTGCCTCGAGGGTTATGCGTGGCAGCGATCCGACGACGAGGCCGCCTTCCTCGTCGCAGCCGGCCTCGTGCTCCTCGGCGCGTCGCAGCGCCCCAGCTTCACCGAAGGCCAGCCCGGCTACACCGAGCCGGCAGAGAACTGCTACCACTGCCACCGACCGATCCCAGATGCCGACATGACGCGCGGCCAGCGGTTCTGCTCGGTGGAGTGCGCCCGCGCCGCGCTCAACCGGCGGGACTTCAGCCAGCGTGCCGCGCACGACGCCGTTGCCCATGCGGCCTATAATCTCATCGCGCGCAGCAAACGGCCGCACCAGAAGTGCCCGCAATGCGGTGAGCCCTTCCGGCCATCGCGCGAGGGTCAGCGATATTGCTCGCCGCGCTGCACGGGCATCGCCACCTCCGGCCTGGCACCGCGGACTTGCGCTCATTGCCGTGAGCCGTTCCAGCCCTCGCGCGGTGCCCAGGAATTCTGCTCGAAGGCATGCTCCGGTGCCCACTCCGCCGCGCAGCGGCGAGCGGTGCTGCCCGTGGTGCTCTGCCACTGTTGCGGTGAGCCTTTTCAGCAGTCGGTCGCGAAGCAGCGCTTTTGCTCGGATACGTGCCGGAAGCGCATCGAGAACCTGCAGTCGAGAATCCGAACGGGCAACGCGCTGATGACGGCCACCAACTTCGACTATCTCGTCACCGTGCCGACAAACGCCCGCCCTCGATGGCTCACCCCCGAGCGGTTCGACGAGATGCTGGCGGCTTAGTCGGCGCTCTTTCCAAGTTCGATCACGCGGTCGCTCAACACCTTCAACTGCTCATGCATGCTGGCCAGTATCTGCCCCTGCTGAGCAATCGCCCGGGTCAAGCCCTCGACCGAGTCGCTAAGGATGCGCTGGTTCTCGCCCAGGCGGACGATCGCCTCCTGAGTGGCCTCCGCAAGTTTCTGCTGACCATCACTCATTCAAAGTCTCCATCCTGAATATCGATTTTCGCGGTCCATCGGAGTCCTAGTCCGATGGGGGAGGGGCCTAAAAGGGGGGATCGCCATCGTCCAGGCGTCCGGGCCCGAATGGCGCGCTCCTACTGTTCGGTATCCAAGACCAGTCCGGAGAATCGACGCTCACCGTCCCTGAATCGGAGATGGTGATCTGTGGGGTGCCAGTGATCTTGGCCGTTACTTGGTCGCGCTGGAACTTCAGCTCTTCGACCATCGGATGTCCTACGAGGACGTCCTTCACCGCTTCGGCCACGACCCGATGTGCCTCTAGCCGAGCGAGAAAGCGGTTGATGATCTTCGACGGTGTATCGCGGCTCTTAAGCGCTTCATCCAGCAACCGGCGGACAGCTTCCACTTCGGACTGGAACCCCTTCTCCTGCTGATACTCAACGATCCTCTCCACCATTTCGGTGGGCAGCGCATACACGCGCCGCTGAGTTGTGGCGGCCTCGGGGGCCTTCACTTCGTCTTCGCTATCACTGGCCACGACAATCACCCCAATGTTGGGCAGGACCCTATTTCCGCCCTTGACCCCTGTCCAGTGACATGACAATGTCACAGTATTGGTAACATAGGAGGTGACACGATGTATGAACGCGGGTGGAAGCGCCCAGAGACAGCGCGTGTGGTTGTGCTGCTGACAAAGTCGGAAATCGAGAAAATCGACAGCGCGGGGCAATCGGCTGGCCTTGCTTCGCGATCGGAGACGGTACGCCAGCTCATCGCCAAGGGCCTTAAGGCCGAGGCGGAAGCCAAGAGCGAGGCCGCGTGATGCACCTCGCAAACGAAAGGGCCGGCACGGCGCCAACCGTACCAGCCCTCAATCCGAACCGCCTCGCAGGGCGGCCGAGTATCAACCCCCACAGCATGGAGGTGACGATGGTCACCAATATCACGCCGGGCACGCTCCCGGCAATTCCCGAGCGCTATCGTGCGATCCGCATGATGGGCGGCCGGATCGTCGAGCCCCACTTCATCGTGTTCCTGGAGGTTGCGGATCGCCCCTGGGGCGACAACCGCAAGACGCCTCACCAGAAGTGGAACGCCTATCTCGGCGACGAGATGATCGTGAAGCGTCACCGCGACCCGGAGCATGCGGCTTGCCGTGCGCTGTTCGCGGCCGGCAACGTCGGCACGGTTCTTTTCGTGCATCGCTCGACCGGCGTGCCCGGCATCAGCCTCGATATCGAGAAGGCGATCAAGGTCGCCGTCTATGACGACGGTGCGCGGGGGCTCTACCATGCTGCATACCACCCGTACGACCCGGAGGATAACACGCCAGCAGGCGAGGACGGGGCGGACGGCGCGTCGGTAGCCGAAGACCAACTTGCGGCTCCAAACGACGCTCCCGGTGTTGACGCTCGAGAGGCGGTGACCAATCCGGCTATAGAGGCGGCCGAGCGCAATCTGCGGAAAGCGGCTGATGAGCTTTTCGCGCTCACGCCCGAAGAACGCGCCCTCCTCGACGGGGAGGCGCGCTGATGGTCTCCCGCCGCACAATCCTCCAAGCGCTGCCGTTCCTCGGCGCCAGCGTCGCCGCCCCCGCTATCGCTGACGACCTTGCGAAGTGGCAGGCCGATCCCGAAACCATGACGGTCGAACAGCGCCGGGACCATCACCTCGCCGAATTCAAGCGGGCCTGCGAGGAGATCGACCCCAACATCCGAGACTGGTCTTTCAGCAGGGACGAGGATCGGGGAACGCTCGCACTGATCGCCTTCGTCCGCACCGGAAGATATGAGGGCGACGGCCTCTACGAGAGTGGCACCGAGAATATCTGGGGTAAGCGCGGCCAGTGGCACGTCAAGCTCCGCCCCGGAAAGATCGACGGCCACCGGTCCTTCACGGTGCAATGCCCCGGCGAGTGGCAGGTTCTGACCGAACCGAGGCTCGACACGTTCATCGGCAGGAGGCTCGCATGAGTTTCCTACTGACACGACGCTCCGCGCTGATCGGCGGATTCACGTCACTGATTATTCCCCCCGCCGCGGTCGCTCTTGACCAGGCACAGGCGGCCGATCCTTGGGAGGAAGCCGCTGACCTCGCCTTCGCCCTGCACGACAGGCTGGAGAACATGCCGACCGGCAGGTGGTGGTGGACCCAAGTCGGGCCGGGCATAGGCTGCGGCAACGCGATGCAGTTCTGGGAGCGTTCCGGCAGCGGATTCCATCGGGCCGAGAGGAGGGCAGCATGATCGCGGTCTTCGCCTCTCGCATCCGCGTCCGCTTCGCCGGGGCGATCATTCGCCTCGGCTGGGCGATCATCGCCGCCGAAGAGCAGCGCTGGGGATTGCGGTCATGACCGACGATCCGACCATGGCCGAGATGGACGAGATGACGGAAAAGCTCCGCATCTGCCTCGCGCACGCCCGCGAGATGGCCGCCAAGGTGGCCAAGGACTCGAACGGCAATCGCGGCGCGCTGGACTACCTGCTGCTTTGGACAGGCGGCGACTTCTACCAGTTCGTGCTCAGGCAGGGCGTCGTGCACCGCGAGTATCCGAACCTGCCATCCGCCGACATGGTGGCGCTGATGATCAGCACGTTCCTTGATGCCCTCGCTGTCCCCGAGACGGAGGTGCGGCATTGAACGCGGACTTGATCACAGCCGAGCAATTCAGGATGGCGAGGGCGGCGCTGGCCATGAGCAGGGCGGACGTCGCCGGCATGACCGGCCTGTCAAAGGAAGCCGTCGGCGTTGCTGAAACCGATCCGTCCAGAGCCCCGCTGGCCCTGGCGCAAAAGCTCCTCCGCTACTACTCGGCGAAGGGCGTGCACTTCGCGAAGGATGCCGGCCGGATCGGCGTCCTGTTGCGGACCGAATAAATTCGAGGGCGGGGGTATAGTTACTTGCTACTCCCGCCCTTACTCCTCTGATCGTCGAGTTTCGAGGGTTCGAACATGGCGCGTAGTGCAGTAGCAAACTCAAACATCGCCGGTCCCCGGCCGCCGTCGTTCCTCTCGAGGGCGACATTGGCGGCAGAGTTGGACATCGGCGAGTCCACGGTCGATGACTTGGTGAAGCGCGGCGTCCTCCCGCGGCCGATCAGGATCGGCGGATCGGTGCGCTGGAACTGGGCAGCGGTGCAAGAGGCCCTGATCTCGATGGGGCAGGGGAACGACGGCGCGGACCCCTTCATGAAGGCATTGAACGATGAAGCAGCCGCGTAGGCCGGCCATATCGCTGCCCAAGGGCGTGCATCGCGTCGTTTCGCGAAGCAGAGAGTATTTCTACTGGCAGAGCGGACGCGGCACCGACCATGCCGGGGAGAGGATTAAGCTCCCGAACGATCCTCACACCCCGGAATTCTGGCAAGCGGTGCGGCAGGCGCAGGGCATCGGCGGCGCGGTGCCCACCGACACCATCGGTGCATTGATCGACGCTTACGAGACGGCGTGGCCGGGGCTGCCGCGCAAGCTGGCGAGCAGCACCCAGGAGTTATACCGCCGCAATCTCAAGGTGGTGCGCGCCACGTGGGGCGACCTGCCGGCGGCGAGCCTTCGCCCTGCTCACGTGCAGGCGCTGGTAGAGAAAATCGGGGCGACAAAGCCCGGCAGCGCGAACAACGTGCTCTCCGCACTCAAGGCCATGTGCCGGTGGGCAATGGGGCCGAGAGAGCTTCTAACCCGGGATCCGACGCAAGGCGTCGTCCCCTTCGATACCGGGGAGGGCCACCGCCCATGGACACCGGCGCAGCTCGCCTTCGCCGACAAGAACTTCACCGGCATGTTGCGCCGGGCCTACGTGCTCGCCCGCTACACGGGGCAGCGCATCAGCGACGTTGTGAGGCTGGGGTGGACCGACGTCGACGAGGGCGGCTTCACCCTTCGGCAGAAGAAAACCGGGGTTCGTCCGTGGTGCCCCATCCTCCCCGAGCTCGAGCGGGAAATGGCAACCTGGGAGAAGCGCCCGGGACCGTTCCTGCTGCAGGAAAACGGACGGCCCTTCACCACCAATCAGCTCTGGAAGATTCTCGACAAGGAGCGGGATGATCACCCGGCCGATCTCGACGGCGTGGTGTGGCACGGCCTGCGGGCCAACGCCGTCATCAACCTGCGCCAGCGGGGGTACAGCGCGATGCAGATCAGCGACGCGATCGGGATGAGTGTCGAGATGGTCGAAAGGTATTCCCGCTACGCCGACCGGAAGGCAGGCGGGCAGGCGATCCTGCTCAAGATGAAGGAACGGACCAAGGACAAGGCTGTAAAACGCTGAAAAACTGGAAAGCAGAAATTCAGCAAAATCAACGCGCTAAGAGGTATGGAATGAAGTGCAGGCTTCTGTTGCCAGGTGCCTGCGGACCCCGCCTGTCGCCCGGCTAGGGGCGGAGGACTTAAATTCCCAGTGCTAGCACCGCTTACGCGGCGAGAGCGACCGGAGCCTTATGGTTGTCATTGGCAACTATAAGATTTGGACCGATAACGGTGGTACCTCACCGAGCGAAAACACACCCTTTACGCCCTTGTCGATCCTATTTCGCCCCCAGTGGCTCCGCTCGTTGGAGCGGGCGGAGATGGTGGAGGCGCCGGGTACTGCCCCCGGGTCCAATGGGTTTATTACGATGGCCGTTTATCGCCATAGCCGTTGCCGGCACGGACAATATAGGGACGACCGGCGGGGGATGCAAATCATGCAATAATCTCGGCGATCAGCGCCTCGAGCGGTGCCAGATCGCCTGAGAAACTGTCGATAATCGAAGAGAGCTCGCCGCGTCGACGAAATGCGGCCGCTCGTGGTTCTGGAGTGATCGTGGTCAGCCAGCCAACTGAACGTCGCTGACTGGCACCTCGCGACTCAGGATGGCAGTACTGCGGTTGCTTCGATCTCCACGAGGACGCCGGGGCGGCCGAGGGCGAGGACTTTCAGCACCGTGACGATGGGCGGGTTGGTGGGCTGGCCGGCGAACTTCACCCAGGACTGGAAGCCGGGCATGATGTCGAGGTCGCCGTCGATATAGATTGTCACCTTGACCAGGTCGTCGATATCGGCGCCGGCTGCGTCGAGGCAGAGTTTGAGGTTGGCGAGTGCCTGGGTGGTCTGGACGCCCAAATCGCCGTCGACGAGCTTGCCGTCGCTGTCGACCGAGTTCTGTCCACCGATCATGACGAGGCGGGACCCGGCGGGGACCACGAGGGCTTGGGTAAAGGCGGGGTTCTGGTGCATTCCCTTGGGTTTTAGGTAATCGACGGGCATCATGGACCTCTTGTGGATGTTGAGTCTGTCGCCGCCCAACCGAACGGGCGGGCTGCTAGAAACGTTGCCGAAATGGAGTGCCGGGAAATGTCAGTATCTGCCTTGCGGCGCGAAGCGGCTGAGACGCGACATCCGGAGCAGCAATATCTCGACCTGCTGCGGCTGATCGTCGACACCGGCACCGATCGCGGCGACCGGACGGGGACGGGCACGCGCTCGATCTTCGGGCACCAGATGCGGTTCGACCTCATGCGCGGCTTTCCGCTGCTGACGACCAAGAAGGTGCACCTCAAGTCGATCATCTACGAGCTGCTGTGGTTCCTGCGCGGCGAGACCAATGTGCGCTGGCTGCAGGAGCGGGGCGTCACGATCTGGGACGAATGGGCCAATGCCGAGGGTGAACTGGGGCCGGTCTACGGCTCGCAGTGGCGGAGCTGGCCGGACGGGACGGGCGGCGCGATCGACCAGATCGCCAATGTGGTGGACTCGATCCGCAGCAAGCCGGAATCACGACGGCATATCGTGACGGCGTGGAATCCGGCGGAAGTGGACGAGATGGCGCTGCCACCCTGCCACTGCCTGTTCCAGTTCTACGTGGCCGAGGGGCGGCTGAGCTGCCAGCTCTACCAGCGCTCGGCGGACGTGTTCCTGGGCGTGCCGTTCAACATCGCGTCCTACGCGCTGCTGACGATGATGGTGGCGCAGGTGACGGGGCTCGAGCCGGGCGAGTTCGTGCATTCGTTCGGCGACGTGCACCTGTACGCCAATCACTTCGAACAGGCCGAGCTGCAGCTCACGCGCGCGCCCAAGCCGATGCCGCGCATGACGATCAATCCGGACCGCCGGTCGATCTTCGACTTCGAATATGAGGACTTCATGCTCACCGGCTACGATCCGCATCCGGTGATCAAAGCCGCCATCGCTGTTTGATCCGCAAGGAAATGCGCCGACTTTGCCGGATTTTTCGCGGCTTGCGCCGGTGGTGAAGGCGGGGCGGGGCGTGATAAGCATTCAAGCCGCGTTCAGGCGGCGGTGTCTAGGGCATCGCCGCTTTTCGATTTTTGGGGAGTCTCGATGCAACGCCTGCTTTCCGTCGCCCTGCTGCTTGGCGCGTGCACGCTGACGCCGGCGCTGGCCAACGACACCACGGCGGAGCTCGGGACGGGCGGGCTGATCTTCATCACGACCGACCAGCTCAAGATGAAGTCGGAGGACCTGTTCGTCTCCCCAACGCTGGTGAAGGTGACCTATGAGTTCGAGAACCTGACGGACAAGGCGCTCGACGTGCTCGTGGCGTTCCCGATGCCCGATATCGAGGGCAGCGGTGACTTCAACGTGGCGGTGCCGGATCGCGAGTCCGACAACATGTTCGGCTTCAAGACCTCGTTCAACGGCGAGCCGGTCGAGGCAACGCTGCACCAGCAGGCATTCGCGTTCAATCTTGACCAGACCGCGGCGCTCGAGGCGCTCGGCATTCCGCTGACGCCGTTCGGCGAACGGACGCGCGAGCTGATCCAGGAACTCGACGAGGATGCGATCCAGAAGCTGCTGCATCTGGGGCTCGTGATCCCGATGGAGTATGGCGACGGCAACGACAACTGGACGACCTATTACGAGCCGGTTTGGACGCTCAAATCGACCTACAGCTGGGAGGCGCATTTCGCGCCGGGCGAGACGGCCGAAGTGGTGCACTCCTACACGCCCAGCGTCGGTGGTACCGTGGCGGTGACTTTCCTTGCGCCGCCGGACGAGTACGGCGACCGGGCCGGGGACTACGAGAAGAAGTACTGCACCGACGACAGCTTCATCGGCGCGGTCAAGAAGACGCTGGCGTCGCCCGAGGAGTACTACTCGGCGCCCTATTACGAGAGCTGGATCACCTATATCTGGTCGACGGGCAACAACTGGGCCGGGCCGATCGAGGACTTCTCGCTGACGATCGACAAGGGCGACGCCAAGAACCTCGTTTCATTCTGCTGGGATGGCGAGGTCAAGAAGATCGGCCCCACGACGTTCCAGATGACGGCCAAGGACTGGTATCCGCCTTATGGCCGCGAACTCGACATCCTGATCCTCGACCACATCGAGCCGGAAGGCGCTGGGGGCTGATGAGCGTTACTATTCGTGATGCGGCGCCGGGCGACGCGGCGGTCGTTCTCTTCTTCATCAAGGCGCTCGCCGAATATGAGCGGCTGGCGCATGAGGTCGTGGCGAGCGCGGCCGATATCGAGCGTGAGCTGTTTGGGCCGTCGCCCAAGGTGTTCTGCCAACTCGCCGAGGTGGACGGCCAGCCGGCTGGCTTTGCGCTCTGGTACTACACCTTCTCGACCTTCCAGGGCCGGCACGGCATCTGGCTCGAGGATTTGTTCGTGAACCCCCAGATGCGCGGCCACGGCGTGGGCAAGGCGCTGCTCGCCAATCTGGCGCAGCGCTGCGTCAGCGAGGGCCTGGGGCGCTACGAATGGGCGGTGCTGGACTGGAACCAGCCCTCGATCGACTTCTACGTGGCGCAGGGGGCGGTCTTCATGGACGACTGGCGGCGCTGCCGCGTCAGCGGGGAAGCGCTCGACAAGCTGGGGGCAGCCCCATGAGCGTCGCCGTCGCCATTATCGCCGCCATCGCGGAAAACGGGGTCATCGGGGATGGCAACCACATTCCGTGGCGCCTGCCGGGCGATTTCGCGCATTTCAAGCGCATGACCATGGGCAAGCCCCTGATCATGGGGCGGAAGACGTTCGAGAGCATCGGGCGGCCGCTGCCGGGGCGGACCAACATCGTCGTGACGCGCCAGGAGGGCTACCAGCCGGACGGCGTGATCGTGATATCGAGCCTCGAGGCGGCGATGGAGCATGCCCAGGAGATCGCCAGGGCGGACCGGGCAAACGAGGTGATGATCGGTGGCGGAGCGGAAATCTACCGGCAGGCGCTGCCGTTTGCCGACCGGATGTACCTCACCCAGGTGATGCTGGAGCCGCAGGGCGACACCTATTTCCCGCCCATCGACTTCGAGCAATGGAAGCCGGGAGGGGAGATCAGCGTGGCCGCACATCCGCAGGACAGTGCGGCATTCCGCGTAAGGGTTTATCGACGGAACCCCTTGGCGCGCCGTTGATCGGCCCCAATAGCCCCCCTATATACGTCCGAACGATTGAACAGCTGAAAGGCGACATATGCCCTGGGACAACAATACGGGGGGCGGCGGCCGCAACAACAATAGCGGCGGTCCGTGGGGGCAGGCCCCACAAGGGGGCGGCGGGGGTGGACCCCGCAGGGGCAATACTCCCAGTCTCGAGGACATTCTCAAAGGTGGACGCGACCGATTCCAGGGCGCGGGTTTCCCCGGTGGCCGCTGGGCCATCGCCGGCGGCGCGGTGGTGCTCATCGCGTTCTGGCTGTTCAATTCCATTTACACGATCAATGAAGGCGAAGTGGGCGTCGAACTGCAGTTCGGCAAGCCCAAGCCGGAACTGAGCCAGCCGGGCCTGCACTTCCACTGGTGGCCGGTCGAGGACGTCGAGCGCGTGTCGATCGCGGTACGGCAGACGACGATCGGTTCGTCGACGGGCAACCGGAACGGCAGCGGCAATGAAGGGCTGATGCTGTCGGGCGACCAGAACATCGTCGATGTGCGCTTTGCGGTGCAGTGGGCGGTGGCGAACCCGGTGTTCTTCCTGTTCAACGTGCGCGACCCCGAAGACATGGTGCGCAGCGCCGCCGAAAGCGCGATGCGCGAAGTTGTCGGCCGCCGTCCGGCGCAGGACGCGTTCCGCAACGACCAGGCGGGCATCGCCGCCGAAGTACAGCGGATCACCCAGGCGATCCTCGAGAGCTACGAAACCGGCGTCAGCATCAACGACATCAACATCGAAGTCGCGGCGCCGCCGGCGGAAGTCGTGGACGCCTTCGAGGAAGTGCAGCGCGCCGAACAGGACGAAACGCGCTTCCAGGAAGAAGCACGACGCGACGCCAACACCCTGCTGGGTAATGCCCGCGGCCAGGCAGCGCAGCTGCGCGAAGACGCGGCGGCCTACAAGAACCGCGTGGTGCAGGAAGCAGAAGGCGAGGCAGCCCGCTTCGTGTCGATCTACAACGAATATGCGCGCGCCCCCGAAGTGACGCGCAAGCGGCTGTTCCTCGAAACGATGGAGCAGGTGCTTGGCAGCTCGGAGAAGGTGATCGTCGAGCCGGGCACGACCGGTTCGGGCGTGGTGCCCTATCTGCCGCTCAACCAGTTGCAATCGGGGACGACCACCAGCCCCACCACTTCGGCGACGGGGAACTGAGCCATGAACAGACTCATTATCCTCGCTGTCGTCGTCATCGCAGCCATCTACGTCCTCATCTCGTCGATCTTCGTGGTCAACGAGCGCGAGCAGGCGATCGTGCTGCGCTTCGGCCAGATCACCGACGTCAAGACCGAGCCGGGCATCTACTTCAAGCTGCCCACCACGGTGGTGGATTCGGTTCAGATCATCGAAGACCGCGTGATGCGCTACGACCTCGCCAATATGACGGTGCAGGTGCGGGGCGGTAAGCTCTACGAAGTCGACGCGTTCCTCACCTATCGCATCAACAATCCGCGGCTGTTCCGGCAGGCTGCGCTCGGCGACCTCAACGTCGCGGAAGCGCGGATCGGGTCGCTGTTCACCGCGGCGCTGCGCCAGGTTTATTCGCAGCGTGAGTTCGACGCCGCGCTGTCGGCCGAGCGCCCCGCAATGATGCGCGAGGCGCGCGACCTGATCGTGCCGTCGGTGAGTGAGCTGGGTATCCAGATCATCGACGTGCGCATCCTGCGCACGGACCTGACGCAGGATGTGTCGCAACAGACCTTCGAACTGATGAAGGCCGAGCGTCTGGCCGAAGCGGCCTTCCTCCGCGCCCGCGGCCAGGAAGCGGCGCAGTCGATCCGCGCCATCGCCGACCGTCAGGCCGTCGAGATCGTTGCGTCGGCCCGCCGCGACAGCGAAATCCTCCGTGGTGAGGGCGACGCGACGCGGAACGGCATCTTCGCCTCGGCTTACGGCCAGGATCCGGAGTTCTTCGAGTTCTACCGCTCGATGCAGGCTTACCGGACCGCTTTGGGCGCAACCGGGACGACGATGCTGCTCAGCCCCGACAGCGAGTTCTTCGGCTACTTCCGCCAGGACGCGCAGGGTGGCGTTGCGCCGCCGCCGGCCCAGCCGGGCGGCATCGCGCCGCTGCCGTCGAGCACGCTGAGCGTGCCCGAGACGCCCGACATCCCGGTCGAGACCGACATCACCAACTCGCCGCTGGCGGTCGAAACGACGCCGACCGAGCCGGCGGCCGAGGCGGCGCCCGCAGCGACCGAAACGGTCCCCGCGGAGGCCACCTCGTCGGAGCCGGTTCCGGCCCAATAACGGCCTCGCTGCCGCCAGAAATTCACGGCATTAAGGGGCCGGCGACGATCAAGTCGCCGGCCTCAATTTTTCGTGCAGGTGCACTGCTTGCGCCGCCCGCGGAGTTGCTAAACTGTGAGGCCAATAGGGGTGAGGATTTCCGAAATGAAGACGGGCTTTGCGGCACTTGTTGTGGGCGCGATGCTTGCGCTGGGCGCGCCGATCGCGTTCGCCAAGGGACCTGAATCGGTGGCGCCGCTGGCGGCGCAACTGTCCCCGGCGGTGGTCAATATCGGCACCAGCCGGATGCTGGGCGGTGGCGGACTGCCGTTCCCCGAAGCGCCGGAGGGCTCGCCTCTCAACGAGATGTTCGATGACCTCAACCCCAATGAGGGGCAGGGGCCGGAGGCGATGCAGGAAGCGCGCAGCCTCGGCTCGGGTTTCATTATCTCGGCCGATGGGCTGGTGGTGACCAACAACCATGTGGTCGAGGGCGCCGACGAAATCCTGGTGTTCCTCACCGACGGCACGCGGCTGCCGGCGACGCTGGTCGGGTCTGACGAGAAGGCCGACCTCGCGGTGCTGAAGGTGAACGCGGGGCACGATCTGCCCTTCGTCGAGTTCGGCGACAGCGATTCGGCCGATGTCGGCGACTGGGTGATGGCGATCGGCAATCCGTTCGGACTGGGCGGTTCGGTGTCGCTGGGGATCGTCTCGGCGCGCAATCGCGATATCCAGGCCGGTCCCTATGACGATTTCATCCAGACCGACGCGGCCATCAACCAGGGCAACTCGGGTGGGCCGCTGTTCGACATGGACGGCAAGGTGGTGGGCATCAATACCGCGATCATCGCGCGCGGCGGCTCGTCGCTGGGCATCGGCTTCGCCGTGCCGGTGAACCTCGCGCGGCCGGTGGTGGCGCAGCTCGCCGAGTTCGGCGAGACGCGGCGCGGCTGGCTCGGCGTCGGCATCCAGGACGTGACCGACGAGATGGCGGCGAGCCTGGGCCGGCCGGACACGCATGGCGCCATGGTGGTCGAAGTCACCGAGACCGGCCCTGCCGACGGCGTGGTCGAGGAAGGCGACATCATCCTCGATTTCAACGGCCGTCCGATCGTGCGCATGCGCGACCTGCCGCGCTTTGTCGCCGAGACGGCGGTGGGCGAGAAGGTGAAGGTCAAGGTGCTGCGCGAGGGCAAGGAGCTCATGCTCGACATTACGCTGGGCCGGCTCGAGGAGGGCGAGAAGATCATCGCCGCGGCCCGGCAGCCGGACGTGGCGACGCCCGATCCGAGCGCCGAGCCGCCTGCGGGCGTCGCGCCGGGGCTCAAGGAGATGCTCGGTCTCGACGTGGGGCCGATCGACGAGCAGGCGCGCGAAGCCTTCGCCATCGGCGAGGACGCCGAGGGGCTGGTGATCACCGATGTGGTTCAGGGCTCCGACGCGGAACGGCAGGGGCTGCTGAGCGGCCTCGTGATCTCGGAGGTCAACCAGCAGAGTGTGACGACGGTGGCCGAGCTGACCGAGCGCGTCGATGCGGCCAAGGAAGCGGGGCGACCGGCGGTGCTGTTCAAGGTCACTGACTCGGCCGGAACCAGCCGGTTCGTCGCAGTGAAGCTGCAGTAGGCGGGGACTGCCCCGCTGTCGCCTCGGCTACCGAACGAACTCTTCGTCGCTGTAGCCCTGGAGGTAGAGCAGGGCAGTCAGATCGCCGTGGTCGATCCTGACCTGGGCCTCAGCTGCGACGACCGGCTTGGCGTGGAGCGCGACGCCGAGGCCCGCCGCGCGGATCATGTCGAGATCGTTGGCGCCGTCGCCGACGGCGAGCGTCGCGGCGAGCGGAATGTCGTGATAAGCGGCGAGCGTCATCAAGCGGCTGAGCTTGGCCTCGCGGCCGATGATCGGCGACCGGACGGTGCCGTCGAGCGCATCGCCATCGACCTCGATGATGTTGGCCATGGCTTCGTCGAAGCCGATGCGCTTGCCGATGTAGTCGGCGAAATAGGTAAAGCCGCCCGAGACGAGCGAGGTGAAGGCGCCATGCGTCTTCATGGTCTGAACGAGGGCGCGGCCGCCCGGAGCGAAAGTGATGCGTTCGCGCCGGACTTCCTCCATGCGCGAGACCTTGAGTCCCTTCAGCAGCTTCACGCGGGTTCTTAGAGCGGCTTCGAAGTCGAGTTCGCCATTCATGGCACGCGCCGTGATGGCGGCGACTTCGTCCTTGATGCCGACGGCGTCGGCGAGCTCGTCGATGCACTCCTGGTCGATCATGGTGGAGTCCATGTCGGCGATCAGCAGCTTCTTGCGGCGGTTGACCAGCGGCACGAGCGCGACGTCGACGGGCCGACCGGCGACGAGGGCGCGGGCGGCGTCGAGGGGCGCGGCATGTTTCGGCTTGACGATCTCGGCCGCGATGCGCTGGGTGAGCCAGTTGATCTCGCCACCGATCTCGGCCTGCACGCGCTGCAGTAGCGGCAGATCGAGCACCGGCTCGGCGGGGTTAGCGATCAGGCAAAGGACCGACAAGGCGTTCTCGTGGCTCGAAAAAGAGCGGTTCTGATAGCGGGTCCGACTGCCAGCGGCAAGTCGGCGCTGGCGCTCGCCAAGGCGCGCGAGCTGGGCGGCGCCATCGTCAACACCGACGCGCTGCAGGTCTATGACGGCTTGCGGCTGGTCACGGCGCGGCCCGGCGATGCCGATCTCGCACAGGCGCCGCACAGGCTCTATGGCACAATCGATCCCGCCACGCGGTTCTCGACCGGCGACTGGGTGCGGGCGGCGGAGCGGATCATCGCCGAGGCGGGCGACCGACCGCTGATCTTTGCCGGCGGCACCGGCCTCTATTTCGAGAGTCTGATCAAAGGCTTTGCCGAGGTTCCCGAAGTGCCGGACGAGGTCGTGGCGGAAGTGGAGCGCGAGGTTGCGGGACTCGACCGCGATGAGCGCGGACGGTTGATCGCGGCGCGCGATCCGGTCATTGCGGCCCGCCTCAAGGCACCCGATCCGCAGCGCGTCACGCGGGCGCTGGCCGTGCTCAAGGCGACGGGGCGATCGCTCGCGACATTCCAGGACGCGGAGCACGCGCCGCTGCTCGAGGGCTGGGAGGTCGAAAGGCTGGTGCTCAACCCTGAACGCGAGGTGCTGCGCGAGCGGATTGCGCGGCGGTTCGTGGCGATGCTCGAGGACGGCGCCGCCGAGGAGGTCGAGGCGTTCGTCGCGCGCGGGCTCGACCCGTCGCTGCCCGCCATGAAGGCCATCGGCGTGCGCGAGATCGGCGACTGGCTCGCCGGGCGCTGCACGCGCGAGGAGATGGTCGCACGGGCGGTGACGGCGACGCGGCAATACGCCAAGCGGCAGCGCACCTGGTTCCGCAGCCGGATGGCTGATTGGATATGGGTCGAAAGCTAGCTCGGCTCGCGGTCGGTGAGGCCCAGGCGTTCGCGCATGGCCCAGCGGATGGTGAGCACGGTGGCGACGGCGGCGAGGCCGGCCATCAGACCGAACCACACCCCGGTGCCGCGCAGCGGCGTGTGCATGCCCAGCCACCAGGCGACGGGGAAGCCGATGAGCCAGTAGCCGACGAGGGCAATGATGAGCGGCATGTTGGTGTCGCTCATGCCGCGCAGCGCGGCGGCCATGGTCACCTGCGCGCCGTCAAAGAGCTGGAACAGGCCGGCGACGACAAGGAAGGAGGCCGCCAGCATTAGCGGCGCCTGGTTCTCCGACATGCCGGAATTGAGGAACAGCCCGACGATGGGGTGGGCGAAGGCGAAGAACACGATGGCGGTGACCGCCATGAAGCCGAGCGCCATCACCAGGGCGGCCCAGCCGGCATGGCCGATGCCCACCTTGTTCTTTTCGCCCAGCGCGATGCCGACGCGGACGGTGGTCGCCTGGCTGAGGCCGAGCGGCACCATGAAGGCGAGCGAGGCGATGGTGAGCGCGACGGAGTGGGCCGCCAGCTCGTCCTTGCCGAGCCAGCCCTGGAGCAGCGACGCGGTGGTGAAGAGCGCGACCTCGGCCAGCAGCATGAAGCCGATGGGCAGGCCGATCTTGATGAGCGTGAAGAAGCGCTCCCAGTCGAAGCGGAAGAAATTGTGCCAGATGTGGTAGCGGCGGAACCGGCGGTTGAGCTGGATGTAGCCGATGGCGAAGGCGAGCATCGCGTAGTTGACGACGCTGGTGGCGAGGCCCGAGCCCATGATGCCGAGCGCGGGAAAGCCCCAATGGCCGAACACCAGCGCATAGTTGGCCGCGAGGTTGACGACGACACCGCCCACGGTGATGAGCAGCACGGCGCGCGTGTCGCCATGCGCATTGAGGAAGGACTGCAGCGCCATGAAGACGAAGGCCGGCGGCAGCAGCCAGATGGCGGCGTGGACAAAGATCTCGGCAAGCGCGATGAGCTCGGGGTCCTGTCCCATCCAGCGATAGATCGGGCCGATGTTCCAGGCGAGCGGGAACAGCACGATTGCGAGGACGGTGGCGAGCCAGATGCCCGAGCGCACGGTGCGCCGAACGGTGCGACGATCCTTGGCGCCGAGTGCCTGCGCGGCGAGCGGCGCGACGGCGCCGACGACGCCGATGCCGAAGAGCTGGACGCAGATGAACAGGGCATTGGCGAGCGCACCGGCGGCGACATAGTCCGCGCCGAGACGACCGAGGACGATGACATCGGTGGTGAACAATGCGCTGCGCGCGAGCTGCGCGATGATCAGCGGCCAGGCGAGCAGAAACAGGGCACGGAATTCCGTTCCCCAGCTCTGCGACGACAATGGCCTATCGGCGCTGGATGCCAGCGCCGGCTGATATTCGTTCATGTTGGTAGTCCACTCGCTAGCCGGGCGGTTTATCCGAACGGGGCGCAGATTGGAAGCCGGAGGGGGGCTGGCGGGTGGCTAGGGGCTAGAGCTCGCCCATCGACGCGACGAACCGCACGTCGCCGCGCTTGTTCGACTCATAGACGAAATCGCGCAGCGGCCCGGACTTATCGGTGTGGACGGCGATATCGCCGACGATGGCGACGCGGAAATTGTAGTTCGTGCATTTCTGCAGGACCGCACCGGCGAGGCCGGTCGAGAGCTTGAAGAACTCCGGCGCGAGGCGGCTCACGGGAATGACGAGGCGATCGGCCCCGGCATCCCAGCCGGCGCTGATGAAGTCGTTGACGTCGCCGTCGCGCGCAATGATCGGGCCGTCGGGGTCAAACACGAGATCGGGCATGGTCGCCTCCTATGCGTCGACGACCACATAATCGTCCTCGACGCGGACTTCCACTGTCTCGGCCTTGTAGGGACCCTCGACGATGCTGCTGCCCGGCTCGACGCGGACGGGCAGGGGCCGGGCCTTGGCGCGGATGGCGCGGCAGAAGGACTGGCCGGTACGGATGTCGAACTCCCAGCCATGCCAGGGGCAGCGGATGATCTCGCCCTGGCGGGTGTAGCTGTAGTCGCCGGGCGAGGACGACTGGAGCAGGCCGGTCAGCACGCCCTCGGCGAGGCTGCCACCATTGTGCGGGCACTTGTTGTAGAGGCCGAAATACTCGCCTTTGACGTTGAAGACGACGACAGCGCGCTCGTTGACGGTGATCATGCGGCGGGTGCCGGGCGGAAAATCGGCCGCGGCGGCGACGACGTGGCGGGCCATCAGCGCGATCCGTAGACGCCCTGCGCGTTGCCGACGAAGAAGGCGTGCTTCTGCTCGTCGGTCGCGGGGAAGAGGATGACGCGGGCGGGATCGTCGAAGTCCCAGTGCGGATAGTCGGACGAGAACATGATTCTATCCCAGCCGAGCCAGGTGAAGATGTCGGCGAGGTAGCGGCGGTTCTCCGGCTCGTCCATCGGCTGGCTGGTCCACCAGACATTGCGCCTGATGTATTCGCTGGGCGCGAGCCTGAGGTGCGGGACTTCGGACTTCAGCGTCTTCCAGTGCTTGTCGAGCCGCCACATCAGGGACGGCGCCCATGTGAAGCCGGATTCGACGAGGACGAGCTTGAGGTCTGGCCAGCGTTCGAACACGCCTTCGATGACGAGGCTGGTGAGGCCGGCCTGGCTCGACTGCGAATGGCCGATCATTTCTTCCATGTAGAAGCTGGGCCAGCCCGAGCTCGACACCGGCCAGCCGGAATTGCCGAAGGCGTGGATGCCGACCGGGATGCCCACCTCGGCGGCGGCCTCGTAGATCGGCCAGTAGCGGCGATTGCCGGGCAGGAACGATGTTCTCGACAGCAGCAGCACCTGGGCGAAGCGCCTGTCGCCCGCCCAGTGGCGGATCTCGGCGGCCGACGCTTCCGGGTCCTCGTAGGGGACGACGATCGAGGCGCGCAGGCGCGGTTCGCCATCGACCCACACCTCGGCCTGCCAGTGGTTGATGGCACGGCAGAGCGCGATGGAGTGGTCGAGATTGCGCACCCCCTGCGAGGCGATCAGCGGATTGAGGATGCCCCAGCCGATCCCATGCGCATCGAGCAGTTGCCGGCGCAGGAAGCTCACGCTCGAGCCCTGCGCGCCGCCCTCGGGCGGATAGGCGTCGCGGCGGCCGGCATTGGGCTGGCTCTTGTGGTAGGACGAGCCGGTGACAAGCGGCGTCTGCCGCAGCGAACCATAGTCGCGCTGATGCTCGATCCACTGTTGGCTGAGCCATGGCTCGAGATCGGCGGGCGAGCGCAGATAGGGGTGGATGTCGCAATCCCAGATGCCGGTCGGTGCGGTCATGGCGCGCCTCCGAGCCGGGCGTAGGTCGCGAGCGGCGCATCGCCGGAAATGATGCTGCGCAAAGCGGGATCGAAGGTCGAGGGGAACGGATCGGCGCCCTCGAACTGGCTGTGCGGATAGTCGGTCGAGAACAGGATCAGCTGGTCGGAGCCGAGGTGGTCGATGACGCGGCGGAGCTGGTCGGTATCGGGACCATCGACCGGCGTGAGCGAGAAGCGGAGCTGGTCGCGCACAACTTCCTCGGGCGAACGATCGGTCCATGGCACTTCGAAACGCAGCCCGCCCCAGTATTTCGCGATGCGCCAGAGCAGGGCGGGGACCCAGGTCCAGCCGCTTTCGAGCAGCACCACCTTGAGCGTGGGATAGCGGTTGAACACGCCTTCGCAGAACAGGCTCGTGAGCTGGTACTGGAACGACTGCGCGTGCGCGACATAGTCCTCGAGATAGTAGCTCGGCCAGCCGAGCGCCGTCGGCGCGTTGCGGAACTCCTGCCCGGCGTGGATGGCGAGAGCGAGGTCGTGGCGCACGCAGGCTTCGTAGATCGGCCAGTGATTGCGGCGGCCGAGCGGGCGGGCGGTGCCGGCCAGCACCATCACCTGCACGAAGCGCCTGTCCGGCGCGCAGCGCTCGATCTCGGCGACGGCCATCTCGATGTTCTCGAGGCTGACAACGATCGAGGCGCGGAAGCGCGGGTCGCGATCGAGAAAGTCGCCGCGCGTCCAGTCGTTGAGGGCGCTGGCATAGGCCTGGGCAAGGTCGTCGGAATAGAACGACTGCACGGGGAACAGCGGATTGAGGATGCCGATGTCGCTGCCGAACGGCTCGAGGCATTGTGCCGCGACGGTGGCCGCGTCGCTGCCGGGCCGCCCCTTTGCCGGGCGCCAATCGGCGCGGGCGGCCAGCGGCGTCATGTCGGGATAATTGGTCGAATGCAGATCGGCGATGCCGCGCATGGCACTGATGTCGCGCCAGTGCTCGGGCAGGTAGGGGAACAGCGCCGCGGTGTCGGGCGTGCCCGGGTGAATGTCGCAATCGATCTGCATGGCAGGAGGGTGGACCGGCCGGGCGCCGCTGTCCAGCGTCAGCGCGGAAGGCCGATCAGCAGTCGGTCGGCACCGCCGCGGCTGGCGACGAACACGTCGGCGATGCCGTCGCCGGTGAAGTCTGCCACTTCGAGATCGAAGGCATTGGCGAGGGCGACAGAGGGGAGGGCGCCCGGTTCGGACGTGAAGCGGCCGGCGCCGTCATTGGCGAAGGCGACGATGGCCGAGACAGGGTCAGTGGCGTCGTCGAGGGTGAAGCTGCCGCGCAGCAGGTCGAGGTCGCCGTCGCCGTCAAAATCGATGAAGGCGGCGGACATGGTGATCTCGGCGTCGACGGGGAGGTGGGTGGCGGTGACGTCGGTGAAGGCGCCGTGGCCGTCGTTCAGCAGCAGGCGATCCTGCAGGTCGCGGTCGGGCGCGAAGATCTCGACATTGGCGAAGTAGATGTCGAGGGCGCCGTCAGTGTCGATGTCGACCAGATCGGCGTCGCGCGTCTCCTCCGGCGTGGGGCGGAGCGGCAGCGGCATCGCGGTGAAGTGCCCGCTGCCATCGTTGTGATAGAGTTGGTTGCCATCTTCGTTGCCGAACAGCAGGTCGACGTGACCGTCGCCGTCGACATCGGCGGCGGCGATGTCCTGCGTGATGTCGCCGCCGGCGGGCAGGCGGACACTTTCGTCGGCGAAGCCACCCGCGCCGTCATTGACGAGGACGAAATCGGGGCCGTTGTTGCCCACGACAAGGTCGGCGTCGCCGTCACCGTCGACATCTGTCGCGACTACGGCGTTGGCGGTGCCGCGTGAGGGGAGGCGTCCGGTGGCGTCGATGTAGCGCGCGTCCTCGCGCTGGAAGTAGGCGGCGACCCTGTCGTCCTCGCCGTAGAAGACGAGATCGAGGTCGCCATCGGCATCGTAGTCGGCGGCGGCGACATCCTCGTGGTCGCCAGGGCGATGCGGAGGAAGCGTATCCGAACCGTCGGTGAAATGGCCCGTGCCGTCATTGATCAGCAGGCGATTGATGCCGAACTCGACCGCGACAGCGATGTCGAGATCACCATCACCGTCCGCATCGAAGGCTTCGGCGGCCATGGAGTGGATCGACGCGTCCTTGGCCGGCAGCGCATCGGCGGTCGCGTCGAGGAAGCGCGAGCCGATGCGTTCGGGCGCACAGGCAAAGGCGAGGGACAGCAATGTGCAGAGCGCCGCGACCATATGGTCCTCCTGCCGCGGACAATAGCCTCCCAAACATGGCCAAGAAGCGGCTTGACAGCGTCGGGAAGCGGGGCATATCGTCCCGCCAACTTTGAACCGGAGCACATCCGTGCGGAACATTCTCGTAGTAGTGGGGCGCATCGGCCACGTGGGATAACGACCCGCGAAGGTAGGCTGGTGCGCGCAAACAGGTCCCTGATGGGGCCTTTTTTATTGCCGAGTTTTCGGCTGGCGGATGGGACGCTCCCACCCACCGGCTTCGCCGGTCCCCCTCCCGGAAGGGAAGGTGACCCGACTGAGAGACGAGTGAGGAAGGACTAAAAATGCCCCAGCAGATGACGGGCGCGGAAATGGTGATCCAGGCCCTGATCGACCAGGGGGTCACCGACATCTTCGGCTATCCCGGCGGCGCCGTGTTGCCGATGTATGATGCGATCTTCCAGCAGGAGACCGTGCGCCACATCCTCGTCCGGCACGAGCAGGGCGCGACCCACATGGCCGAAGGCTATGCCCGCTCGACCGGCAAGGTCGGCGTGGTGCTGGTTACCTCCGGCCCGGGCGCGACGAACGCGGTCACCGGCCTCACCGACGCCTTGATGGATTCGGTGCCCATCGTCTGTCTCACTGGGCAGGTGGCGACGCCGCTGATCGGCTCGGACGCGTTCCAGGAATGCGACACGGTCGGCATCACGCGCAGCTGCACCAAGCACAATTACCTCGTCAAATCGGTTGCCGATCTGCCGCGCGTGCTGCACGAGGCGTTCTACATCGCGCAGAGCGGCCGGCCCGGTCCGGTGCTGATCGACATTCCCAAGGACGTGCAGTTTGCGATGGGCACCTATTACGGTCCCACCGAGATCGAGGCGACGCGGCATAAGAGCTACCGCCCGCAGGTCGAGGGCGACACGCGGCTGATCGAGGCCGCGGTCGACATGATGCTGCGCGCCGAGCGGCCGGTGTTCTACACCGGCGGCGGCGTGATCAATGCCGGCCCGGAAGCGAGCCAGCACCTGCGCGAACTGGCAGAGCTCACCGGCTTCCCCGTGACGTCGACGTTGATGGGACTGGGTGCGTTCCCCGGCTCCAATCCACAGTGGCTGGGCATGCTGGGCATGCATGGCTCCTACGAAGCCAACATGGCGATGCATGACTGCGATCTGATGATCAATATCGGGGCGCGCTTCGACGACCGCATCACCGGCCGCATCGATG
>ERZ778022.432-NODE-432-length-101294-cov-43.749464_pt1 | contig 101294 bp, 85 predicted proteins | sample MGYA00375752_ERZ778022 | MGnify/ENA primary metagenome ERZ778022 (study PRJEB29350, sample SAMN05389826) | bioreactor metagenome | isolation source: Thiocyanate bioreactor | place: South Africa: University of Cape Town | collected 2014-04-04 ...
GGCCCGCCAGCTCGGCCTGAACGTGCCGGTCATCGGCGGCAACGGCATGAACTCGGTCAAGGTGTTCGAGCTCGCCCCCGGCGCGGCCTCCAACGACCTGTGGATCGGCAGCCCGTGGTCGATCGAGAACAAGACCCCGGAGAACTCCCGCTTCATCGAGGCCTACCGGGCGAAGTTCGGCGCTGCGCCCGACCAGTTCGCCGCCCAGTCGTACGACGCGCTGCACATCCTGGTCGAGGCGCTCAAGACCGTGAAGCTGAGCGGCGACCTCGCCGCCGACCGCACCGCCCTGCGCAACGCGCTGCCCGCGGTCAAGTGGACCGGCGCCACCGGGGCGTTCCAGTTCCGCCAGGCCAAGGACCGCGCCGGCAAGCCGGCCGGCTACGACGCCCAGCAGACGCCGATCGTCAGCGTGACCCGCGACGGCAAGTACGTGATCGAGAAGTAACGGCCAGCGCCGCCGCCGGCCGCCAGGCACCACTCTCGGGAACGGATGCTCGAGCAGCAATTCGTCAACGCGCTGTCGCTGGGCTGCGTCTACGCCCTGTTCGCGCTCGGCTTCACGCTCATCTTCGGCGTGCTCGGCGTGATCAACCTGGCGCACGGCGCGGTGTTCATGGTCGGCGCTTATGCCGCCATCGTGGCGGTCGACTGGCTGGCGCTGCCGATGTGGGCGGGCCTGATCGCGGCGCTGCTCACCGGCGGGCTGTGCGGCGTGCTGACCGACCGGCTGGTGCTGCAGTCGCTGCGCCGGCGCGGCGCGCCGCACCTCATCCCGATGATCGCCACGATCGGCGTGGCGATCATCCTGAACAACAGCGTGCAGGGCATCTTCGGCGCGGCCAACCTGCGCTTTCCGCAGGGCAGCGTGCCCGACGAGGTGCTGCAGCTGGCCGGCCTGCACGTCACGGTGATCGAGCTGGGCATCATCTTCCTCTCCTTCGCCCTGATGCTGGTGCTCATCTACGTGATGCGCGGCACCCAGTTCGGCCGCGCCCTGCGCGCGGTGGCCGAATCGCCCAAGGCCGCCGCGCTGCTCGGCATCGACGTCGAGCGCATGTTCCGCGTCACCACCTTCGCCGCCGGCGCGCTGGGCGGGGTCGCCGGCGTGCTGATCGGCCTCTATTCCAACGCCGTGTTCCCGCTCATGGGCCAGTCGATGCTGCACAAGGGCATCGCGGTCATCATCCTCGGCGGCATGGGCGACATCCGCGGCGCCATGCTGGGCGGCCTGTTCCTCGGCTTCGCCGAGGTGCTGTCGGTGGCCTACGTCGGCTCGACCATGCGCGACGCCGTCGCCTTCGGCCTGCTGTTCCTGATCCTGCTGGTGCGCCCGCAGGGGCTGTTCGGCAAGGTGGTGCAGCGCAAGGCCTAGGCCACATGGGTGCATTGACGAACTTCTGGGAAATCTACGGCAACCTGGTGCTCACGCTGGGCACCAACGCGCTGCTGGCGTTGTCGATCTGGCTCACCCTGGCCTGCGGCATGCTCGCCATCGCCAATGCGGCGTTCATGGGCATCGGCGCCTACGTCTCGGCGCTGCTCACCATGAACTACGGGGCGCCGTTCGCCGTCGCCCTGGCCGGCGGCATGGCGGCGCCGGCGCTGGCGGCCGCGCTCATCGGCCTGCCCACCATCCGCCTGTCGGGCGTGTACCTGGCGATGGCCACCCTGGCCTTCGGCGAGGTGGTGCGCATCATCGTGCTCAACCTCGATTCGGTGACCGGCGGCGCGCTGGGCCTCAACGGCATCCCGCAGCTGACGCAGTGGTGGCACGTCGCGCTGGCCGTGGCGCTGGTGCTGCTGGTGCTGTGGCGGCTGCGCGTCTCGCGCATCGGCCGGGCGTTCGAGGCGATCCGCGGCGACGAGACCGCGGCCGCCCTGATGGGTATCGACGTGCGCGCCAACAAGATGCTGGCCTTCGTGCTGGGCGGCGCGGTCGCCGGGCTGGCCGGCGCGCTCAACGCGCACCTCACCTTCTTCATCGGCCCGAGCGAATACGGCTTCGATCGCGCCGTCGAGATCCTCACCATGGCGATCCTCGGCGGCATCGGCAGCCTGGCGGGGCCGGTGCTCGGCAGCTCCATCGTCACCGTGCTGCCCGAGCTGCTGCGCGGCTTCAGCGGCTTCCGGCTGGTGGTCAACGGCGTGATCCTGGTGCTGATCGTGCTGTTCCTGCCCAAGGGCATCTGGGATCCGGCGCGTTTCCGCCGCACCGTGCGGGCGCGGGCGGCATGAGCGGCGAGGCCATGCTCGAGATCTCCTCGCTGTCGATGGACTTCGGCGGCCTGAACGTGCTGCACGGGGTCGACCTCTCGGTGCCGCGCGGCGCCATCTTCGGGCTGATCGGGCCCAACGGCGCCGGCAAGACCACCGTGTTCAATCTCGTCACCGGCCTGCTCACGCCCACCGGCGGCAGCATCCGCTTCGAAGGCGCCGACCTGCTGCAGCGCAGGCCGCACCAGATCACGCGGCTGGGCATCGCGCGCACGTTCCAGAATATCCGCCTGTTCAAGGAGATGACGCTGCTCGAGAACGTGGTGGTCGGCGCCTACCGGCACGCCGACTACGGCGTGCCCGGCCTGCTGTTCGGCCTGCCCGGGTTCCGCCGCCAGGAGAGGCGCGCGCGCGAACGCGCCCGTGAGCTGCTCGCCTGGATGAAGCTCGATGCCAAGGCCGACGAGCTGGCCGACAACCTCTCCTACGGGCAGCAGCGCCGCCTCGAGCTGGCGCGCGCGCTGGCCACCGAGCCCAGGCTGCTGCTGCTCGACGAGCCGGTGGCGGGCATGAACACCGGCGAGCGGGCCGAGCTGATGCGCGAAATCGAGGCCATCCGCGGGCGCGGCTACACCATCCTCATCATCGAGCACGACATGCGCTTCGTGATGGGCCTGTGCGAACGCATCGCGGTGCTCAACTTCGGCCGCATCATCGCCTGCGGGACGCCCGATGACATCCGCAACGACGAGCGCGTGATCGAGGCCTACCTGGGGCGCGAGGACGAATCCGACGCTCCCGCCGACGCCGGTGCCGGTGCCGGTGCCGGTGCCGCGGGCGCGCGGCCGGAGCCCCCGCGATGAGCGCCCTGCTGGAGGTGCGCGGCCTGGCGGTCAACTACGGGCACATCGAGGCGGTGCGCGGCATCGACTTCGCGCTCGCCGCCGGCGAGACCACCGCGCTGGTGGGCGCCAACGGCGCGGGCAAGTCGACCACGCTGCTGGCGCTCTCGGGCCTCGTGCCCAAGGCGGGCGGCCGGGTGCTCTTCGAGGGCGACGACATCACCGGGCTGGCGCCGCACCGCATCGTCGAGCGCGGCATCGTGCAGGTGGCCGAGGGGCGCGCCATCCTCACCACCCTGACCGTGCGCGAGAACCTCGAGCTGGGCGCCTACCGGCACGGGTTGAAGAACGCCGCCGGCGAGCTGGAGCGGGTGCTGGAGCTGTTCCCGCGGCTGCGCGAGCGCCTCGACGGGCTGGCCGGCAACCTCTCGGGCGGCGAGCAGCAGATGCTGGCGATCGGGCGCGCCCTGATGGCCCGCCCGCGCCTGCTGCTGCTCGACGAGCCGTCGATGGGCCTGGCGCCGATCGTGGTGCAGGACATCTTCCGCACGCTGCGCACCATCAATGCCGGCGGGCTCACGCTGTTCCTGGTCGAGCAGAACGTACGCCAGGCGCTGCGTATCGCGCAGCACGCCTACGTGCTGGAGAACGGCGCGGTCGCGCTCTCGGGCACCGGCCGCGAGCTGCTCGGGCACCCCGGCGTGCTCGAAGCCTACCTGGGTGGCTGAGCGATCCCGCAGCGGGCGGGCCCGCCCGAGCGAGGGCAGGCCCGGCGCTTCAGGTGCGCGGCGGGATGCGCAGCACCTGGCCCGGGTAGATCTTGTCCGGGTGGGTGAGCATGGGCTTGTTGGCCTCGAAGATCGTCATGTAGGCGTTGGCGTTGCCGTACTGCTCCTTGGCGATCTTCGACAGGGTGTCGCCGCGCACCACGGTGTAGAACTTCGCTTCCGGCACCGGGTTCTTCACCGTCATGTTGTCGATCACCTTCTCGACGCCGGCCACGTTGCCGCAGCACAGGACGATCTTCTCGCGCGTGGCCTGGTCGTTCACCGTGCCCGACACCGTGACCGTGCCGCTGGAGCCGTCGAAGGCCACCCCCAGCCCCTCGGCGTCGAGCTTCATCGCCCCGATGTAGGTCTTGATCGCCGCGGCTGCGGCCGCGTTGGCGTCGGCCGGCGCGGAGGCCGCCTGGGCGGTGCCGGAGCCGAAGAGCTTCTCGCCGGCGTCCTTGATGAAAGAAAGCAGCCCCATGGTCGTTCCTCCTTCGCTGTTGGACAAGCAGTTGGGAGTCTATCGGAGCTGGCGCCGGCCCGCGTCGGGCGGCCTCGGCGCCGCGCCCCGTTGAAATTTACGCCGGCGCCCTGAAATGCAACACCGCGGGCTCGAAACGGAGCCTGAAGATCAACACAAGTATTTGATTCGATTGGGAGATCCAGGGAATGAACCCAGAACGGCCGACTCCACCGGGCACGGCGGACCAGGCGAGGCCGGCCGGCGGTGCGCAGGCGGGTGCGGAAACGGCCCCGGCCAACGGCGGCGGGACGGGCGAGGACCATCAGGCGCTGGTGCAGAAGCTGGCGCAGGCCGAGGCGAAGGCCGCCGAGCTCTATGACCAGTACGTGCGCGCCGTGGCCGATGCGGAGAATGCGCGCCGGCGTGCCCACGAAGACGTCGCCAAGGCGCACAAGTACGGCATCGAGGCGTTCGCCGAGAGCCTGCTGGCGGTCAAGGACAGCCTCGAGATGGCGCTCAAGGCCGAAACGCCCTCGGTGGAGAACCTCAGGGAAGGCGTGGAGGCCACGCTGCGCCTGCTGGGCGGCGCCTTCGAGAAGAACCGCCTGACGGAAATCGACCCGCAGGGCCAGAAGTTCGACCCCAACCTGCATCAGGCGATCTCCACCGTGCCGCCGTCGGCCACCCAGCCTCCGGTGGCGGCCAACCACGTGGCCCACGTGCTGCAGAAGGGCTACATGATCAACGACCGCGTGCTGCGTCCGGCACTGGTCACGGTCGTGCAGGGCTGAAGGCCGGGCAGGGCGCCAGCGCTTGAATTCCGCCGGCCGGATCGCATCTGGAAAATCGACCATTTCCTTCATCGAGGACTGAATAGCATGGGCAAGATCATCGGTATCGACCTGGGCACGACCAACTCGTGCGTCGCGATCATGGAGGGCGGCCAGCCCAAGGTGATCGAGAACTCCGAGGGCGCCCGCACGACGCCGTCGATCGTCGCCTACATGGAAGACGGCGAGATCCTGGTCGGCGCTCCGGCCAAGCGCCAGGCGGTCACCAACCCCAAGAACACGCTGTACGCCGTCAAGCGGCTGATCGGGCGCAAGTTCGAGGAGAAGGAGGTCCAGAAGGACATCCACCTGATGCCTTACGGCATCGTCAAGGCCGACAACGGCGACGCCTGGGTCGAGGTGCGCGGCAAGAAGCTCGCGCCGCCGCAGGTGTCTGCCGAGACGCTGCGCAAGATGAAGAAGACCGCCGAGGACTACCTCGGCGAGGAAGTCACCGAGGCGGTCATCACCGTGCCGGCCTACTTCAACGACAGCCAGCGCCAGGCCACCAAGGACGCCGGGCGCATCGCCGGGCTGGACGTCAAGCGCATCATCAACGAGCCGACCGCGGCCGCGCTCGCGTTCGGGCTGGACAAGGGCGGCGGCAAGGATCGCAAGGTCGCGGTCTACGACCTCGGCGGCGGCACCTTCGACATCTCCATCATCGAGATGGCCGACGTCGACGGCGAGAAGCAGTTCGAGGTGCTCTCGACCAACGGCGACACCTTCCTCGGCGGCGAAGACTTCGACCAGCGCATCATCGACTACGTGATCGGCGAGTTCAAGAAGGAGCAGGGCGTCGATCTCTCGAAGGACGTGCTGGCGCTGCAGCGGCTCAAGGAGGCTGCCGAGAAGGCCAAGATCGAGCTCTCCTCGAGCCAGCAGACCGAGTTCAACCTGCCGTACATCACGGCCGATGCCTCGGGTCCCAAGCACCTGAACATGAAGCTCACGCGCGCCAAGCTCGAGGCCCTGGTCGAGGAGCTCATCGAGCGCACCATCGAGCCGTGCCGCATCGCGCTCAAGGACGCCGGCTTCAAGGCCTCCGACATCGACGACGTCATCCTCGTCGGCGGCATGACGCGCATGCCCAAGGTGCAGGAGAAGGTGCGCGAGTTCTTCGGCAAGGAGCCGCGCAAGGACGTCAACCCCGACGAGGCGGTGGCAGTGGGCGCGGCGGTGCAGGGCGCGGTGCTCTCGGGCGATCGCAAGGACGTGCTGCTGCTCGACGTCACCCCGCTGTCGCTGGGCATCGAGACGCTGGGCGGCGTCATGACCAAGATGATCCAGAAGAACACCACCATCCCGACCAAGTTCTCGCAGACTTTCTCGACGGCCGACGACAACCAGCCGGCGGTCACGATCAAGGTCTTCCAGGGCGAGCGCGAGATCGCCTCCGGCAACAAGCTGCTCGGCGAGTTCAATCTCGAGGGCATTCCGCCGGCCCCGCGCGGCACCCCGCAGATCGAGGTCACCTTCGACATCGACGCCAACGGCATCCTGCACGTGTCGGCCAAGGACAAGGCCACCGGCAAGGAGAGCAAGATCACCATCAAGGCCAACTCCGGCCTGACCGAGGCCGAGATCCAGAAGATGGTCAAGGACGCCGAGGCCAACGCCGCCGAGGACCACAAGCGCGTCGAGCTGACCAATGCGCGCAACCAGGCCGACGCGATGGTGCATTCGGTGAAGAAATCGCTTGCCGAGTACGGCGACAAGATCGACGCTGGCGAGAAGGCGAAGATCGAGGACGCTCTGAAGGCGGCCGAGGAATCGCTGAAATCCGACGACAAGGCCGACATCGAGGCCAAGACCACGGCGCTGATGACCGCCTCGCAGAAGCTGGGCGAGCTGATGTACGCCAAGACCCAGGCCGAAGGCGGTGCGCAGGCCGCGCCGGGCGCCGGCCCCGGTGCGGGTGCGGGTGCGGGTGCAGGGGCGGGCGGCGGAGCCTCGGAGGCGCAGCGTCCGAAGGACGACGACGTCGTCGATGCCGACTTCAAGGAAGTCAAGCGCGACGCTTGAGGGAAGAGAAGCATCTCCGCCGGGTCGCTCTCCGAACTCGACACATTGATCGAGATCGGAGAGCGACTTGGCTATTTCGACGTGACAGAGGAGTTGCGGAAGACACTGGACGATGTGAGCGGAATGCTGATGGGCTTGCAGGCTTCGCTGCGCAAGCGGCTGCCCTGACCCTTCTCCCTTCCCACTTCTCCCTTCCCCCGGAAAAATGGCCAAGCGTGACTACTACGAGATCCTGGGCGTTGCCAAGAACGCGAGCGACGAGGAGCTGAAGAAGGCTTATCGCAAGCTCGCGATGAAGCATCACCCGGACCGCAATCCGGACAACAAGGACGCGGAGGCGAAGTTCAAGGAGGCCAAGGAAGCCTACGAGATGCTCAGCGATCCGGCCAAGCGCGAGGCCTACGACCGCTTCGGCCACGCCGGCGTCGATCCGAACGCCGGCGGCTTTCCTGGCGGCGCGGGCGGCCAGGGCTTCGGCGGCTTCGCCGACGTGTTCGGCGACATCTTCGGCGACATCTTCGGCGGCCAGCGCGCCGGCGGCGGGCGCAGCAACGTCTACCGCGGCGCCGACCTGCGCTACGCCATGGAGGTCACGCTCGAGCAGGCGGCCCGCGGCCACACCACCGAGATCCGCGTGCCGAGCTGGGAGTCGTGCGAGACCTGCCACGGCAGCGGCGCCAAGGCGGGCACCAAGCCCAAGACCTGCCACACCTGCGGCGGGCAGGGGGCGGTGCGCGTGCAGCAGGGCTTCTTCTCGATCCAGCAGACCTGCCCCACCTGCCGCGGCAGCGGCAAGGTCATTCCCGATCCCTGCCCGAGCTGCGACGGCATCGGCCGCGTGAAGCGCAACAAGACCCTGGAAGTCAAGATTCCGGCCGGCATCGACGAGGGCATGCGCATCCGCTCGGCCGGCAACGGCGAGCCGGGCATCAACGGGGGGCCGAACGGCGATCTCTACGTCGAGATCCACGTCAAGGAGCACCCGGTGTTCCAGCGCGACGGCGACGACCTGCACTGCCAGGTGCCGATCGGCATCACTACCGCGACGCTCGGCGGCACGGTGGAGATCCCGACGCTGAACGGGCGCGCCGAGATCGACCTGCCCGAGGGTACGCAGTCGGGCAAGCAGTTCCGGCTGCGCGGCAAGGGGATCAAGGGCCTGCGCTCGAGCTACCCGGGCGATCTCTATGCGCACATCGTCGTCGAGACGCCGGTGCGCCTCACCGACAAGCAGAAGCAGATGCTGCGCGAGCTCGACGCCTCGCTGAAGGATCCCAAGCACAGCCCGCAGACCAAGGGCTGGATGGACCGGGTGAAAGAGTTCTTCCAGTGAGGCTCACCTTTGCCGGGGCTGCCGACACGGTCACCGGGTCGCGCTACGTGCTCGACACCGGCCAGCGGCACATCCTCGTCGACTGCGGCCTGTTCCAGGGCTTCAAGAAGCTGCGCGAGCGCAACTGGGCGCGATTCCCGGTAGCGCCGCAGACCATCGAGCGCGTCGTGCTCACCCACGCGCACCTGGACCACAGCGGCTACCTGCCGGCGCTGGTGCGCGACGGCTTTCGCGGCGAGATCGTCGCCACCGCGGCCACGCGCGAGCTGTGCGAGATCCTGCTGCGCGACAGCGCACGGTTGCAGGAAGAGGAGGCCGATTTCGCCAACCGGCACGGCTACTCTAAGCACGCCCCGGCGCGCCCCCTCTATACCAGCGAGGATGCCGAGCGCGCCCTGTCGCGCTTCCGGGTGGTCGAGTTCGACGAGACCTTCCCGCTCGGCGAGGGCATCGAGGCGCAGTTCCTGCCTGCCGGCCACCTGCTGGGCGCGGCCATGGTGCGGCTGCAGCGCGGCTCGCGCACGGTGCTGTTCAGCGGCGACCTCGGCCGCCCCGACGACCTGGTGATGCGTCCGCCCCGGCGCGTCGAGTCGGCCGGCACGCTGATCGTCGAATCCACCTACGGCAACCGCAGCCACGGCGACGGCGACCCGGAAGAGGTGCTGGGGCGGGTGATCCGCGAGACCGCCGCGCGCGGCGGCACGGTGCTCATCCCGTCGTTCGCGATCGGGCGCGCCCAGACGCTGCTCTACGCGCTGTACCGGCTGCGCGAGCGCAATGCCATCCCCGAGATACCGGTGTTCCTCGACAGCCCGATGGCCGTCGACGCCACGCGCCTGTACGTCCGCTTCGAGCGCGACCATCGCCTCACGCGCGAGCAGTGCGCGGCCATGTATCGTTCGGCCGCCATGGTCACCACGCCCGAGCAGTCGAAGCGGCTGGCCGGCCTGCGCGTGCCGTCCATCATCATCTCGGCCAGCGGCATGGCCACCGGCGGGCGCGTCCTGCACCACCTCAAGCGCATCCTCCCGGATCCCCACAGCCACGTTCTGTTCGCCGGCTTCCAGGCCGGCGGCACGCGCGGCGCGCACCTGGTGGCCGGCGCACGCGAGGTCCGCATCCATGGCGAGTGGCACACGGTGCGCGCCGGGGTCACCCAGCTCGACGGGTTCTCCGCGCACGCCGACGGCGACGAGCTGATGGCCTGGATGCGCGCCTTCCACGTCGCGCCGGGGCAGGTCTACGTCACCCACGGCGAGCCCGACGCGGCCGACCGGCTGCGGCTGCGCATCGGCACCGAGCTGGGCTGGCCGGCGCGCGTGCCCGAGCATCTCGAGACCGTCGATCTGCCGCTCTGAAGCCGGCGGCCGCGAAGACCTCTTTCCGCCCCGGCGCGCCGCGCAGGCTGGTACATTGATGCGATGCAAGCCGAACAGTTCCGCAGACCCGTCGGCCAGAAGAAGGGCCGGCAAGCCGGCGAGGACGCTCTCCAGCGCGTGCGCGCGCTGCTCGCCGGCCGACCGCTGCGCCGCGACCTGCTGATCGAGCACCTGCACCGCATCCAGGACGCCGAGGGCTGCCTGCCCGCGCCGATGCTGGCCGCGCTGGCCGAGCTCATGGGCCTGTCGCAGGCCGAGGTGTTCGAGGTTGCCACCTTCTACCACCACTTCGACGTGGTGCGCGAGGGCGACCGGCGTCCGCCCGCGCTGACGGTCCGGGTGTGCGACTCGCTGTCGTGCCGGCTCGCCGGCGCGGAAGCGCTGATCGCCGGGCTGCCCGCGCGTCTCGGCGCCGAGGTGCGGGTGCAGCGCGTGCCGTGCGTCGGGCGCTGCGCCGAGGCGCCCGTCGCGGTGGTCGGGCGCCGGCCGGTGGCGCCGGCCACCGTGCAGGCCGTGGCGGCGGCCGTCGACGACGGCCGCCGCGAGTGTCCGCTGCCGGCGGCCCAGGACTACGACGCCTACCGCGCCGCGGGGGGGTACGCGCAGCTGGCGCGCGTGCTCGACGGCTCGCTCGGGCGCGAGCAGGTGCTCGCCGAGCTCGAGGCCTCCACCCTGCGCGGGCTCGGCGGCGCCGGGTTCCCGGCGGCGCGCAAGTGGCGCACCGTGGCCGGCTACGAGGGGCCGCGGCTGATGGTGGTCAACGCCGACGAGGGCGAGCCCGGCACGTTCAAGGATCGCCACTACCTCGAGCGCGCCCCGCATCGCATGCTCGAGGGCATGCTCATCGCCGCCACGGTGGTCGGCTGCGAGGCATGCTACGTCTACCTGCGCGACGAATACGCCGGCGTGCGCGCGCTGCTCGGGCGCGAGCTCGAGGCGCTGCGCGCCGCGCCGCCGGTGGCCGGCATGGCGCTGCCGCAGATCCACCTGCGCCGCGGCGCAGGCGCCTACGTCTGCGGCGAGGAAAGCGCCATGATCGAATCGATCGAAGGCAAGCGCGGCATGCCGCGGCTGCGCCCGCCCTACGTGGCCCAGGTCGGCCTGTTCGGGCGCCCGACGCTGTCGCACAACGTCGAGACGCTCTACTGGATCCCCGAGATCCTGGATCGCGGCGCCGCCTGGTTCGCTTCGCACGGCCGGCGCGGGCGCCACGGCCTGCGCTCGTTCTCGGTCTCGGGCCGGGTGCGCGAGCCCGGCGTGAAGCTGGCCCCGGCGGGCATCAGCGTGCGCGAGCTCATCGACGAATACTGCGGCGGCATGCCGGAAGGGCACGAGCTCTACGCCTACCTGCCGGGAGGGGCCTCGGGCGGCATCCTGCCGGCCTCGCTGGCCGACGAGCCGCTCGACTTCGACACCCTGCAGCGGCACGGCGCGCTGATCGGCTCGGCGGCGATCGTCGTGCTCTCGCAGCACGACAGCGCGGTCGATGCCGCGCGCAACCTGATGGCGTTCTTCCGCGACGAATCCTGCGGGCAGTGCACGCCGTGCCGCGTCGGCACGGCCAAGGCGCTGGGCGAGATCGCCGGCGCGCGCTGGAACACCGGGCTGCTGCGCGAGCTGTCGGCGGTGATGATGGACGCCTCGATCTGCGGCCTGGGCCAGGCCGCCCCCAATCCGGTGGCCACGGTGATGCGCTACTTCCCCCACGAGCTCGCGCCGGACGTGCCCACCCCGGCCGCTCCGGCCGCGGGAGCCTCGCGATGAACGCTCCGCTGCCGGCGCCGGTCGCGCCCACCGTGGTCGAGTTCGAGCTCGACGGCCGCTGCATCGAGGCGCGCGCCGGCGAGTCCATCCTGCAGGCGGCGCAGCGCCACGGCGTCGAGATTCCCCGCCTGTGCTATCACGAGGGCTACCGGCCCGACGGCAACTGCCGCGCCTGCGTGGTCGAGATCGACGGCGAGCGCGTGCTGGCGCCCTCGTGCTGTCGCGCGCCCGCCGCCGGCATGAAGGTGCACGCGCGCAGCGAGCGCGCGCTGGCCGCGCAGCGGATGGTGCTCGAGCTGCTGAGCGCCGACGCGCCGCAGGGCGGGCACCGCGAAGACTCCGAGCTGCGCCGCTGGGCGCAGCGGCTCGACGTGGGCGCGTCGCGCTTCGCCGCGCGCGAGCAGACCGCGCCCGACCTCAGCCACCCGGCGATCGCGGTGCAGCTCGATGCCTGCATCCAGTGCGGGCGCTGCGTGCGCGCCTGCCGCGAGGAGCAGGTCAACGACGTCATCGGCTACGCCTGGCGCGGCGAGCACGCGAAGATCGTCTTCGACTGCGACGACCCGATGGGCGCTTCGAGCTGCGTCGGCTGCGGCGAGTGCGTGCAGGCCTGCCCGACCGGCGCGCTCATGCCGCGCCTGCTCGGCGTGGCCGCGCCGCAGGCCGGGCGCGTCGCGCCGCGCGCCAGCCAGCGCCAGGTCGATTCGCTGTGTCCGTTCTGCGGCGTGGGGTGCCAGCTCACCTTCCACGTATCGGACAACCGCATCCGCTTCGTCGAGGGCCGCGACGGGCCGGCCAACCACGGCCGGCTGTGCGTGAAGGGACGCTTCGGCTTCGATTACGCAGCCAGCCCCGAGCGGCTCGACGTGCCGCTGATCCGTCGCCCGGGCGCGCCGAAGGACCCCGACTTCGCGCGCGTGCCGCCCGACTGGCGCAGCCATTTCCGCCCCGCTTCGTGGGACGAGGCGCTCGCCGTCGCCGGCGACGGGCTGGCGCGCCTGCGCGACACCTTGGGCCCCTCGGCGCTGGCTGGCTTCGGCTCGGCCAAGGGCAGCAACGAGGAGGCGTATCTCTTCCAGAAGCTGGTGCGCGTGGGCTTCGGCACCAACAACGTCGATCACTGCACCCGGCTGTGCCACGCCTCCTCGGTGGCGGCGCTGCTCGAGGGCATCGGCTCGGGAGCGGTGTCGAATCAGGTCTCGGACGTGCTCGAGGCCGAGGTGGTGTTCGTGATCGGCTCCAATCCCACCGCCAACCATCCGGTGGCCGCCAGCTTCATCAAGAACGCCGTGCGCCGCGGCGCACGGCTGGTGGTGGCCGATCCGCGGCGCACCGATCTCGCGCGCTACGCCACGCATGTCCTGCAGTTCCGCTCCGGCTCCGACGTCGCGCTGCTCAACGCGATGCTGCACACCATCATCGCCGAGGACCTGGTCGACCGGGCGTTCGTGGCCGCGCGCACCACCGGCTTCGATGCGCTGCGCGAGCGCGTGGCCGCCTTCTCGCCCGAGGCGATGGCGCCGGTGTGCGGCATCCCCGCCCCCACCATCCGCGAGGTCGCGCGGCTGTATGCGCGCAGCCGTGCCTCGATGCTGCTGTGGGGCATGGGCGTGTCGCAGCACAAGCACGGCACCGACAACGCGCGCTGCCTGATCGCGCTGGCGCTGGTCACCGGCCAGATCGGACGGACCGGCACCGGCCTGCATCCTCTGCGCGGGCAGAACAACGTGCAGGGGGCTTCCGATGCGGGCCTGATCCCGATGATGCTGCCCGATTACGGGCGCGTCGACGACGAGCGCGCGGCGGCGAAGTTCGAGCGCCTGTGGAACACCCGGCTCGACCGGCGCCCGGGCCTGACGGTGGTGGAGATCATGCACGCGGCGATCGCCGGCACGATCCGCGGCATGTACGTCATGGGCGAGAACCCGGCGATGTCCGACCCCGACCTGCACCACGCGCGCCGGGCGCTGGCCGGGCTCGAGCTGCTGGTGGTGCAGGACGTCTTCCCCACCGAGACGGCCTACCTCGCCGACGTGATCCTGCCCGCTTCGGCCTTCCCCGAGAAGACCGGCTCGTTCACCAACACCGATCGCATGGTGCAGCTGGCGCGCCAGGCCGTCGAGCCGCCGGGGCAGGCGCGCCAGGACCTGTGGATCATCGTCCAGATGGCGCGCCGGCTGGGCCTCGACTGGCGCTACGAGCATCCGCGCGAGGTGTTCGAGGAGATGCGCAGCGGCATGGCCTCCATCCACGGCATCTCCTGGGAGCGGCTCGAGCGCGAGGGCAGCGTCACCTACCCCTGCGCCAGCGAGGACGATCCCGGCCAGCCGGTGGTGTTCATCGAGCGCTTTCCCACCGCGGACGGGCGCGCGCGCCTGGTGCCGGCTGCGCTGGTGGCGCCCGACGAGCAGCCCGATGCGGACTACCCCCTCGTGCTGATCACCGGCCGCCAGCTCGAGCACTGGCACACCGGCGCGATGACGCGGCGGGCCCAGGCCCTCGACGCCATCGAGCCGGAGGCCACCGCCTCGCTGCACCCGCGCGAGCTGGCGCGTCTCGGCCTGCGCGCCGGTGAGTCGGCGCGCATCGCCTCGCGGCGCGGCGAGATCGCGCTGCGGGTGCGGGCCGACCGGGGGGTGGCCGAAGGCAGCGTGTTCGTGCCGTTCGCCTACGCCGAGGCCGCGGCCAACCTGCTCACCAATCCCGTGCTCGATCCCTTCGGCAAGATCCCCGAGTTCAAGTACTGCGCGGTGCGCGTCACTCCGCTGGCCGCGCAGCCTTGATCAGGTCGCGGCCGATGATCAGCTTCTGCACCTCGGTGGCGCCCTCGTAGATGCGCAGCGGGCGGATCTCGCGGTAGAGGTGCTCGACCGCCATGCCCGATTTCACGCCCAGCCCGCCGAAGAGCTGCACCGCCTTGTCGATCACCTGCTGGGCGGTCTCGGTGGCCACCATCTTGGCCATGGCCACCTCGCGCGTGCCTCGCTGGCCCTTGCAGTCGCGCACCCAGGCGGCACGGTAGGTGAGCAGGGCCGCCGCGTCGATGCCGGTGGCCATGTCGGCCAGGGCGGCCTGGGTGAGCTGGAAGTCGGCCAGGGTCTGGCCGAGCATGCGCCGGCGCGTGACGCGCCCGAGCGCCTCGTCGAGCGCGCGGCGCGCGAAGCCGAGCGAGGCCGCCGCCACGCTGGTGCGGAACACGTCGAGGTTGCGCATGGCGATCTTGAACCCTTCGCCCGGGGCGCCCAGCATCGCCTCGGCCGGCACGCGGCAGCCGGTGAAGCGCAGCGTCCCCAGGGGGTGCGGCGCCATCACCGGGATGCGCTCGGCGACTTCCAGCCCCGGCGTGTCCGCATCCACCACGAAGGCCGAGATGCCGCGGCTGCCGGGCGCCTCGCCGGTGCGCGCGAACACGCAGTAGAAGTCGGCGATGCCGGCGTTCGAGATCCAGGTCTTGCAGCCGTCGAGCACGTAGTGCGCGCCGTCGCGGCGCGCGGTGGTGGCGATCGCCGCCACGTCGGAGCCGGCATCGGGCTCCGAGAGCGCGAAGGCGGCCAGCCGGCGTCCGGTCACCACGTCGGGCAGGTACTTGCGCTGCTGCGCCTGCGTGCCCGCCAGCGAGATCGAGCCGCTGCCCAGGCCCTGCATCGCGAAGGCGAAATCGGCCAGCCCCGAGTGCCAGGCCAGCGTCTCGCGCGCCACGCACAGCGAGCGCGTGTCGATCGACTCGAAAGCGCCGCCCCAGGCCTTGCCGGCGCAGTAGCGCAGCCAGCCCGCGCGCCCGAGCTCGCCCGCCAGCTGGCGGCAGGCGGCATCCACGTCCTCGGCGTGCGCATCGCTCAGGTGCTCGGCGGCCCACTGGTCGAGCGCGTTCGCCTGCGCGCGATGGACATCGTCGAGGAAGGGCCAGTCGTAGTGCGTACGTTCGCGCATGGGTCGCTCTTTCAAGTCTGTTGATCTGGGGGGTTGATTTTCCACCACGAGACGTATAGCGTATGAATGAATGCTCATTCAGTCAAGCCGGCAGGCGGCCGGCGCAATCCTCGAGAGGAAGGAACGGTCATGAAAATCGACGGCAAGACGGCGGTGGTCACGGGCGGCGCTTCGGGCATCGGCCGCGCCGTGGCGCGCGGCCTGGCGCAGGCAGGCGCGCGCGTGCTCATCGGCGACATCGACGAACGCGGCGGCGAGGCCGTGGCCGCGGAGCTGCGCGCCGCCGGCAGCGACGCGCGCGCGCTCAGGCTCGACGTCACCGACCTCGACTCGATCGCGGCCTTCCGCGACCGGGCGCTCGCCGAAGGGGGGCAGGTCGACATCATCGCCAACGTCGCGGGCTGGGGCAGGATCGAGCCGTTCATGCAGAACAAGCCCGACTTCTGGCGCAAGGTGGTCGACCTCAACCTGATGGGGCCGGTGGCGGTGACGCACGCGCTGATCGGGCCGATGATCGAGCGCCAGTCCGGCAAGGTGGTGGTGGTGGCCAGCGACGCCGGGCGCGTCGGCAGCATGGGCGAGACGGTCTACTCGGGCGCCAAGGGCGGCGCGATCGCGTTTGCCAAGTCGCTCGCGCGCGAAGTGGCGCGCTACGGCATCAACGTGAACTGCGTGTGCCCGGGGCCCACCGATACGCCGCTGCTGCGGGCGGTGCCGGAGAAGCATCAGGAGGCGTTCGTGCGCGTCACCCCGATGCGCCGCCTCGCCAAGCCCGAGGAAGTGGCCGATGCGGTGCTGTTCTTTGCGAGCGGCCGCGCCGACTTCGTCACCGGGCAAGTCCTGAGCGTCAGCGGCGGGCTGACGATGGTAGGCTGACGCCCGCGTGCGGTGCGGTGCCCGGCATCGAATGAGCCGGGCAGGATGAATCCACGACGAAGGAGGAGCTACATGATGAAGCGTTTGGTTGCGGCACTGGGCATCGCGGCGGCCGCCGCAATGGCGCCGGCGCAGGCCCAGGAGCCGGTGCGCATCGGCCTGATCGGGCCGTTCTCCGGTCCGTTCGCCGACTACGGCAAGCAGATCGAAGGAGGCATGAAGGCCTGGCTGAAGCAGAACGGCGATACCTATGCCGGGCGCAAGATCGAGATCCTGGTGCGCGACACCACCGGCCCGGCGCCCGAGGTGGCCAAGCGGCTGGCGCAGGAGCTGGTGGTGCGCGACAAGGTGGACTTCCTCGCCGGCTTCGGGCTCACTCCCGAGGCATTGGCGGTCGCGCCGGTGGCCACCCAGGCCAAGACGCCGATGGTGATCATGAATGCGGCCACCTCGGTGATCACCACCAGGTCGCCCTATGCGGTGCGCTTCTCCATGACCCTGCCGCAGAACTCGGCGCCCATGGGCACCTGGGCGATCAAGAACGGCATCAAGCGCGTCTATACGCTGGTGGCCGACTACGGCCCGGGCATCGATTCCGAGACCTGGTTCAGCAAGTTCTTCAAGGACGCCGGCGGCGAGATCATCGACTCCGTGCGCGTGCCGCTGAAGAACCCGGAGTTCGCTCCCTTCATCCAGCGCATCAAGGACGCCAAGCCCGAGGCGGTGTTCGTGTTCCTGCCCCCCGGCGAACATACCATCGCCTTCATGAAGGGTTTCCAGGAGCGTGGCCTGAAGGAGGCCGGCATCAAGGTGATCGCCACCGGCGACCTCACCGACGATCACCTGCTCGACAGCATGGGCGATCCGGTGCTCGGCATCATCACGACGTTCCACTACTCGGTGGCGCACGACTCGCCGGAGAACAAGGCTTTCCTGAAGGCCTTCGCCGAAGCCAATCCGTCGGGGGGACGGCCCAACTTCATGGCGGTGGGCGGCTACGACGGCATGCGCGCCATCACCGAGGTGGTCAAGAGCCTCAACGGCAAGCTCGACGCCGACAAGGCCATGGAGCTGTTCAAGCAGATGAAGTTCGAAAGCCCACGCGGACCCATCTCCATCGACCCGGCCACGCGCGACATCGTCCAGAATATCTACGCGCGCAAGGTCGAGCGGCGCGACGGTCATCTGTACAACGTCGAGTTCGACAAGTTCCCGAACTTCAAAGACCCTGCCAAGTAGACGGGCAGCGGCAGACAATCCAACTCCGGCGAGTTGGCGGTCCGGTTCCGGCGGGTTGACACGCCGGGGCCGGATTGCGCAACATCGGCCGATCGATCGAGGGGAGACATCATGAAGCGTTTGGTCGTGGCATTGGGCATCGCGGCCGCCGCCGCAATGGTGCCGGCACAGGCCCAGGAGCCGCTGCGCATCGGTGTGGTCGCGTCCTTCTCGGGTCCGTTCGCCGACTACGGCGAACAGATCGAAGGAGGCATGAAGGCCTGGCTGAAACAGAACGGCGGCACCGTGGCCGGGCGCAAGGTCGAGCTGCTGGTGCGCGACACCACCGGGCCGGCGCCCGAGGTGGCCAAGCGGCTGGCGCAGGAGCTGGTGGTGCGCGACAAGGTGGACTTCCTCGCCGGCTTCGGGCTCACTCCCGAGGCATTGGCGGTCGCGCCGGTGGCCACCCAGGCCAAGACGCCGATGGTGATCATGAATGCGGCCACCTCGGTGATCACCACCAGGTCGCCCTATGCGGTGCGCTTCTCCATGACGCTGCCGCAAATTTCGGCGCCCATGGGCACGTGGGCGGTGAAGAACGACATCAAGCGCGTGTACACGCTGGTGGCCGACTACGGCCCGGGCATCGACTCCGAGACCTGGTTCAGCAAGTTCTTCAAGGACGGCGGCGGCGAGATCGTCGGTTCGGTGCGCGTGCCCCTGAAGGGCCCCGAGTTCGCCCCCTTCATCCAGCGCATCAAGGACGCCAAGCCCGATGCGGTGTTCGTCTTCGTGCCGGCCGGCGAGCTCGGCATCGCCTTCATGAAGAGCTTCCAGGAGCGCGGTCTGAAGGCGGCCGGCATCAAGGTGATCGCCACCGGCGACCTCACCGACGACCACGTGATCGACGCGATGGGCGATCCGGTGCTCGGCATCATCAACACCTTCCATTACTCCGCGGCGCACGACTCCCCGGAGAACAAGGCGTTCCTGAAGGCCTTCGCCGAGGCCAACCCGTCGGCGGGGCGGCCCAACTTCATGGCGGTAGCCGGTTACGACGGCATGCGCGCCATCGCCGAGGTGGTCAAGGGCCTCGGCGGCAAGATGGACGCCGACAAGGCCATGGAGCTGTTCAAGCAGATGAAGTTCGAGAGCCCGCGCGGGCCCATCTCCATCGACCCGGCCACGCGCGACATCGTGCAGACGGTGTACGTGCGGCGGGTCGAGCGGCGCGACGGCCATCTGTACAACATCGAGTTCGACAAGTTCCCGGACTTCAAGGACCCTGCGAAGTAGGGCTGCGGAGCGCGCGCCCATGTTCGGCAATCTCGTCGGCGTCCTGTTCGACGGCCTCGCCTACGGCAGCCTGATGTTCGTCATCAGCATCGGGCTGTCGGTCACGATGGGCCTGATGAACTTCGTCAACCTCGCCCACGGCGCGTTCGCCATGGTCGGCGGCTACGCCTGCGTCATCCTGATGAACCGGCTGGGCGTGCCCTTCCTGCTCACGCTGCCGATCGCCTTCGTGGTGTCGGCGCTGGTCGGGATGGTGCTCGAGCGCACCCTGTACCAGCGCCTGTACAAGGCGAGCGCGCTCGACCAGGTGCTGTTCTCGATCGGCCTCACCTTCATCGCCGTGGCAGCGGCGAGCTACGCCTTCGGCCCCAGCCAGCAGCCGGTGCACCTGCCGCAGTTCCTCATCGGGCAGGTGCGCGTGCTCGGCATCGATCTCGGCATCTACCGGCTGTTCCTCATCGCGGTGGTGGTGGCGATCACGCTCGCGCTCGGCTACCTGCTCGAGCGCACGCGCTTCGGCGCGCAGGTCCGCGCTTCGGTCGACAACCAGCAGGCTTCGGCCGGCATGGGCATCAACGTCAACCGGGTGTTCGCCGTCACCTTCGCCCTCGGCTCGGGGCTGGCCGGGATCGGCGGCGCGCTGGGCATCGACGTGCTGGGGCTGGACCCGACCTTCCCCCTGAAGTACATGGTGTACTTCCTGCTGGTGGTGGCGGTCGGCGGTGCCGGCTCGATCAAGGGCTCGCTGGTGGCCGCGGTCATCCTCGGCGTGTTCGACGTGGCCGGCAAGTACTACGTGCCCGAGATCGGAGCCTTCATCATCTACGCGCTGATGGTGCTGCTGCTGATCCCGTTCCCGGCCGGCCTGTACGGAAGGAAAGCCTGATGGCCGACAAGACCGCCACCCTCGCGCCGGCGCCGGCGCGTACGCAGGCCGGCGCCGCGCGGCCGCAGCTGACCGGCGAACGCTGGCATCCGCTGGAGATCGTGTTCTGGCTGCTGCCGCTCGTCGTCGTGCCGCTGTTCCCGGGCTACCTGGTGCTCGGCAGCCAGATCCTCATCGTCGGCCTGTTCGCGCTCTCGCTCGACCTCATCCTCGGCTACGCGGGCATCGTGTCCCTCGGCCACGCCGCGTTCTTCGGGGTCGGCGCCTACGTCGCGGGGCTGCTCGCGGTGCACGGCTGGGGCGAGCCGATCTCGGGCCTGCTGATCGCGGCGGCGGCGGCGGCGCTGCTCGGCTTCGTGGTCAGCTTCATCGTGGTGCGCGGCCACGAGCTCACGCAGCTGATGGTCACGCTCGGCATCGGGCTGATGCTGTTCGAGGCGGCCAACAAGGCGGCCTTCATCACCGGCGGCGTCGACGGCCTGTCGGGCGTGACGATGTGGAAGCTGCTGGGCGTGTTCGAGTTCGGCCTGGCAGGCAAGGTCGCCTACCTCTACAGCCTGGTGGTGCTGTTCCTGCTCTTCCTGGTGCTGCGCCGGCTGGTGAACTCGCCGTTCGGCCTGTCCCTGCGCGGCCTGCGCGAGGGGCCCCGGCGCATGCCGGCCATCGGGGCCTCGGTGCTGCGGCTGCAGGTGAGGGTGTTCACCATCGGCGCCGCCATTGCCGGGGTCGCCGGCGCGCTGCTGGCGCAGACGACCCAGTTCGTCGGTCTTGAGGTGCTCGGCTTCACGCGTTCGGCCGAGCTGCTGATCATGCTGGTGCTCGGCGGCACCGGGCGGCTGTACGGCGCGCTGATCGGCACCGCGGTGTTCATGCTCGCGCAGGACTACCTCGCCGGCATCAACCCGGTCTACTGGCAGTTCTGGATCGGCCTGCTGCTGGTGGCGATCGTCATGTTCGCGCGCGGTGGCATCCTGGGCGGTGCTGCGACGCTGCTCGAGCGCTTCGGGAGCAAGCCGCGATGAGCGCCGCGCTGCGCACGGTGGGGCTGTCCAAGCACTGGGGCGGCTTCAAGGCGAATTCCGACATCGACTTCACCCTCGAGGCCGGCTCGCGCCACGCCCTCATCGGGCCCAACGGCGCCGGCAAGACCACCTTCATCAACCTGCTCACCGGCTTCCTCGCGCCCACCGCGGGCGACGTGTTCCTCGGCGAGGAGAAGGTCACGCACATGTCGCAGCACCATCGCGTGCAGCGCGGCATGACCCGCACCTTCCAGATCAACACGCTGTTTCCCGGCCTGACCGTGCTCGAGTCGGTGCTCATGGCCATCTGCGTGCGCAAGCGGCGTGCCGCCGTGTGGTGGTCGGGGCTCTCCCGCCAGCGCGAGGAGATCGACGAGGCGCGTGCGCTGCTCGCTTCCCTGCAGCTCGAGCACGACCTGTCCACGGTCACCCGCAACCTGCCGTACGGCAAGCAGCGCCTGCTCGAGATCGCCCTGGCGCTGGCCACCCACCCGAAGATCCTGCTGCTCGACGAGCCGGCCGCCGGCATCCCGTCCAGCGAATGCGCCGAGCTGTTCGAGGTCATCTCGCGCCTGCCGCGCGACGTCACGATCCTTTTCATCGAGCACGACATGGGGCTGGTGTTCCGCTTCGCCGAGCGCATCACGGTGCTGGTGTCCGGCCGCATGCTGATGCAGGGCACGCCGGCCGAGATCGCCTCCGATCCGCGGGTGCGCGAGGTCTACCTCGGGGAGGCGCAGCGTGTCTGAGCTGCTCGTGCTCGATGGGGTGAGCGCCGGCTACGGCGCCTCGGTGGTGCTCGAGCAGATCTCGTTCGCCATCGAGGACGGCAACAGCCTGGCGCTGCTCGGGCGCAACGGCGTGGGCAAGACCACCCTGCTGCTTACGCTGATGGGCCTGGCCCGCCGCCACGGCGGCTCGATTCGCTGGCAGGGCGCCGAGATCGGCAGCATGCCCACCTACCAGCGCGCGCGCGCCGGCATCGGCTGGGTGCCCCAGGAACGCTACATGTTCCCCTCGCTCACCGTCGAGGAGCACCTGCTGGCGGTGGCGCGCCCCGGCCCGTGGACGCTCGAGCGCGCCTATGCCCAGTTTCCGCACCTGAAGCGGCGCCGCTCCAACCTCGGCGGCCAGCTCTCGGGCGGCGAGCAGCAGATGCTGGCGCTGGCGCGCGCGCTGATGGTCAATCCCAGGCTGCTGCTGCTGGACGAGCCGATGGAGGGTCTGGCCCCGATCATCGTGCAGGAGCTCATGGAGGTGATCCGCGACCTGGTCGCCGAGGGCGGCATCACGGTGATCCTGGTCGAGCAGCATGCCAGGCTGGCGCTGGAGCTCACGCGCAACGCCATCGTGCTCGAGCGCGGGCGCATCGTGCATGCCTCCGACAGCGAGAGCCTGCTGCGCGAGCCGGCGGTGCTCGATCACCTGCTGGCGGTGCACCAGGAACAGGGAGTGGCACTATGATCCCGGTCGTCTCGGTCATCAGGGACGAGCATCGCGCCATGGCGTCGGTGCTCGAGGCGCTGCTGTTCGTCACCGAGGAGATCCGCGCCGGGCGCGTCGCGCGCGACACCGAGCCGCTGTGGGCGATGGTGCGCTACATCGAGGCGTTCCCGCACGGCCTGCACACCCCCAAGGAAGACCGCTACCTCATGCCGGCCCTGCGCCGGCGCCACCCCGAGGCAGGGCCCCTGATCGACGATCTCGGGCGCGAGCACGCCCACGGCGACCGGCTCATCTCGGCGCTCAAGGCGGCGCTGGCCGACGTCGAGACCGACCACGAGGGTGCGCTCGAGCGCTTCGCGACGCGGGCGCGCGAGTTCGCCGACTTCAACTGGGCGCACACCAACAAGGAAGAGGGCCAGCTCCTGCCGCTGGCCGAGCAGTACCTCACCCCCGAGGACTGGCAGGAGATCGACGTCGCCTGGCGCTCCGGGGAGGATCCGCAGATCGGCAGCGCGGTCACGCGCGAGTTTCGCCAGCTGTTCCGGCGCATCGTCAACCTCACGCCGGCGCCCATGGGCCTCGGGCCGCCGGTATCGCGTTAGGAATCCGACGGGGCTTCGGCTGGGAACCTGGCGGGCTTCGTGAAGGGGCGCGCCTTCCGCGGCGTCTGCCGCGGCCCCCGGAATGCGCCGGTGTGCGGCGGCTTGTATTTGCCGGTCGCGCGTGATATCGTTTCCTGAATGAACGCTCATTCATAATCCATCTATCACCCAACCCCGCCCGCCCCGGAGAGACCGCATGTACAAGCTCAAGGCCGCCGACTGGCAGCCCCAGCACTTCAAGTGGCAGGTGCGCGACAACGTCGCCACCATCACGCTGAACCGTCCCGAGCGCAAGAACCCGCTCACTTTCGAGAGCTACGCCGAGCTGCGCGACACCTTCCATCGCCTGCAGTACGCCGAGGACGTGCGCGTGGTCGTGGTCACCGGGGAGGGCGGCAACTTCTGCTCGGGCGGCGACGTGCACGAGATCATCGGCCCGCTCACCAAGATGGACATGAACGGGCTGCTCACCTTCACCCGCATGACCGGCAACCTGGTCAAGGAGATGCGCACCTGCCCGCAGCCGATCATCGCCGCGGTCGACGGCGTGTGCGCCGGCGCCGGCGCGATCGTCTCCATGGCCTCCGACCTGCGCTACGCCACGCCCGAGACCAAGACCGCGTTCCTGTTCGTGCGCGTCGGGCTGGCCGGCTGCGACATGGGCGCGTGCGCGATCCTGCCGCGCATCATCGGCCACGGCCGCGCCAGCGAGCTGCTCTACACCGGGCGCGCGATGAGCGCCGACGAGGGCCTGGCCTGGGGCTACTTCAACGGCCTGGCCCCCGGCGACCAGGTGCTGAAGAAAGCGCACGACATGGCCCAGTCGCTCGCCAACGGCCCGGCCTTCGCCCACTTCATGACCAAGAAGTGCCTGCACCAGGAATGGAACCAGACCATCGAGCAGGCGCTGGAAACGGAAGCCGAGGCCCAGGCGATCTGCATGCAGACGCAGGACTTCACGCGCGCGTACAACGCGTTCGTGGCCAAGGAAAAACCGAAGTTCGAAGGCAACTGAGCCGGAGGCGGCCGGGCCCTGGTACCCCGGGTCGGGGTACTAAGCCCGGCTGCACGTGGAGACAGGCCCGATGAGATCTCCCGAGCACGTGGCGAGCGCCGTCAGCGACCCGAAGCTGGTCGAGGAGCGGCGCGCGGAGATCCTCGACGCCGCGGTCAGGCTGTTCTCCGAGAACGGCTACTACGTCACCACCATCCAGCAGATCGCCAAGGCCAGCGGCGTCAGCATCGGGCTCATCTACCAGTACTTCGGCGACAAGGACGACATCCTCTTCCTGTCGCTGAAGCTGGTGCTCGATCGCTACGAGACGGAGATCCCGGCGCGCCTGGAAGGCGTGGAGCATCCGGTGGACCGGCTGTGCACCGCCATCTGGGCCTACTGCTCGATCGTCGATGCGCTGCGCCATGCAGCAGTGCTCACCTACCGCTCGACCAAGTCCCTGCGCGCCGATCGCCGCACGCTGATCCAGGACGCCGAGCGCAAGACCAACCTGCTCATCGAAGGCTGCGTGCACCAGTGCGTCGCGGGCGGCTACATGCGCGAGGTCGACGAGTTCCTCTTCGCCTACCAGGTGGTGCTGTTCTGCCACGCCTGGGCGCTGAAGAACTGGGCCCTGCGCGACCGCTTCTCGCTTGCCGAGTACGTCTCGGAGGGCGTCAAGCTGATGGTCGAGCCTTTCCTCACGGCCAAGGGCAAGGCGGCGCTCGCCGCCCTGCGCCGCCGCAGCCACGACTTCCGCGACGAACCGGCGCGCACCGCGCCGCGCTGACGTTGCGCAGCGCACCCCATCATCGGACAGGCATTGCACCATGACGAATGAACGTTCACTCGGCATCGAGGCCCCCCCCGGCGCCGTGCCGGCCACGCCGATCTCGCTGGCCATCGACGGCGGGGTCGCCGTGGTGACGCTGTGCCGGCCGCCGGTCAACGCGATCGACGACGACTGGCTGCACCGCCTCGACGAGGTGCTCGACCTCGCCGAGGCCGATCCGCGCGTGCGCGTGCTGTGGATCCGCAGCGCGCAGCGCGTGTTCTGCGCCGGCGCCGACCTTTCCTTCATGCGCGAGCGCTTCGCCACCGAGGCCGGGCGTGCCGCCATGATCGCCTTCACGCGCCGGCTGCAGGAGGCCTATGCGCGCATCGAGCGCAGCCCGAAGGTGTCGCTGGCCGAGATCGGGGGCGCGGCGCTCGGCGGCGGCTTCGAGCTGGCGCTCGCCTGCGATCTGCGCGTGGTGTCCGGGCAGGCCCGGCTCGGCCTGCCGGAGGCGCGCCTCGGGCTGCTGCCGGCTGCCGGGGGCACGCAGCGCATGACGCGCATCTGCGGCGAAGCGGTGGCCCGCCGCCTCATCCTGGGCGCTGAGGTGATCGCCGGCACCGAGGCGGTCGCGCTGGGCCTGGCGCAATGGCAGGCCCCGCCCGAGGAGCTGCATGCGCTTGCCGGCAGCATCGCCGCGCGCATCGCCGGCCTGCCGGGCGCCGCGCTGCGCGAATGCAAGCGCTGCATCGGCGCCGCGCTCGACCCGGAGCAGGACGGCTACGAGGTCGAGCTCGAAGGCAGCGGCGCGCTGCTCGCCCTCGCCGAGACCCAGGCGCTGGTGAGGCAGTTCCTCGACAAGAGCGCCTGAGACGCGGAGGAGGAGACCATGCAGGGAATTCAGCTGGATCCGCGGCGCATCGAGCGCGAACGCGCACGCGGCATCTGGCCCGACCGCATCCTGGTCGAGTATCTCGACCGCTGGGTGCGCGAGAAGGGCAACGCGACCGCGCTCATCGGGTTTCGCGAGGAAACCGGCACCACGGTGCGCCTGACCTGGAGCGAGCTCGGCGAGCGCGTCGCGCGCATCGCCCGGGGGCTGTCGGCGCGCGGCGTCGGCGTCGGCGACGTGGTGTCGCTGCAGCTGCCCAACTGGTGGGAGTTCGTGGCGATCCACCTCGCCTGCCTGCGCATCGGGGCGATCACCAATCCCCTGATGCCGATCTTCCGCCATCGCGAGCTGTCGTTCATGGTCGGGCACGCCGAATCGCGCGTGTTCATCGCGCCGTCGCGCTTCCGCGGCTTCGACCACGGCGCGCTGGCCCTGACGCTGCGCGAGCAGCTGCCCGCCCTCGAGCACGTGTTCCTGGTCGGCGGCGAGGGCGAAACCTCGTTCGAGGAGCAGCTGCTGGCCGGCCCGACCAATCCGGTGTTCACGCAGGGCAGCCCGATCGACGGCAACGGGGTGGTCCAGCTGCTCTACACCTCGGGCACGACCGGTGAGCCCAAGGGGGTCCTGCACACCTCCAACACCCTGCTGGGCACCATCCTGCAGTTCATCAAGCGCCTCGAGTGCAGCGAGCGCGACGTGGTGTTCATGCCCTCGCCGCTGGCGCACCAGGCGGGCTTCGCCTACGGCCTGATGCTGGGCGTCGTGCTGGGCGCGCCCATCGTGCTGCTCGACATCTGGCATCCGCGGCGCGCGGTGGAGCTGATCGAGCAGCACCGCGCCACCTACACCTTCGCCTCCACGCCGTTCCTGGCCGACCTGGCCCAGTTCGAGGACGTCGACAAGCGCGACCTGCGCGCCTTCCGGTTGTTCGTGACCTCCGGCGCCCCGATCCCGCCCGTCGTCGTGCAGCAGGCGCAGGAGAACCTCGGCGTGGTGGTGGTGGCCAGCTGGGGCATGAGCGAATGCTGCTCGGCCACCACCACGCTGCTGTCGGGCCGCAAGGTGCGCGAGTCCGACGGCATCGCCATGCCGGGCTCGGAAGTGAAGGTGGTCGACAGCGCCGGCAGGGAGGTGCCGCGCAGCCAGCAGGGCTCGCTGCGGGTGCGCGGCGCGGCGCTCTTCGTGGGCTACCTCAAGCGGCCGCAGCTCTATGCCGTCGACGAGGACGGCTGGTTCGACACCGGCGACGTGGCGCGCATGGACGAGGAGGGCTACATCCGCATCTGCGGGCGTGACAAGGACATCATCATCCGCGGCGGCGAGAACATCCCGGTGGTCGAGATCGAGGCGGCGCTGTACAAGATGCCGGGCATCCTCGAGGCGGCCATCGTCGGCATGCCCGATGCGCGGCTGGGCGAGCGCGCCTGCGCCTTCGTGGCCACGCAGCCCGGCGCGCACATCGACCTGGAGAGCATGCGCGCGTTCCTGGCCGGCCAGGAGGTGAGCAAGACCTTCTGGCCCGAGCGCCTGGAGGTGCTCGAGCAACTGCCCCGCAACCCCACCGGCAAGGTGCTGAAGTTCGTGCTGCGCGAGGCGGCCAGGAAGTTCGTGGAATCGCCCCCGGCATAGGGACGATCGCAGGGTGAGCAGGCCCTGGAGCGGGCAAGGCCCTGCCGCACCGCGACGGGGCTTCCAGTAGACTTCGGGGTTCCAGCCGCCTTCCGGAGCCCTCCCGTCCCATGAGCAGCAACGCCTCGGAGTTCGATCGCGCCCGCAAGGTGCTGGTCGGCGGCGTGAATTCGGCGGTGCGTGCGTTTCGCGCCGTCGGCGGCACGCCGCGCTTCATCGACCGCGCGCAGGGCGCCTACATGTGGGACGTCGAGGGCCGCCGCTACATCGATTACCTCGGTTCGTGGGGCCCGATGATCGCCGGTCACGCGCATCCGCACGTGCTCGCCGCGGTCGAGCGCGCGGCGCGCCGCGGCCTGTCGTTCGGCGCGCCCAACGTGCTCGAGAGCGAGCTCGCCGAGCGCATCTGCGCGCTGTTCCCGCAGGTCGAGCGGGTGCGCTTCACCAGCTCGGGCACCGAGGCGACGATGTCGGCGCTGCGGCTCGCGCGCGGCGTCACCGGCCGCGATGCGGTGGTGAAGTTCGAGGGCTGCTACCACGGCACGGCCGACAGCCTGCTGGTCAAGGCCGGCTCGGGCGCGCTCGCCTTCGGCACGCCCAGCTCGGCCGGCGTGCCCGCCGACCTGGCCCGCCATACCCTGGTGGCGCAGTACAACGACCTGCCCAGCGTCGAGGCGCTGTTCGCGGCCCACGGCGAGCGCATCGCCTGCGTGATCGTCGAGCCGGTCGCCGGCAACATGAACCTGGTGCTGCCGGCGCCGGGCTTCCTGGAAGGGCTGCGTGCGCTGTGCTCGAAGCACGGCGCGCTGCTGATCTTCGACGAGGTGATGTCGGGCTTCCGGGTCGCGCTGGGCGGCGCCCAGGCGCTCGGCGGCGTGACCCCCGACCTCTCCGCCTTCGGCAAGGTGATCGGCGGCGGCATGCCGGTCGGCGCCGTCGCCGGACCCGCGAAGATCATGGAGGCGATGTCGCCGCTCGGGCCGGTCTACCAGGCCGGCACGCTCTCGGGCAATCCGATCGCCATGGCCGCCGGGCTGGCGACGCTCGACCTGATCGCCGAGCCGGGCTTCTTCGAGCGGCTCGGCGCCCGCTGCGCGCGCCTGGTCGACGGCCTGAACGCGGCGGCGCGCGAGGCGGGCGTGACCCTGTGCGCGCAGCACCTGGGCGGCCTGGCAGGCCTGTACATGCTGGAGTCGCCGCCGGCCGGCTTCGCCGACGTGCAGCGGCAGGACGGCGCGCGCTTCGCGCGCTTCTTCCACCTGATGCTCGACGAAGGGGTCTACCTCCCGCCCTCGCCGGTGGAGGCGTTCTTCTTCTCGGGTGCGCACAGCGACGAGGACGTCGGCGCCACCCTCGCCGCCGTGCGCCGTGCGCTGCGCGCGCTGGGCTGAGGGGCCAGGTCATGACGGGCGGAGAGGCCGTAGCAATGGACGAGACCATGCCGACGGGCGAGACCATGCCGACGGGCGATGCCGTGCCGACGGGCGAGGCGGCGCACGAACAGCCGGCCTGGCTGCCGGTGCTGCTCTTCGGCTGCGCGATCCTGCTGCTGTCGACCGGCGCGCGCTCCTCGTTCGGGCTGTTCCTGCCCGAGATGACGCAGGCGCGCGGCTGGTCGCGCGAGACCTTCTCGCTGGCCATCGCGCTGCAGAACCTGGTGTGGGGCATCGGCGGCTCGTTCCTCGGCGCCATGGCCGACAAGTACGGTGCCATGCGCACGCTGCTGCTGGGCGCCGTGCTCTACGTGCTCGGCTTCCTCGGCATGGCCTGGGCCGACAGCGGGCTCGCCCTCACGCTGTCGGCGGGCCTGGTGATGGGCGTGGCCATCGGCGGCACCAGCTTCGGCATCGTGCTGGCCACGCTGGGGCGCATGGTGCCGGCCGAGAAACGCAGCCTGGCCTTCGGCGTGGGCGTGGCCGCCGGCTCCTTCGGCCAGTTCCTGTTCCTGCCCCTGGCCGGTGTGCTGATCGCGGGCATCGGCTGGCAGGCCGCGCTGCTGGTGCACGCGGCCATCGTGGCGGCCATCCTGCTGTTCGCCCTCGGGCTGCGCGGCGACGGCGCGGCCGCCGCCCGCGGCGGCGCGGTGCACCTGGGCGATGCGCTGCGCGGCGCCCTCGGCGACCGCAGCTTCCACCTGCTGTTCTGGGGCTACTTCGTCTGCGGCCTGCAGATCGTGTTCATCGCCCTGCACCTGCCGGCCTACCTGATCGACAAGGGCATGTCGGCCAACGTCGGCGCCACCGCCGTGGCGCTGATCGGCCTGTTCAACGTCGCCGGCGCGTTCCTGTCCGGCGTGCTGGGCCAGAAGCTGTCGCGCAAGTGGCTGCTGGCGGCGATCTACGTGCTGCGCTCGATCGTCATCGGTCTGTTCCTGCTGGTGCCGCTGAGCACCGCCTCGGTCTACGTGTTCAGCGCGGCGATCGGCTTCCTGTGGCTGTCCACGGTGCCGCTGACCAACGCCCTGGTCGGCCAGCGCTGGGGCGTGCAGTACCTCGGCCTGCTCGGCGGCGTGGTGTTCTTCGGCCACCAGATCGGCAGCTTCCTGGGTGCCTGGCTGGGCGGGCGCTTCTACGACACCTTCGGCAACTACGACTACGCCTGGGCCATGGTCATCGCCTTCGGCCTGTTCGCGGCGCTGGTGCACGCGCCGATCGAGCAGCAGCCGCTGGCCCGGCGCGGTACCGTGCCGGCCTGAAGACCCCGGGCGGCTCGCCGCGATTCCTTTACTCGTTCCGAGCGCCGGCTGCGGGCGCGGCCGGCGCGCCTGCCTTCACAGGCGCTCGAACACCGCCGCGATGCCCTGGCCGCCGCCGATGCACATGGTGACCAGCGCATGGCGGCCGCCGGTGCGCTGCAGCTCGTGGATCGCCTTGACCGTGATCAGCGCGCCGGTGGCTCCCACCGGGTGCCCGATCGAGATGCCCGAGCCGTTCGGGTTGACCTTGGCCGGATCGAGCTCGAGCTGGCGCGTGACCGCGAGCGCCTGCGCGGCGAAGGCCTCGTTGGCCTCGATGAGGTCGAGCTGGTGCGCCTTCAGGCCCGCCTTCTCGAGCGCCTTGCGGCTGGCCGGCACCGGCCCGATCCCCATGTAGGCCGGATCGACCCCCGCGTGGGCGTACGACACCAGCCGGGCCAGCGCCTTGGCGCCGCGCGCCTCGGAGGTGCGCCGCTCCATCAGCACCAGCGCGGCCGCGCCGTCGTTGATGCCCGATGCGTTGCCCGGCGTGACGGTGCCGTCCTCCTTCACGAACGCCGGCTTGAGCTTGCGCATGTCCTCGATCGTCGCGTCGTGCCGGATGTGCTCGTCGGCCGCGAAGCTCACCGTGCCCTTGCGCGACTTCAGCTCGATGGGGAGGATCTGCGAGGCGAAGCGGCCTTCCTGCGTGGCCACCGAGGCGCGCCGGTGGCTCTCGAGGGCCAGCGCGTCCTGGTCCTCGCGCGAGATGCTCCATTTCTTCGCGACGTTCTCGGCGGTGACGCCCATGTGGATGTTCTGGAACGGGTCGTGCAGGGCGCCGGTCATCATGTCGAGCACCCTGGCGTCGCCCATGCGCGCGCCCCAGCGCGCCGCGGGCATGGAGTAGGGGCCGCGGCTCATCACCTCGGCGCCGCCGGCCAGCGCCACGTCGGCGTCGCCGAGCAGGATGGCCTGGGCCGCCGACACGATCGCCTGCATGCCCGAGCCGCACAGCCGGTTGACGGTGAGCGCCGGGACGTCCTGCGACAGGCCGCCCTCGAGCGCGGCCACGCGCGCCAGGTACATGTCGCGCGGCTCGGTGTTGATCACGTGCCCGAACACCACGTGGTGCACGTCGGCGGGGCCCACGCCGGCGCGCGCGGCGGCCTCGCGGACCACCATCGCGGCCAGCTGTGTCGGCGTGTGGTCCTTCAGGCTGCCGCCGAACGTCCCGACCGCGGTACGCACTCCACTGACGATGACGACTTCACGATTCATGGCAGATCCTCCTGGTTTTCGGGGTGGGGCATGCCGCGGCGCGCCCCCAATTCTAGCGGGGCCTCAGAACGTGTGAAGGAATCGTAGATTCCCTCACACGTTCTCAGTGCAGGGTCGATCCGCCGCGGGCGCGCCGGGTGCGCCCGCGAAACAGCGTGCGCAGCACGCGCCAGGTGCCCAGGTTGATCATCGCCTGGCCGATGGAGTGCGCCTCGTCGGCCGCGATGTCGAGCGTGACGTCGGCGCCGGCCTGCAGCAGGCCGCGATAGGCGCGCTGCGCGTGCGCCGCCGGCACCACGCTGTCGAACTCGCCGTGCAGCAGGTGGATGGTGGGCGTGACGCGCTCGCCGGGGCCGATGGGACGTCCGAGCTGGCCCGCGTAGGACACCACGATCGCCGCCGGAGCGGGCTGCGAGCGCGCCAGCTCGAGCGCCAGCGTGGCGCCCTGCGAGAAGCCGACGATGATCGTGCGCGCGCCGTCCAGGCCGGTGGCGCGCTGCAGTGCCGCCAGGCGCTGCGCCACTACCGCACGCGCGGCCTCGAGGCGCGGCAGGCGATCGAGCGCCACGCCGCGACCGTCGAACCACTCCTTGCCCTGGCGCAGTGTTCCCTCGCGCAGCGCTTCGAGGATGACCGCGGTGGCGCCCGGGAACTTCAGCTGCCAGGCGATGGCGATCGGCACGAACGCCTCGACGCACGATCCTGCGCCGTGCAGGAACACGAGCAGCCGCCGCGGCGCCTGCGCCGACATCGGCGGCAGTTCGAGCCAGAGCTGCCGGCCCGCTTGCCCTTGATCCAACTCCGACCGACTCCTACAGAAACTTGCTGCCGATCCACCAGCCGATGGCCGCCATCAGCGCCGAGGCCGGGATGGTGAGCACCCATGCCCAGACGATGCTGCCGGCCAGGCCCCAGCGCACGGCGGAGAACTTCTGCGACGAGCCCACGCCGACGATCGCCCCGGTGATGGTGTGGGTGGTCGACACCGGGATGCCGAACCCCGAGGCGACGAACAGCGTCAGCGCGCCGCCCGCCTCGGCGCAGAAGCCGCCGACCGGCTTGAGCTTGGTGATCTTCTGGCCCATGGTCTTGACGATGCGCCACCCGCCGAACAGCGTGCCCAGGCCGATCGCCAGATAGCATGCCATGATCACCCAGTAGGGCGGATGCGTCTCGTGGGTGCTGCTCATGCCGGCGGCGATCAGCAGCAGCCAGATGATGCCCATGGTCTTCTGCGCGTCGTTGCTGCCGTGGCCCAGGCTGTACAGCGCCGAGGACAGCAGTTGCAGGCGGCGGAACCAGCGGTCGGTGCTGCGCGGCGTGGAGCGGAAGAACAGCCACGACACGCCCAGCATCAGTGCCGAGCCGAGCACGAAGCCGAGCAGCGGCGAGATCACGATGAACAGCGCCACCTTGACGATGCCGGCGGCCAGCAGCGAGCCGCTGCCCGCCTTGGCGATGGTGGCGCCGATCAGCCCCCCGATCAGCGCGTGCGAGGAGCTCGACGGGATGCCGATCCACCAGGTGACGATGTTCCAGACGAGCGCGCCCAGCACCGCGCCGAAGATCACCACGTGGTCGACGACGGCCGGATCGACGATGCCCTTGCCGACGGTGGCCGCCACCCGCAGCTCGAAGAAGAACAGCGCCAGGAAGTTGAAGAATGCCGCCCAGACCACTGCCTGGTAGGGCTTGAGCACGCCGGTCGAGACGATGGTGGCGATCGAGTTCGCCGCGTCGTGGAAGCCGTTCATGAAATCGAACGCCAGCGACAGCGCCACGAGCAGGACCACGACCGAGAAGCTGATCTGCAGCGCGGTCATGCGTTCTCGAGAACCACGCCCTCGATGATGTTGGCGACGTCCTCGCACTTGTCGGAGACCGCCTCGAGCAGCTCGTAGATCGCCTTGAGCTTGATCAGCTGGCGCACGTCGTCCTCGTCGCGGAACAGCTTGGACATCGCCGAGCGCATGACCCGGTCGGCATCGGACTCGAGGCGGTCGATCTCGGTGCAGATCTTCAGGATCGTCTCGGCGTTCTCCATGCTGTCGAGCAGGTTCACCGAAGCCTTGACGCGGTCGCAGCACATCTCGTTGAGCTCGGCCAGCTGCTGCGCCTCGGTCGAGATGCGCTGCAGGTCGTACAGCATCGCCGACTCGGCGACGTCCTGGATCAGGTCCAGGATGTCGTCCATGTGCGTGATCAGCTTGTGGATGTCGTCGCGATCGAAGGGCGTGATGAAGGTCTTGTGCAGCAGCGTGACCGTCTCGTGCGTGACCTTGTCGGCGTCCTTCTCGGAGCGGTCGATGGCGTCGATGTGGCGCCGCCGCGCCGCCACGTCGCCGTAATTGTTCATCAGCGCCGCCAGCGAGCGGCTGCCCTCGACGATGCAATCGGCGTGCTGGTTGAACAGCTCGAAGAAGTTGCCCTCTCGGGGCATCAGGCGTCCGAACATGCGGCGTTCCTGCGCGGGTGGCAGCGGGGGCAGCGGGCGGGTGATGGGGGCGGGCGGATGACGTGCCGGCGAAATGTCGGTGCGAAGCGTAACAGAAAAGCGCGGCCGTTCAGCCCGGCCCTGGGTTCACGCGGGCTCGATTCGGCTCCGACGGCCTCCGGCGGACTCCTAGCGTCCCGAGGCGCGCCGCGCCAGGCACTCGAGGTAGGCCGCGCCGTCGGGCGCGGTGCCGTCGCGCTGGGCGCGCCAGATCACTTCCGCCAGGCAGTCCATCACCGCGTGCGCCGCCTCGTGGGGCGAGCCGGTGCGCCGCAGCAGGCGCTGCCAGGCGTCGCGGATGCCCGGGGGCTGGTCGATCTGGAGCTGCTCGGCTACTGCCAGGTGCATGGACAGATGCAGGAACGGATTGGTGCGTCCCGACTCGACGGCGTAGTCCGCGGCGATCGCTTCCTCGGGCGCGGCGAGCAGGCCGTGGTACTCGGGGTGCTCGACGATCCAGTCGAGCGCCAGCGCCTCGAGCGGCTCGAGCGGGATGCGCTCGCGATGCTTGCGCCAGGTCTCGCAGAAGAAGCGCCGCACGTCGGCGCGGGAGGGATCGAACATCGCGGGTTCGCTGGGGATTGCGGCGCGTCCGGCGTCGCCGCCGGACCGGCCTCAGGTGCGGGCCGTTTGCGGCGGCGCCGGAGTCTTGTGCCGATAGTCGCACAGATCCGCGATGGGGCATCGCCAGCACTCGGGAACGCGCGCCTTGCATATGTAGCGCCCGTGCAGGATCAGCCAGTGATGAGCGTCGTGCAGGTAGGGCGCCGGCACCCGCCGCAGCAGGCGCTGCTCGACTTCCGCCGGCGTGCGGCCGGGCGCGATGCCGGTGCGGTTGGCCACCCGGAACACGTGCGTGTCCACGGCGATGGTGGGCTCGCCGAACGCCCCGTTGAGCACCACGTTGGCGGTCTTGCGCCCGACCCCGGGCAGCCGCTCGAGCGCCTCGCGATCGCGCGGCACCTCGCCGCCGTGCTCGTCCAGCAGGATGCGGCAGGTCTCCTGGATGTACTTCGCCTTGGCGCGATACAGCCCGATGGTGCGGATGTAGTTGCTCAGCCCCTCGACGCCGAGCGCGGCCATCCGGGCCGGGGTGTCGGCGACGCGGAACAGCTCGCGCGTCGCCAGGTTCACGCTGCGATCGGTCGCCTGCGCCGACAGGATCACCGCGACCAGCAGCTCGAACGGCGTGCGGAACTTCAGCTCGCTGGCCGGATGGGGGTTGAGCGCCTGCAGGCGGGCGAAGATCTCCTCGCGCCGCGCCGGGTTCAACGCCGGCCTCCCTCGTTGCCGCCGCAGCTGGCCGCGCGCTCGCGCGCCCGGCGGATCGCCGCGGCGATGATCTCGCGCTTGCGCTGCGCCGCCGGATCCTGCGGCGCGGCGTCGCCGGCGCCACGGCTGCGCTCCGCCCGCGGCGCTTCGCCCGCGGCCTCGGCGCGCCGGCGCGCCAGCCGGATGCGGCGCGCCGCGTGACGCGCACGCGCGCTGCGCGCGTCCTCGTCGGTCCACGGCCGTGCCGGCTCGACGATGGACATCGCGATGCAGTCGACCGGACACGGCGCCGTGCACAGCTCGCAGCCGATGCACGAGTCGCCGATCACCGTGTGCATGCGCCGCGCCGCGCCGATGATGGCGTCGACCGGGCAGGCCTGGATGCAGCGGGTGCAGCCGATGCACAGGGCCGGGTCGATCCGGGCGATACGCCGCGGCTCGGCGCTGCCGCCGAGCATCTGCGGCGGCAGCGGGGCGTCATCGATCGTGTCGGCGGGGCTCACGCGGGCTCGGTTCGGCTCCGGCGGACTTCCTGGCGGCGGGCCTTGGCCGGCTGGCGGTGCTCGGCGATGAACTCGCGCACCTCGGGATAGATGATCTCGCGCCAGCGCCGGCCGCTGAAGATCCCGTAGTGGCCGGCTCCCTGCGCGGTGAGATGGCGCTGCATGCCCGCGGGCAGGTTCTCGCACAGCTCGTGAGCGGCCCGGGTCTGGCCCTGGCCCGAGATGTCGTCGAGCTCGCCCTCGATGGTGAACAGCGGCACGCGCCGGATGTCGGCCGGCACGATGCGATGGCGCTGGCCCTCGAACCACACGTTCCAGCGGCCCTGCGGCAGCGCGTACTCCTGGAACACGGTGCGGATGGTGTCGAGGTAGAACTCCGCGGGCAGGTCGAGCACCGCGTTGTACTCGTCGTAGAAGCGGCGGTGCGCCTTGGCGTCCTCGAGGTCGCCCTGCACCAGGCTCTGGTAGAACTCCCAGTGCGACAGCACGTGGCGGTCGGCGTTCATCGCCACGAAGCCGGTGTGCTGCAGGAAGCCCGGATAGACGCGCCGCCCGGCGCCGGGGTAGCGGGCCGGCACGCGGTAGATCACGTTGCGCTCGAACCACTCGAAGCTGTGGGTCTGGGCGAGGTTGTTCACTTCGGTCGGCGAGCGGCGCGTATCGATGGGGCCGCCCATCATCGTCATCGAGCGCGGCAGCGCCGGGTCGCCGAGGGTCGACATCAGCGAGATCGCCCCCAGCACCGGCACGGTCGGCTGGCACACCGACAGCACGTGGACATCCGGCCCCAGGTGGCGCATGAAGCGGATCGCGTAGTCGACGTAGTCGTCGAGCTGGAAGTTGCCCTGCGACAGCGGCACCATGCGCGCGTCGATCCAGTCGGTGATGTAGACCTCGTGCTCGGGCAGCAGCGCGCGCACCGTGTCGCGCAGCAGCGTGGCGTGATGCCCCGACAGCGGGGCGAACACCAGCACCGCCGGGTCGTCGCGCCGCTGCGCCAGCGATTCGGGCAGCTGGCGCTCGAACTTCAGCAGCCGACAGAAGGGCAGCGCCATCTCCACGCGCTCGACCACCGGCACCGTGCGCCGCTGCACGGGAATCGAGGCCAGCCCGAACTCGGGCTTGTGGTAGTCCTTGCCGAGGCGGTGGACCAGCTCCAGGCCGGCCGAGATGCGGTTCGCGAAAGGAATGTAGGAGAGCGGACTGTACGGACTCGCGTAAAGCTGACTCATCGAGTCTGCCCAGCTGGACAGCGGCGTCAGGATCGCTCGCTGAGCCTCGCGGATGTCGTAGAGCATTCGATCTCCCGCAGAAAAATCGATTGCGCAGAATTATCCTCGGGATGCTGCGCTGCGCAAGGGATCTTTCATCACAGTGTCATCTAAATGCCTCACGGGTTTGCCCGCGCCGACGGCCGGGCCTGCGCCGGCGATCGGGCGCCGCTGCGGCACAGGGCGATCCAGGCCGCCGTCTGCCGCTCCTGGAGCCGGTTCTGGGCCAATCGCTGGCCCAGCGCGGGGAAATCGACCTGGTCCAGCGGCTGGTCCTGGTCGAAACACGAGAAAACGTAGCTGACCTTCCCCGATTCAGGGTCTTTGTGCGGCTGCAGGCACTGCGCGCAGATCTCCTTCATCATGCATTGCATCGGGGAGTTGATGGAGCCGATGGCGCGATGGCAGGGCTTGAGGTAGGGAGCCAGCACTGCATGACGCGCTGCAGCGACCGCCGCCATCATCCGGTCGGAGCCGATCGCGATGATCCGGTCGGCGTCCTGCAGGCGCAGCGCGCCCTCCACTGACAGGTCGGACAGTTCGCCGCGGGCGTAGGCCGCCATCGCATCCACGATGTTGCCGACCACGCTGCGGTCCTGCGCGCGGCCCGGTTCGAAGCCGGGCGCCTCGTCGCAGCACCAGACGATGGTGTCGGCGGCGGCCTCGATCTCGGCCACCTTGTAGCGGTCGATGCGCTTCTTGTAGCCCGCGAAGTACAGCACGCGCGAGCCGGCGGCGCGCAGCGCCGCGCCGATCGAGAACAGCACGGCGTTGCCGAGCCCGCCGCCCACCAGCACCACCGTTTCGCCGGATGCGATGCCGGTGGGCGAGCCGGTCGGGCCCATCAGCACCACCGGCTCGCCCGGCGCGAGGTCGGCGCACAGGTTGGAGGAGCCGCCCATCTCGAGCACGATGGTGGAGACCAGGCCGCGCTCGCGATCGACCCAGGCGCCGGTCAGCGCGAGGCCCTCCATGGCGAGCGTGGTGCTCCGGCCGTCGACCTGCGCGCGCGGGGCGCGCGATTCGAAGTTCTGCAGCCGGTAGAACTGCCCGGGACGAAAGCGCCGCGCGGCCATCGGCGCGTGCACCACCACCTCGATGATGGTGGGCGTGAGCCGCTCGACGCGCTCGATGCGCGGGCGCAGCAGCGCATCGAGGCGCCGCGCGAACGCATCGAAGGCTTCGCCGCAGGCCGGCGGGCGCGTGCCGAGCATGCGGCACACCACCGGATAGCCGTGGCGCGCCGAAGCCATGGCCTTCACCACGTTGCCGAAGTAGCTCGGGTGCAGGTCGCCGAAGAACGACAGCATGCGCCCGTCGTCGAGGCGCGCGAGCAGCACCTGCGCGGCGTCGGGTTTGGCGTTGGCGCGGACCGGCGCGACCGGCCGGCCCTCGGCGTCGACGGCGCGGAAGTAGCGGCCGTCGAGCGCGAAGTGCGTGGGGTCCTCGCGCGCCAGCACGGTGTTGGGCTGCGTGCCCGCGGCCACGAACACGGTGCGCGCGGGCGCGCGCCACGGCTCGCCCTCGCTCCAGCCGCCCTGCTCGTCGCGGTGCTGGCGGGCGAAGGTGATCGATTCGACCGCGCCGTGCGCGTCGACGTCGATGCGGGTCGGGGCGAGGCATTCGGCGTAGCGGATCCCTTCCTCGAGCGCCTTCTCGACCTCTTCGTGATTCAGCGTGTAGGAGGGGCTGTCGACGAGGCGCTTGCGATAGGCGATGGTCACGCCGCCCCATCGCTGCAGCAGCTCGGCCAGGCGCGGCGCGCGCTGCTCGCGCCGGGCAGCCTCGCGTTCGGCGCGGATCGCGCGCGCATGCGCGATGAACTCCTCGGCGATCGCCGCGTCCTCGGCGTTCCAGCCGGCGCGCGCGCCGGCCTCGCCCAGCCGCGCCGCGAGCGCCTCGTGGCGCGCGAGGAACTTCTCCACCTGCACCGTGTAGTAGGCCAGCGACTCGGTGGCGGTATCGATCGCGGTGAGCCCGCCGCCGATCACCACCACAGGCAGGCGCAGCTGCATGTTGGCCAGCGAGTCGACGCGCGCGGCGCCGGTGAGCTGCAGGGCCATGAGGAAGTCGCTCGCCGTGCGCACCCCGCGCGCCAGGCCGTTGGGGATGTCCAGCGTGGTCGGCCTGCCTGCGCCCATGGCGAGCGCGACGTGATCGAAGCCGAGGGCGAGCGCGTCGTCCACGTCCAGCGTGCTGCCGAAGCGCACGCCGCCCACCAGGCTGAAGCGCTCGCGCCGCACCAGCAGCAGCCTGACCAGCTTCAGGAAGTTCTTGTTCCAGCGCACCGTGATGCCGTACTCGGCCACCCCGCCGAAGCCGGCCATCACCCGTTCGCCGAGCGGCTCGTAGAGCGTGCGCACGTCGTGCACCGGCTCGAACGGCACGCGCGAGCCGTCGGCGCGCACGCCGCTCAGGGCTTCGTCGAGCGGCTCGATCTTCAAGCCGTCGATGCCCACCACGCCGTGGCCTTCGTTCATCAGGTGGTGCGCCAGCGTGAAGCCCGCCGGGCCCATGCCGGCCACCAGGACGCGATAGCCGCTGTCGGGCCGGGGCACCGGCCGGCGCAGGTTGAGCGGGTTCCAGCGCGTGAGCAGCGAATAGATCTCGAAGCCCCAGGGCAGCTCGAGCACGTCTTTCAGGGTGCGCGTCTCGGCCTGCGGGATGTCCACCGGCGTCTGCTTCTGGTAGATGCACGCCTTCATGCAGTCGTTGCAGATGCGGTGGCCGGTGGCAGCCAGCATCGGGTTGTCGACCGTGATCATCGCCAGCGCGGCGATGGCGTGGCCCTGCGTCTTGAGCAGGTGGAACTCGGAGATGCGCTCCTCGAGCGGACAGCCGGCGAGGTTGACGCCGAAGGGCGAGCGCTTCCAGGCCGCCTCGCCCGTGGGGCCGGGCTTCTCCTTGAGCCCCTTCGAGCAGGAGTCCTTGCCCTGCTCGTGGCACCAGATGCAGTAGTTGGCTTCGTCGAGCGCGCCGCGCAGGTCGGTGCCGTCGTCGGTGAGCGCGAAGCCCTCGCGCCGGCGCAGGCGCTGCGGATCGATGGTGAACACGCGCACGCCGTGCTCGTCGTGCTCGCGCGCGTGCCCGAGCAGCCGCTGGGGATCGACCTTGGCCGGCTGCCGGAACAGCACGCCGCCAGCATGGCGCCGGCGGCCTTCCTCGCTCGCGACGGCCCATGCGCAATAGCGCAGCGCCAGCGCGAGCCGTGCGCGTGCCGCCTCGCGCTCTCCGGCATCGGCGGTCTCGTCGGCCTCGATGCGCTGCCAGGCGAGCACCGCGCGCGCGAAGGCCAGCTCCTCGAACGGCCGGCCGAGCCGCGATTCGATCTCGCGCAGCGCCGCGCCGGCGTCGAAGCCGGCGAGCTCGGCGGGCGGCAGCTTCGCGGCCTGGCGCTTGACGAACTGCCGCTTGACCTCGTACAGCGGGTCGAGCGTGCGGTGCGCCTCGCGCAGGGTGGCCAGATCGTCGACGATGCCAAACAGGCGCGCCACGAAGGCGTCGACGTGCGGGCCCAGCTCGGTCAGCAGCGCGGCGTCGCTGCGCGCCCCGGAGGCGCCCTCGGCGGGCGGCTCCGCCGCGGCCTGGCGGCGCGCCTCGAGCAGCCGCTGCGCCAGCGCCGCATCGGATCGGCGCAGGCGCGCGACGAACGTCGCGTCGACATGCGCCAGCCCTTCGGAGGAGTACAGGTCCTCCAGGCGCAGGCCCCAGGCGAGGGCGAGCTCGGCGGTCATCTCAGCGTTCCAGGTAGGCCAGCTTGCCGGGGGCGTCCTTCCATTCCTCGGCTTCGGGCAGCGGGTCCTGCTTGCGCGTGATGGCGGGCCAGTCGCGGGCAAGCTCGGCGTTCAGGGCCACCAGGGGCAGCCCCTCGGGCGGAACGTCCTCCTCGGCCTTGATGGCGTCGACCGGGCACTCGGGCACGCACACGGCGCAGTCGATGCACTCGTCGGGGTCGATGACGAGCATGTTGGGGCCGATGCGGAAGCAGTCGACGGGGCATACGTCGACGCAGTCGGTGTAGCGGCAACGGATGCAGGATTCGAGAACGACGTGGGCCATGGCAACGGGGGTCCGGAATGTCGGGAATGGGGGAGGGGTCAGGGCAGCGTCGGCGCGTTCCAGGCAGCAGGCGTGAGCCGGCGCTTGCCGTCCTTGGTCTTGCGGATGCCCGCTTCGTCGAGGGCGACGCGGTCCCACAGCTGGCAGGTGACCTCCTCGTGCTTCTCGTCGAGCGCCTCGCAGTAGTTGGCGTAGATGCACACGTTCACCGCCTTGCCGTATCCGCTGCGCACCTTGGTGAACCAGTCGGGATCGGCCAGGCTCTGGCGCGCGAAGCCGACCACGTCCGCGCGATCGGAGGCCAGGAGCTCCTCGGCCTGCCTGTAGCCGTGCACCCCGCCGGTCACCACCACGGGCGTGCCCAGCCCCTGCGCGCGGATGGCGGCGCGGATGTGCGCCGATGCCTCCACGTTGCGCCCGAACGGCCCTTTCTCGTCGGAGACGTGGTGCGGCATGCACTCGTAGCCGCTGGGTCCGGTGTAGGGATAGGCGGACCATCCGACGGCCGGTTGCTTGGCGTCGTCGAACTTGCCGCCGCGCGACAGCGACAGGAAGTCCATGCCGGCGCGCGCGAAGGCCACGCCGAAATGCGTCGCGTCCTCGACGTCGGAGCCGCCGGGGATGCACTCGTCCGACAGGAAGCGGCATCCCACCACGTAGTCGTCGCCGACCGTCTCGCGCACGCGCCGGTAGACCTCCAGCGGCAGGCGCACGCGGCCCTCGAGCGTGCGGCCGTAGCCGTCGTCGCGGTCGTTCACCGCCGACAGGAACGAGGCCATGGTGTAGGCGTGCGCGTAGTGCAGCTCGATGCCGTCGAAGCCCGCTTCGCGCGCGCGGCGTGCCGCGCCGGCGAAGAGGTCGGGCAGCACCTGCGGCAGCTCGCGGATGTGCGGCAGGTGCATGTCGGTGACGCGTTCGCGGTCGCCCATCCGCAGGCCCTCGAGCTCGCGCGCATCGAGCACCTGCTCGAGCGCCTCGGGAGCAAGCTGCAGCAGCCGGGCCCGCACGTCCGCCTCGGCGGCGCCGGCCATGCCGAGCGCGGCGCGGTGGCGATCGGTGAGGCGCAGGTACTGCCCGAGGTACTTCGCCGGCTCGGGCCGGCGCCGGATCGACAGGAAGTCGATGATCTGGATGAACAGCTTGGTCTCGCCGCCGCTGGCCTCCCGCACCGCCTCGACGATCTTCTTCAGCCCGGGCACGAAGCGCTCGTGGCCGATGCGCAACAGCGGGCCGCTCGGGATGTCGCGGATGCCCGTGGCCTCGAGCACGATCGCGCCGGGGCGCCCGGCAGCGAAGCGCGCATACCAGTCGATGTTGTCCTGGGTGACGAAGCCGTCGTCGGTGGCCCGCCAGGGAACCATCGCCGGCACCCAGGTGCGGGTGTCCAGCCGGAAGGGTCCCGCGTTCAGCGGGCTGAAGAGCAGCGAGCGGGACGCCTCTTCGGCCGAGGGCCAGTCACCGGGGTTGGGTTTCCACTTGATCTTCTGCGGGGGGCGCCACATGAGTCGTTCCTTGCAACATGTATCTCGTGCAAGTAGTTTAAGCTTAAACAAATTGACCTGCAACACCTCTTCAAGTGAACATCCCGGCCATGAAGCAACCCGGACCGCGCTCGGGCTCACACCAGGGGAAGACGTCCAGGCGGCTCCCCGAGGGGCAGGGTCGCAGTCCCGATTCGACCCCTTCTCCATCGCGTCGGATACGTCGATTCGCCGTCGACACGGAATCGATCCAGTGCATTCCGGGCTGGAACATCCAATGCCTGCAGATCACTGCCGGAGAGCTGGCCGGATACTCCGTGGACTTGCACCTGCCGCACATTCAGGTGCTGTTCGAGGAGTTCCGCAACGTGACGACCAATCATTTCGGGTGTGCTCCGGCAGGGTCGATCAGCTTTGGCGTCGCGCGGGGAATGAAGGGTGCAGGTTTGCTCAACGGCGTGGCGTGGCGCGACGGGGTCAGTGCGTTCGATACCCGCCGCGAACTCGATTCGATCGTGCCGCCGATGCATCTGGTCTCGGTCGTCGTGAATCGCCAAGTGCTGAGCGAATACGTGTGGCATACGGAGCACGCGGACCTCGAGCACTGGCTGTCCGAGGGACCTGCCGTCGTCAATGACGCATCGCTTGCGACGCGATTGGGCGAAAGGCTGCATGCTCTCCAGAGTACGGACCCGGGATCCGTCCCTTCACTGAGAGCGCCTGCCGTACGTCGCAGCCTTCAGCACGGCGTGCTCGAAATCCTGGGTCCTCTGGTTTCCGACCGTCTGCGCGCAGACAAGACGGTGCGGCGCGAGCTTGCCCATCTGCAGGTGGTTCGCCGCGCCCGCGAGTACTTGCGCGAGCGCAGCGACGACCCGCCCCGAGTGCTCGACTTGTGCCGGGTGCTGGGCGTTTCCCGTCGCTGGTTGCAGCAGAGCTTCAACGAAGTATTGGGGATCGGCCCCCTGGCCTACCTGCGCTTCATGAGGCTCGGCGGAGCGCGACGCATGCTCTCGAGCGGGACGGCCGGCATGCGGGTCAGGGATGCGGTCGAGGCTTTCGGCTTCTGGCACCTGAGCCGTTTCAGCCACGACTATCGGCACCTCTTCGGCGAGCTGCCGTCCGAGACACTGCGCCGCGTCCGGGCGCTCGACTGACGCAAGGGGATCACTTGCGCCCGGGCGTCCCGTCGAAGCTCCCGAGCAGGACGACGTCGCCCGCGCACATCCACTTGCCGTCGATTTTTTCCCACACGAACAGGATGCGGACCGGCGACGGCGGATAGTCCTTCGCCTTCTCCGGCTTGACGTCGGCGTAGAAGTTCGTCCAGTCCCAGCCCATGTTCCCATTCACATGCGTGTGCACCGACTCGATGCGGATCCTGTCGGTGTCGGCGACGTACGTCTTGTACAACTCGAGAAACTGGTCCCTGCCCATCGCGAAGAACTTGGGCTCGCCTTCCGCCGCAGTGAAGGCGGACGGCGAATAGAAGCCGGTCACCAGGCTTCTGTAGTCCCGGGCAGCCCAGGCGCGCTCCTTGAGGTCGTACTGGGCTCGAATGGCCTTCCTGAATGCCTGCAGGGCGTCCGAATCCGCCTGGCTGCCCGGCGGAGAAGCGATCTCGGCACCGGCCGCAGGGATCCACGTCGACATGGCGATAAGGGTGGTGAACGCAATCCGGAGCAGCAGCTTCATGTCATCGGCACTCGGTTGACTGATTGACGGGAGGGTCGAAGCGATTCGTGCGGGAGTCGGGATTCGAGCGCGTGGCCGCTCAGATCACCTCGAGCAATTGGCGCGCGGCTCGTTGTCCCTCGTCGGCGGCAGACTCCCACATCTGGGCACCGGTGAGCTCGGAATGGGAGAACGCGATGCGGTTGAAGCGCTTGCGCAGCGTCTCGCGTGGCGCAGGCTGCCCGTTCTCGCCGAAGAAGAAACCCGGCGGAGCCACCGCGTAGGCGTGACCCCAACGATTGGTCGTGATTCCCGCGATGTCGCGCGCGGCGTCGAACCCGGCCGAGGAGAACATCCTGGTGAATTGCGCGCGCACCGCGGATTCGATCTCGGCATATGTCATTCCGAACAACTGCATGCGCGCGGCAGTGCACTGTTGCGGAAACGGCAAGCCCGGAAGCAGGAACGGGTTGTACTGCGTCAGGACGACCGGCTTGCCTGGATCCAGCGGCATGGTCTCCCTGCCGTCCAGGCGGACGTTGCGACGCAGGCCGGTCCACCATCCGAATCCTTCGAACCAGCGCGCACAGCTGATGCCCAGCCTGTCCAGGAATCGCCAGTTGCGCAGCGCGACGTTGACCGTGAGCATCGGTGCATGATGAAAGGTCGCCATCGCGTCGCGATACGCCTGCGGGACGTCGCGGCAGAGATGGCGGTTCACATGCTGCTGACCGGCCAGGACCACCCCTTTGGCACTGACCTTGTAGAGGCGTCCTGCGCGCTCGTACCAGACCGTGACCTTCTTCGCCTTGGCCGGATCACCGGCGTGCTTGACCGCCACGACCGTGCTCGAGAGACGGATACGCACGGCATTGCCCGGTCGATCGAGCGCCGTGAAGCTGATCCTGTCGAGCAGGACCTCGGTCAGCCGCTTCCCCTTGAATGCTCCCGGCACCATCTTCTGCACCAGGCGTCGCGCGATGCTCGCGTTCCCGCCGGGCAGCGTCACCAGGTAGACCTGGTCCGCAGGGTCGGCATACCCTTTTGCCAGGTCACGGCCCTGGGCGACCGGGCCGGGCGCCATGAAGTTGAAGGCCGAATATGCCGATATCACATCGGATCCCAGCCCACAGCCCATGGCCGCACTGACCGGGCTGATGTACTTCTCGAACGCGGGGCTGTCGATGCCGAGCTCGTTTCGCAGGTACTGCGAATACGTCATCGAATCGAGCCACCTCTCCCAGTCGGGGCGGCGATTGGGCGTGCGAAACAGCTCCGCCGTCATGAAGTCGATCCGTTCCTTCTCGCTGAAAGGGGTGTTGCGCAGGCCGTCCCGCCACATGTTCCTGACGAAGCCCTTCGACTCGAAGAAGTAGCCGATGTCGGCCGCCTCCCATTGGATGTGCATCGGCCCCCAGATGTCGCCGGGGACCAGCAAGTCCTTCGTCGCCAGGCTGCGCGGCTGCTGGAACTCGAACTCCTGCGGGAAATCGAGCTCGTCGTAGAAGTCCGAATAGAAGTTGTATTCCTTCGCCCGCTTCAGCGGGAACACCATCCCCGTCGATCCTTGGGGTGCCCACAGGTGGACCCCGTCCACCTCGAATTCGTTCTGCTTGGCCTCGCCGCCGAACACGGGGTGCTGGTCGAGAAGCAGAACCGGGCTGTTGGGCCGGTGCTTGTGATACGTGTAGGCGGATGACAGGCCGGATATTCCGCAGCCGACGACCAGCAGATCGAAGACTTCTCCGGTATCGCTCGCCGAGTCCAGCCAGGCGTCCAGGTCGCGATTGCGGAGGTGCCCGTGCGCCGCATTGAGCACCTCGTGGGTATTGCCGTTGGACTTCGCGTAGTCGCCGATGCCGCCCGGGCCGGTCCAGCCGGCATCCAGCCCGCTCAGCGGGAGGTCGACCGTTTGAGCCGAGGCGCCACCGATCGCACCCGGTGCGGCGGCTCCGAGCAAGGCGGCTCCGGCGCCCAGCAACGTGGACCCTACGAAGTCACGTCGCGTGATCGGCGTGTTCATGCCGAGCAGTTGGGTTTCGCGTTGCGACAGATTCGGGATTCCGCTGGGTCGGGGAAGGGATCCCCTGGCATCTCTGTTCATCGAGCTTGGTCTCCGGAATGGCCTGCCGCACTCTATGTCGCGACTCCGGGCCGGAGTTAGCCGGATTTGGCATAGCGCTCCGCAGATGCCGGGCGACCTTGCCGCAGTGCAACAGTCCAATTTGGGCTACTGGCCGCCGATCCGCCTGCAACACACTTCCGTGCCGAGGCGATGCTTTCGGTTTCGAGCGCGCTCTCGGCTTGAGTGTCCGTACGCGGAGGATATTGGCGAATGAAGACGTATCGGTTTGCAATTGCCGCTGCTGCCGCTGCCGTATTGCATCTCGCCGCAGCGCAGGACATCACGCGCCTCGGGAAGGATCTGACTCCTTCCGGTGCGGAGGCAGGGGCGAACAAGGAAGGCAGCATTCCGCGGTGGAATGGGCACGAGAGCGCGGAAACGGGTTGGACCTACGGCAAGAGTCGCGGCGACGCGTGGAAGTACAAGGGCGAGAAACCGCTGTTCTCGATCGACGCGACCAACGTCGACAAGCATGCGCAGAAGTTGACGCCCGGCCAGATCGCGGCAATCAGGCAGATCAAGGGTTACCGCATGGACGTCTACCCTTCCCACCGGGGTTGCGGAATACCGGACTTCGTGGCCGAGAACACCAGGAAGAACGTTGGCGTCGCGAAGCTCGGAGCGGACGGCTGGAGCCTGAAAGAGGCCGTCGTGCCCGGCTATCCCTTCCCCTTCCCGGCGAACGGCGCGGAGGTCATGTGGAACGCCAAGATGCGTTACCGCGGCCTCGGTGTCGACTACCCGAAGCTCATCTTCGCGTTGTCGCCGCGTCGCGGCAGCACCGAATGGTATAGATCGATTGTCGAGCAGACGGTCTTCTATCCCTGGGGTGCCAAGGGCTCGAACTTCCTGAGCAAGCTGCCGCAGGTGGAGTCCTATGCCTACTTCGCCTTCGTCGCGCCCGCAGCTCAGGCGGGGCAGGCGATATCCGTGTCCGTCTTTCTCGACCAGCCCGGAAACGAGGTCTTCTACTACTTCCCCGGACAACGAAGGGTCAGGCGCATGCCGTCCTACGCCTACGATGCCCCGCAGATCGGGACGGAGAACCAATACACGATGGATGAGGCCTGGCTCTTCAACGGATCGATGGACCGGTTCGATTGGAAGATCGTCGGCAAGAAGGAGATCTACATCCCCTACAACTCGTTCGGCATGTATGACTTCACGGCGAATATCGAGGAGGTTGCCCGGGAGGATTCCATCAATCCGGCAAACCGCCGCTACGAGCTGCATCGGATCTGGGTCGTCGAGGCGAGTCTCAAGCAGGGAGTGCGCCACAACGCTCCGAAACGGAGCTTCTACTTCGATGAAGACAGCTGGAACCTCGTCATGGCCGAGGACCACGACGCCCAGGGTCGCTTGGTGAAGTACCGCGAGGGCTACCTGATTCCCGTCTATGAAACGGGTACCTGCGACGTCTCTGCGCTCGTCCAGTACAACCTGGGAGAGGGGCGGTACCTCTTCGATGGACATCCCATAGGCGGCGGCAAGGACATTCGCTGGGTCGTCGAGTCGGATGGCCCTCGATTCAAGTCCGGCTTCTATACCGCCGAGAATCTGCGAGCGATCAGCTCACGTTGAACAGCTCCTGATCAGAGGAGTCGCCCGTGAAGGTCGTGATCATAGGTGCCGGCGGTCAAGGCACGGGATTGGCGGACTTGCTCGTCCGCGAACGCGACGTCGACGACATTGTGCTGGCCGACCATGACGTTCGTGCCCTGGATCAAGCGCACGGCACGTTGTCCTCTGCCGGTGCCGACATCGGAAGGATCGCCTGTCGTCGAGTCGATGCCGCCGATGTCGATGACGTGGCGCGCCTGATCTCCGGCGCGGACGTCGCCGTCAACGCCATACTTCCGAAGTTCAACATCCCGATCATGAAGGCATGCGTTCGGGAGGCGGTGCATTACACCGATCTGCTGGCCCTGCCGGATGCGTCCGGTACCCCGAAAGAAGAGACTTACTCCGCTCAGCTGGAGCTGGACGATGCGTTCAGGCAGGCCGGTGCGCTCGCCATTCCGTATGTCGGGCTGGCCGGCGGATGGAGCAGCCTCGTCGTAAAGCGCGCCATCGACGGCATGGAAACCGTCGACGAGGTGCTGTTCTACTGCTGTGCGCACATCGATACCGACGAGTTCATCGCACCCGTCGCGCCCATCGTCCAGATGTCGATGTTCTTCGGGCCTCCGGGTCCTCTGGCCAACCTGGGAGGCGTGCTCACGACCGTGGACCTGCTCGCCAGCGCGGAAGACTACGAGTTTCCGGGCCCGGCGGGAAAGCGGCGCGTCTACACCATGAACGTGCTCGGCGACATCGCGATGATTCCCGATTTCGCCGGCAAGTCGATTCGCCGCCTCGAGTCCAAGATGGCCCTGGGGCTCGGCCGCCTGGACACCGCGGAGATCTGGATAAAGGCGCTCGCAAGAGCCTGCGAGAAGCAAGGCCATGCGCGCACGGAGACGAGCATCGTCGAGGCCATGGCCGAGGCGTTCGTACTCCCGACCGAATATCCGCGCCTCCTGCGGGAAGGAAAGATCAGGGACGATCACTTCACGGTGGTCATCGAGGTCAGGGGCACGATGGATGGTCGGCCATGCACCAGCAGAAACTGGTCCATCACCACGTTGGAGTCGACGCGGCGGCATTTGCCCTGGGCCTGGCCGGCGGTCTACAGCTCCATCGGCAACACCCCGGTCGAGTACGTGCTCGCGATGGGGAGAGGCCGGATTCCGCAGCGCGGCGTGCGGCGCGTCACCGACCTGGACAACGCCGCCGAGATTCTCGAGGGAGTCGCCAGACGCGGGCATGTTCTCGGCGAAGAGGTGCTCCGGGATGTGCCGCAAGGGTGCGAGAGCCGGTGATGCGGGCGCAGCACATACGAGCCATCGTCTACGGCGTTGGCGAAATGGGAAGGATCACGACCCGGCTACTCGTCGACAAGGGTGTGCGGATCGTCGGTGCGATCGGGAACAGGAACAATATCGGACGGGATCTCGGGGAGGTCGCCGGCCTCGGCCGTTCTCTCGGCGTGCCCATCGACAACGACGCCGAACGTGTCCTGTCGTCGTCGGCTGCCGATGTCGTGCTGATGTCCTTCTGCTCGGACATGGAGACGATGTTTCCGGCTGCATGCCGATGCATCGAGAACGGAATGAATGTCGTCTCGATCACCGACGAGTCGTTCTACCCCTGGGGCCTGTTCTCCCGAAGGGCGAGCGAGCTCGACCGGCTCGCCAGACGCCATGGCGTCACGGTCACCGGCACCGGCATCCAGGACCTGATCTGGTTGAACCTGGTTTCGACGCTGTCGGCCGTGTGCCACAAGATCGATTCGGTATCGGGTGAAGCAAGCGCCAATATCGACGAGTTCGGTCCGGCGGCAGCGACGAGCGCGGGCCTGGGGCTGACGCCCGCTGCCTTCGAAACCCGGTTCGCCGAGACGCGGCAGCCGCCGACGCCTTTCGGGGTCGCCCTTCAGGGTCTCGTCGCCGACCTGGGGCTGACGCTCTCCGGCAGCCGCCAGCGCGTCGTGCCGATCCTGGCGGCCCGCGATACGCCCTCTGTGGCCCTTCAGCGGGTGATTCGGGAAGGCGAAGTGATCGGAACTTCTCACGTCGATGAGGTGGAGACGGTCGAGGGGCCTCTCTTCAGCGGAGCCTTTCACGTCAAGGTGTACGAGCCTGGAGAGACCGATCACTGCCGATGGCAGATCGAAGGATTCCCGAACGCTACGGTCGTGATTCCGGCCATGCCCGGAAAGATCGGGACCTGCACCATCGCCGTGAACCGCGTTCCGGACGTCATCAATGCTGCGCCTGGATTCGTGCCCGCGCAGGAACTCCCTCGAATCAAGTACCGGCCGTATCCCTTGCATGCCTATGTGAGGGCCGGCATTTCATGTGAAGCAACGGGATGAAGACATGAGCTCGACGATGAATTATTACCAGGCCCTGGTCAGGGCGCGCGACGAGAAACGGAAGTCGGAACCTGAGCCGAAGTTCACCGAAGGGGTATGGCTGCCGCAGGTGATGACGGGTGCTCATGTCGCGGGCATGGGCTGGGATCCGGTCGAGGTTCTGCGCGAAGGCGTCCGGAAGTGGCATCGGTTCTCCTGGAGCGACGTGCTCAAGGTCGCCGAGGTCGTCGGCTGGGAGAAATGGATACTCGAGCTCGAGCGCAGGCAGAAGGCCGGCATTCAGGACGCCGCCAATCGGTACCGTGAGCAGCAGGGCGTCACGGGCAGCGATCTCGACTCGGTGACGATGGTCAGCGTGACGGGGATCACCGGCATCGGGTTCGACTACGCCACCATCATCGAGCACACCGACGAGCGGGAGGTCGGCATGCAGCGCGGATGTCCCATCGTCCAGGGCATCCGGGATTTCGGCTACGAGGATCACCCCCTGGTCGAAGACATGATGCTGTGGTGCGACACCTACGACAACATGGAAGTGCGCGCGACCAGCTCGGACATCTGGTTCACGCACACCCATTGCCTCGGACGCGGCGACAAATACTGCCGGTTCTGCATCGACAGTCGCGACGTGCTGCCCGGCGAGAACTACTACGGCACGCTGAGCAGGCTGCGCGACGTGAAGCGACAGGAAGCCGAAGAGGAAGCCGGCGGCGATGTCGGCAATCTCTGGGCGCCTGCTTTCGCGGTGCTGAAGAAGCTGGAGAGCGCCGGGCTTTCCCAGGAGCAGCAGCTGCGGATGGGCAATCAGATCCAGGCCCGCATCGCGGTGTCCACGATTCTGATCGGCTCGGAGTTGATCGGCTGGGAGAGGTTCATCAACGGCATGATCGAGAAGCAGATCCCGAAGATCCGGGAGATGGCGCGCAACGTCGGGACGAAATGGGGCATTACCGGAACGACGGCGCGCGACGGCGCCGTGCTGATGAACATCGGCATGAGCGGCATGGGCTTCGATGATCACCAGATCGTCCGCTGGAGCAGAAACCGCGTCGAGGGCGTGGCGCGAACCTGTCCCATCGTCGACCTCGCAAGGCAGTCCGGCCTGGAAGACAGGCTCGAAGGGATCAGCCTGTGGTGCTCCGCCTGGCATACCGCGGATGCCGGCGCGATGAACAGGACCGTCTCCTGTACCTTCACCCATTGCCTGGGACGGGGCGACAAGCTCTGCCGGTGGATCGTCGAAAGCGATGAGCCGGAAGAGAAGGTCGTCCGGATCGTGCGCGAGCCGCCCGTCGCGGAGAAGGTTCCGGCATGAACACCGAAAGAACCGCTCGAGAATGTGCCGGATCCGTGCCGGAGGCCAAGGCGGATCGCCTGCGGGGGCAGCTGGGCACCCCGACGATCATGTGCCTGGTGCTCGCGATGCTTGCTCCCATCACTGGCGTTGCGGGCCCGCTCGCGCTGGGCTTCGCGCTCGGCAACGGTGCCGGATTGCCGGGAGCATTCCTGATCGCCACCGCAGTCATGTTGTGCTTCGGAGCCGGCTACGCAGCCATGTCGAGCCGGGTTTCGGAAACGGGGGCGTTCTATGCATACATCACGAAGGGGCTCGGTCGACCCGCCGGCGGTGCGGGTGCGTTCGTGGCCCTGCTGAGCTACAACGCAGGGTTCTGCGGCATGTGCGGCGCCATCGGCTATTTCAGCTGGGCCCTGGTGCACCGGTTGTCCGGCTTCGATGCGCCGTGGTGGGTCTACACGGCGGCGGCACTCGGGATCATTGCCTTCCTCGGACGGCGGCACGTCGACATCGGGGCGCGCGTGCTGGTGGGCCTGCTCGTGCTGCAGATCGCCCTGCTGCTGGCTTTCGTCGTTGCCACGGTCGCCCACCACGGCTTTGCGGCGTTCTCCTGGCGCGCTTCATTCAGCCCTGCAGCGATCTCGTCCGGAGGATGGAACGGTTTTTCGATCGCCATGATGTTCGCCTTCTTTCTCTTCGGCGGCATCGAGATGGCTGCGGTATACGCCGAGGAGGCGAGAGATCCGCAGAAGGCCATCGGTCGAGCCACGTACGCATCGGTGCTGGCGATCGGCGGCATCTATCTGGTGGCCTCCTGGTGCGTGATCGTTTCGGTCGGAGCCGGGCGCGTCCAGCAGCGAGCGCTCGAGTCGCCCGGAGAGCTCGCCTTCGACGTCTTCGGGCAACTGATGGGCCCGACCGTGCAGGTGCTCGCTGCGGTGCTCGTGATCGCCGGCCTGCTGGCATCGATGGTCGGGATCCACCTGGGCATCTCCAGGTATGTCGTGGCGCTTGCACGAGACCGGCTTCTGCCGCGGGGCCTGGCCTCCCTCCATCCTCGCCACAAGGTCCCGCAACGCGCCAGTGCCGCAGCGATTGCCGTGGCAGCAGCGATCACGGCGGCATTCGGCGCGGTCGGCGGCGATCCGCTGCGGACCTTCTTTGCGAGCCTTTCCGGCCTGATCATCATCGGGACATTGGCCACGTGGGTGGCAACCTCCCTCGCGTTCATCGTCTACTTTCGCCGGACCGCGGACCCGAGATGGTGGCAGACCTTCGTGTTGCCCGTCGTTGCCCTCGTCTCCATGAGCGCGTGTCTTTATCTCGCCTTGACGCGGTACCACCTCGTGACGGGTGTGGAGACGGCGTGGATCAACGAGCTTCCGTGGGTGCTCGTGCCTGCCATCGTGCTCGGTGCAGGCGTCATGCTGTACCTGCGCGCCCGGCATCCGGATGTCTATGCCGGAATCTGGCCCGAGAAACCTCCGCTCCGGGAGGAGGCCCGATGCGCCGCCATCGGTTGTAACGCCTGACGGATCGCGTCCGCGCGGTCCCTGCCGGCAGACCCCGCCCGAGACGACGCTGCATCGCAGGCTCATCTCGTCGCCAGACGAGTGGCCTCGATCGGGCGGAGCCATGGGTGGATTCGACAGTCCGTCCTTGACCTGGAGGGTATCCATGAGCACATTGACCCTGCCGAGAGCATCGGCCGTATTGGCTGTCTGCGCGCTGCACGGTGCCGGCGCACACGCAGTGACGTTCGAATTCGAGAGCGTACGCGGGAGCTTCGATTCGACCGTGACGGTGGGCACCGGGGTTCGCCTCAAGGATCCCGCCTGTACCCTGATCACCGGGGGAGCCGCCGGTGCCGGCGCGCCGTCCGGTTGCCTGGCGCCTACTGCCGGCATCGGCGATCAGGGCAACCTGAACTACGGTAAGGGCGACAGTTTCACGACCTATGTGAAAGGGAGCCACGAGCTGGTGCTCAACCTCCCCAGCGAGGTCATGTTCATGGGGCGCGTGAACTGGCTCCGGGATTTCACCGCCACCGATACCACCGGCTACGTCAGCGCGACGACCCCCCCGCCCCTCACCGACGGCCTTGCCGACGATGCGCGCAGGGACCTGCGCTTCAAGGCGCGGGTGCTGGACCTGTGGGTGAGCAAGACCTTCCAGGTCGGCGAGCAGCAGGCCCGCATCCGCGTCGGCAACCAGGTGATCAGCTGGGGCGAGAGTCTCTTCCTGCCCGGCGGCATCAACAGCACCAACGCTGTCGACGTGATGCGATTGTCTCAGCCCGGGACGCAGCTCAAGGAGGTGTTCCTGCCTGCGCCGATCGCGAGCATCGCTACCGGGCTCGGCCATGGCCTCAACGTCGAAGCGTACGTGCAGGGGCGCTGGAACGCTTCCTACATGCCGCCCACCGGGAGCTACTGGTCCGTCTCCAACGGCCTCGGCAAGGGCCACGAGGCCTATGGGTTGGTCGAGGTCAAGCCCAGGGACGCGGGTCAGTGGGGGGCGGCGTTGCGTTATCAACCGCCGGGTGAACAGCTGGTTCTGGGCGCCTATGCGATGAACTATCACGACAAGTCGCCCAGCTTCAGCTTCAACGCGAGCGGCAACAATGACCTCGGATTCGTCTTTCCTCGCAACCGCCGTCTCTTCGGCCTGAGTGCGAATTTCCCTGTCGGCGACTGGTCGGTCGGCACCGAGCTTTCCTATCGTCCCAAGGATGCGGTGGCGCTCAACGCGAACAGCGGTTGCACCTCGCAGGACGGCAACTGCTGGGTCGATGAGAAGCGTCTCCAATGGCAGCTCACCGGCATGTACAGTCTCTCGCCCGGCAACGGCGGCGCGTTCCTGGATTTCCTCGGCGCCGGCACCGCCACCCTGCTGGCTGAAGTCGCGGTCGTGCACTACCCCAAGTTGCGGCAATCGTATGGCGGTGACCCGATCAGCGCCGGCGGATGGGGCTGGGGACAGGAATTCGATCCGGCGGCATCGCCCGAGGCGGTGGGGACGAAGACGTCCTGGGGATTCAACCTCGACTTCAGCTGGGTCTACGACGGCACCCTGATTCCGGGCTGGCAGGTCGTTCCGGAGATCTACTACTTCCAGGCCGTGAGGGGCCGCACGCCGAGCGCCGGCGCGACCTTCATGGAGGGAGCGAAGTCGGCGAACTTCATCGTGAGCTTCATCAAGAACCCGGGGACGTGGCAAGCATCGATCAACTACGCGACCTTCCGTGGCGGTAAGCGGGTATTCGACCAACCATACCGTGATCGCGACTTCGTCGGCCTGACGCTGTCGCGCAACTTCTAACGTTTACGCCTGGTCTGCGACGGCAGCTCGCCGAACAGCGTTCGGTACTCGGATGCGAAGTGACTGAGGTGGAAGAACCCCCACTTCGCTGCGATGTCGCCGATCGACGCATCCGATGCGCGGGAATTGATGAGCTCCCGCCGCACGGCATTCAGGCGAATCGAGCGGATGTAGTTGACCGGCGTGGTGTTGGCAACACTGCGGAACCCTCGTTGTATGGCGCGGCGGCTCGAGCGCAGATGCCGGCACAAGTCGAGCACGGAAGGCGGGTTCGATGCGTTGCCGATCGTGAGGCGATGGCACTTGTCGACCATGAAACTGCCGCAGGAGCTGCTCGGGCGCCGCGGAGAGTTGCAACTCGAATCGCTGACGAGGCTCAGCAACTCGTGAAGCAGGCCGCGTTCGAGCCTCTGTTCCGCATCGCTGCAGTCGGCCACCTCGGCATTCAGGGGGAATGTCGCGAACAGCGCCAGGATCCGGTCCCGGCACTCCGCCAGGCGCCGCGGCGCGATCTTCACCACCGGATGGCTCAGCAAGCTGCCGATCACCTCGGGCGCGGCGGTTCGCGAGACGGCCTCTTGAAAGAGCTCGCGATCGAAGGTGCAGGCCAGCATTTCCATGCCCGCCGGCGTGTGGAACATGAATTCGTCGCCGCCTCTCAGGATGTAGAGGCTGCTGCCGTCCGCTTCGCGCCCCTGCATGCGGGCCGTGCCGGGAACCACGATCGGGATCGCGATGCCTATCCTGCCCATCGGCGCTTCGCCATGCTGCACGACGCGCTGGTTCAGCTGTTCCCAGAGGATCTCCACCCGTGATCCCCTGAGCTCGGACAACCTGCTCTTCAGCGAGCCGCGGGTGAGCTGGCTATAGGTCTGATTCCAGCCGCGCACGGCCGCCGCGTGCAGATGTACGTCCTCGAAGCTCTTGGTCTGGCACTTCACGGAAGACGACGCATGGGCGCCTCTCTTGCCTCACCTGCCCGAGGCGCCGGCGCCCTCGGCCTTGACGATCCCTTGCCGGGAGTACATGACCGGATGGCCCTCGCCGTCGAGCGTCACGGCGGTCAGCGGCAGGCGGTCGGTGCGTATCTCGGTCTCGAACGAGACGCCGCCGTCCCTGCTGCGCAGCATGAGTCCGTCCAGCCCGACGCCGACGATGCCGGCACCGGCGAGCGCGAGCGCCGTGATCGACGACTTGCTGTGGGTGTCGATGCGCTGCCACGTCTGCCCGTCGTCGCCGCTGCGGTACATCGAGCCGCGCAGGCCGGCCACCAGCAGGGCTCCGTCCGGTGCGGCGATGCCGGTCCAGAACGATCCCGTGTACCCGGTGCCCAGGTAGCGCCAGTGCTGCCCGCGGTCGTCGGAGCGCAGCACCATGCCCCGTTCGGCGGGCGCGAAGAGGCGGCCGCGGGCGTCGGCGAACAGGCCCAGCAGGTTGAGGTCGGCGCGCCGGGCGCCCTCGGGTGCCGGCATTTCCACAGCCTGCCAGTGGGCGCCGCCGTCGGAGGTCACCAGCACCAGGGACCACAGGCCGACCGCGACGCCCTGGCTCGCGTCGAAGAAGTGCACGGCGAACAGGGGCCGGTCCTCGTGCGTGTCGCTGCGCTGGACGCGCCAGGTCTCGCCGCCGTCGACAGTGTTCAGCACCACGCCCCAGTGGCCGACGGCCCATCCGCGGCGCTCGTCGACGAAGGACACCGAGGTCAGGGTCACGTCCACCGGCACCTGCTGCGCCTGCCGGTGGGTCTTTCCGCCGTCGTCCGACAGCAGCACCACGCCGTGGTCGCCGACGGCCACGATGCGCGATCCCGCGCGCACGCTCGCGAGCATGGCCGCCTGGGCGGCGTGCGGCACGCGCGCCGCCGGCGCGGCGATGGGCGCCTGCGGCACCGCATCGGCATCGCGGGCGGCCTGGGCGGCCCAGGGTGCCGCCAGGGCGAGCTGGCAGGCGAGGGCGAGAGTGGAGAGCGCGGTCTTCATGCCCGGGGCATCAGTGATGTTGAAGGCCGGTCGCCCGCACCGGACGGCGGCGCGGAAAGAGCTTCTCGAGCCACACGGCCATGGCGGGCAGCGCGGTCATCGCCATCACCATGTTCACCATGAACATGAAGGCCAGCAGCTTGCCCATGTCGGCCTGGAACTTGAGCTGCGAGAACGACCAGGTGGCCACGCCGATCGCCAGCGTGATCGCGGTGAAGATGGTCGCCATGCCGACCTCGAGGAGCGCGTGCTCGATCGACTTCACGATCGGCTGCCCGGCGGCCATGTGCAGCAGCAGGCGGTTGTAGATGTAGAAGGCATAGTCCACCCCGATGCCCACCGCCAGCACCATCACCGGCAGCGTCGCCACCGTGAGGCCGATCTGCAGCTCCTTCATGAACCAGTAGCCGACGAATGTGCCCACCGTCAGCGGCAGGCAGCAGGCGATCACGGCGCGCAGGTCGCGGTAGACCAGGAACACCAGGACCACGATCGCCGCGTAGACGTACAGCATCATCGGCAGCTCGCTCTTCTCCACCTCGTCGTCGATCGCCGCGAGCACGCCGGCATTGCCCGAGGCCAGCCGGATGCTCACGCCGGGCAGCGTGTTCCTGCCGCGGAACTCCTTGACGGCATCGATCACCCGCTGGATCGTCGTCGCCTTGTGGTCGGTGAGGAAGAGGTTGACCGCGGTCATGCTGCAGTCCTTGCGCATCGTGCCGCGGATGCGGGCGATCTCGGTCGACAGCGCGGCGTAGTTGCCGGGGTCGATCGGCACCACGCTCATCTTGGGGTTGCCCTCGTTGTAGCCCTCGTTGTAGAGCCGCAGCTGGCCGGAATAGGACGCCACCGAGAGCACGCCTTCGACGGGGTGCATGGCCCAGGTGAAGCGGTCCTGGTAGAGGCCGATGTTGACGTTCTCGCAGCTGTCGGGCGGAGCCTCGAAGATCACGGTCAGCCAATCGAGCCCGGTGTCGAAGTTGCTCGAGATGGCCACGGCGTCGCGGTTGAAGCGTGCGTCCTCGCGCAGCTCGGGCGCCCCGGGCTGCAGGGTGCCGACCACGCGGTCGCGGCTCTGCCAGGCGGCGGCCGCGAAGACGGTCGCGGTCACGGCCAGCATGAGCAGCGCATTGCGCGGCTCGGCGACCTTGGCCAGCACGCGCAGCCAGCCGGAGCGCCGCTCGCGCTGGACCACCGCCTGGTCGGCGTAGTCCTTGCTCACGTCGAAGAAGGAGGCGGCCACGGGCAGCATCACCAGGTTGGTGACGATCTTGTAGGCCACGCCGAGCGAGGCCGCGATGGCGAGCTCGCGGACCATGGGGATCGGGATCAGCAGCAGGGTGACGAAGGAGACGAAGGCCGTCACGAGCGCCAGCGTCCCCGGGATCAGCAGGCCGGTGAAGCTGTCGCGGCAGGCGTCGAAGTTGGACTGCCCGTAGGAGATCCGCCGCACGATGTAGTTGATCTGCTGCACGCCGTGCGAGACGCCGATCGCGAACACCAGGAAGGGCACCAGCACGGCCAGCGGATCCAGCCCGAAGCCGAGCAGGCGCAGCGTGCCGAACTGCCACACCAGCGAGGTCAGCGAGCAGGCGATCGCCAGCAGGGTGAAGCGCAGCGAGCGGCAGTACCAGTACACCGCGGCGGCGGTGAGCAGCAGGGCGATCGCGCAGAACTTCAGGACCGACTGCGCGCCGTCGGCGATGTCGCCGATCTGCTTGGCGAAGCCGATGATCTGGATCTCGAAGTCGGCGTCCTCGAACTTCGAGCGGATGCGTTCCTCGAGGAGGTGGTTGTAGTCGATGTAGTCGAGCTTGGCGCCTTGGGCGTCGTACTCGATCAGCTCGGCGGTGATCATCGCAGCGGTTTCGTCGCGCGAGACCAGCGTGCCGACGAAGCCGCCCTGCGCGGCAGCGCGCCGGATGTCGGCGACGGTTTCGTCGGTGAGCTGCCCGGGCGTGATGGTGGCGTCGATCAGCGGGTCGGCGCGAAACCCCTCCTCGGTGATCTCGTTGACGAAGCTGTTGGGCGTCCACAGCGACTGCACCCCGAGCCGCTCGATGTTGGGCAGGAAGGTGACGGCCTGGGTGACGTCGTAGAGGCGCTCGAGCGCCGCCGCGTTCCAGATGCTGCCCCGGCGGGCCTTGACGACGATGTTGAGCCGGTTGGCGCCGAGCACGTCCTCGCGATAGGTCTGGAAGGTCTGGATGTATTCGTGGCCGACGGGCATCTGCTTGTCGAAGCCGGCATCCATGCGCAGCTGGATCGCGAAGTACCCCATGGCCAGCGTGAAGACGGCCATGACGGCGAGCACGGCCCTCCGGTTGGAGAAGGCGAACGTCTCGAAGCGGTGGACGGCGCGCAGCAGGGCCGACCCGTTGTCGGAGGATGCAGGCACGAAGAACCTTTCAGCAGGAAGACCGCCGTCCCGGCCCGGCGGTCCGATCCGCTCAGAAGTTGCGCGACAGGGTCAGGCCAACGAAGTTGCGGTCGCGGTACGGCTGGTCGAGCACGCTCTTGCCGCCGAAGAAGGCGGCGTAGTTGATCGACGCCTGCCAGGTCGCGGGGTTCTGCATGAACGTCACGATCAGGTTGACCGATTTGGCGCCTTCCATGAACTGGCCGGCGGCGTTCGGGGTACGGCCCTTGACGGCCTGGAAATAGTAGATCTCGGGGATCACCTGCCAGCCCGGGATCAGCGTGCCGTCGTAGACCCAGCTGAAGTCGAGGTTGAACCCCCAGGACGTCCTGGTGCCCTTGGGAACCGGCGCTGCCGTGGGATCGAACTCCTGCCCCCAGCCCCAGCCGCCGGCCGCGATGGGGTCGCCGTCGTAGAACTGCTTGAGGCCCGGATAGCGCACCACCACCGACTCGAGCATCAGGGTCGCCGTGTCCGCGCCCAGCAGTTCGAGCACGCGGGCGCCGTTGCTGGGCGTCAGGCTGAGCAGGCCGGTCAGGTGCCACTGGAACTTCTTCTCGTCGACCCAGCAGTTGCCGTTCTGCGAGGCGCAGCCGCTGACGGCGGGGTTGAGCGCCACGGCATCCCTCGGGCGGTAGGACAGCTCGGTGCCGACCGCCCAGTCGCCGATCGGCATGTTGGCGCTGATCCCGTACAGGCGGCGATCCTCTGCGTAGGCCCATCCCGGTTGGCCGGTGCCGCCCGCATCGACGCTGAAGTTCGGCGCCTTGTCATGGTAGTTCATCACGTACGCGCCGAGATTCACCTGCGTGCCGGCCGGTTGCCAGCGCAGCGCGGCGCCCCACTGGCCGCCGTTCTTCCTGGGTTCGACCTCGGCCAGGCCGTAGGCATCGTGGCCCTTGCCCATGCCGTTGGCGACGGACCAGAAGCTGCCCGACGGCGGCATGTAGTTGGCATTCCAGCGCGCCTGCACGTAGGCCTCGAAGTTCAGGCCGTGGCCGAGCCCGGTGGCGAAGCTGGCCATCGGTGCCGGCAGGAACACTTCCTTGAGCTGCGTGCCGGGCTGGGACAGGCGCATCACGTCGACGGCATTGATGCTGTTGATGCCGCCGGGCAGGAACAGACTCTCGCCCCAGCTGATGACCTGGTTGCCGACGCGCACGCGTGCGGTTTCCTCGCCCAGCTGGAACGACTTGCTCACCCACAGGTCGAGCAGGCGCGCCTTGAAGCGCAGGTCCCTGCGCGCATCGTCGGCGAGGCCGTCGGTCAGCGACGGAGGGGTCGTCGCGCTGATGTAGCCGGTGGTATCGGTGGCGGTGAAGTCCTTCATCCAGTTGACCCGGCCGAGGAAGGTCAGGTCGTCGGGCATCTTCAACAGCAGCTCGTGGCTGCCCTTGATGTAGGTGGTGAAGGCGTCGCCCCTGGCGTAGTTCAGGTTGCCCTGGTCGCCCATGGCCGACGTCGGGGCCAGGCATCCCGCAGGCGCGCCTGCGCCGCTGGCGCCGGCCGTGATCAGGCCACAGGACGGGCTCTTGGCGCGGATGCCCGTGCCCACCGTGATGGTCGAGTCGAAATTGCCGCGCACGTTCTCGAACTCGAAGGTCATGGCCTGGGCCGTGCCTGCGCCGAGCAGGGCGCAGGCGGCGGCTGCCGCCGCGCGTGCCGGAAACGAATCGGCTCCGATCATTGCTGGTCTCCTCGATCTGTTGGTTTGTGTTCGTGTCGGCTCGTTGCCGGATCAGCGCTCGCTGATGGTGCGCAGGTTGTCGGCCGTGTAGAAGCTCGATCGCATCCTCGGGCCGCTGGCCTCGGTGACCCAGCGGATGTCCTTGCCGGCGCCGATGGCGTGCGAGTCCACCACGTAGCGGCCTTCGGCCAGGTTGTTCTGCACCATCGCCATGACGTCGCAGGTGCCGGTCTCGTAGACGGGGACGAGGAAGCCTTCGCGCATCTTCACGAGCGAGCTCTGTCCGTCGAAGTCGTCCATCAGCACCGGTGCCCAGCTGTCCTCGTCGAGGTAGACGGTGCGCTTGGGCGTCGAGTGCCGCATGCCGGCCTTCACGGTGGCCTCGATCACCCACACTCGGTGCAGCTCGTAGCGCCGGTGGCTCTGCACGATGAAGTCGTCGCGCGCGACGTCCTCGAACCTGGCCTGGAAGTCGTAGGCACCGAAGGCGTTGTAGGGGACGTACATCTCCTTCTTGCCCACCAGCTTCCAGTCGAAGCGATCCAGCGCGCCGTTGAAGACGTTGGGCTCGTCGAGCGTGTACTGGTTCTCCATGCCGATCTGGGGCGCATCGTGCGAATAGGTCGGCATGCGGCGCACGCGGCGCTGGCCGGGGAAGTAGTAGAAGGTCTCGTTCTCCGCCTGGTTCAGGTACTGAGTGATGGCCAGGGCCTGGCCGGCCAGCGCCGTCGGCGAGACGTAGGCGAAGTAGGTATAGAACTCGACCGGCGGGAACGACGACAGCTGATTCGATCCCTTTGCTCCCCAGGGAAAGTAAAGTGTCTGCTCGGTACCTGCGCGGATCCATTCGCTGCTGCCGCGCCGCGGTGACACGGCCACGATCAGGTTCTTGAAGTCGATGCCCACGCCGCGATAGCGCATCTTGGCGTTCCACATCGCCTCGACGCCGGTGGACGGGATGGGGAAGGGGTAGCCGGGAACCGTCGCTTCCTTCAGGCTCCAGCCGTCATCGTTGAGCCTGGCGGTGCCGAGGTTCTTCCTGGTGTTGCCGGCGACGAAGTCCGGCACGCCGCAGGTGCGGTGCGACGGATAGACGTCCATGCGGTAGCCCTTGCGCTGCTTGACCATGGCCACCTGGCCGGCCGAGAGCTTGCCGGCGTACTTGTCGACGTTGGATGCATCGATCGTGAACAGCGGCTTCTCGTCCTTGTGCTTCCAGTAGTCGCGGCGCAGCTTGCCCCATTCCCAGCCGGGCAGGGGCGGCTCGGCGCCTTGCCAGGCCGGGATGGTCCCGTCCTTGCTGCCTTCCTTCTCCGCGCCCGACGGAGTGAGCTTGTCCAGTTGCGCCAGGTCGGCGGCGACGGCCGGATGGTCGATGCCGAGCAGGCAGGCGACGAGGGCCGCCGCCAGGGTCGTTCGCGCGATGAGCGTGGTTCGCGGGCTGCTCGTGGTCATGTGGTCTCCTGTGGCGCGGCCCCGGTTGGCCCGCCCGAACGACGTCGGGTGTCCGGGTCCGCCCCGATGTTGTGGTTCGAAAGAGGGCGCCGCTCAATTTAGTGGTGCCGACCCGGAACCGGTATCCGAGATCGGCACCTGACGAACGGCGGACGCCGTCAGGAAGGCAGCAGGACGGTGACGACCTTCTCTTCGGTGTAGGCGAGGGCGCCGGCGAGGCCGCCTTCGCGGCCGATGCCGCTGGTCTTCACGCCGCCCCAGGGCAGGTTGGCGTCCAGCGGGCTCCAGCAGTTCACGCCGATCGCGCCGGCCCTGACTGCGCCGGCCACGCGGTGGGCGCGGGCGAGGTGGGTGGTCCACACCGTGGCGGCCAGGCCGTAGTCGGAATCGTTGGCCAGCGCGACGGCTTCTTCCTCCGAGTCGAACTCGATGATCGTGCCCACCGGTCCGAAGATCTCCTCGCGGGCGATGGTCATCTCGTTGGTGGCGTCGGCGAAGATCGTGGGCGTGACGAACCAGCCGCGCCCGGGGCGCGCCACTCCGCCTGCCAGCAGCCGCGCCCCTTCGTCGAGGCCGAGCTGGATGTAGCGGTTGACGCGCTCGAACTGGGCCTTCTTGGCCAGCGGCCCCATCTGCACGCCGGGCTGGCGGGGATCGCCCACCGTGACGGCGCCGGCCGCCTCGGCCAGCGCCGCGGCAAAGCGCGGGGCGATGCCCCGCTGCACCAGGATGCGCGATCCCGCCGCGCAGACCTGACCCTGGTTGATGAACAGGCCGAGCGCGCAGCCGCGCACCGCATCCTCGAAGGGGGCATCGTCGAACACGATTTGCGGGCTCTTGCCGCCCAGCTCCAGCGTCACGCGCTTGAACAGCGGGCCGGCGATGCGCTGGATGGCCTGCCCCGCTTCCGGGCTGCCGGTGAAGCTGATCTTGGCGACGTCGCGATGCGCGCACAGGGCTCGCCCCACCATTTCGCCGTAGCCGGTGACGACGTTGACCACGCCGTCGGGCAGGCCCGCCTCCTGGCACAGCACGGCCAGGTGCAGCGCCGACTGCGGCGTCTCCTCCGAGGGCTTGATGACGACCGTGCAGCCGGCGGCGAGCAGTGCGGCCACCTTCCACGTCGTGATCATCAACGGGGCGTTCCACGGCACGATGGCGCCGACCACGCCAACGGGCTCGCGCACCGTGTACGACAGCGTCCTGACGCCCATGTAGCCGCCGGTGGGGATGGTGCGCCCCTCGATCTGGTTGGCCCAGCCGGCGGCGGCGCGCAGGTTGGCCACCGCGTTGGGCACGTCCATCATGCGCGGCTCCATCGGCGAGCGCCCGATGGCCGTGGCGTCCATGTCCGCCAGCCGCTCGGCGTCGCGCTCGACCAGGTCGGCCAGCCTGCTCAGCAGCAGGCCGCGCTGGGCACCGCCGAGCCTGCTCCAGGCGCCGCCGTCGAGCTGCGCCCGGGCCGCCGCGACGGCATGCTCGACGTCCTCGGCGGTGCCGCGCGCGGCCGTGGCGTACTCCTGCTCGTCGACGGGATTCACGAGGCTCATGCGGGCGCCGTCGGACGCTTCGACGTGCGCGCCCTCGATGAAGTGCTTCAGGTGCTGGGTCATTTCGGATCTGCCGGAAACGGGTGCCGCAGGCGCACGGCCTTCAGCGGGTGAACGGAACTTCCTCGAACGCGGCGTCGAGCGCGGCCACGATGCGGTCGATCTCGGGGCGCTGGATCACGAGCGGGGGCGACAGGATGATCTTGGTGCCCACCGGGCGCACGATGGCGCCGTGGCGGCGCGCCGCCTCGGCCACCGCGTAGGCGTAGCCCGACGTCGGGTCGATCGACTCGCGGGTCTTCTTGTCGTTGACCAGGTCGATGGCCAGCATCAGGCCCTTGCCGCGCACTTCGCCGATCGACGCATGGCGATCGACGAAGGGCTGCAGCGCCTCGAGCAGGTGGGCGCCCTGCCGGCCGGCGTTGCCGGGCAGGTCTTCCTCGAGCACGATGTCCAGGCTGGCGAGGGCTGCCGCGCACCCCACCGGGTGCCCCGCATAGGTGTAGCCGTGCATGACCAGGCCGCTGGCATCCGCATTGGTCTCGAATGCCTCGGCCACGCGCCCGTTGAACGCGGTGGCTGCCAGCGGCACGTAGCCCGATGACAGCCCCTTGGCGAAGCACATGAAGTCGGGCTTGACGCCCCAGGCACGCGCGCCGAACAGGCTGCCGGTGCGCCCGAACCCCGTGACCACCTCGTCGGCGACCAGCAGCACGCCATGCTTGTCGCAGATCGCGCGGACCTTGGGCCAGAAGCTGGCCGGCGGCACGATCACGCCGCCGGCGCCCTGCACCGGCTCGGCGATGAAGGCGGCCACGGTGTCCGGCCCCTGGAACTCGATCTCGCGCTCGAGCATCCTTGCGCACAGCTCCGAGAGCTCCTCGGGGTCGTGAGTGAACGGGTTGCGGTACACCCAGGGGTTCTGCACCTGGAAGCAGCCGGGCATCAGGGGCTCGTAGTTGCGGCGGAAGACGGCGTTGCCGTTGACCGAAGCGCTGAGGAAGTGGCTGCCGTGGTAGCCCTCCTTCAGCGAGATGAACTTGGTGCGGTCCTTCTGGCCCAGCACCTTCCAGTACTGGCGCGCCAGCTTGAGCGCGGTCTCGGTCGCATCGGAGCCGTTGGAGCCGTAGACCACCCGCTTCATCGCCTCGGGCGCGAGCACCTCGACCAGCCGGGCGGACAGCGCCTCGGCCGGAGGATTGGAGACACCGTCGAACAGCTGGAAATACTCCAGCTGGTCGAGCTGCCTGACGATGGCCGCCTTGATCTCGGGGCGGTTGTGGCCGACGTTGACGTTCCACAGGCCGCCGACACCGTCCACGAACTTGTTGCCGGCATCGTCGAAGACGTGGCACCCCTCGCCACGCACGATGCGCAGCGGCTTGCGCTCCTTCATGGCGGCCGGGTGCATCATGGGATGCCAGAAGCGGGCGTTCTCGTAGGTCATCGGGTCTCCGGGCAGGACAGGGCGCGCCGTGGGTGCGTCGAACTGAGGAAAGAGAAACTCGTTGCCCGATCGGGCAGGCATGGACAGTTTCGACGCGACCGCAGCGAATCCGTTAGCCCAAATCAGCACCCTGAAAGACGCAGCGCCCGGCTGCGATCCATCGGGTTTGGCCTGATGTATGATCGTTCGAAGCAGTGCCCAATAATTCTTCGAATAAATGGATGGCTTGGGGGAGACGATGTCGATCTGTAGATTCAAGGTCGATTGCTTCGAGGATGTCCATCTCCACGCGTCTGCCGTACGTGACTGGAAGCAGACCTACAGCCAGATCACGGCCGGAGCGGTCAGCAGCTCGCTGGCGCAGGTCGCCACGCCCCGGTTCCATGTCTTTCGCGAGAAGATCAACCAGCGCGTCGTGCAGCATGGCGAGGCGCCCCGGCGCAGGGTGTGTTTTGCCGTTCCGCTTCTGGTTCCCGGAGCGATCCGGATGCAGGGACGCGAGGCCGACGACAACAGCATCTTCGTGCTTCGCGGCGGCGAGGAGTTCATGTTCCACATGCCGATGGACATGGACATGCTCGGGATCACGTTCGAGCGCGGCGCCTTCGAGGAAGCCCTGTCGAGCACGCCCTGGACGGCCGAGATCACGACCCTGATGAAGCAGCCGGTGATCCGCCTGCCGGTCCGCCGGCTCGCCGAGACGCGCCGGCGCCTGCTGGCCCTGTTTTCCGAATCGCTCGCCAACGACGAGATGACGAGCTCGCCGGACCGGGAACGGCAGCTCGAGCAGGCCATGCTCGAGGAGCTCCTGCAGTTGCTGAGCGATCCGGCCTGCGACCGCACCCAGCGCCAACCCAGCTCGCTGCGCAGCTTCATCGTCGAGAAGTGTCACCGCATGACCGTCCTCGATGCCGCCAACGCGCCCAACGTGATCGAGCTGTGCCAGCGTCTTCGCGTCAGCCGGCGTACCGTCCAGAACAGCTTCCGCAGCGTCGCCGAGACGACGCCGGTGAACTACATCCGGTCGATCCGGCTCAACGGCGTCCGCCGGGAGCTGATGTCGACGACTTCCGCGAAACTCCCGATCGGCGATGCCGCGGCCCGATGGGGGTTTCTCCACCTGAGCCACTTCGCCGTGGACTACCGGGAGCTGTTCGGCGAGCTACCGTCCCAGACCCGGCGCGCCGACGCTTGGCTCCAGTGATCGGGCGGCGCAGCATCGCGTCCTGCGGCACGGCTGCGCGCTGCCCGGCGACCCGAGCGCGTTCAGGCTAGCTTCGATCCTGGCCGAGGCGCGTATAGCGCGCGGGTTCGCGTTGCAGCAGCCGCCGGGCCGCCAGCCAGCCCGCGACGCCGGCGACGGGCACGAGGCTCACCAGGGCGATGGAGATCCGCGTGCTGGCGCCGGTCAGCACGTGGAAATTCGCCGCAGCGAGCGCCAGCACGGCGCACAGCCCCGCGCAGGCCAGCGCCGGAAGGAAGAGGGTCCTGCCGGCGCCGTACCCATGCGATCCGCCGCGGAAGAAGACGATCACCGCAATCGCGGTGACGATCATCAGGGCCAGCACGCACAGCGTGGCCATGTTGCTCAGCCAGGCGAAGAGCGTCAGCACGGGGTCGGCTCCGGCCATCGCGAAGCAGGTCACCAGCGTCGCGCAGACCAGCGTCTGGAACAGCGAGGCGACGTGCGGACTCTTGTGCTGCGGATGGGTTAGACCGAGAGGCGACGGCAGCAGGCCCTCGCGCCCCATCGAGAAGAAGTAGCGCGCCGTCGAGTTGTGGAAGGCGACCAGGCCGGCGTAGATGCTCATGACGAACATGCCGCGCAGCACCATGGTCAGGTGCGGGCTGGCGTACCGGTCGGAGATCGTGTAGATGAAGTTGGTCGGATCGCTCAACGCGGAGATCGTGGCGACCACGGCGTCGCTGCCGGCGCCGAGCACCAGGCACCACAGGGAGAAGGAGTAGAAGCCGCCCACCAGCAGGAGCGCCGCGTAGGTGGCGATCGGGATGCTGCGCTTCGGATCCCTGGCTTCCTCGCCGTAGATGGTCGTCGCTTCGAACCCGATGAAGGCGGCGAAGCAGAACAGCAGCCCGATGAACGGATTGCCGCCCGAGACCACTTGCGGCGCGAACGAATGGAAGTCGATCCCCCGCGCGCCGCCGTGCCCGAGGATCAGGAAATCCAGCGTCAGCACGACGGCGTACTCGGCGACCACGAAGCACGCCAGGATCCTGGCCGAGAAGTCGATCTGGTGATAGCCGAACCAGGCGACGGTGGCCATGGCGACGAAGGCGCAGCTCCACCAGGGGATGCTCAGGCCGAACTGCGCCAGGAGTGCTTCCGAAGTCACGGCGCCCAGCAGGCCGTAGAGCCCCGTCTGCAGCGCCACGTAGCCGAGGACGGCGATCATGGCCGTCACGCCGCCTGCCGATCCGCCCAGCCCCCGTGCGGCCATGGCATAGAAGCCGCCGGCGCTGGTCACGCAGGTCGCCATCGCGGTGTACCCCGCGGCGAACAGCAGCAACAGGGCCAGCGCGACGATCACCAGCGACGGGGTGCCCGCGCCGTTGCCGAGCATGATGCCGAGCGGGAAGCCGCCGGCGACCACGCTCAACGGGCTGGCCGCCGAGATCACCAGCAGCGTGATGAATCCGGCGCCGAGAGTGGCGCGGCGCAGTTCGGTCGAACCGCCGGGGACGGCCTCCCGGAGGCGCTCCAACGTATCCTTCATCGCTTCCATGGCTCTGCTTTCCCGCACGCGCCGGGACGAGAACGCGCAAAGAGACGAGAGGTCTCTTTCGGCGGCCAGTCTAGGAGGCGCCTCGCCCCATGCGGTATCCCGGATCGGCACGCCGTCTTCAGTCCAGCCTGACCCCGGCGTTGCGGACCTGCACGACGTATTTCTCGCGATCCCTGGCGAGGAAGGACGCGAATTCCGACGGTCCGCTGCCGACCGCCGTCAGGCCGACGTCGACGATGTACTTCTGGCGGAACTCGGTGTCGTCGACGACGCGGCGCACCTCGGCAGCCAGCCGGTCGACGATCGCCTTCGGCGTGTGCGGCGGTGCGACCAGCCCGAACCAGGCCATCGACTCGAGCGCCGGAAATCCGGCTTCGGCGATCGTCGGGACGTCGGGGAGCAGCGGCGAGCGTTTCGTGTCGATCACCGCCAGCGGCCTGAGCTTGCCGGCCCGGATATGAGGCAGCATCGGGAGCACGCCTGCGAACACGATCTGGGTGTGATTGCCCAGCATCGCATTGACGACGTCGATCAGGCCCTTGTACGGAACGTGCGTCAGCTCGACGCCGGCCATCCTGGCGAAGGTCGCCCCGGCCAGGTGGCCGTTGCTGCCCAGCCCCTGCGAACCGTAGGAGAGGGTGCCCGGCTTGTCCCTGGCCAGGCGCACGAGCCCGGCGACGTCGCTGGCCGGCACGTCCGCGGTCACCACGAGAAACTCGGTGGTGTGCGCGACGATGCTCACGGGAACGAGCGCCGCGGGATCGAACGGCAGCTTGCTGTAGATCAGCGGGAGGACCGACAGCGTGGCGTCGGTCGCCATCATCAGCGTGTGGCCGTCCGGCGCCGCCGTGCTCACGGCCTCGGCCGCGATGATGGTGTTGCCGCCGGGGCGGTTGTCGACGACGACCGTCTGGCGCATGTTCTTCCCCATGCGCTCGGCCAGCCCTCGCGCGAGGCCGTCGGCGATGCCGCCGGGAGGAAACGGCACCACGATGCGGATCGGCTTGCTCTGGATGTCCTGCGCGGGCGCGGCCGCGGAGATCAGCAGCAGCGCCGCTGCGGCGAGCATCCGGCGTATCGACGATTTCATGGCTTCGGACTCCGGTGGGCAGGCAGCCCGTCGGGCTGCGGGGTCGTGGCCCCCGGCGCCGCGGGGGAGCCGGGGGAACGCAAGGCGGCGTCGGCCTGCGGCGCGGCGCCGAGCTGCTCGAGGAGCCGGAACTGGCGCCGGCAGACCTCGAACCGGTAATCGGCGAGATCGCGCTCGCCGTAGCTGTAGAACCCGCGACCGGTGCGCACGCCGAGACGGCCTTCGGCCATGTAGCGCTCGACCACCGGAGCCAGGCGATAGCGCTCGCCCAGCGTGCGTTCCAGGTACCGGTTCGCGTGATAGAGGATGTCGAGCCCGCCGAAGTCGATGAACTCGAGCGCACCCATCGTCGCGTAGCGGAAGCCGAACCCGAGCCGGATCGCCTCGTCGATCTGCTCGGGCGAGGCGACGCCTTCTTCGACCATCCGCGCCGCCTCGTTCAGGATCAGCGATTGCAGCCTGGGCACGATGTAGCCCGGCGAGGTCGCGCACCGCACGGGCCGCTTGCCGATTCCCCGCAGGATCGATTCCAGCGCCTGCAATGCTTGCGGGCTGGTGGTGGCGTGCGGCGACAGCTCGACGATGGGCACCAGGAACGCGGGGTTGAGCCAGTGCGCGTTCAGGAAGCGCTCGGGGCGGCCGACCAGCGCGGCGAGGTCCGATGAGAGCATCGTCGAGGTGGTCGAGGCGATCACCGCGTCGTCGCGGATGGCGGGGCAGGCGGCGGCGAACGCCGAGCGCTTGGCCTCGAGCGTTTCGGGCACGCATTCGAACAGCACGTCGCAACGGCCGAGCGCCTCGGGAGCGTCGGCCCAGGCCGCGAAGCGCGTGCGCTCGAGCACCCGGGCGCGGTCCTGATCCGCGATGGCGCCGAGCCGGGCCATCATCGACACCCCGGCATCGATCTCCGCGAGGCATTCGCGCCGCAGGGCGTCGACCTGGTCGGCCGGACGCCGCTTGATGTCGATCAGGATCGCTTCGTGTCCGGCGAACGCGAACGCCTGGGCGATGCCGCGCCCCATACGCCCTGCGCCGATCAGTCCGATCAATGCCGGCATGGCGGCCTCCGTCTGTTCGTCAGAAGCCGTGCTGCAGCAAGCGGCTCATCTGTTCCCGGCCGTGCCGGGCCAGCCCCAGGCGATGCAGCGACCTTTCTCCGTCTTCGAATCTCTCGTCGCACAGCGCTCCGGCGATCTCGAGCAGCGCGCGGGCCACCGGCACTTCGCAGCCGGCCCAGCCGGCGACGGAGACCAGGAACGCCAGCCCCAGCGCCACGTCCTCGCGCATGTAGCGATGCGAGAACAGGTCGACGGGCTCGCGCCAGTCTCCGCTTTCGACCAGGCTGGAGCGCGACCGCGGGCCGTACATCCAGTCGCGCCCCTCGTAGTGGTCGCGCAGCGGATAGTGATGCGATCGATAGCCCAGCGCCTCGCGCGTCGCGATCCGCTCGCGGTCGAGGCGCTCGGCCACGCGCCGCACGACCGGCTGCGTCCCTTCGTTGTGGATGTCGAAATCCCGCGATCGGTTCAGCGGGCCCGCGTTCAGGAGGATCAGTGGCGGATGGATGACCGGTCCTGCGTTCAGCAGGGCCGCCGACAGCGCGTCCTCGACCGGATGCGCGCACGGATAGGCCTGCCGGATGATGGCCAGCGCGCGCTGCATGTCCGACGCGGGGAACACGCCGGTGGGCAGGTTGGTGGCGGTCGCGGACACGCGAACGCACGAGGGGCCCTGCTTGCGCGCGAGATAGGGCAGGGTGCCGGTCTCGGCGAAGCTGACGCGGGCCGTGCAGCCGTGCTCCCTGACGCGCCGTGCGATCAGATAGCTGCCGAACGTTCCGGGGGGCAGGTAGACGACCTGGCCGTCGCGAAGGTGAGGAGCGAGCGCTCGCGCGAGATCCTCGTGCGCCGTGGCCGGCATCGCGGCCACGACGAGCTCGGCATCGCGCATCGCCTCGCCGAGGTCGGATGTCGCGAGGCGCAGCGTCGCCTGCCGTTCCCCGTCCGCGTCGATCCAGGTCAGTTGCGGCGCGGTGCGCAACCCGGCCAATGCTGCCGCGTCGCGCCGCCAGAACGCCACCTCATGGCCTTGCAGCGCGAAGTCGGCGGCCGCGGCATGACCGCCGTGGCCGCCGCCGAGCACGGTGACTTTCATGTGTGGCCTTCGTCACTCGAGCTTGATTCCGGCATCGCGGATCACTTTCGCTACCCGCGCGCCGTCGGCGGCGATGCCTGCCTCCACCTCGGCCGGCGAGCTGGCCTTGACGGCCAGTCCGCGCCCCGCGAACTGGCCGGCGAAATCCGGATCGCCGAGAATGGGGGCGACTGCAGCCCGGATCGCCTCCACCGTCGCTGCGGGAGTCGCCGCCGGCGCGTGCAGGGTGAAATAGGTGGGGATCAGCAGATCGTCGGGCAGGCCGAGCTCCCGCAGGGTGGGCACGTCCGGCAGTAGCGGCATGCGGGTGTCGGCCCCGACGGCCAGCCCACGCAGCTTGCCGGCACGGATGTGCTCGAGCACCGGCACCGGGCCGGTGATCATCCCCTGGACGTCGCCGGCAAGAAGGCCCACCACCGCCTGCGATACGCCGCGGTACGGCACCGCCGTCAACGAAGCGCCCCCCAGGTGCTGGCGGATCAGCTCGAGGCTCAGGTGGGGGGCGCTGCCGGGCGCCGAAGTGCCGACCGTGATGGGCTCACGGCGCTCCTGCATCCGGGTGACCATTTCGCCCCAGGTCTTGTACGGAGCGTCCGTACGCGCTACCCACAGCAGATTGACGCGCGCGACTTCGGTGATGCCGGTGAGTTGCCGCGTGTCGTACGGCAGCTTGGCGTACAGCAGCGGGTTCACGGCCAGGATCAGCCGGTCGACGAGCAGCAGGGTATGACCGTCCGGCGTCGAGTTCGCGGTCGTCTGGATGCCGATGATTGCATTGGCGCCGGGCCGGTTCTCGACCACGACGGCCTTGCCGGTACGGGCCGACAGCCGCTCGGCGAGCGCGCGTGCCAGCAGGTCGGGCCCGCCGCCCGGCGGGGCGGGCACGATGATCTGCACGTTCTTCGACGGCCACTGCTGGGCCTCGGCGGTCGGGTTGATCAGCGCCGCGGCTGCGACGATCGCGGCGATCGCCAGGCTGGCCGCGGCCCTCGGCCTCGCGGCCGGTGATTGCGTCTTCATGGGGGCCTCCCGTGCAGTCGAGGACTTCAATCGAGCCTGATTCCGGCCTCCCGGATGACCTTGGCCAGCCTGGTGCTGTCCGCGCTGATGCCGGCCTCGACGTTGGACGGTTCGCTCGCGCCCACGATGAGGCCGCGCCCGGCGAATCGCTTGACGAACTCGGGCTCGGCCAGGATCGGGGCGACCGCGGCATGGATGGCGTCGACGGTCGCCTTCGGGGTGGCCGCGGGAGCGTGCAGGGTGAAGTAGGTGGAGATGAGCAGGTCGGCGGGCGCGCCCACTTCCTTCAGGGTCGGCACGTCCGGCAGCAGCGGCAGCCGCTGCTCGGCCCCGACCGCGAGCGCGCGCAGCTTGCCGGCGCGGATGTGCTCGACCACGGTTTCCGGGCCGGTGATCACGCCCTGGACGTCGCCGGCGAGCAGGCCCATGACGGCCGGCGCGACGCCGCGATAGGGGACGTGCGTCATCGAGGCACCGAGCTGGCGCTTGACCAGCTCGAGGCTCAGGTGATGGACGCTGCCCGGCCCGCCGGTCCCCACCGCGACCGGATCGCTTCCCTTGCGCGCGTAAGCGGCCATGTCGGCCCAGGTCGTGTACGGGGCGTCGCTGCGCGCGACCCACAGGAGGTTCACGCGTGCGATCTCGGAGATGCCGGTCAATTGCTGCGGGCTGTACGGGAGCCGCGAGTAGAGCAGCGGGTTCACCGACAGGGTCAGCCGGTCGACCAGCAGCAAGGTATGGCCGTCCGGCGCCGCCTTCGCCACCGCCTCGGAGCCGATGATGGCGTTGGCGCCGGCGCGGTTGTCGACGATCACCGGCTTGCCGGTCGTCGTGGACAGCCGCTCGGCGAGCGCACGCGCCAGGACGTCCGGCCCGCTGCCCGGCGGGTAGGGCACGATGATCGACACGTTCTTCGCGGGCCAGGGCTGCGCCTGGGCAATGCAGGTGGCCGCCGCAGCGGCGATCACCAGGGCCGTTCTCGACAATGCGCCCAATACCCGCCCGAGCGCGGTCCGTTCGTTCGTGCTCATGTCTTCGTCTCCTCTCTGGTCGTTGTAGTCAGGTGTAGTGATTCCGGGCCGCGGGCCCTCGTTGCGCTACATGACGAATCCGCCGCTCGCCAGCACCATCTGGCCGGTGATGTAGTCGGATTCGGGGATGCACATCAGGTAGACGGCGCCGGCGGCTTCCTCGGGCGTGCCGCCGCGGCCGAGCGGGATCGACCGGTTCATGTGCTCCAGGAATTCCGGCTGGATGCCGATCTTGAATTCGCGCTCGCCGATGCGCGCGACCGCCTCGCCGGAGCCCATGGGCTGCGTCATCCGGGTGTGGATCAGGCCGAACGCGACGCAGTTGACGTTGACGTTGTAGCGGCCCCACTCCTTGGCCATGGTCTTGGTCATGCCGATGACCGCGGACTTCCCGGCGGCGTAGCCGAGCTGTCCGGGCTGGCCGTAGATGGCGATCGACGAGATGTTGACCACCTTGCGCATCACGCTGCGGCCTTCGGCCTTCTCCTTCTTCGCGGCCTCGCGGATGTGGTCGGCAGCGGCGCGCAGGATGCGGAACGGCGCGGTCGCGTGGACGTCGAGCATCGCGTACCACTGCTCGTCGGTCATCTTCTGGACCACGTTGTCCCAGGCGTAGCCGGCGTTGTTGACGATGATGTCGAGGCCGCCGAAGCGCTCGAGCGCCGTGGCGACGATGCGCTGGCCGAAGTCCGGCGCGGTCACGTCGCCCAGGCATGCGGCCGCTTCGCCGCCGGCCTGCCGGATGCGGCCGATGGTTTCCTCGGCCGGTGCGGCATCGAGATCGTTGACGATCACGCGCGCGCCGTCGCTGGCCAGTTTCACCGCGATGGCCTGGCCGATGCCGCGGCCCGAACCGGTGACGATCGCGACCTTGCCCTGGAGTCTCTGCATTGTGTTTCCCCTTTCTGGATGGATTTCAGTCCGCGACCACGTTCTGCGATCGCAACGTTGTGTACTCGTCGTCGCCGATGCCCGCCTCGGCCAGCACGCGCCGGGTATCGGCGCCGTACTTGTGCGGGAACGGCAGCTCGGTGCGCGCGCCTTCCACGTCGACGGCCATCGGCTGCATGCGCACCCTGCGCCCGTCGGGCATCGTGGTGCGCGTGAGCCGGTCGCTGAGCTGGGGCAGCTCGATCACCTGGCGCAGGTCCAGGATGCGCGTGGCCGGGATGGTGGCCGTGCGCAGGTCCGCCAGGATCTCCTGCGACGCGTACTGGCGCGTCACCGCCGCCATGTCGCGGTGGATCGCCTCGCGCTCGCGGGTGCGCCCCTCGTTGGTGGCGCGCACCTCGTTGGCCACCGGGGCGAACTTCGGGATCGCCGTGAGCCGGCGCCACTGCACGTCGCTGCCGATGGCCAGGAACACGTAGCCGTCGCTGGCCGGGTACACGTTGGTCGGGATGAACTTGCGGTGCTCGTTGCCCGCGCGCGTGATCTCGTTGGGCTGGCAGCCGAAGTCGATGAGCGGCAGCACCGTGGTCAGCCACGAGGCGGCCGCCTGCAGCATCGAGACGTCGATGCGCGTGCCGCGCCCGCTCTCGTGGCGCTCGAGCAGCGCGGCCATGACGTTGGCGTAGACCTCGTCGCCGGCCTTGAGGTCGATCACCGGGATGCCGGTGAGCATGGGCGGGCCGTTGGGGTCGCCGGTGACCTCCATGTAGCCCACCATGGCCTGGATCACCGGGTCGTAGCCCGGGGCCTCGGGAAAGCGCGGGCCCATGGCCGAGATGGCGGCCCAGATCAGGTCGGGCTTGACCGAGGACAGCGTCTCGTAGTCGATGCCCAGCGAGGCGTAGCGCGAGGGCACGGTGTTGCAGCAGAAGACGTCGACCTCGAGCTCGCGGATGAGTTGCTGCAGCACTTGCCGGCCACGCTCGTCCTTGAGGTTCAGCGCGATGGCTTCCTTGCCGACGTTGGGGGCCACGAAGTAGCTGCGGCGGTCCTCGTCGGCCACGCGCGAGCCGATGTAGCGGTTGGGGTCGCCCGGCAGCCCGGCGCCGGTGGGGGTGGACTCGATGCGGATGACGCGCCAGCCGAGCTGGGCGAAGCGCAGCGTGGCCGAGGGCAGGGAGAGCGCCTGCTCCATCGAGAGAACGGTGCGTCGCTTCATGCGCTCTTGCCTTTGATGGCTCTCATGCGGGTTTCCGGTCGGGTTTTCGATGAGGAAGTGCAGGGGATCCGGGAGCACTCCCGTCAGCCGCCCGCGATCGGAGGAACGAGGGCGACTTCGTCCTCGTCGTGCACGGGGTGATCGCGATCCGCGTAGCTGGAGTTGACCGAGACCAGCACGACGTCGACGTACTCGAACGCGTCCCTGAGACGCTCGTCCCGGGTCGGAAGCCAGTCGAGCAGCATGCCCACGTTCCGGATCCCGCTCGGCAGGCGGATGTCTTCCGATTCGCGTCCCACGCTGTCCCGAAGCCAGGCGAAGTAACGCAGTTTCATCGGTGCTCAGGCGGCCGTGTCTTCGGTGCGTACGATCTTTTCGGCGGCAACCGCGCGCATCCGTTCTTCGTGGATGGCGCGGGCGACCTTCTCGGGCGACATCGGCGGTTGGAAGATGCGCACGCCGGTCGCGTTGTACAGCGCGTTCGCGATGGCCGGCGCGATGACGATCGTCGGCAGCTCGGAGATGCCCTTGGCGCCGTAAGGACCTTCCACGCAGTCGCTCTCGATGAAGTGCAGCTCGAGCGGCGGCATCTCCGGCGCCGTGATGAGCTTGTAGTCGCGGAAGCAGGCGTTCTTCAGCATGCCTTTTTCGATCCGCATGTCCTCGCTCAGGGCGTACCCCAGACCGATGGCGATGCCGCCTTCGACCTGGGCTTCGAGACCCATGCGGTTGATGACGCGGCCGACGTCCTGCGCCACCGTGACCTTGTCCACCTTGATCTCGCCGGTCAGCGTGTCGACGGTGATCTCTGCGACGTGCACGGCGTGGGAATACGCCGCGGAGTGGTCGGAGATGTGCTTGGCGCCCTCGGGTTCGCTGTTCGGCTCGTAATAGTCGGTGACCATCACCAGCTCGGGTTCCGCCTGGAAGTGCATCTGCCGCAGCAGGCGCTCGAGCTTGATGAGCGGGGTGCCGTCGCGTTCGCGCACGACCGAGCCGTCGCGCAGGTCCAGGTCTTCGGCCGGTTCGCCGAGCATCTTCTCGGCGGCGTTCAGGATCTGCGCCCTGGCCTTGCGCGCGGCGCGGCGCGTCCCGTTGCCGGCGATGAAAGTGGTGCGCGAGGCGTGCGAGCCGACGTCCCACGGAGCGATGTCCGAATCGTTGTTGACGACGGTCACGTACTCCAGCGGCACGCCCAGCTCTTCGGCGACGATCAGCGTGATGACCGCGTCGATGCCCTGGCCGATTTCAGTGGCGCCGGTGATCACCGTGACCCGGGCGTAGTCGTCCACCTTCAGAATGGTGCCGATGCCGTCCGACTTGTGGATCTTGGCGCCGCCGGCGTTGTGGATCGAGGAGGCGAGGCCGATGCCTTTCTTGTAGCGGCCGGGCTGGTCGCGCAGCGCTGCGTACTCCCTGCGCTTGCGGCTGTAGTCGCTCGCCGTCGCGGCGGTTTCCAGGCACTCCACGAAAACGCACTCGCGCAGGAAGGATTTCTGCGGCGTGACTTCGCCCGACTTCTGCGCGTTCTTCAGGTGGAATGCGAGCGGGTCCATGTCCACCAGGTCGGCCAGCATGTCCATCTGCTGTGCGGTGGCCCAGGCGCCCTGCACATTGCCATAGCCGCGGAAGGAGCCTGCGTACGGGTTGTTGGTGTAGATCGCCTGCGCCTTGTAGTCGACCACCGGCACCCGATAGTGGCCCGAGACGGTGCGCATCATGACGACCGGGATGGTCGGCCCCCACGAGGTGTAGGCGCCGTTGTCCATCAGCACGTCGGCGGTACGGAAGGTGAGCGTGCCGTCGCGGGTGCAGCCGGTGCGCAGGTGGATGATCGCCGACTGGCGCGTCGGCGAGGCCTTGAACTCCTCCTCGCGCGAGTAGATGACCTTGACCGGGCGGCCGGTCTTCTTGGCCAGCAGCGCGGCGATCGGCTCGTAGGGATAGACGTCGAGCTTGGAGCCGAAGGCACCGCCCACGGGCGGCTGGATGACCCGGATGTTGCCGGGATTGATGCCCAGCGCCGGCGCGAGATCCATCTTGTAGTTGTACGGATACTGGGTCTGCGTCCAGATCGTCAGCTTGCCGTTGTGGTCGAAGTCGGCGATGGCGCAGGAAGTGCCCATGCAGCAGTGCGTCACATGGTGCGGGCGGAACACGTTGTCGACGATGATGTCGGAGGCCGCCTCGGCCGCCGCGAGATCGCCGTGCTTGAACTCGAAGCGCAGGCTCCTGTTGCCGGGGAAGTTCTCGTGGATCTGCGGAGCATCTTCCTTTGCGCCGTCTTCGGGCGTGAACACGGCAGGCAGGTCCTCGTACTCGACCTCGATGAGTTCGATCGCGCGGCGGGCGATTTCTTCGGTCTCGGCTGCCACGGCCGCGATCTCATCGTGCTCGCAGCGCACCTTGTCCTTGAGCGCGACGTTGTCGCGCACGAAGCCGAACTTGAGACCCGCAGCGTCCTTGCCGGTCAGCACCGCGTGCACACCGGGCAGCTTCTCCGCCGCCGCGGTGTCGAGGCGCACGATCCGGGCGTGCGGCCGCCCGGCAAACAGCACCTTGCCGATCAGCATCTGCGGCAACACCATGTCGTTGATGTAGCGCGTCTTGCCCGTCGCCTTGTCGGGGGCGTCGGGCTTCTTGACGCGCTGGCCGATCAAGGTCTTCTTCGCCATGAGTGAATCGGTGAAGGTCTTTTCCATGGCTAGTCTCCGCTCGAGAATATGGGACCGGGGTGATGGAATGCGGAGCGCTCAGCGGCTGCGGCACTCGTTCCTGCCGGCCACGGCCTGCACCGCGTCCAGCACCTTGGTATAGCCGGTGCAGCGGCACAGATTGCCTTCGAGGCCCCGTTGCGCCTCTTCGCGCGTCAGGTCGGGGTTGTTCTCGACCAGGTATTGGGCCTGCATGATCATGCCGGGCATGCAGAAGCCGCACTGCACGGCGCCGTGCTCGACGAAGGCCTGCTGCATCGGGTGCAGGCCCTCCGGCGTGCGCAGCCCCTCGATGGTCACGACCTCGCGCCCGTCGCAGTCCACGGCGTACATCAGGCAGCTGTTGACGGTCTTGCCGTCGACCTCGACCGTGCACGCGCCGCACTCGCCTTCGCCGCAGGCGTACTTGGTGCCGGTCAGCCCGAGCTTGTCGCGCAGCATGGCCAGCGTCTTCATCGTGGCCGGCACCTTCAGGCCGACCTCGCGGCCATTGAGCTTGAAGCGGATTTCAGTCTCGACGGACATCATTGAGCACCTCTTCGACGAACACTCGAACAAGATGGCCGCGATACCATGCACTGGCACGCACGTCATCGATGGGTTTGGCATCCTCGGCCGCTGCCTCGACCGCGGCGGCCAGGGTGGCGGCATTCAGGGGCTGGCCCTCGAGCGCGGCCTCCACGTGGCGGGCGCGCAGTGGGGTGGGCGCCACCGACCCCATGGCGACACGGACGTCGCGCAACCGGCCGTCGGCGAAACGGGCGCCCAGGGCCACCGAAACGGTGGAGATCTCGAGCGCCGGACGCGGGCCGGCCTTGCGGAACCTGCCGACGAAGCCGGCTGCGGGCCGCTCGAACACCACGGCGGTCAGCAGCTCTTGCGGCAGCCTGACGGTCTTGCCGGGGCCGAGGAAGAAGCGCTCCAGCGGCACGCGGCGCGTGTGCACGGCGTCGTTGCGCCAGCACGCGAGCTCGACCGAGGCGCCCAGCACCAGCAGGGGCGGGCTCATGTCGCCGGCCGGCGAGGCGTTGCACAGGTTGCCGCCCACTGAGGCCGCGTTGCGGATCTGCTCGCTGGCGAAATGCTCGGCCGCCTCGACCAGTACGGGCGCGAGTTCGGCGAGCGCGGCGCTGCGGCGGATCTCGCTGACGGTGGTGGTGGCGCCGATGCGGATCTCGTCACCCTGGGCGTCGATGCCGCCCAGGCCTTCGATGCGGCGAATGTTCAGCAGCGTCGCCTTGTACTGGCGCGCGCCGGATTCGGTCTGCGGCGAGAGGTCGGTGCCGCCGCAGAACACCGTGGCCTCGTCGTCGGCCATCGCCTGCAGGGCCTCGTCCAGCCGGTGAGGCACCAGATAAGCGCTCAATTCCTGCATGTTTGCGGCCTTCAGAAGCGGATCGGTTCGCGATAGCGCCCGAAGACGCCGACCATCTGCTTGGTGATCTCGCCCACGGTTGCGTACGCCTTGACCGCCTCGACGATGGCCGGCATCACGTTGGCGCCGGCCGCCGCATCGCGCGCCACCCGCTCGAGCGTGCGCGCCACGGCTGCCTCGTCGCGCTCGGCGCGTACCCGCTCGAGCCCCTCGATCTGCACCCGTACGTCCTCTTCCTTGTAGGGGTGGAACTCCACCGGGTGCTCGTCCTCCTTCTCGTTGCGGTAGCAGTTCACGCCCACCTTGGGGAAGGCCCCGGACTCGATGTCGCGCTGCATCTGATACGCCTGCGCCGAGACCTTGGCCTGGATGGACCCCTCGGCGACCATCTTCACGATGCCGCCGGCCGCATCGGTCTCGGCGATGATCTCCTCCATCTTGGCGCGCATGCGGTTGGTCATCGTCTCGACGTAGTACGAGCCCCCCAGCGGGTCCACCGTCTCGGTCAGGCCCATCTCCTCGATCAGGATCTGCATCGTGCGCAGCGAAACGCGCGTGGAGTACTCCGTGGGAATCGTGTACGCCTCGTCGAACGAGCACAGCGCCATCGTCTGCGTGCCGGAGAGCGCGCTGATCAGCGCGTAGTAGGCCCCGCGCACGATGTTGAGCTCCGGCTGCTCGAAGGTCAGCCCGCCGCCGCCGCCGGCGGCGATCATGCGCAGCCACATCGAGCCGGGCTTCTCGGCGCCGTACTGCTCCTTCATGATCTTGGCCCACAGGCTGCGCCCGGCGCGGAACTTGCAGACCTGCTCGAAGAGGTTGCCGAAGATGTTGAAGTTGTAGGACAGCCGCCCGGCGAACTCGTCCACGTGCACGCCGCGCCGGATCACCTCGTCGGCATAGGCCCTGGCGATGCAGAACGCGTAGGCCATCTCCTGCGCGGGCGTGGCCCCAGACTCGCGGATGTGGTAGCCGCACACCGACACCGGGCTGTACTTCGGGGCGTGCTCGGCGCAGTACTCGATGGTGTCGCCCACCAGCCGGATCGAGGGCTCCACCGGAAAGATCCAGGTGCCGCGGCCGATGAACTCCTTCAGGATGTCGTTCTGGGCGGTGCCGCGCAGCTGCTTGACGTCGTAGCCGCGCTTCTCGGCCATCGCCAGGTACATCGCGATCAGGATCGCGGCCGCGCCGTTGATCGTGAGCGACACGGTGATCTTGGCCAGGTCGATGCCGTCGAAGGCCACCTCGAAGTCGCGCAGCGTGTCCACCGACATGCCGACGCGTCCGATCTCGCCTTCGGCCAGCGGGTCGTCGGAATCCAGCCCGATCTGCGTGGGCAGGTCGAAGGCTACGTTCAACCCCGTCTGGCCGTGCGAGATCAGGTACCTGAAGCGCTGGTTGGTCTCGTGCGGCGTACCGAAGCCGGCGTACTGGCGCATGGTCCAGGGCTGCTTGCGGTACATCAGCCGGTGGATGCCGCGGGTGAAGGGGTACTCGCCGGGCGAGCCCAGCATCGCCAGCCCGCCGCTGTCCTCGACGTCGGCCGCGGTATAGAGCGGTTGGACCTCCAGGCCCGACTCGTTGACCACCGGGCGTACTTCGGCATGCAGGCGATCGTTCATTTGACGTTCTCCCGGATGTAATCGCAGATGGCGTCGAGCTTGGAGCCGGTGGGGAATACCCCCCGGAAGCCCAGGGCGCGCAGCGCGTCGTGGTCCTGCGCCGGCAGGTTGCCGCCGATCAGCCACAGCTTGTCGGTCAGGCCGTTGGCCTCCAGCAGCCCCTTGAGCTTGCGGCAGAAGGGCAGGTGCGAGCCGGCCAGGCTGGAGAGCGCGATCACGTCGACGTCTTCTTCCAACGCCATGCGCGCCACTGCCTCGGGCATCTGGCGCAGCCCCGTGTAGATGACCTCGAAGCCGGCGTCCATCAATGCGCGCGCCACCACCTTGGCGCCCTGGTCGTGCCCATCCAGCCCCGGCTTGGCCAGCAGGATCCGGATCCGGCGCTCCCGTGCCGCGCCCGGTTGCGGCGCAAGCCCCGCAGCGGCTGCACTCATGACGTCACCTCCTTGGCAATGATCAGTTTCAGGATTTCACTCGTGCCCCCGCCGATGAGCGTGAAGCGCACGTCGCGCAGGTAGCGCTGCACCGGGTACTCCATGGCGTAGCCGTAGGAGGCCAGCACGCGCGCGGCCGAATCGCAGATGCCGGCCGCCGTCTCGGTGGCGAACAGCTTGCACATCGCCGCCTCCTTGTGGTGCGGGCGGTTGGTGTCGCGCAGCCACGCCGCGTAGTGCACGAGATGGGTGGCCGCCTCCAGCCCGGTGGCCATCTCGGCCAGCCGCACCTGGATCGCCTGGAAGCGGTCGATCGGCTTGCCGAACTGCTTGCGCTCGCCCGCGTAGCGCACCGCCTCGGCGAGTGCGGCGCGCGCCACCCCGAGCGCCATGGCCCCGGTGATGATGCGGATCTCGGCCAGCGTCTTCCTCAGGTGCCCCTCGCCGTCGCCTTCCTCCTTCGAGAGCCGATGGCTGTCGGGCACGAAGCACTCGGCAAAGGCCACCTCGGACGTGGGCAGCGCCCACACCCCCATCTTGTGGATCTCGCGCCCGACCGTGATGCCGGGGAAGTGCTTCTCGACCAGGAAGATGGTGAGCTTGCGTTCCTCGCCCGCGCGCGCGAACACGGTGAAGAAGTCGGCCACCGGCGCCGAGGTGATCCAGGTCTTCTGGCCGTTGAGCACGTAGCCGCCCTGGACCTTCTTGGCGGTGGTGGCGATCGACCCCAGATCCGAGCCGGCGTTGGGCTCGGTCATGCAGATGGCGCCGACCTTCTCGCCGGCGAGCGCGGGCTTGAACAGGCGCTCGACGATGTCGGGGTTGCCCAGCATGTGCAGGAACTTGGTGCCCATGAGCGACTGCATGGCGGCGGCGCCGGCCAGCGACATGGAGCCGCGGGCGATCTCGGCGAGCGCCAGGCAGAACTCGGTGAGCGCCATGCCGGTGCCGCCGACCTCCTCGGGGTAGCGCATGCCGAAGAGGCCCAGTGCGGCCAGCTCGCCGAAGAGCTCGCGCGGGAACGCGCGCGCCTCGTCCAGCGCCGCCGCCTGCGGGGCGATGCGCTCGTCGGCGAAGCGCGCGAACGTGTCGCGCACCGCCTTCTGCTCGACGCTCAGCTCGAAATCCATGATCCTCCCCGGTTCCTGGCAGACTTGGTGATGTCGATCGTGCTCGTGCCGTGGACGGCGCTCATGCGTCGTCCATGCCGTAGGTCTCGCGGGCCGCCTCGCGCGAGATCACGCCGTTGCGGATCTCCTCGGCGAGCACCTTGCGGTTGCGCTTCTTCGGATCGCCGTAGCCGCCCCCGCCACTGGCCACCTGGTGGTAGAGCGTGCCTTTGGGCACCCCGGTGATCAGATCCTTGTTGCGCGGCACCACGGTGCGGCCGTCGGGGTACTTCAGGTGGATGAAGTTGAGCCCCGCGTCGTGACCCCCGCGGGTGCCGAAGGCGGGGGTGAAGTCGCCGTCGCCGAAGGTGACCAGCTGGGTGTCGTCCGCGCCGATCTCGAAGAGCGTCTCCACCCCCAGCCCGCCGCGCCACTGGCCGGCGCCGGCCGAGTCGGTGAGCAGCTCGTGGCGGATCAGCCGGTGCGGCGTCTGCTGCTCGAACATCTCGTAGTCCTGGTCCAGCACCCCGCCCGAGGCGTCGATCATCCCGATGTGGTCGTAGCCATCGGTGCCCTGCATGCCGCCCGAGCCGCCCTTGAGCCCCATGAAGCCGATGTCGACGTACTTCTCGTTGGTATGCGGATCGATGCCGGTGGTCAGCGATGCCAGCAGGTTGTTCCAGCCGGCAGTGACGCGATCGGGCAGCACCGGCGCGAGCGCGCGCTGGATCGCATCGGCGTTGGGCGGGCACAGGTGGTTGCCGAAGGTGGTCGCCTTCGGGTACGCCGCGTTCAGGATCGTGCCCTCCGGGATCACGATCTCGATCGGCTGCACCATCCCCTCGTTGTGCGGGATGTCCGGGTTGACCATCTGCAGCAGCGTCAGGATCGTGGCCGAGGCGCTCGAGGTGAACGTGCCGTTGACGAACCCGTTGGTCTGCGCATCGGTGCGCGAGTAGTCGAAGCGGATCTTGCGATCCTCCACGTCGATGTCCACCCGGATGGTGAACTCCGAGCCCTCGTGGCGCCCGTCGTAGAAGACGCGGCCTTCGCCCGAGTAGCGCCCGTTGGGGATCTTGGCGATCTCGGCTTCCATCATGCGCCGCGTGGCCTCGAACAGCGCCTGCTTGTGCGCCTCGTAGCTCTGCAGCCCGTACTTCGCCAACAGCTCGAGCAGGCGCCGCTCGCCCACCGTGCACGCGCCCATCTCGGCCTTCATGTCGTGCTGCACGATGTCCAGGCGCACGTTGGCGAAGATCAGGTTCCAGACGTCGCGGCGCAGCTTGCCGCGCTCGACCACCTTCACCGGCGGGATGCGCAGCGCCTCCTGCCACACCTCGACGGCGTTCGGGTTGTAGCCGCCGGCCACGTTGCCGCCGATGTCGGCCTGGTGGCCCTTGACCGCCGTCCAGGCCACCAGCTTGTCGCCGAGGAACACCGGCTTGTAGACGGCGACGTCGTTGTTCTGGTTGCCCATGCTGAACACGTCGTTGTGGAAGATGACGTCGCCGGGGTAGATCTCGTCGCCGAAGTACGCCTTGATGTACTTGCACACGGGCGCCAGCGAGAAGGCCAGGATCGGCAGGTTCTCGGTCTGCTCGAGCATGTTGCCGTCGCCGTCGTAGAGGCCGGTCACGTAGTCCTTGGCCTCGCACAGGATCGGCGAGCGCGTGGTCTTTTCCATCGAGATGCTCATCTCATCCGTGATGGACTTGAAGGTGCGCGCATACACCGACAGCAGGATCGGGTCGATCTTCGGGGCTTGTGAAGTGCTCATGGCGGTTCCTGACAGTTCGCTCGGGGCCGCTCAGGCCGTGATGACAGCGGGTTCGACGGTCGGTTCGGCTGCGGCGGGCTCGAAAGCCGAGCGGCACAGGTCCTCGCGGCCCTTCTGGTAGATCACGAACGAGCCCAGCGCATCGACCACGCAGTCGTACGACGGGCTCACGAAGATCGCCGTGGTGGCCTGCTCGATCATCGCCGGGCCCTCGATGCGGTTGCCGTAGCGCAGGCGGTGCCCGTCGTAGATCGCCACCTCGGCAAACGCCTTGGACTCCGGCAGGTACACGCTGCGCCGGCCCTTGAGCGCCTGGCCCGCATCTGCCCCGCCCCAGGCCTCCTTGCGATACGCCGGCTTCTCGGTCGCCCCGATCGCCTGCACCCGCACGTTGATGATCTCCACCGGCGTGCCCTCCTGCTCCAGCGAGTAGCCGTACAGGCGGTTGTGCTCGGCGTGAAAGGCGCGCGCCACCCCGGGCGCATCGCCCGCCTCGATGAGCGCGCGCGGCACCACGAACGACACCTCGTGGTACTGCCGGATGTAGCGGCAATCGAACTTCACCTCGTAGCGCCGGCGCGCCGGCGCGATGCGCTCCTCGGTGAGCTGGCCCGCCCCCTCGGCGGCCATCTCCTCGACGATGCCCGCGAGCTTCGCCCAGTCCAGCGATTCGAGCCGCGCCACGAACGTGCGCACGAAGTCGTGCTTGATCTCGCTCATGAGCATGCCGAACGCGCACAGCACCGAGCTCTCGCGCGGCACGATCTGCAGCGGTATCTCCAGCTCCTGGCAGATCAGGCACGCGTGGATGGGGCCCGCGCCCCCGGCCGGGATGATCGGGAACTCGCGCGGGTCGAACCCGCGCTTGATCGTCACCTCGCGCACCCCCTGCGCCATGTTGTTGCACGCCACCCGGTACATCCCGGCGGCGGCCTCCTCCACGGTGAGCCCCATCGGGCGCGCGATGTGGGTCTCGATCGCCGCGCGCGCGGCGGCCACGTCCAGCTTCATCTTGCCGCCGGCGAAGAACTCCGGGTCCAGGTAGCCCAGCACCACGTTGGCGTCCGTCGTGGTGGGCAGCGTCCCGCCCTTGCCGTAGCACGCCGGCCCGGGGTCCGCCCCGGCGCTCTGGGGCCCCATGCGCAGCAGCCCGCCTTCGTCGAGCCAGCCGATCGAGCCCCCGCCCGCGCCGATGGTGTGGATGTCCAGCATCGGGAGCGCCAGCTTGTGGCGCGCGATCTCCCCGTCGTTCTTGATCATCGGCGTGTCCACCGAGACCGAGGCCTCGAAGCTCGTGCCCCCCATGTCGGTGGTGATGCACTTGTTCTGGCCGTGCGCGCGCACGTAGAACAGCCCCGCCCCGGGCCCGCCCGCGGGCCCCGAGAGCAGCGTGAGCGCGGCCTTCTCGCGCGCGAGCTGCGGCGAGATCACCCCGCCGTTCGATTGCATGATCAGCAGCAACCCCTTGAAGCCGATCCCTTTGAGGCGCCCCACCAGCTGGTCCAGGTAGTGGTTGAGCTTCGGCCCCACGTAGGAATTGAGCGCCGTGGTGCTCACCCGCTCGTAGAAGCGGATCGAGGGCAGCAGCTCGGCCGAGACGGTCAGGTAGGCCCCGGGCAGCTCGGCGCGCACGATCTCGGCGGCCGCGCGCTCGTGGGCCGGGTTGGCAAACGAGTTCATGAAGCAGATCGACACCGCCTGCACGCCTTCGTCCCGGAAGCGGCGCACGGCCTGGCGCACCGCCTCGACGTCCAGGGGCGCGGTCTCGGCGCCCACCCGATCGAGCCGCCCGCCCACGCCGGCGCGCAGGTAGCGCGGCACCAGGGGCTTCACATTGGTGTAGCGGTTGTTGTACTGCTCCTCGCGCACGCCGCGGCGCATCTCCAGCGCATCGCGCACCCCCTCGGTGGTGAGCAGCGCCGAGTTCGCCCCGGTGTGCGTGAGCGTGGCGTTGGTGGTGACCGTGGTGCCGTGCACGATGGTGTCGATCGTCGCGGCGAACGCCTCGAGCGAGAGCGGCGGGTCCATGCTCGCGGCGATCTCGGTCAGGCCGTTGACCACCGCGATCGAGGGGTCCGAGGGCGTCGAGAGCGACTTGAAGATCGCCGGCTCCGCACCTTCTCGCGTCACCACGAAGTCGGTGAACGTGCCCCCGACGTCAATGCCGATTTTCAGTGTCATGGAAGGAACTCCCTCTCAAACCTGGGCCGTGTTCTCGGCCACCATTCGCCGCACTTCCTCGCGGCGCACCTTGCCGAGCGCGGTCTTCGGCAATTCGTCCGCGAACAGCACCTTGCGGGGCTGCTTGAAGCGCGCGATGCGCCCTTCCATTCGCCTCATCACGTCCGATTCGGTCAGCTTGTGGCCGCGCTGCGGCACCACGACCGCGACCACGATCTCGCCCCAGCGCTCGTCGGGCCAGCCGACCACCGACGCCTCGGCGACATCGGGCGACTCGATCAGCACGTTCTCGATCTCGGCCGGGTAGATGTTCTCGCCGCCCGAGATGATCATTTCCTTGCAGCGCCCGCTGACGTAGAGGTAGCCCTCGGCGTCGAAGTAGCCCATGTCGCCGCTGTGGAACCAGCCGTTCACCAGAGCCGCTGCGGTGGCTTCCGGCGCGTTCCAGTAGCCGCTCATCACGTTCGGCCCGCGCACCAGGATCTCGCCGGTGACGCCCGGCGCCGCATCGCGTCCGGCGTCGTCGACGACGCGCACCTCGCAGTGCGCCGCGGGCTTGCCTGACGACCCGACCTTGCGCATGGCATCGGCCGCCTTCAGGCAAGCCGCGATCGGACAGGTCTCGGTGGAGCCGTAGACCTGCACCAGCGGCACGCCGCGCGCGTGCACCGCGCGGATCAGCTGCTCGGGCACGACCATCGAGCCGGTGGTGATCATGCGCAGGCTGGACAGATCGGCCGTGGCCCAGCGCGGGCTCGCCAGCATCATCGTCAACTGCGAAGGCACCAGCTGGGCCAGCGTGATGCGCTCGAGCTCGATCGCGTCGAAGGTGGCGTCGACGTCGAACCTCGGATGCAGCACCACCGTGCAGCCCATGCGCAGCGCCGGCGTGGTCTGGTTGTTCAGCCCGCCGACGTGGAACAGCGGCAGGTTGTTGAGGATCCGGTCATCGGGCGTCATCTCGTGCATGTCGGCGCTGTTCAGCGCGTTCCATGCGATCGCGTCCTGGCTGAGCACGACGCCCTTGGGCTTGCCGGTCGAGCCCGAGGTGTAGCAGACCAGCAGCGGCATGCGCCGGAGGATCGCGGCGTCGGTCAGGACCGCCGCGCCTTCGCCGCGCGCCAGGAACTCCGAGTGGTCGAGCCAGCCTTGCCGGGCGGGTCCGAATGCCACCATCGACGCCCGGCCGAGCGACGAGCGGATGGTTTCGGTCTGCGCGATGAACTGCGGCTCCACGAACAATGCCGCGGGCGGACAGTCGGCGAGGATCTGCTGGTGCTCGGGCGCGGCCAGGCGCGAGTTCAGCGGTATGAACATCGCGCCCAGGCGCGCGCAGGCGAACAACAGCGCGATCTCGTCGGGGCTGTTCAGGCCCAGGAAGGCGACACCGCCGCCGCGCCCGACACCCGAGGCGGCCAGCGCCGAGGCGTAGCGGTCCACCAGCCGTGCCAGCGCGCCGTAGCTCAGGTCCCGGCCCGGAAAGCGGATCGCCACGCGCTCGGGCGTGCACCCGGCGTGGTGATGGATCCAGTTGTGCAGGGGCAGGGAGCCGTGCAGGGGCATGAGCGTGATTCCGGATGCGTCGTGCATCGGCACGCCTACGCGTCGCCGACCTCGATGACCACGGCCATGGCGGTGTCGCCGGCCGCGCACCCGGTGAACAGCCCGAAGCCGCCGCCGCGCACGACCAGCTCCTCGATGAGCTCGATGACCGAGCGCGTGCCCATCGGGGCCTGCGGATGCCCCCACACCAGCGAGCAGCCGTAGTTGTTCATCGTCATCGGGTCCACGCCGGTGGCTTTGGCGAAGTACAGGTCATTGACCGCAAACGGGTTGTGCGTCTTGATCGCGGCGATCTGCCCGATCGAGCGCCCGGCCTGCGCGAGCGCGCGCTGGGCCGCGGGCACGGTCGCCTCGGGCATGTGAGCGAGGGCTGCGCGCGCCAGCCCGAAGCCGTGCAGGTGCACGGCGATCTTCGGATCGGTGGCGAGCTCCTTCGCGCGCTCGGCGGTGGTCACGATGATCGCGGCGTTGCCGTCGGCCGGGTGGGTCTGGCCGCCGAAGGTGATGGTGCCGCCCTCGGCCACGGGGCGCAGCCTGGCCAGCCCCTCGGCGGTGGAGTGCGAGACGCCCTCGTCGGCCTCGAGCGTGCCCGTGCTCTTGCGGAAGTTCGACGCCGGGACCTCGAAGGGGAGCGTCATGAAGCGCTTGAGGAAGGCGGCACCGTCGGCGAGCGCCTGGCGGTACTGCTCCTCGCGGCGCAGCACCAGCTCGTGCTGGGCGGCGGTGCTCAGGCCGTGCTTCTTGGCCACGTTCTCGGCGGTGGCGAGCATGGTGTGGGGGCCCAAGGGGTCGCAGTTGAAGTTGTCCAGCATCCAGTTCTCGGAGCTGCCGGTGCCCCCGGGGCCGCGGGGGTTGGGGTAGTACAGGTGAGGGCCGTTGGAGGTGCGGTCGCAGTTGATGGCCAGGGCGGTGGAGGCCATGCCGAGCTCGATCTCCTGGGCGGCCGCGAGCAGGGTGCGCACGCCGGTGGCGCAGGCCTGCATGAGGGTGGGCCCGCCGATGTGGCCGGCGCCCAGGAGGCCGGCGAGCCAGGGCAGGCCGTAGAAGGAGTGCTGCTGGGGCACGGAGAGGCCCAGGGCGCCGTAGTCGAAGACCTTGGGGTCGATGCGGCGCCGGGCGAGCTCGGCGCGCGCGACGTGGGCGGCGAACTCGATGCTGTGCAGATTGGCGAAGCTGCCCTGCCAGCGCGCGAACGGCGTGCTCCAGTACGCGCCGTAGGGGATCTGGGCTTTCAGCGTCATGTGCGTTCCGACGGGTTCGAACCTGAAATCAGGGGAGGGTGACCGTGGCGGTCCCGGACTGCAGGGTTTCGCCTTTCTGGTTGGTCGCCGCGATCGCGAGATCGACCAGGTTGCATCCCGCTTCGACGCGCTTGCCGACGACCTTGCCGGAGCACGTGATCACGTCGTCCGGGAACGCCATGCCGATGAATCGTGCGGAGAAGCTCAGCACTTGGCGTCTCGGCACCCAGCGCGTGAGCAGCTGCCCGAGGAAGCCCATGGTCAGCATGCCGTGCGCGATGACGCCGGGCAGGCCGCCGAAGCGGGCCGCTGCATCGTCGACGTGGATCGGGTTGTGGTCGGCCCCCGCGCTGGCATAGAGGGCGAGCTGCAGGCGGCTGATGGCCGGCTTCACGAGCGGCGGCAAGTCGTCGCCCACGGATACCTGTTCGAATCGGAGCATGCTGGCCTCGGGTGGGGAGATGGGGCCCGCGTTCAATTGCGCACGACGATCGTCGTGCGCAGGTCGCAGACCGGTTCGCCGAGCTGGTTCGTGCAGGCGATCTCGCAGACGATGAACTCGAGCGCGCCGTTCTTCTTGTCGTAGACGTCGACGATGCGCTGGCGGCCGTTCAGGACGTCGCCGGCGCAGAGGTCGCCGTGCCAGGCGAAGGACTGCTCGCCGTGCATCGTGCGCCGCTTGTCGATGCCGAGCTCGTCGAGGATCATGAACGACTGGTTGCGTTCCATGATCGCCGCGAACGGGAAGGTGGGCGGTACCGCGAGCGAGCGGTAGCCGGCCGCGCGCGCCGCCTGCTCGTCGAGGTAGATGGGGTCGGTTTCGCCGATGGCTTCGGCGAAGCTGCGTACCCAGCGCTTCTCGACCTCGACGCTGAACGGCGGGTATTCGCGGCCTACGATGCTGCGATCGATCACTCGGTTTTCTCCTGGCCGGGTTGCGGTGTGTCCTGGTCGAGCCCGACCGCGGCGAGCCCGGGCGTCACGAAGCTGCGCCGGCTCCGGATCAGCAGGCCTTCGTTCACCAATCGGCTGAGCGCTTCGCGCACCGGGGTCCGGGACACGCCCATCTGCGCCGCGACTTGCGCTTCCTGGATCGGCTCGCCGGCGCGGATGGAGCTGTCGCGCAGGTGGACTCGCAGCGACTGATAGACCTGGTCGGCCAGGGTCGGGGCTCGATCGACGGCTGGAAGGTTCATTTCATGCGAGTGTATCCTGAAGTACTGAATATCTCAATACTGAATACTAAAATACGGTATACAAAAACGGCATCCGGCACAGCTGGACCCAGGCCGGACCCTTTCGGGCGCCGGACCGAAGCCATATCGATGAGTGCGAGAGGTGAAGGAGGAGGGGCAGCGGCCGGTGGACGTGCGCCGCCGGATGCCGAGCCCGGGCCGATGGGGCGTGCGCTACCGGATGCCGAGCCCGGACGTGGTGCCGCCGCGCTGCCCGGGCTTGCGCGAGGTGGTCACCGTGATCGGGGCTCCCCGGGCGATGCGCCGGCGTCGCCGGCGGCCGGCACGACACGGAAGGCGCAGCGATCGATGCCTTCCTGGGCCGCGCAGCAGCTTTCGACGACCGAGGCCGGCCGCCCGAAGACGATCGTGCCGACGGCCTGCAGCATGCCGACGATGGCGTGGCAGACCGGATCGGGACTGGGACCGAACCCCTCGGCGAACGGGCTGTCCTCGACCGTCACCTCGATCGCATCGCCGCTGGATGCCTCGACGTGCCAGCAGCCCCAGCCCAGCTCCCGCGAATAGCGTGCGATCGTGTCGACCAGCGCCTGCGGCTGGTGGCCAGTCGCTTCGAAATAGGCCTTCGCCGACCCCCCGCCGCGTTTCCTGACCGATGCGGCGAGCGCCTGCATCGCCGGACGGCGCAGCTCGGCCGGCATCTCGCGGAACAGGCCCATCAGCACGTCGGCCCGCATCATCAGGTAGCGGCGATCGCCGTCCATGATCGCTCCGCGCGAGTCGATCCATTCCATTCGCGCGATCAACGTACCGGCGTCCGGTCGGCGGGAAGACGCGTCATTCATGGTGATAATCTCTAGGGCCTGTTCATACTATGATCGTCCCCGCGTGAGCCCGAAGACAGCGCGCAATCAAGGCGCAAAGCACAGCCGTGGCGGGGCCACGGCGAGCATTTGCAACGCCGAGTGCGCGCTGTCTTCGGGCTCACCCTGCGGGCCGGGGTCTGGCGAGCCGCCACACTTCGTTGCCGGCTCCTTGCGTGGCACCGCCACGCGCGTCGCCGGCGCCTCGTTTGGCGGCTCGCCAGACCCCGGCGCGGGGGCGATCATAGTATGAACAGGCCCTGTGCATTCTGATGGGGATCGACTGACTTGCGCAATCTGGATGGAGCCGTGATCGTCGCCGGTGTCGAGGTGCCTTATGCCCGGCATCCGCAAGGGGCGGCTACCGGCGACCTGCTGGCCAGGGCGTTCGGAGAGGCCCTGGCCGAGGCCGGCATCGCCCACGGCGAGGTCGACGGGCTCGGCGTCTCGTCGTTCACTCTCGGCCCCGACCATGCGGTCGACCTGGCCTGGCGCCTGGGCATTGCCCCGCGCTGGCTGATGGACGACTGCCTCGGCGGCGCCAGCGGCATCGATCTGCTGCAGCATGCGCTGCGCGCGATCCAGGCCGGCGACGCGAGCGTGGTGGTGCTGGCGTCGGGCGACCACTTCGAGCCGGCCGACTTCACGCGGCTGACCGAGCACTACAACCTCACGACGCGGACCTGGCTGCGGCCGCTCGATGCCGGCGTTCCCAACAGCCTGTTCGCGATGCTGACCTCGCGGCACATGCGCGCGCACGGGCTGGACCGTGCGGACTACGGCGCGCTGGCGGTGACGCAGCGGCAATGGGCCGCGATGAACCCGCGCGCCGTCTATCGCTCGCCGATGACGCTGGACGACTACCTCGCCGCGCCGATGGTGTCGGATCCGCTCGGGCGCTTCGACTGCGTGCCGGTGGTCTCGGGCGCCGATGCCATCGTGCTCGTCGCGGCCGATCATCCGGCCGCGCGCGGTCGGGCGGTGCGGCTGCGCGCGCTGCGCAGCCGGTACAACCGTGACCATCAGGAGGGCGACGGGCTCGTCACCGGGCTCGCCGACATCGCACGCCCGTTGTGGGACGACGCCGGGCTGGGCCCGGACGAGGTCGACCTGGTCTCGGTCTACGACGACTACCCGGTCATGGTGCTGATCCAGCTGGCCGACCTCGGTTTCGCCGCCGACGGCGATCTTCGCAGCCTCGTTCACTCGCGGATCGCGACCCGGGCGCTGCCGGTGAACACTTCGGGGGGGCAGTTGTCCGCCGGGCAGGCCGGGGCCGCCGGAGGCATGCACGGCCTGGTCGAGGCCGTGACGCAGCTGCGCGGCACGACAGGTGAACGCCAGGTCGCGGGCGCGCGCATCGCCGCCGTGACCGGCTACGGAATGGTCGAGTACCGCTACGGCATGTGCGCCAACGCGGTGGTGCTGGAGGGCGTGCGATGAGCTTCGCGGTCTTCGAGTGCATCCGTTGCGGAACGCGGGTCTTTCCGCAACGCTACTACTGCCGCAGCTGCGGCGGCGGGCAATGGCGCGAGGTGGAGGTCGCCGAAGGGACGATCGAGGAGACCACCGTGGTGCGGCATCGCATGGGTGCGGGCAGCCGGCCCGGGGCGCTCCTGGCGACTGTCGCCACGGCAGCCGGACCGGCCGTGATCGCGAAGCTCGAGGCCATGGCCGATCGTGGCCAGCCCGTACGGCTGCGCCGGGACGCCGACGGCACCATCGTCGCCACTCCGTAGCCGGCCGGGCTGCCCGGGTCCCGGGCATCGCCGGACCGGGCCGGAGGCCGCCGACGAGCCGCCCGGACGGCGGGTCTCCGCCTCCGATGATGCCGCAGTCGACTATCCGGCCGTCTCCTGGGCGGGCTGTTGCGCGTTCTCGTCGAGACCGACCGCGGCGACGTACGCCCGCTTGGCGCCCGCGAGGTGCTCGAGCATCGCTGCGGCGGCGGCTTCGCTGTCGCCGGCACGCAATGCCGCCATCACGCGCTCGAGGTTGCGCAGCACGATCGCCCGGATCTCGGGTGCGCCGAGGGTCAGTGCACGCACGTGCTGCATGTGATCGGCGTGCAGGTCGATGACCTTGACCAGCCGTTCGTTGGGGACCAGGGCCAGCCACGCGGCGCGGAACATCGCATTGGCTTCGCGAAAGGCCTTGACGTCGCCGGCGCGGTCGGCGGCGATGGTGGCCGTCATGGCCGCCTCGATGGGGGCGCGCAGCACCGGGTCGACGGTGCGTGCGGCGACCAACCGGATGGCGTCGGGCTCGACGAGAAAGCGGATCTGGTAGATGTCGTCGATGTCCTTGCGGGTCAGCTCGGGCGTCACGAAGCTGCGCCGGCTCTGGATCAGCAGGCCTTCGTTCGCCAGCCGGGACAGGGCTTCGCGCACCGGGGTCCGGGACACGCCCATCTGCTCGGCGAGTGCGGCTTCATGGAACGACTCGCCGGGATACACCGTGCCGCTCCGCAAATGGGTGCGCAGCGCCTGATAGACCTTGTCACCCAACGTGGGCGTGCGGTCCATGACGGGAAATGTCATCTGGGGGATCCTTGCTCGCTTTGCTGCGTATACTGCATCAATGTATACAGAATACTCGACAAAGTGGTCAAGTCTGCCCACGGCTCGCGAGCCCGAGGTACGACTCCACGACGCGCGGGTTGTCCGCCAGCGAGGACGAGGTGCCCTCGAGCGCGATCTCGCCGGTCTCGAGCACGTAGCCGTAATCGGCCACCTGCAGCGCGGCGCGCGCGTTCTGCTCGACCAGCAGGATGGACACGCCGGTCTTCCTGAGGTCGGCCACGATGTGCATGATCTCGCGCACGATGCGCGGGGCCAGGCCCAGGCTCGGCTCGTCGAGCATCAGCAGGCGCGGCTTGCCCATGAGCGCGCGCCCGAGCGCGAGCATCTGGCGCTCGCCGCCCGAAAGGGTGGCCGCCAGCTGGCCACGGCGCTCCTTCAGGCGCGGAAAGCGCGCGTAGACCTCGCCCAGGTCCGAGTCGGCGCCGCGCTCGCCGTGGCGCACGCGCTGGAACGCTCCCAGGCGCAGGTTGTCTTCCACCGTCATCTCGCCGAACAGCTCTCGGCGTTCGGGCACCAGGCACAGCCCGCGCGCGACGCGCGCCTCGACCTCGAGCCGGCCGATGTCGGCGCCGAGATAGCGGATCGCCCCGCCGGGCGGCAGCAGGCCCATGATCGCGCCCAGCAGCGTGGTCTTGCCCGCGCCGTTGGGCCCGATCACCGTCACGATCGAGCCCTGCTCGATGCGCAGCGAGACGCGGTGCAGCGCCTCGACCTTGCGGTAGGACACGCGCAGGTCGTCGACCTCGAGCAGCGCGGTCATTCGATGCCCCCGAGGTAGGCCTCGAGCACCACCGGATCGGCCTGGATCTCGGCGGGCAGCCCCTCGGCGAGCTTCTGGCCGAAGTCCATCACCACCAGCCGGTCGACCAGGCCCATGACGAACTCCATGTCGTGCTCGACCAGCAGGATGCTCATGCCTTCGTCGCGCAGCTTGCGCAGCAGCGCGGCGAGCGCCTGCTTCTCGCCGTAGCGCAGGCCGGCGGCGGGTTCGTCCACCAGCAGCAGCACCGGGTCGGCGCACAGCGCCCGCGCGATCTCCACGATGCGCTGCTGGCCGAGCGGTAGGCTGCCCGCCGGCTCGTGCAGGTGCTCGCCCAGCCCGACGCGCTCGAGCTGGCGGGCGGCTTCCGCCAGCAGCCGCCGCTCCTCGTCGCGGTCGGTGCGCAGCATCGCGGCGACGCTGCCCTTGCCGCCGCGCAGGTGCGTGCCGATGGCGACGTTGTCGATCACCGGCATGTTGCTCACCAGGTTGACGTGCTGGAACGTGCGGGCCACGCCGCGGCGCGCGATGTCGCGCTGCGTCGAGCGCTCGATGCGCTCGTCGAGGAAGCGGATCTCGCCCGCGTCGGTGCGCAGGACCCCGGTCACCAGGTTGAACACCGTGCTCTTGCCGGCGCCGTTCGGACCGATCAGTCCGAGGATCTCGCCGCTGCGCATGGCCAGCGACATGTCGTTGACCGCGATCAGCCCGCCGAAGCGCTTGTGCACGCCGCGCAGCTCGAGCAGCGGCGTGCCCCGTGCGGGCTGCGCGCGCCGGGGCAGGGCCGGCGCCTCGGGCGGACGCGCGCGCGGCGCGCCCGCCGGCAGCAAGCGCGCGAAGGCGGGCACCAGGCCGTCGCGGGTGCGATGCAGCAGCAGCGTCATCAGCACGCCGAACACGACGATCTCGTAGTTGCCGCTCTTCTGGAACACCGCCGGCAGCAGGTCCTTGAGCCACTCCCTCAGCACGGTGAGGATGGACGCGCCGATCACCGCGCCCCAGACCTGGCTCGCCCCGCCGATCACCGCCATGAACAGGTAGTCGATTCCGGCGTTGACGCCGAACGCGTGCGGGCTCACGAAGCGCAGGTAGTGCGCATAGAGCCATCCCGACAGGCCGGCGAGCAGGCCGGCATAGAGGAACACCAGCAGCTTGAGCGCCGCGGTGTCGACCCCGAAGCTCTCGGCCATCACGCTGCGGAAGCGCAGGGCACGGATCGCGCGGCCGACCCGCGAATCGAGCAGGTTACGCGCCGCGAGCAGCGCCGCGACCGCGACCAGCCAGATCAGGTAGTACGACTCGCTCCCGGTGTCGAGCTTCCAGCCCGCCAGCGAGACCGCCGGCACGTTGTCCAGCCCGTTGTACTGCCCCAGCACTTCCAGGTGGCCGAACACGTAGTACAGCGCCACGCTCCAGGCGATGGTGCCGATCGCCAGGTAGTGCCCCGACAACCGCAGGGTGATCGATCCCAGCGCCAGCGCGGCGGCGGCCGTCAGCGCCAGGGCGGCGACCAGCCCGACCCAGGGCGATGCGCCCGCGTGCACGGCGAGCGCCGCGGTCGTGTAGGCGGAGAGCCCGACGAAGGCCTGCTGCCCGAACGACACGATGCCGGCCACGCCGGTGAGCAGCACCAGCCCCAGCGCGACCAGGGCGGCGAGCCCGATGTAGTTGAACAGCGTGACGTAGAACGCCGGCAGCAGCAGCGGCGCCGCGGCGACGAAGACCAGGAAGAGCGCCAGCGCCCCGTGCCTGCGCATCATTCCTCTTCGTCCTCGATGACGGGGTGGCGCGACGTGAGTGAGCGCCACAGCAGCACCGGGATGATCAGCGTGAAGACGATCGACTCCTTCAGCGCGCTGGCCCAGAAGGAGGAGAACGATTCGAGGAGCCCGACCGCGACGGCGCCCGCCGCGGCCAGCGGATAGCTCGCCATGCCGCCGAGGATCGCCCCGACGAAGCCCTTCAGGCCGATCATCAGGCCGGTGTCGTAGTAGATCGTGGTGATCGGCGCGATCAGCACGCCCGAGAGCGCGCCGATGAAGGCCGCCAGCAGGAAGCTCAGCATGCCCGAGAGCTCGGTGGGCACTCCGACCAGGCGCGCGCCGACGCGGTTGATCGCCGTCGCCCGCAGCGCCTTGCCGTACAGCGTGCGCTCGAAGAACAGCCACAGGGCGATCATTCCGGCCACGCTGGCCGACACCACCAGCACGCTCTGCGCCGTGATGTCGAGCACGCCGAGCCGCACCCTCGCATCGGAGAAGGCCGCCGAGCGCAGCCCCTCGCTGCCGAAGAACACCAGGCCGAGCCCGCTCAATGCGTAGTGCACCGCCATCGAGACGACGAACAGCACCAGCACCGACGCATTGGCCAGCGGCTGGTAGGCGACCCGGTAGAGGATCGGCCCCAGGGGAGCGACCAGGCCGATCACGATCAGCACCTGCGCCCACATGTCGAGCCCGCGCGGCGCCGCCCACCACGCGATGGCGGCCATCGCGACCGGTACCGCGACATAGACCAGCAGGATGCGCGGCAGGCGGCCGGGTGCGTTCTCGCGCACCGCGACCGCGATATCGAAGGCGGCGGCGAGCAAGCCGCCGCCGACCAGCACGTACACCATTCCGGGTACCTGCCCGCTCTGCAGCAGGCCGAGCGTAAGCGCCGCGTAGGTGATGAACTCACCCTGCGGCACGAAGATCACGCGGGTGACCGCGAACACCAGCAGCAGCGCGAGCGCCAGCAGCGCGTAGATGGCGCCGTTGGTGACGCCGTCCTGCACCAGCCAGAGGGCGATGTCCGCGGTCATCGCGTCGACCGGCGCGGCGCTACTTCAGCAGCCGCCAGGCGCCGTTCTCGACGCGAACCATGACCCGCGCACGCTCGTCCAGCCCGTTGTGGTCGGTCGGGGTCAGGTTGTAGACGCCATGGGTGCCGATGACGTTGCGCACATGCTCGAGCGCCTCGCGCAGCGCCTCGCGGAACTCGGGCGTGCCCGGTTTGGCCTTCTTCAGCGCCACCGGCACGGCGGCCTCGAGCAGCCGCACGCCATCGAAGCTGTAGCCGGCGAACGCGTTGCGGCTGCCGGGGCCGAAGGCCGCCTCGTAGCGCTTGACGAAGTCGAGCGAGACCGCCTTGGTCGGGAAGTCGTCGGGCAGCTCTTCGGCGACGATCAGCGGGCCGGTCGTCGAGATGGCTCCTTCGACCGCCTTCTTGCCGGTCTGGATGAAAGCGAGGTTGACCGTGCCGGGGCTGTGATAGATCGGGCCCTTGTAGCCGCGCTCGACCAGCGCGAGGTGCGGCGTGGCCGCGGGCGAGCCGGAGGCACCGACGACCACGGCGTCCGGGTTGGTCGCCAGCACCTTGAGCGCCTGGCCGGTGACGCTGGTGTCCGCGCGCGCGAAGCGCTCGTTGGTGACGAGGCGGTAGCCATGGGAAGGGGCGAGCGCGGCCGTCGCGTTGTACACCAGGTCGCCCCAGGTGTCCGAGTAGCCGATGTAGCCCGCGGTCTTGATGCCGTGCGCCTTCATGTGATCGGCGATCGCGCTCATCATCAGGTCGGCGCTCTGCGGGACGATGAAGGTCCAGCGCAGCCGTTCCGGCGTGAGCGGCGGCAGGGGGGTGAGGCTGATCAGCGGCGTCTTCGATTCCTGCGCCACCGCGATCATGGCCACCGTGGACGGCACGCCGACCGAGCCCATGATCGCGTCGACCTTGTCCTCGGTGACGAACTTGCGGGCGTTCTTGGCCGCGCTGTCGGGCTTGGACTCGTCGTCGAGGATGATGTACTTCACCGGCTCGCCGCCGAGCGTGCTCGGCACCAGCTGGAAGGCGTTCTTGTACGGGATGCCGAGCGACGAGCCCGAGCCGGTGGTGCCGAGAGAGATGCCGATGGTGACCTGGGCGCTGGCCGTCGCGGCCGCGAGCGCACCCGCGACGGCAAGGGCAGAGAACATCTGGCGTTTCATGACTCTCCTCCTGGTGTATCGTTTGCAGGGAATCGGTATCCCTGAATTATCGTATTTATAAATACAGTATACTTGTATTCTGCGTACGATAATTCTGGCACTTGATCCAGGTCAAGATGTCCAGCGTCTGGAACAACGAAGGCCGTGGCTTCTGAGCCTCAGGAATTCCGGCAACCGGTCCGCAGAAGGGTGTCGAAGGGAGCGACCTGTGGTGCCGTCGTGTGGAGCGAATCCGACGAGGCGGCTCGATGCTGCGGGCCAGTCGGCCCCAAAGGCGTGAATGCCCGGTTACGGCCGCGACGTGGCGTCCTCCGGCTCCACTTCAGCGCGCCATCCCAGGCAAGCCGAGATCCGGCGCGTTTCCTGCAGCAGTGTGCGTGCCGGCATGCCATCCGGCCTGTCATCCAGGATGCCGATCGGGCCGACGATCGAAACAACCGCCTGGAGGGTGCCCGCATGATCCCAGACAGGAGCCGCGATCGAGGTGAACCCGCTCAACACCGTTCCGCTGGCGCGAGCGATGCCGTTGGCGCGTACCTCCGCAGCAAGACGGTCGGCTTCGTTGCCTGCCTCCAGTGCCTCTTGCGCGTCTTCCGGGGGTGCGGCCGCCAATTCCGCCTCGACCAGTCCACGGGTCATCTCCGATGGCAGCCAAGTGAGGAACACCCGTCCGGCCGAGGACCTCAGGACCGGCAAGGTGCTGCCGACACGTATCTCGAGGACGGTGCGATGCTTCCCATCCACCCGATGCACCACGGTCGGGCCATGGCTGCCCCACACATTGAGAAAGGAGGAGAAGCCGGTCGCTTCCGTCAGTACGTAGAGCGAGTGGCGTGCGGCCGAGATCGCATCGATCTGCTCCATGGCGGACAGCCCCAGTTGAAGCGCGTAGGTGCCTAGCGCGTAGCGCCCGGACACGGGGTCCTGCCTGGCGAGTTCCGTCTCGACGAGGCTGGCTAGATAGAAGTGCGCGTTGCTTGCCGACAGGCCCGTTCTCTCGGCCACTTCCTTCAGAGAGATGGGGCTGCGACCGTCCGACAAGCACCTGAGTACGGCCACCCCGATCTCGATGGCCCGGATTCCGCGTCGTGAGGGCTTCCTGATAGACGTCTGCACGGCCGTCTCGCCTCCTGTCAGCTCAGACATTGAGTTACGCAGCATTGTTGTATGCGTTTGACGAACGAATTTATCAATATTATCCTGTGAAAAGGATCGAGGGTGAAAGCCATGAGCTTCCCGGGTTCATGACGCTCGCATTCGATTCGATGAGGCAGACCATCGCCGCGATCAACACAACTGGCGTACCGGCATGAGCGCACTCGCGACACCCCAAGGCACCGCCGGCGAAGACGACGTCCGTCGCTCGTACGATGCGAGATGGCAACGCTACATGGACTGCGTCGCGCTCAGGCAGCCGGACCGCATGCCCGTCGCACTCTATGCGACGTTCTGGCTGGCGAAGTATGGCGGGGTCAGTCATCGGCAGTTGATGTACGACTATGCCAGGACAGCCGAGATCGCCGAGCGCGCGGTGCTCGAGCTCGACCCCGACATCTACTGTCCGCTGGTCCAGCTCACTGCGGCCGGACCCAGCTACGAGGCGATCGGCTTTCGGCAACTGCAGTGGCCGGGCCACGGTGTGGGCGACAACCAGCCGTACCAGTACCTCGATCGCGAATATATGAAGCCGGAGGAGTACGACGAGTTCATCCTGGATCCGACCGGCTACTACCTGCATACCTACCTTCCGCGCGTCGCGTCTGCCTTCGATGGGTTCGAGGAGCTGCCGGTTTTCGCCGGCCTCTATTTTTCCCGTCTGGTGGGAGGGATGGCGCCGTTTGCGCGCCCGAGGCTGCAAGCGGCGATCGAGAAGGTCGTGAAGGCTGCCGAGGAAGTCGAGCGCTTCGCCCAGTGCCAGAGATCGTTTGCCGACCGCATGACTGCCCTTGGATATCCCTGCACCAACGGGGCGACCGGGGGAGCGCCCTACGACGTGATCGCCGATTACTTCCGCGGTGCACGCGGAATGATGACCGATCTCTACCGGCGCAAGGACAAGGTCCTCGAACTGATCGAAAAGATGACGGCGCTCCTGCTCAGGCGATTCGTCGCGGCCGCCAAAGCCTCCGGAAACCCGGTCGTCTTCATTCCGATCCACTGGGCGCCGGACGCGTTCATGTCGGAAAAGCAATTCCGGGAAGTCTGGTGGCCTTCGTTTCGCAAGCTGATGCTCGGATTGATCGACGCCGATCTGATCCCGATGCCGATGTGGGAGGCTGATTGTACGAAGCGGCTCGAGATCATCGCCGACGTTCCTCGCGGTAAGTGCATCTACTGGTTCGAACGCACCGACATGGTGAGGGCGTTCGAGGTCCTGGGTGACGTCGTGGCTCTCCGCGGAAACATCTCTCCCTCGCTGCTCGTGACCGGGACACCTGTAGAAGTCGATGCGGCCGTTCGACATCTGGCGGAGAACGTCTTTCACAAGGGCGGCAAGCTGATCCTGGACGCTGCGTTCGGGCTTCCCGACGAAGCGCCGATCGATAACGTCCGCGCGATGTTCGCCGCGGCTCGCAAGTACGCCGGCTAGAGCTTGGCGGCTTTCCCGATGCATGCTCTGCGGCGCTGGTCGGTGCGCCACGCGCGCGGCTGGCGCCGGGCGTATGCGC